>Ga0209796_10000203_pt1 | contig 60627 bp, 60 predicted proteins | sample AgamicOrSfrz_FD_187167 | JGI IMG/M metagenome (GOLD analysis project Ga0209796, IMG submission 187167) | Agave microbial communities from Guanajuato, Mexico - Or.Sf.rz (SPAdes) (version 2) | ecosystem: Host-associated > Plants > Phyllosphere > Phylloplane/Leaf | place: Guanajuato, Mexico...
CCCCGACTCCTGCTTCGCCACCGCCGCGATCAGCGCCGCCGGAACGCCGGTGCGCGCGGCCGCGGCGTTGATGATCGCCGCGTACGGCGTCGCCGAGCCCACACCGGTGGTCGAGCCCACACCGGTGGTCGAGCCCACACCGGAGGTCGAGCCCACACCGGTGGTCGAGCTTGTCGAGACCCGCCCGTCGACACCGCCCAGCACCCGCCGGATCGCCGAGACCGGCTCGCCGAAGTCGGCGACCCTGATCTCCTTGACGCTCTGACCGGTGTGCGGCGCCTCGATCATCATGCCGTCGCCCTCGTAGATGGCGACGTGGTGGATGGGGGAGCCGAAGAACAGCAGATCGCCGGGCTGGGCGCTGGCGAGGCCGGCGACCGGGGAGCCGACGTCGGCCTGGTCGCGGGAGACGCGGGGCAGGTCGATGCCGAGGTCGCCGTACACCTGCTGGGTGAGGCCGCTGCAGTCCAGGCCCTTGCTCGGGTCGGTGCCACCCCACAGATAGGGCACGCCGAGGTAGCGCCGGGCGTCGGCCACGACGTCGCTGCCCGAGACCGTGGACGCGGTCGCGGAGCCGGGTTGCCCGAGCGTGTTCGCGGCCGAGGCGGTGGTCACACCGGTCGAGGTGGCGGTGGACGTCGCGCCGGTGGCTGTGCTCAGTGCGGCGGCGAAGTCGCTGGACGACGTTGCCGAGCCGCCCGAGGTGCCGCTGATCGCCGCGAGTTGGCTCTGGATCTGCTGGATCCGGGCCCCGATGCCGGCGATGTCGATCGCGTCGCTCGCGGCGCCGACATCGCTGACACCGCCCAAACCGCCGACGGCGGGCTCGGAGATCATGGTGCTCATGCGCCGGCTTCCCGGGCGCGCTGCCAGCGCTGCGCAGCGATGTCGTCGCTCTCCTTGGCCTCGGCCCGGGCGGCCTCAGCGCGGCGGCGCTCAACACGTCGGCCGAGCAGCTTCTCGACCGCGCCGAGCTCGGCCTTGTCCCGCTCCCACCGGGCACGGGCGGTGTCGAGGAGCAGGCGGCCCTGCTCCTCCTCGGTGCGGGCCCGGCGCATCTCCTCGCCGAGGAAGCCGAGGGCCATCCTCAGGCTCAGGACGTCGGCAGGCGACCCGGCCAGATGCGCCGGAGCCGCGGCGAGCCGCTGCGAGAGCTCGATGACGCGGGCGTGCCGAGCCCCCTGCTCGACGGCTGCCAGGTGGAGACCCTGGCGGCTGTCCTGCTCGCGCACGCCGCGCACCCGCGCGACGGCGCGCAGGCCACGGTCGGCCGCGGATCGGGAAGCACTCAAGGCATGAGCTCTCTGCGCGTGACGCCGCCGATCCGTCGGCTTCCGGTTGCGAGCGATCCGTGCTCGGGCGCTCCATCGGCCAACGCGGGGGACAGTTGAGCCACTCCGGCGCCGAGATCGCGCCGCACCCTCACCGGGCGATCGACGCGAGCTCGGCCCACGTCTGGTCGGGGGTGGACGGCTCGTCCATCCGCTGTTGCAGGAACCGCTCGATGTGTCCCATCCGCGCCAGCGCCGCGTCGGCGGCAGGGTCGGTGCCGGCGACGTAGGCGCCGATCTCGACCAGCTCCTTGACATTGCGGTACGCCGCGAGCATGCGGCGTACTGCCCGGGCGTCCTGCTGCTGCTCGGGTGTGCACACGGCGGTGGTGAGCCGGGAGATCGATTCGAGCACGTCGACGGCGGGGAAGTGGCCGGCGGTGGCGAGCTCGCGGGTGAGCACGACGTGGCCGTCCAGGATGGAGCGGGCGGTGTCGCCGATCGGGTCGTGGAGGTCGTCGCCCTCGACGAGCACGGTGTAGAGGCCGGTGATCGAGCCGGCCGGCGAGGTGCCGGCGCGTTCGAGCAGGCGCGGCAGCAGCCCGAAGACCGACGGCGGATAGCCGCGGGTCGCGGGGGGCTCGCCTGCGGAGAGCCCGATCTCGCGCTGCGCCATCGCGACGCGGGTCAGCGAGTCCATCATCAGCACGACGTGCTTGCCGGCGTCGCGGAACCATTCCGCGATCCGGGTGGCCACGAAGGCCGCGCGCAGCCGCTCGACCGCCGGCGCATCGGAGGTCGCCACCACGACGACGGAGCGGGCGAGGCCCTGGGGGCCGAGGTCGTTGTCGATGAACTCCCGCAGCTCGCGGCCCCGCTCGCCGACCAGCGCGATGACCGAGACCTCGGCCTCGGTGCCGCGCGCGATCATCGACAGCAGCGAGGACTTGCCGACGCCGGAGCCGGCCATGATGCCGATGCGCTGACCGCGGCCGCAGGGCACGAGCGCGTCCAGGGCGCGTACGCCGAGACCCAGCGGCTCGGTGATCCGCGGTCGCTGCAGGGCGTTGAGTGCGGCGGCGTCGACGGTGACCGATGCGAGCCCGAGCCCCTCCAGCGGGGGTCCGTCGTCGATCGGGCGCCCGAGGCCGTCGAGCACCCGGCCGCGCAGGGCCTCGCCCACGAGCAGGCGCAGCGGGCCGCCGGTGTGCCGCACGTGGTCACCGACCATGACCCCGGCGACCGTGCCGAGCGGCAGGCAGACGGCACCACCGGGCCGCAGTGCGATGACCTCCGCGAGCAGGCCGCGGTCCTCGACGTCGACCAGGTCCCCGACGGCCACCGGCAGCCCGGTGACCAGCAGATGCAGGCCGGCGATCTCGGTGACGGTGCCGAGGGTGCGGACGCGGGTCGCCTCGAGGGCGCGCTCGCGGACGGCGTCGGTGAGGGCGCTCATCGGTGGGTCACGACAGCGCTTCGCCGACCCGTTCGAGGGCGGTCGAGACGCGCAGGTCGACCACCGAGCCGTCACACTCCACGAGTGCGTCGCCGCGGGCCAGGGACGGGTCGGGCACGAGCGTCAGGCCCGAGTCGCCCAGCTCCTGAGTCGCGGCGGCGTCGCAGAGGTCGGGGTGCAGCCGCACCCGTGCCAGCGCTCCGCCGGGGGTGGTACCGCCGGTGTGGTCGAGGACCCGTCGGATGACGTCGCGCCCGCTCGTCGCGGCCAGCTCGTGGCCGACGAGCTCCCGGGTCAGCGTCCAGGCGAGCTCGGTGGCCTGGTCCTCGACGGCGGTGGCGAGGCGGGCGAGCTCGGCGCGTACCTGCGCCGCCGCCAGGGCCAAGGCCGCCAGCGCCTCACGGTGCTCGGCGTCGCGACGGGCGTCCAGCTCGGCCGCGCGCTTCGCCGCCTCCTGCGCCGTCGCCGCGGCCTGGGCCTCGGCCTCCCGGCGCCCCTGGGCCCAGCCGACGGCGTACCCCTGGGCAGCGGCGGCGGCCCGGGCGGTCGCGGCGAGCTCCCCGAGCATCGACTCGGCCACCGGGTCGCCGAGGACGGCGCCGTCGCCGTGCCGGGTCCAGGTGCCGCTGCGCAGCTCGGGGGTGGCGAGCGTGGTCACCTGGCCGACCTGCTCGCCGCGCAGGACGGCGCCGGCGTCAGACGATGAACTCATCTTCGTTCCCTCGCCGGACCATGATCTGGCCCTGCTCCTCGAGCTGGCGGATGGTGCGGATGACCGACTGCTGGGCCTCCTCGACCTGGGCGAGGCGGACCGCCCCGAGCAGCTCGACCTCCTCCAGCAGGTTCTCGGCCGCTCGCTGGGACAGGTTGGAGGTGATCTTGGTCTTGACCGCGTCGCTGACGCCCTTGAGGGCGAGCGCGAGGTCGCCGGCGTCGACCTGGCGCAGCACCTGCTGCACCGAGCGGTCGTCGAGGCCGACGATGTCCTCGAACATGAACATCCGGCTCTTGACCTCGTCGGCGAGCTCGGGGTCGAGGCCCTCGAGCCCCTCCACGATCTGGCGCTCGGTGGGACGGTCGGAGCGGTTGATGACGTTGACCAGCGAGTCCACGCCGCCCACGCGGGACATCTCGGCCGGCTGCAGCATCGAGGAGAGCTTGCGCTCCAGGATCGACTCGACCGTGCGGATGATGTCGGGGTTGGTCCGGTCCATCACCGCGATGCGGTGCGCCACGATCGCCTGCTGGTACGCCGGCAGCCCCGACAGCAGTAGCGAGGCCTTGTCCGGCGTCATGTGGGCCAGCACCAGCGCGATCACCTGCGGGTGCTCGTCGGCGATGAAGCCGCGCAGCTGGGCCGGGTCGGCGCGATGGAGGAACTGGAAGGGCATCTGGACCGCCGCGGCGTGCAGCCGCTCCATGATCTCCTTGGCCCGCTCGGCGCCCAGCGACTGCTCGAGGAGCGACTGCGCGAACGCGAAGCCGCCCTGGCTGATGTGGGCGTGTGCGGTCATCAGGTCGCGGAACTCGGTCAGTACCTGCTCGGTCTCGCCCGCGGAGATGCGGTCGAGCCGGGCGATCTCGGCCGAGACCAGCTCGACCTCGCTGTCGCTGAGATGCTCCATGACCTGGGCGGCGCGCTCCTTGCCGAGCTGGATCAGCACGATGGCCGCCTTGCGCACGCCGAGCTGGCTCAGCGCACTGCTCGTGGGCAGCATCGCGGTGCTCATCGCGGCCGCTCCACGAGCCAGCCGCGCAGCAGGTTGGCGACGTCCTCGGGCTGGTTCTCCACGATCGAGTTGAGCTCGAGCCGCAGCCGCTCGGTCTCGTCGGCCTCGGCCGCCTCCAGCGCCGCCAGCGCCGGGTTGGCCGCCTCGAGCTGGGCCGCGCGGGCCGCGGCATCGGCGCGCAGCTGCTCCACGACGTACGTCGTGGCCTGCTCGCGGGCCTTGCTCCTCCGCCGGGCCTTGAGCCAGGCGAGCAGGAGGATCAGCGCGACCAGCGCACCGAGGCCGATGTCGCGCAGGAGCCTCATCCGCTGCGCCTTCGCGGCCGCCTTCTGGGCGGTGGCGAGCTCCTGTGCGGCCGCCTGCTGCGCGGCGGTGTTGAACGGCATGGTCGTCACGTCGATGGTGTCGCCGCGCTGTGGGGTGATCCCGATCGAGGAGGCGATGAGCTGCTTGACCTGCGCCGGTTGGATGGTGCCGATCGCGGCGGCGTTCATGACGACGCCGACGTGGAGGTTCTGCACCGCGCCGGGCGCGGTGACGGTGTGCTGCCGGGTCTGGTCGACGGCGTTGTCGGAGGTCTCGTCCTTCTTCACGTACTTCGAGTTCTTGCTGCTCCCGGTCGTGGTGGTATCCATCTGGCCGTCGGGGCCGACGACACCGCCGACGCTGGAAGCGCCGCTGGCGGGCCCGGTGTACTTCTCGCTCGACTTGGTGTCCGACAGCGACGGCACGGTGGTCGCCTTGCCGTAGGTCTGGGTGTCGGTGGTCTGCTGGTCGAAGTTGAGGTTCGCTGTCACGTTGGCGCTGGCGTTGCCGGGGCCCACGACCTTGTCGAGCACCTGCTGGATCTGGGTCTGCAGATCCTGCTCATAGGCCTCGGTCGCCTGCGCCTGGGTGCTGGCCATGCCGCTGATGCTGTCGTCGGGGGCGCTGAGCACATCGCCTGCCGCGTCGGTGACAGTGACGTCGTTCGGGTCGAGGCCGTCGATGCTGGAGGCGACCAGGTGCACGACCGCCTGGACCTGCTGGGGGCTCAGGGTGGCGCCCGGCTGCAGCTCCAACAGCACCGAGGCGGTGGTCGGGTCCTGCTTGTCGGAGAAGACCTGCTTCTGCGGGATGGCCAGGTGCACCACGGCCGTCTGTACGCCGTTCATGGCCTCGAGCGTCTTGTCGAGCTCGCCCTCCATCGCCCGCTTGAAGTTGGTCTGCTCCTGGAAGTCGCTGGTCGAGAGGCTCTGGTTGTCCAGCAGCGTGTAGCCGTCCGGGTTCCCGTTGCCGGCCGGCAGGTTCTTGCCCGAGAGCGCGATCCGGGTGGAGTAGACGGCGTTCTGCGGCACCTCGATGGTGGTGCCGTCGGAGGCGAGCTTGTACTGCACGCCCTCCTTGTTCAGCTCGTCGATCACCGCGGAAGCGTCCGAGCTGGCGAGGTTGGTGTAGAGCGGCGCGTACGTCGGCGCCGACACCCACCGGAACACGAGGAACGCCGCCAGCAGCAGCGCAGCCGAGCCGACGATCGCGACGGCCTTCTGCCCACTGCTGAAGTCACCGAAGATGCGGCGGTAGCGGGCAAGGATCTGGGTCAGGTTGTCCTTCATGCTCTCTCGTCGCGCCTCAGACCTGCATCGACATGATCTGGTTGAACGCCTGGACGGCGGTGTTGCGCAGCGAGACCGTCAGGTCCGTGGCGGTCGAGGCCTCGGCGGCCGCGATCGTGTAGTCGTGGATGCTGGACAGGTCGCCGGTCGCCGCCTTCACCGCGAGGTTGGAGCTGCTGTTCTGCAGCCCCTGCAGCCGGTCCAGGCCGTCGGCGAGGAGGTTGCCGAACTCGGCCCCCGAGGCGCTCTGGGGTGCGATGGGTCCCTGCACCGCTGCCGCACCCGAGGCACCCGAGGCACCCGAGGTGCCCGAGGTGCCCGAGGTGCCCGCCGTACCGGAAGCGGTGGGCATGGTGGGCATGGCCGGCATCGCCGCCCCGACGGCGCCGACCGCACCGATCGCACCGACGCTCATCGCTTGTCGCCGATCGAGAGGGCCGAGGAGTAGGTGTCCTGGGCGGTCTTGGTGACCTCCACCGAGGCCTGGAAGCCGCGCTGGGCCATGATCAGCTGGCCCATCTGGCTGGCCATGTCGGTGTCGGGGGCGCGCACGTAGCCGTTGGCGTCGGCCAGGGGACTGTCGGGCATCGAGACCTCGACGCCCTGCGGGTCGCTCTCCGCGACGCCGGCGACGCGTACGCCGCCGGCCGGGTCGGCCTGGAAGATGGGGTACTGCGCCTGGAACGCGGTGCCGCTGGTGGGCTCGTAGGTGTTGACGTTGGCGATGTTGTTCGCCAGGGCGTCCATCCACGTCTGGTGGGCTCCGAGTGCCTCGTCGGCCACCCGGAGCATGTCGAAGGCCGACATCACATGCCCGTCGCTTCGCGCATGAGCGAGTAGTGATCGCTGATGGCCTGGCCGAGCACCTGGTACTGGTACTGGGTCTGGATCATCGCGACCTCCTCCTTGCGCAGGTCCACGTTGTTGTTGTTGGCCCCGACAGGGGTGTCGGTCGGCATCGTCTGTACGTCGACAGGAGGCGTTGCGTTGTCGCTCACCTGGCCGGCATCGATCGCCTGGCGCAGCGACGTCTCGAAGTCCACGCTCGAGGCGCGGAAGTTCGCAGTGTCCACGTTGGCGATGTTGTTGGCGGTGACGTTCTGACGCATCGTGAGGCCGTCGAGCGCGGTGTGGAGCACCTCGCTGACAGCGTCGGACACGGCGAAGGACACGGAACCCTCCAGTCGGAGATCTGCGGTCGATGCCGGTCCGTCGGCGGGGCGCGAGCTGTCCTTGCTCGCAGTGACCTTCGGCGCTGCGGCGACCCAGTTGAGCGGTTTGCCCGACAGGTCTGCACGCCCCGGGCAGGACAACAGCTGGGCCGGTACGCCGACACGCGGGGTGCCGCCGTACCGACCCAGCTGTTGTGCTGGAGCCGGAGCCTGGCGGAAATGTGACTGCGGCCACCCCTAACCAAATCGGCCGTGGATCGTTCAGCCCTTTACCCGGCGCTCTCGGGAGCGCCACTCTCCCTCGGAAGGACACTCCGTGCAGACGATCCGACTCGGCCTACGTGCCACCGCGATCCTGGGCGCAACGTCGATCGCCGCGCTCGCCGCCGCGCCGGCCCTGGCCGCCGACCCCGTGTCGCAGGCCACCGCCCAATCGCTCGACCTGACCATCGGTGGACAGTCGGCGATCAGCCAGCTCATCACCGCCACCAGCGACGGCACCTCGCAGACGAAGACGGACGGCAGCACCGTGCCGACCATCGCCGGTCTGCTGCCGGGCAACAACGCGCTCGGCGTCGGCGTCGCGCCCCAGGACGCCGGGGCCAACACCGACGGTACGTCGTACGCCTGCGCGGGCATCGCCGGCACCGGCGGCGGCATCGTCCACACGGGGAGCACCTCGTGCGACATCGACGGTGCGCCGATCACGCTCAACCTGGGCACGCTCTCGCTGGGCTCCCAGGTCGTCGACCCGCAGAGTGCGCTGGGGGCCGCCCTCGCTCAGACCCCCCTCGGCTCGGCGCTGAACACGCTGCTGACGACGGTCCAGAGCTCGCTGGTCAAACCGCTGACGAGCTCGCTGGCCACGACGCCGCTCGACATCCAGCTCGGCGGCACCCTGAGCGCGATCGAGGCTCAGTGCACCGCCAACCCGACGGCCGCCAGTGGCAGCGCGCACCTGGTGGACACCCATGGCGGCAGCACTCCCACGCCCATCACCGTCACCGTAGGTGGCCAGAGTGGGGTCATCGCCAACCTCCCGGTCAACCCGGCGGCGAACACCCACCTGCCCACTCAGGCCAACGCCCTGACGCAGACGGTGATCGACGCGCTCAAGGTGGAGCTCAACACCGCGATCGGCGGCCAGCTCCAGCCGCTCGCCGGTGCCCTCGGCTCGGGCCTGCAGCAGGTCCAGGACGCCATCGTGAACCAGCTGATCACCCAGCTGCAGCCGGTCCTGCAGCCGCTGCAGCAGCAGATCCTCGACATCACGCTGAACAAGCAGGTCTCCTCCGACAGTGGCCGCAAGATCGATGTGACGGCGCTGGACCTGCAGCTCCTTCCGGCCGCGGCGCAGTTCACCGGCTCCTCGCTGGTCGCCGGCCAGTTCGGCCACGTCACCTGTGGGCCGAACGCCGGTCGTGCCGTGACCACGCCGCAGGCGACCGCGCTGCCGGCCAGCAGCAGCAGCGGTAGCAGCAGCAGTAGCAGCAGCGACGATGACGACAGCGACACCGTCCCGACCTCGGTCAACGCCGGCCTCGCCGGTGACGACCAGGACAACACCGGGTTCTACCTCGGCCTCGGTGGCCTCGTCGCGGTCGGTGCGGCCGGGACGGCGTACGCCTACCGTCGGTTCGCAGCCAAGTGAGCCTGACCCCCGACCCGGGGGGAGACCTCCCCGCCTCCTCCGGTCCGGCCGGTGCCCCGGCCGACCGGAGGAGGTGGCGCGCGCTCGCCGTCGCCGTGGTGTTGGCGATCCTCGCGACAGCGCTGCTCTTCTTCCTGATCCATCACCGCTCGGGCGCCGAGCAGGATCCGCAGGGCTCGGCGCCGGCGGCCGTCACGCCGACCGGCTACCGGCTGGTGGTGAAGTCGCTGAACATCAGCGCCCCCATCGTCGGGATCGACATGACGCCCCAGCGTGCCCTCAATCCGCCGGCGAACCCCCGTGAGGTGGGCTGGTGGCGGGCCAGCGCCAAGCCGGGTTCGGTCAACGGCCAGACGATCGTGGCGGGCCACACCGTCCACACCGGCGGCGGTCAGTTCGACCACCTCGGCTCGATCAAGAAGGGCGCGCAGATCAAGATCGTGCGCAAGAAGCGCATCGAGATCTACGTCGCCACCAAGGTCGTCACCCTGACCAAGCAGCAGGTCTCCGAGCAGGCCAAGAAGCTCTTCGGCCAGCATCGCACGCACAACCGCCTCGTGCTGATCACGTGCGGCAACTGGACGGGCCGGGAGTACCTCACCAACGTGTTCGTCTATGCCAAGCCGGTCGGGGCCGAGCCGGTCGGGCCGGACACCGCGGGCGGGGCCGCCTGAGCCACGCCCCGATCCGGGGCCCGCTCCCGCTCAGCACCGCGACCGGTCGGCCGATGTGGAGGTGTGCCTGTCTTCACCAGAGCCGGACGTAGGGTCCTCTTCATCCACGTGCCCAAGACCGGGGGCACATCGATCGAGGGCGCCCTGCGCGCCGGGGGCTGGACGCAGCACTTCTACACCGACACCTCGATCCCCGAGGTGGAGGTCCTCCACCGCGCGATGCTGAGCTCGCAGCAGCACCTCCACGGCGAGCTGCTGCAGTCGGTGCTCGACCTGGATCTCATCGACCTGGCGTTCACCGTCGTGCGGCATCCGGTGGCGCGCTTCCGCTCCGAGTACTGCTACCGCAACGCCGCCGAGCTGCAGGCCGGGCTGGCGCAGAGCCTCGAGGACTGGGCCGAGACCGTGTTCGCCGAACACGGGCGGAACCCGTACCACTTGGACAACCACCTGCGCCCACAGGTGGAGTTCCTCGTCCCGGGCGTCGAGGTGTTCCGGTTCGAGGACGGCATCGACCACGTGCTGGCCGAGCTCGATGAGCGCCACGACCTGGGGATCCCGCCGATCGCGGAGATCCCGGCGTACGCGCGCTATGCGCTCGACAGCCGCACCCAGGCGCGGATCTCGAGCTCGGAGGTCCCGATCAGCGCCGCCCTTCAGGACCGGCTCGAAGACCTCTACCGCGCCGACTTCGAGGTGTTCGGGTACGGCGCCGAGCTGCCGGGCGAGCCGCCTCGGATCGACCTTCCCGAAGGTGGCACCGGCGCGACGAGTGCCGGCGGCCCGGCCACGACGACCGAGCCACTGCCGAACGGTGCGGAGCCGGCGTCGGCCGACGACTCGGAGGGCCGCGCGAGAGTCGTCGCCTTCAACCTGCCTCAGTTCCACGCCATCGCGGAGAACGACGCCTGGTGGGGCGAGGGCTTCACCGAATGGACCGGTGTGCGGGCAGCGAGGCCGCAGTTCCGCGGGCACGTACAGCCGAACGTCCCCGGGCCGCTGGGCTACTACGACCTGACGGATGTCGCGATCCAGCATGCCCAGCAGGAGCTGGCGAAGACGTTCGGCGTCGACGCCTTCTGCCACTACGTCTACTGGTTCGGCGGCAAGCGACTGCTGGAGCGTCCCTTGGAGGTGATCCGGGACAACGCGGACCTCACCCTTCCCTACTTCTTCTGCTGGGCCAACGAGCCGTGGACCCGGCGCTGGGACGGCGCGGAGCGCGACGTCCTGCAGGCCCAGACCCACGACCGGGTGGGCGACGCCCGGCTCATCGACGACCTCGCCGAGCACCTCACCGACTCCCGCTACCTGCGCGTGCACGGCCGCCCGGTCCTGCTCGTCTACCGCACGTCACTGCTCGATGACCCGGTCCGCACCACCGACGCTCTGCGCGAGCGGGCCGCCCAACTCGGTATCGGCGAGCTCTACCTGGCCGCGGTGCAGAGCTTCGGGTTCCGTGACCCGCGTGGGCACGGCTTCGACGCGGCGGTCGAGTTCCCCCCGCACAACCTCGAGATGGGGAAGGCGGCCGCGCGGTTCGAGGCGCCGCCGCCGAGCTCGTGGCGCGGCAATGCGATGGACTACGAGGCCACCATCGAGTGGGTGATGAGCGCTCCCGTGCCGGACTACCGCCTCTTCCGCGGGGTGATGCCGGCGTGGGACAACACCCCGCGACGTGGGGGAAGCGCCAACATCTGGACGGGGGACAGCCCCGAGCTCTTCCAGCAGTGGATGGAGCGAGCCCTGCACTACACCTATCTCTTCAACCCACCCGGGGAACGGCTCGTGTTCGTCAACGCCTGGAACGAGTGGGGCGAAGGCGCCTACCTCGAGCCGGACGAGCGTCGCGGCTTCGCGCGGCTGGAGGCCCTGCAGCGGGCCGTCGCCCACACCGACGGGCTCGCCAAGAGCACCGCCGGCGCCCACGACGCGGACCCGTTGGTCCAGGCTGCGCGCACCTACTTCCGGGCGGCCGCTGGCGTGACCCGGGAGATCCTCGCGCTCGAGGCGGCCAAGGCATGACCCGGGTCTCGATGGTCATCTGCGCACAGGAGGGCCGCGACCGGTTCCTCTTCACCGCCCTCGCCTCCGCGCTCGGTCAGGACCACGACGACGTCGAGGTGATGCTGGCCGGCGACACCGCGTCGCCCCGGCTGCTGGCGGTCGCCGAGTCACGCCCCGACGTGCTGCTCGTGGACGCGGCGGGACAGAGCGAGGCAGCCGCCTTCAACCGCGGGGCGCTTGCGTCCAGCGGGGACCTGCTCATGTTCTTGGGAGCGGAGGACCTGCAGCACCTGCGCCGGGCGCACACCTTCGCCCGTGCGTACGAGGTCGACGGACGCCGAGCCGACTTCTGGGGCTACAGCGGCGTGCACTTCATCGGCGAGGAGGGCGCGCCGGTGGACCCGGCCGAACTCGGACTCGGTGTGCTGGGCCTCAACGCGGCCAACGCCGTGCTCAAGCCCCGGATCGTCGACGGGCTCCTCCAGGCGAACCTGGTGCTGCGCGCCGGCAACATCGTCGTCACTCGGTCGCTGTTGGAGGAGGTCGGTGGCTTCGACCCTGACCGCTATGTCACGGCCGACTGGGCGCTGGCCCAGGCCCTGGCGGTGCACCGCGACCCGATCGTGGTGCCGGAGGCGCTGTTCCAGTACCGGCTCTACGAGCCGGACGTGCCGCAGCCGACCCGCGACCAGATCGCCGCCGAGGTGACCTCGCTCGCCCCCGAGATCGCGGCGCTCCGGCTGGACCGGGTCACCCGGCTCGGCGTGCTGGCCGCGGGACTGCCCGGCGCGGACCACCTGCGCCGGCGCCGGCCGATGCTCTCCGCGGCCACGATGTAGCGCAACGTCGGCCCGCCGACCCTTCAGGGTCAGGCACGCCGTGCCGATGAGCCAGGCGTGAAGATCCTGGTCTGGACGGGTGTGAAGGCGGGCGACGGCTCCTTCCACTACCGCATCAACGCCCCCCTCAGTGAGGCACGCTTCCAGGGCCTGGTCGAGTGGAGCTTCAGCGAGCACCTCGATGAGAAGCTCCTCGAGGGGATCGACGTCCTGGTCGTCCAGCGACTGCTGACGCCGCATCACGTCGCGGCGATCGAGACGATCCGCGCGAACTGGCCGCGGATCACGATCGTCTCCGAGTACGACGACGACATGTTGAGCACGCGCCCCGACAACCCGGCCTTCCACCAGGGCCAGGACGACCCCGCGGCGGCGTACGCGTACTACCAGCAGGAGGTCGTGCCGGCGCTGCGCCGCGGCCTGGACGTCGTCGACCGGATCACCGTCTCCACCCCCACGCTCCAGGCGCGGCTCCAGGCCGAGACCAGCACCCCCGTCGACTGCCTGCCCAACACCGTCGACCCCGTGCTCTTCGACGTACCCGCTCCGCGACGAGCCGAGGGTGAGCGACTGCATGTCGGCTGGGCCGGCTCCGCGACCCACGACATCGACTGGCGCAACGCGGCCTCGGGCGTGCGCAAGGGCGTGTCCCGAGCCCGTGCACGTCTGACGCTGATGGGTGCCGACTACCGCTTCATGCTCGGGGTCAAGGACGCCTCCTTCGTGGGCTGGGCCCATGCGATGGACGAGTACTACCTCCAGCTGACCACCTGGCACGTGGCCCTCGCGCCGCTGGCCGACGACCGCTTCAATCGCGCCAAGAGTCCGGTCAAGGCACTCGAGGCGGGGGCCCTCGGGCTGCCGATCATCGCCTCCCACGCGGGTCCCTACCCGGACCTGGTCATCGACGGCGAGACCGGCTTCCTGTGCCGCAGCAACGGCGACTGGGAGCGTGCGCTGCGCACGCTCGCCTTCGACGAGGACGCCCGTGTCGCGATGGGCGAGCGGGCCCGCGAGCACGTGCGCTCCTTCAGCACCGTCGACTGGGCGCCGCGCTGGGTCGAGAGCTATCGGAAGGCGACGGCGGCGAACCTCGCCGCCGTGTGAGACACCGCCGGGCTCGGTCAGCGCGACGCGAGGGCGCGATAGCGCGCGGCCTCCTCGCGTCGACCCATCACCTCGTAGTCCTCGGCCAGCAGACGGGCCGCCAGGACATCGGCGGGCTCGGCGAAGCTGCCGGCGTACCGCGTGGTTGCGCCGAGGTCGACGGCCTGGCGCCACCGGCTCATCGAGGCAGCGATCAGGCGCTCGGCGCGGTCGTTCTGCGACTCGTCCAGGACCAGCGCCAAGGCCCGCTGGGCACGGCCGTGCGCATAGGCGATCTCCGCCGAGCCGGCCCACCGATCCGCCTCCATGTCGCCCAGCGCCGACGCCTCTTCGTACTGGCCCACCGCGATGAGCGCGAGGATCAACCGCAGCGTCAGCCGGTGCCACCACATGCTCTCCGGCGGCGCCGGGACGCTCTCGTCGGCGGGGTGGGTGAGGTTGAACGCCTGGATCAGCGCCGGCAGCGCCTCCTGGTGCCGTCCGCGAGCAGCGTGCTCCGAGCCGAGTTGGTACCACAGGTAGGCGTTGGTCGGATCCCCCTCGAGGCTGGCCACCAGGAGACCGAGGTTGCGACCCTCCTTGCGGGCGAGCGCCTCGGCCGTGTAGCCGTCGTGGCCGACGGCGATGGCCACCGCCTGGAGTGGAAGCTCCGGGATGGGCTGCTCGTGCACGCGCCCGGCGTAGCGCGCATGGGACGGCAGCAGCCGCGGGTGGGGGAGAGGCGCGACCCGCTCGTCGATGCTGCCGTCCTTGTCCGCCTCGAAGAGCTCGACCATCCCGAAGAAAGTCGGGCGCGTGCGGCCCAGCCGGTCGAGTGCCGTGCGGGCCGTCTCCCGGTCCAGCAGCCACTGGTCGGCGTCGAGGGTGAGCCGCCAAGGTGCCGTGGTCTGGGCGAGCGAGAAGTTGCGGGCGGCGGCGAAGTCGTCGACCCAGGCGAACTTGGCGACCTTGGCGCCATGGGTCTGCGCGATCTCGACCGTGCGGTCCGTGGAGCCGGTGTCGACCACGACGATCTCGTCCACCAGATCGGTCACGGACGCGAGGCAACGATCCAGGCAGCGCTCCTCGTCCCGCACGATCATCACCAGGGCGATCGGGTACGGCCGGCGTGACCTCGTCGCGCGCGGCGCGGTCATGCCGGCACCGCGTCGGCCCGGCGTGCGGCGGCGATGGCGGCGTAGGTGGCGGCGTCGCCGGGGCGTGCCAGCCGGGCGTAGAGCTCGCCGAGGCCTTCGGCCGCGAGGGTGGTGGCGCGCTCGGTGAGGGCGCCGCCATAGTGCGGCAGGTCGCCCTGCTCGAGCGCGTGCGACCAGCAGTCGATAGTGGCGCGGGTGAGTCGATCGGCGCGGGCCGGGTCGACGGTGCCGGCGACCAGGGCGGCCAGCCGGACCGCGTCGCCGAAGACGTAGAAGAAGTCCGAGGAGTCGGGCCAGAGCCGGCACTCCTGCTCGCCGACCGCGACAGCCTCCTCGAAGCGCCGCAGCAGTGTCAGGGTCTGGAGCAGGCGCACCACCAGCAGGTGCTCCCAGGTGCGGCGCTCGGGCATCGTGGGCGCCCCGGTCTCGTCCCGGAGCAGGTTGTAGGAGCGCACCAGCGCCGGCAGCGCATCCTCGAGCCGGCCGTGGGTCAGGTGGTCGTTGCCCAGCTGGAACCAGAGGTACGGGTTGGCCGGGTCGTGCTCGAGAGCGGCCTCCAGCAGGGCCAGGTTGCGGCCGGTCTTGCGAGCGCTCGCAGGCGAGGTGTACCCGTCGTGGCCGAGCGTCAGATCGAGCGCGAAGGTCCGCGTGCTCGGCACCGGCTGCTCGTGCACGATCCCCTCGAAGCGCACGTACGGCGGGAGCACCCGCGGGACAGGCAGTCGCGTGCCGTGCTCCAGCTCGCCGGTCGTCTCATCCATCTGCAGCACCGTCACGATGCCGACCGATCGTGGTGGCGTGGAGCCCAGGGTGTCGAGTACCGCTCGTGCCGTCTCCCGATCGGCCACCCACTCGTCGGCGTCGAGGATCAGGCGCCACGGGTGGCTGGCCTGTTCGAGGGAGAAGTTGCGGGCGGCGGCGAAGTCGTCGACCCATTCGAAGCGGGCGACCCTCGCGCCGTAGGACTCGGCGATCTGCACGGTGCGGTCGGCGGAGCCGGTGTCGACCACGACGATCTCATCCACCAGGTCGGTGACGGAGGCCAGGCAGCGGCCGAGGCAGCGCTCCTCGTCGCGGACGATCATCACCAGTGAGATCCGGAACTCGCGAGCGGACGACACGTGCGGCACAGCAAGGACCTCGGGATCGTGTAGGGGAGCGCTCAGGCGCTGGTGTCGACGTACACCGAACGGGTGGAGCGGCGCGTCGCGCGGCCGATCCGGTCGGTCAGGCTGAGTTGACGCATCGACCGGGCAGTGGCCTCGGCGAGGGCCGCGAGGACCACCTCGTGCCGGCGGTGGAGCTCACGCGCGCGACCGAGCAGCTCAGGGGGGAGCGCTCCCTCCAGCACCGGTGCGGTCCACGTGGGCACCGCCGCCGGGTCGAGGCGCTCGAGCAACTGCTCCGCCGCGACGATGTCGGCCTCGAGGCGGTCGAGGGCGCCGATCCACGCCTGGTCCACGGTGTCTCTACTCCCCACGGGCGGCGATCTCGGCCGCCCGGTGCCAGGTGCTCCGCAGCGCCCGGCAGTGAGCCAGCACCTCCTTGGTGGCGACCTGGTCCCTGCTGATATTGGCTCGGACCAGCCGTCGCTGGAGGTATCCGTAGAGCGCCAGCAGCTCACGGCCGCCGGTCCAGCCCTCGGTGTCGAGGGTGGCCTGGAACTCGGTGAGGATGGCCTGTGCGTGGACCAGCTGCCGGCTGGCCTCCTCGTCGTCGCGGGCCATCTGCGCGCGTAGCCCACGCTCGACGTCGAGCACGAGGCGGTCCCAGAGCATGAGCATGAGCTTCTGGGGCGAGGCGGTGCCGAGCGTGGCAGTGGTGTACGCCGTCCGTGCCTGCTGCTGGATCGTGGTCATGACAGGAGCCTCAGTTCGACGAGCTGTCCAACCCTGCGATCTGGCTGGTGAGCCAGCTCGACTGGGATTGCAGCGTGGCTAGGGTGGTGGAGAGGTTGGTGTAGAGGGTCTGTAGCGACGACTGCTTGGCCGCCAGCCGGTCGTCCCAGTCGGCGATCTGGGTGTTGAGGTCGCCGATCTGGTCCTGGAAGTTGGCGATGTACTGCCCGAGCAGGCCGCCCTTGGCCAGCGCGGTGTCGGCGTTCGGCGTGTTCGGGTCGTCGGTCACAGGTGCCTGGGTCCACTGCTGGGCGATGGCGCTGACCCGCGAGGCGAAGCCGTCGGCGTACACCTCGTGCATCGTCAGGTCGCTGCCGAGCTGCTGGGTGCCGGTGTCCTTGCCGACGATCGCTGCCTGGACCCCGGTCGGGTCGCTGGCGTACGCGGCCTCGAACTTGGTGGAGTCGAAGGTGAGGCTGCCGTTGCGGTCCACAGAGATGCCGAGATCCTCCAAGGAGGATCCGTCCGCCGGGAAGATCGAGTTGAGCAACTGGTCGGACAGTGAGCGGAGGGTCGAGTCGCCGGGCAGCACCCCGCCGTCGGTCGCCGACGCTCCGCTGCCGGTCGGGATCGTGCCGTACGACGTCGCGCCGCTGATCGAGGTCAGCACGCTGTTGACCTGGTCGACGAACGCCTTGAGCGAGCTCGCCTTGCTGCTGCCGTCGTCCGAGACCGAGATCGACGACTGCTGCGGCGATGCGGGCGTCACACCGGTCGGGATCGTCACCGTCACCCCGGTAGCGGCGACGACGGCGTTGGAGGCGCTGGTCACGGCGACGCCGTCGACGGTCAGCTGGGCGTCGACGCCCTTGGTCGTCACCGCTCCCGGGCTGGAGGCCGCGGTGGAGTCCACCAGGGTGCGCGTGCCGTCGCCGACGGTGAAGTTCGAGGCTGCGCCCGTCTGGGTGCTGACGAGCTCCAGGCTGGGGGTGCCGTTGGGGTCGAGCACGACCGCCCGGAGGCCTGAAGCGCTGGAGCCGGCGTTGATGGCGGCGGCGACGTCCGACGTGGAGCCGGTGCCACCGACGGTGAAGCTCGTCGTCTTGCCGCCCGTGGTGATCTGGTAGGTGCCGCCGGCGGCGAACGGGGTGCTTCCACTGAGCACGGCGGTGGAGTTGGTCGCCGACTGCTGGACGCTCACGTTGAGCGTCCCGGGGCTGGCGGTGCCGGACGCCGTCGCCGAGAAGGCGGTGTTGCTCGACGTCACCGCGAGCTGCGCCCACGTGCTGCCGGTGCTGAAGCTCTGCGCCGAGGTGAACAGGCCGGCCAGTGCGGTGTTGATCTGCTGCAGGGCGGTGACCTGGCCCTGCTCCTTGCTGAGCGTCGTCTTCAGGTTGTTCTGGGGGATCTCCTCGACCGTCATCAGCTGGCTGATGATGCTGCTGGTGTCGAGGCCGCCGCCGAGTCCACTGAACGTGATCGAACTGGTCATCGAGGAGATCCTTCGCAGGTCGTGACGGAAACCGAACGGCGCCGGGAAGGCCGGGAGGCCTCACCGGCGCCGTTGCGGGTGTTGCAGATGGTGGAACGAGGCGGCCTGATCGCTCAGGCTGTTGCTCACTGCAGGAGCGAGAGAACGCTCTGCGCAGCCGAGTTGGCCTGCTTGAGCATCGAGGTCCCCGCCTGCGACAGGATCTGGGTGCGGGAGTAGTTGCTCATCTCCTGGGCCATGTCGGTGTCCTGGATGGCCGAGTTGGAGGCCTGCAGGTTGGTCTGGGTGACCGACAGGTTGTTGACGGTGTGCTGGAAGCGGTTCTGGGTGGCACCCAGGCTCGCGCGGGTGGTCGAGACCGTCTGGATGGCGCTGTCGATCGCGGTGATCGCCGCCTCGGCACCGGACTGGCTCGACAGGTTGACCGAGTTGACGCCCAACGTGGTCGAGTTGTTGTTCGAGATGCTCACCGAGATGGTGTCGTTCGCGGCGTACCCGACGTGGAACGACTTGGCGTTGAACGAGCCGTCGAGCAATGACACGTTGTTGAACGTGGTCTTGGTCGCGATGCGGTCGAGCTCGGAGTTGAGGGCGGTGACCTCGGTCTGGATGTCGGCGCGAGCGTTGGCGTCGTTCGAGTCGTTGGAGGACTGAACGGCGAGCGTGCGCATGCGCTGCAGGATCGACTGGGTCTCGGTCAGCGCGCCGTCGGCGGTCTGAACCATGTTGATGCCGTCCTGGGCGTTCCGCACAGCCTGGCCGATGCCGTTGATCTGCGAGGTGAGGCCCTGGCTGATCGCGAGGCCGGCAGCGTCGTCGGCAGCCTTGTTGATCCGCAGACCCGAGGACAGGCGCTCGATCGAGGTCGACTGCGAGTTCTGGGTGTTGTTGAGGTTGCGGTAGGCGGTCAGCGCGTCGACGTTGGTGTTGATGCGGAGGCTCATGGTGGTTCCTTCCTGGATTCCTAGCCTGGGTTGATCGGCCCGTCCGTGGGCCGTGCGGGGATCTCTTCGGCGGGCCCGGGACGCGGTTTAGTCGCATCGCCGGATTTCTTCGACAGACGCCGCGAGCAGGTGAAAGACCGACGGGCCGGCGAGGCCACGGTCGACCGTGGCCTCGCCGGCCCGTGCGGGGACCGAACAGAGTGCCCGATGGCGTCAGCCGGCCGCGTCCAGCGCCGAGGCGGGGACCAGCCGCGAGCGGCGCGAACCCTCGGCGTGCCGGGCCGCAACGGCGGCGAAGTAGGCCTCGCGCCGCCGGGCGGCGCAGCCGTTGGGCTTCGTCGCGGGCTCGACCAGCGAGGGCTCCAGGGCGGTGTTGAGCGCGTCACGCAGCAGCACCAGCGCCTCGGCCCGCATCTGGGAGATGCGGGAGTCGGTGACGCCGAGCTCGGCGGCGATGTCGGCCATCGGCCGCTCGGCGAAGAAGTAGTCCTGGACGACCTGGCGCAGCCGCTCGGGCAGCTCGGCGATGGCCTCCAGCAGGTAGGTGAGCCGCTCGTGGTGCTCCAGCAGGTGCTCGGGGCTGGGCGCACGGGTGGGCACCAGCTCGTCGAGCGAGGTGGTGGTCGAGCCCTGCAGGGAGAGCACCTGTGCCCGGCTGACGTCGTCGTCGTTGGCGGCGACCTCCTCGACGCTGAGACCGGCGGCGGTGGCCACCTCCGCGGTGCTGGCGGTGCGGCCGAGGGCGCCGGCGAGCCGGGTGCGGGTCTCCTCGAGGTCGCGGGCCCGGCGCCGCACGGAGCGGGAGGCCCAGTCGACACTGCGCAGCTCGTCGAGGATCGCGCCGCGGATGCGGGTGGCGGCGTACCGCTCGAACGGGACGCCGCGCTCGGCGTCGAACGCCTGGGCTGCCTGGACGAGAGCGGTGAGGCCGGCGGAGGTCAGGTCGTCGCGGCTCACGTGGGAGGGCACCCGGCCCATGGTCTCGCGCACGATGTGTCCCACCAGCGGCATGTGGCTGGTGATCATCTCCTCGGTGCGGGAGTGCTGGTCTGCTCGCTCGGTCACGAGCAAACAGTGCCCGCGATTAGCACCTCCTGGCGACGGGTTCGGGACTAACAGCGACGCCTGTCCGACAAATCAGGACCGAGGTCCCGGGTCCGGTGGCCCGTCGTAGTCACTGGTTGAAAGCGGAACGGCCCGTTGCGTCCCCGAAACGGCTCAGATGGGTCCCGCCCCGGGCGATGAGGACCGTGTCAGGCAGCGGACCCGCCGCACCTGAGCACGAGGCCTGAGAGGTGCACCGTGGAGAAGCTGTCGCTGATCCTCTGGCGTGAGCGCGAGTTGCTGGAGCTGCTCGCGTACAAGCTGGAGCTCGAGCAGCTCGTCCTGGCCGCCGGACGGACCCGGTGGCTGGCCCACTCCACCAAGGAGGTGGAGGAGGTGGTGGCGCTGCTCCGCGAGACCGAGGTGCTGCGCGCTGTCGCCGCCGATGCCGTCGCTGCCGAGCTCGGCCTGTCCCCGGCCCCGACGCTGGCCGAGCTGGCGGACGTCGCCCCCGAGCCGTGGGCAACGATCCTGCACGACCACCGCACCGCGTTCCTGACCGCGACCCGCGAGATCTCCGACCTGTCGGAGTCCAACCGCGGGCTCATCACCGCCGGATACCGCTCGGCGCGCGAGACGCTGCTGACCATCGGCGGCAGCGCGGAGGCGCTGGTGCCGCGCGGCTTCGGTCCCGACGGCTCGGCCGTCGTCGACGTGCCTCGGCAGCGCCTGGTGGACCGGAGCCTGTAAGTCGATGACCGGGACCTTCGGCAGCCTCAACATCGCCAAGACGGGTCTGCAGTACCAGCAGATCGTCATCGACACGACCAACAACAACATCGCCAACGTCGACACCGATGGCTACGTACGTCGTCGCGCGGTCGGCGCCGAGCTGGACGCGGCCAGCGAGGCCGGTGCCATGTGGTCGGTCTACACCGGCCACGGTGACGGTGTGGCGACGCAGTCGGTCCAGCGCACGACCGACTTCCTGATGGACTCCCGGGTCCGCAAGGAGCAGGGCACCCTGTCCTATCTCCAGGTGCAGCAGACCTCCCTCGAGCGCGTCGAGACAGCCGTCGGTGAGCCGAGCGATACCGGTGTCGCCAACGCGCTGTCGGCCTTCAACGACGCCTGGCAGGACGTCGTGACCTCCCCGGACGGCTCGGCGGCCCGCCAGACGGTGATCGCCGCCGGCCAGACGCTGGCGGGGGCGATCAACACCCAGGCGCAGGCGATCGACGACGAACGCGCCGAGCAACGGGCCGGGGCGGTCGACGACGTCAGCAAGGTCAACGTCGACGCCGGGCAGATGGCCCAGCTCAACCACAACATCTTCATCGCCCAGTCCAACGGCACCGACACCAGCGCGCTGGAGGACCAGCGCGACCAGGTCGCGCTCGACCTCGCCAAGCAGGTGGGCGCGACGGTCAGTGTCGATCCGACCGGACGGTTCAACGTCAGCGTCAACGGCATCGCCCTGGTGACCGGCGACAAGGCCGGCACGTTGAGCCTCAGCGGCATCAACGCCGACGCCACGCCCAGCAACGGCGACACGGCCAACCCCTCGCCGGTGTCGTTCTCGATCACCGACCCGGTCAGCGGCGCCTCCCAGGTGATCGCGGGCGCCCTCGGCGGTGAGGTCGGCGGCATCACGACACTGCTCAACGTCACGCTGTCGACGTACCGTGCCGGGCTCAACACGTTGGCACAGCAGCTCGCCGAGATGGTCAACACCCAGCAGGCGCAGGGCTACGACCAGAACGGAAACCCGGGCGGGGCCTTCTTCGCTCTCGGTGACGCCGCGGACCCGGCCGGCACGATCGCCGTCGACCCGACCCTCGCCGCGAACCCGGCCCTGGTCGCGGCCTCTGCCGTTGCGCCGAGCGCGTCGGGCACGGCGAACAACAACGCCGACAACGCCGACGCGATCAGCCAGGTGCTGCGCGGCGTCGAGGGGGCGGGGTCGATGGCGCCGGTGAACCTCGGCGACCAGTACCAGCGGCTCATCACCGGCCTGGGCTCGATGGTCGCCGGGGTGAACAGCCAGACCACCAATCAGCAGACGCTCGCCACCCAGGTCGACGACGAGCGCGAACAGCAGACCGGTGTCAGCCTCGACGAGGAGACGGTGAACCTCATGCAGGCGCAGCGCGCGTACGAAGCCTCCAGCAGGGTGCTGTCGGTCATGGACTCCGTGCTCGACACGCTCATCAACCGGACGGGAGTGTGACGCCGACATGATCACGCGGGTCACCCAGAACATGCTCACCAGTCGCTCCCTCAATGCCGTCGAGACCGGACTCACCCGGATGTCGCAGGCGCAGGAGCAACTGAGCAGCGGCAAGCGGATCAACCGGCCCTCCGACGACCCGACGGGCACCAGCACCGCGCTGCGCGCCCGCGCGGGGGTCGCCCAGCAGGCGCAGTTCCAGCGCAACGCCCAGGACGGTGTCGCCTGGCTCAGCACCGTCGACGGCGCGATCCAGGGCGCTTCCTCCCAGCTCCAGCGCGCCTACACGCTCGCCGTCCAGGCCGCGAACACCGGCACCAGCGGCTCGACCGCCGAGTCGGCCATCGCCGACGAGATCGACCAGATCAAGCAGGGCCTGCTGTCGCTGTCGAACACCACCTATCTCGGCCGCCCCGTGTTCGGCGGTACGACGACCGGTGCGACCGCGTTCGCCGCCGATGCCAGCGGTGCTGTCAGCTACGTCGGCAACGGCGACCAGCCGGGCGGCGCTGTCAACCGGCGGGTCGGGGTGGCCACGGTCGTCCGGGTCGACTCCGATGGGACCTCGGTGTTCGGGGCGAACGGTTCCAGCGTCTTCGACCATCTCGACCAGCTCTCCACCGCCCTGCGATCCGACCCGGTCGACTCCGCGCAGATCGAGACCAGCATCGGCACCCTGCAGAGCGACCTCTCCCGGCTCAGCGGCGCGGCTGCGGACGAGGGGGCGCGGATGAACCAGATCAACCAGGCGAGCAGTGTGTCCTCGGCGAACCAGCTCGCCATGCAGAAGACCCAGTCCGACGTCGAGGACGTCGACGTGGCGGAGGCGACGATCACCTTGCAGAACCAGACCAACGCCTACCAGGCCGCCCTGATGGCCGTCTCGAAGACCAGCCAGCGGAGCCTCTTGGACTTCCTGTCATGATCTGGCCCGTGCAGACGATCGAGGAGCCCGCCGAGGTCCAGGACGTGTCGGTCATCGAGCTCGCCCGTCCCATGCCCGGCTTCCCGCAGGCCCAACGCTTCACGTTGGAGCATCTCGACGAGGAACGGGTGCTGGGCTCGTTGCGCTCGCTGGAGTGCGAGGGCCTGCGGTTCCTCGTGGTCCCGGCCGCCCAGTTCTTCCCGGCGTACGAACCGGAGGTCGGCGACGACGTCGTGGACGACCTCGGCATCGAGGCGGTCGAGGACGTGCTGGTGCTGCTCGTGGTCAATGCCGGCCGCACCCTGGCGAGCACCACGGTCAACCTGCGTGCACCGCTCCTGGTCAACCTGCGCACCCGGCGCGCCGCCCAGGTGATCCTGGAGGACCCGGATCTCTCGGTGGCCGTCCCACTCGTGGCGTGATCGCGGGGCCGGTGACCCGAGGCGATAGCGTGTGCCCATGCTGGTGTTGAGCCGCCGCGTGGGCGAGAGCGTGGTCGTGGGTGACGACGTCACCATCACCGTTCTCGAGGTGCGCGGGGACGTCGTTCGCGTCGGCATCGATGCCCCCCGCTCGGTCAGCGTGCACCGCGCCGAGCTGCTCCAGGAGCTGGCCGTGACCAACCAGGAGGCCGCCTCCCCGAGCCAGGACGCCGTCGCCTCGCTCGCCGAGGCGCTGCGCCTGCGCACCTGAGTCCCTGGGGCGCACGGGACGCGCAAAACCAGAACGGGAAGGCCGCGGTGGCGACCTCCCCGTTCTGCCCCCTCCCCAGGGTGGCTGGTGTGAGCGCGTCGGTCAGCGCACCGGCAGCGGCACGTCACGCCGGGGCGACGGGACGTGCGCCTGGCGGCCGGAGCCGTCGCGAAGCCGGTGGGCCAGCACGGCGGCCTGCGTGCGGTGCTGCACGCCGAGCCTGGCCAGCAGACCGGTGACGTGGTTCTTGACCGTCTTCTCGGCGAGGAAGAGCCGCTCGGCGATCTGCCGGTTCGTCAGCCCCTCGGCGATGAGGAACAGGATCTTGCTCTGCTGCGGGGTCAGCTCGGCCAGGACGTCGAACGCGCGCCGGTGGAACTGCACCTGCTGCACCACGCGGGAGGCGATCACGGGGTCGATGAGCGTGTGACCGCTGGCGACCAGCCGGATGCCGCTGATGAGGCTGTTGCTCTCGATCTGCTTGAGCACGTAGCCCGCCGCGCCGGCCAGGATCGCGGAGGTGATGGCCTCCTCGTCGTCGAAGCTGGTGAGGATCAGGCCCTTGATGTCGGGGTTGGCCGCCCGCATCTCACGGCAGATGTCGATGCCGGAGCCGTCGGGCAGCTGGGCGTCCAGGATGCACACGTCCGGAGCGTGGGCGAGGATCGCGGGCAGCGCGTCGGCCGCCGACGACGCCTCGCCGACCACCACGATGTCGTCCTCGGCCTCGAGCATGCTGCGCACGCCACGCCGGACGATCTCGTGGTCGTCCACGAGGAACACTCGAATCACACTTTCCCGCATGTCGGCCATTCTTCCGTGCGACGAGGTCCTGGCGGACCGTGCCGACGGGCACCTTCGCACTCCCGTGCGGACCCGTTCGCCATGGCCCGGGAGGACTAGACCCGGGTGGCCGATCGGCGGAGCCCCGGCGGGATCAGGGCGGGACCAGGCGCGGGATCAGCGGCGCGCGGCGTCGGCCAGATAGGAGCGCTCGACGGCGAGCTCACGGGCCCGGCGCAGCAGCGCGAGCACCTCGCCCAGGTCCACCTCGGCCGACGCGGGGGCGCCCGGTGCCGGCTCGGAGGCAAGGATGTCGGCCTCGGCGCCGGTCAGTGTCGCCCCCAGCTCGAGTCGGTAGTGGGTGTCGGTGAGGTCGAAGCTGATGTCGCGCACGGTGGCCACCAGCCGTCCGCCGCCGAGGCCGTCGCGGACCAGCACCGCCTCACCGGCCTCCAGGCCGCGGCTCAGCGTGGTGTCGGAGTGCGCCACCGACAGCGAGCCGGCACGCCTGGTGAACTCGCTCAGCCTCAGGTCCAGGGTCTCCACGGACGTCTCCCTCCGACGCCCGCTCGCACGGGCCGCTCTCGCCTCTGCGCTGACAACGAAGCAGCGGGCGGTGGGTCACGCTCCGGGTTGAGCGAACCTCGCGCGAGCGCTGTCCGGTGTCGTGCCAGAGTGGAGCCATGACCGAGTCCCGCGATCTCGACCTCGTCCTCTTCGGCGCGACCGGCTTCACCGGCGGCCTGACCGCCGAGTACGTCGCCGCGCACGCGCCGGCCGGGCTGCGCTGGGCGCTCGCCGGCCGCGACCGCAGCCGGCTGGCCGCCGTACGCGATGGTCTCGGTGTCGAGCATGCCGGGCTCGAGCTGCTCCACGCGGACGTCACCGATCCGGCCTCCTTGGACGCGGTCGCGGCCCGCGCACGGGTGGTCATCACCACCGTCGGCCCCTATCTCGAGTACGGCGAGCCCCTGGTGCGGGCCTGTGCCGAGGCCGGCACCGACTATGTCGACCTCACCGGCGAGCCGGAGTTCGTCGACCGGATGTATGTGCGCTATCACGCCGTCGCCCAGCGCAGCGGCGCGCGAATCGTGCACGCGTGCGGCTTCGACTCGGTGCCCCACGACCTCGGCGCCCTCTTCACGGCGACGACGCTCGGTGCGGCCGGGCCGGTACGGATGCGGGGTGTGGTCCGCAGCAACGGCATGGCCTCGGGCGGGACGTTCCACTCCGCGCTCGGTCAGTTCGGCCGGGCGGCCCAGATGCGCTCCGCTGCCGCCGAGCGCAAGCAGGTCGAGCGCCGTCCGGAGGGGCGCCGCGCCCGTGCGGTGCCGGGGCGGCCCGCGCGCGACCCCGACCTGGGCTACTGGCTGGTCCCCTTGCCGACCATCGACCCGCAGATCGTGGCTCGCAGCGCCCGCGCCCTCCCGGTCTACGGGTCCGACTTCAGCTACTCCCACTACGCGGGCACCAAGACGATCCGCTACGCCGTAGGTGGTGCTGCGGCGATGGCCGGCCTGCTGGCCGCCTCCCAGGTGGGGCCCGTACGCCGCTGGCTGGCCGCGAAGCTCCCGCAGGGCGAGGGACCCGACGAGGCACGTCGCGCGAAGTCGCGGTTCAGCGTCGACTTCATCGCCGAGGGCGACGGCCGCAAGGTCCACACCCGGGTCTCGGGCGGCGACCCGGGCTACGGCGAGACCTCGAAGATGCTCGCCGAGGCGGCACTGTGCCTGGCCTTCGACGACACCCCCGCCACCGCCGGCTCCGTGACGACCGCCGAGGCGATGGGTCAGGCACTGATCGAGCGCCTGCGGCGGGGCGGGATCCGGTTCGAGGTGCTGTGAGCGCCGCGGCGGGGTAGTCCCTAACGAAGGGACCCCCGACACGCCGGTGGGGTGGGTCCGATCGTTAGGGACTACCCCGCCCCTGCAGGCATGCCCACCCGGAGCCGGGATACCGCACCAGCATGACGCCGAGCCTTGGCTACTTCCTCTCCAGCGAGGAGTACACCCCCGAACAGCTCATCGAGCAGGCGGTGCTGGCCGAGGAGGCGGGCTTCGACGCGCTGTGGATCAGCGACCACTTCCACCCGTGGAACGACGCCCAGGGGCAGAGCCCGTTCGTGTGGTCCATGATCGGGGCGGTGTCGCGGGTGTGCCGGCTGCCGGTCATGACCGCTGTCACCTGCCCCACGATGCGGATGTCGCCGGTGATCACCGCCCAAGCCGCCGCGACCTCGGCTGTGCTGCTGGAGGGGCGCTTCCGGCTGGGGGTCGGCAGCGGCGAGGCGCCCAACGAGCACGTCCACGGCGACGCCTGGCCGGGCGCGGAGGTCCGGCTGGAGATGCTGGCCGAGGCGGTGGAGGTGATGCGGAGGCTGTGGACCGGTGAGGTGGTCGACCACCACGGGCCGCACTACACCGTGGACAACGCCCGGATCTACACGCTGCCCGACGCCCCACCACCAGTGTGGATCTCCGGGTTCGGCAAGGCCTCCACCCGCCTCGCGGGCGAGATCGGTGACGGCTACGTCACCACCTCCCCCGACGCCGACCTCCTCGGGCTGTTCCGGGAGACCTCGGGCGGCAAACCGGCCTGCGCCGGCTTCAAGGCGGCCTTCGCGCCGACCGAGGAGGAGGGACTCGAGGACGCCCACCGGTTGTGGGCGACCGCCGGTCTGCCGGGGGAGCTGGCCCAGGTGCTGCCGACGCCGCGGCACTTCGAGCAGGCGGCGCAACTGGTGACGAAGGAGATGACCGGGTCGAGCCTGGTCTGCGGGCCCGACATCGAGCGGCACATCGAGTCGTTCGGGCCCTACCTCGACGCCGGCTTCGAGGAGATCTACGTCGCCGACATCGGGCCCCACTACCGCGACATGATCAAGCGCTTCGGCGCAGAAGTGCTGCCTGCCGTGCGCGAGCGGGCGGCTAGCCGGAAGGAGGGGGCGACCTCATGAGCAACACCGCACTGTGGGTCGTCGTCGGCGTGTTCATCCTGATCGCGATCGGCGCAGGAGCCGTCCAGATCATCAGCTCGCTCGGCGACAAGAAGATCGCCGACGACGTGGCCAGTGACGAGAGCCGGCTGCACACCGATCCGCACGACCCGCATCAGCAGCCCTGAGCTCTGCCGCCGTCAGCGCCTCGCGGGCGGCCGTGACCGGCACGCCTGGCGCAGGTGTTGGCGCACGGTCAGGAGTGCGTGCACCAGGAAGTCCGGCTGGAGCGCGGCGTCATAGGTCTGCGCCGCGGCCCCAAGGGCTTCTGTGGTGAGGGCGTGGACCCCCTCGACACTCTGGCCGGCACCGGCCCACCGCAGCGCGATCTCGTGCACACGCCGCAGGTCCTCCGGAGAGAGGATTCGCGCCGCGTCCATCGCCGCGACGCCGGCGCCGGAGCCGTCATCCATGCCGTGCTCCCGGCGCGATGCGAGGCGAAGAGGTGCCTGCCCGCGCCGTAGCCGCAGGTGCCCTCACCGCCTCAGGCGTTGTCGGAGGGCTCGGCGTGCCGGGTGAGGAGCCGTTGCGCCACCACCGCCAACCGGACGTTGAGCTCATTGGAGGTCTGTCGTAGCAGCGCGAACGCCTCCTCGTCACTGAGCTGGTGGGTGGCCATCAGGATCCCGATCGCCTTCCCGATCTCGCGGTTGCTGTCCAGGGCTTCGCGCAGGCTGCCTGCGCTCTGGTGCTGGGATGCTGCGGTGAGCGCCACCGACGCGAAGGCCGCCACGATCGCGCCCATGCTCGCCGACTCCTCCGTCAGGGCCCCGGGGGTGTCGGAGTAGAGGTTGAGAGCACCCACCTTGCGGGTGCCGTCCATGATCCGGTAGCCGACCATGCCGCGCACCGGGGTCTGGTCGAGGACGAGACGCGTGAGCTCGGGCCAGACCGAGCCGTGCCGGATGTCGGAGTCGAGCTCGTAGCGGTCGCTGAGGATGGCGTCGACACAGGGACCCTCGCCGGTCTTCCACTCCAGCTCGTCGACCAGCTCGGCGATGTCGTCGCTGCTCGCCTCGCGGTGGGGCTCCCCGCCGGGCGTCGTGGTGGTGACGCAGGCGTGATCGCAGCCCGGCACGGCACTCAGGGCGACATCGACGATGGCCTGGTAGATGTTCTGAAAGGTCGTCCCCCGGTAGACCAGCTCCGCCAGATCCCGGAACGCCTCGGCCGCTTCTTCGGGTGACCCCTGATTCGCCATCGACTGCACCGCTTCCTCTGAGGGGAGGGCGGCTGGTGGTCGCCCTCGAGAGGCAGCACGCTGCGCTGATGAGGGCAACGTGCCGCAAGGACGGCCCTAACTCTTTGAGCCATCGCCATTATGGCATGGCAGGAGGCCGCGGTGGGTACACGGATCGATTGGCTTCGACCTACCGCCGCAACCCGTGGAGAGCCCTCGGAGGAGGCCTCGATCTGCTGGTGCCCCAGGCCAGAGTCGAACTGGCGACCTTTCGCTTAGGAGGCGGCTGCTCTATCCACTGAGCTACTGGGGCGTGCCTCACGGCACCGGTCATCTTGTCATCCGAGCGGCTGGCAGCGCAGACCGGCCCACCTACGGTGGTTTTGGGTTATGGGCGGCTCGGCCGCACACTTGAGCGCATGTCCGACCTCGAGCAGCTGGCGTCGTCGGCTGCTCCAGGGGTGGCGCCCGACCCGCTCGCGCCCCAGCAGCCCCGCGACGACGCGACCCGCCCGGTCGCCCGCCGCCGTACGACGGAGCCCGGCAAGCGCCGGGCGAAGCCGCGCAAGCGCCACACCGTGGCCAAGGTGCTGTTGTCCACCGTGGTGGCGCTCGCGCTGATCACCGGGCTGTCGGCGGCGTACTTCTACCGCCACCTCAACGGCAACCTGCACGTGTACGACGTCACCGGCGACATGGTCGGCAAGCGACCCGCCAAGGTGGTCGTCACCGGCCCGCAGGAGCCGCTCAACATCCTGGTGATGGGCTCGGACAGCCGCGACTGCGCCGGCTGCGACATCGACGGCCTCACCAAGGGCGGCCAGCGCTCCGACACCACGATCCTGATCCATCTCTCCGCGGACCGGAAGCGTGCCTACGGCATCAGCATCCCGCGTGACTCGATCGTCAACCGTCCCAGTTGCAAGCGCGCCGACGGCTCGGTGAGCCCGGCGGCCAGCGGGCAGATGTGGAACGCCGCGTTCTCCGTCGGCGGCCCGGCCTGCACCATCGAGCAGGTCGAGCAGCTGACCGGGATCCGCATCGACCACTTCATCGTGGTCAACTTCGAGGGCTTCAAGTCGATGGTGGACGCCATCGGTGGGGTGCAGGTGTGCATCCCGCACACGTGGAACGACAGCGCCCACGGTATCTATCTCAAGGGCGGCACCCGCCGCATCTCCGGCAACGAGGCGCTGCAGTACGTCCGCATCCGCCACATCCCCGGCACCGATGGCACCGACCTCGGCCGGATCAAGCGGCAGCAGGCGTTCGTCGGGTCGATGGTCCACCAGGTGCTCTCCTCCAACACGCTGACGAACCCGGTCAAGGTGGTCAAGTTCCTCGACTCGGCCACCAAGTCGCTCACCGTCGACCCGGGCTTGAAGAACCTCAGCTCGATCGCCAAGCTCGTCGAGGAGTTCCGCGGCATCGGGCTGAACAAGATCAAGTTCCTCACCGTCCCGTGGGAGTACGACCCCGCGAACCCGAACCGGGTCATCTGGCGTCCCGAGGCCGCCCAGGTCTGGAACGCCGTCAAGAACGACAGGCCGCTCTCCCGTCAGCTCACCGCCGGCTCGATCAACGTGAGCAACCTGCCCGGCACCTCGACGGCCGGCACCTCGACGAGCGCATCGTCCAGCCCCAGCGAGAGCGCGAGTGCCGCGACGGGCACCTCCCAGGGCGCCAGCAGTACGCCGAGCGCAACGCCGACCCGCTCGGCGCAGGACACCGCCGCGCTCGAGCAGGCCGGTCTCTGCACATGAGTCTCGGCACATGAGCCAGGGCATGAGCGACGCCGCCGGCGGGACAGGCTCGGGCCCCGAGCCCGACTGGGTGCGCAAGCGGCGCCTGGCGGAGATCTTCGGCGACGTACTGCCAGAGACCACCAGCGACGAGCGCGACGACGACCCCTCGCGCGGGCCACGGGAGGACGCCGGCGACGCCTGGCTCAGATCACAGGTGCCGCCTCACCACGGAGGGTGAGGCCGCGCGGGGGCCGCACGTCGGGCGCCGCCCGCCGCCGTCACTGCTTGGCGGCCAGCAGGTCGCGGATCTCGGCGAGCAGCGCCTCGGTGGTGGCACCCTCGGCAGCCGGCGGCGTCGGGAAGAAGCGCTCCTTGGCGCGCGTGTAGGGCATCACCACGAAGAAGTAGACGACCGTCGCGAGGATGACGAAGGCGACCAGCGCGGTGAGGAACGCCCCGACGTGCACGCCACCCGGCTGGTAGCGGGAGAAGTTCGGCGTGCCACCCGCCTTGCCCACCAGGTCCAGGATGACGGTGACGAAGGCCTTGACGACGGTCGCGAACGCACCGCCGATGATGAAGGCGACAGCCAGCGCGACGAGGTCGCCCTGCAGCAGGAACTTGCGGAAGCCGGTCATGCTCGATCTCTCCAAATCAGTCGGTCAGACGGGAGAAGTCCCCGAGAAACGGGTGGACCCTAGTGGGCGAAGGCGTAGGTGAGGAAGTCTCTCACCGCCGCCGAGGTGACGGGTGTGACCAGATCCGCAGGTATCCCGATGACCACGAGACGCCCACCCGAGGCGTTCGTGACGCCATCGGCGGCGTGGGCCTGGTCGCTGACCCCGCCCCCACCTCCGTCGGCGGACGGCATCGCCAGGACCAGTACGTCGGAGGCCACGGTGCTGGTCGTGCCGCCCTGTGGATCCGTGGCGAGCAGCCGGAGGTGATCGCCCACCTGCAGCAGCCCCGCCATGCCGGCGTCGGGCAGGCGCACCGGCACGGCGGTCAGGTCCGGCCGGCCGGCGGTGAGGGTGGCCGAGACCAGGCGGACGTCGGTGATCGGCTCGCCGCGGCGCACCGGGCCGGCCAGCATGCGCCCGCGCAGCGAGGTCAGCCGCCCGGCGGGAACCGACCCGGCGGGGACCACGCCGACCGGCAGTCGCACACTCGTCAGGTCGGCCCCGGTGAGGACCTCCCCGGCCGCAAGGTCGTGCCGCGCGACCGCCACCGCCGTGGTGGCGGCGGCAGGGGGCCGGGCGGCGTGCACACCGAGCGCGACCGCGGCCATGGCCAGCACGGCCGCGAGCAGGCGGCGATGTGCCAGCACCCGGCGGCGGAGCCGGCGCGTGGCCCGGCGCCACCGGGCGAGGGTGTCGGCGGAGGTCGAGGTCATGCCACGACCGTAGGACGATCGGGCCGGACGTGCGTCCGGCTATCCACAGGCCCGGTCAGGGCCGGTGGTCAGTCGCTGGACTTGGCTGCTGCGACCGAGGAGCTGCCCGCACCGCTGGTGGCCGGGCTGCTGCTCGGGCTGCTCGCCCCGCTGGCCGAACCGGTCGCGCCGCTGCCGGAGCGGCTGTCGGTCCGGTAGAAGCCCGAGCCCTTGAACACCACACCGGCCGCGCTGAAGACCTTGCGCAGCCTGCCGCTGCACTGCGGGCAGCTGGTGAGGGAGTCCTCGGAGAACGACTGGAACTGTTCGAAGGCGTGACCGCACTCGGTGCAGGCGTACTGATAGGTCGGCACGGCTCTCCCCGTTAGCACTCGATGGAACTGACTGCCAGTTTACAGCGCCGGGCGCAGGTGCGTGATTCCCGAGGGGCTCACCGCGGCGAGGACGGGCCGATCGTGCGGCTCCACGGGTACGTCGACCCCCACCTCGGCGTCGTAGAGCAGCACGCAGGTGAAGGTGCCGAGCGGCACGCGGGCCAGGGCCCGGTCGTAGGAGCCGCCGCCGCGGCCGAGCCGGAAGCCGTGCGCATCGACGGCGAGGCCGGGGACCAGGACGACGTCGGCGGTCGCGATCGCCTCGACCCCCAGCTGCGGTCCGGTCGGCTCCAGCAGGCCGCGTCCGGCACGGTGCAGCGAGCCCGGGCCGTCGTACATCGTCCAGTCGAGGTCGTTGTCCGGCAGCAGCCGCGGGAGGAGGACGCGGCATCCACGGGTTTGGAGTGCGTCGATCAGGGGACCGGTACCTGGCTCGTTGCCGACGGACACGTAGGCGGCCACCTTCGCCGCCGTGCGGATCTGCGGCGCAGCGAGCAGATGCTCCGCGATCGCGCGGGCCGCGTCGCCGATGGCGGCCACGCCCATCCGGTGGCGGGCGGTGAGCAACTGGTCCCGCAGCCCGAGCTTCGCAAGGCCCTCGTGCGCGGGACCTGAGCGAGGAGGAGTTTGTGGATCGGGCACTGCGCCAGCCTACGATCGACCCTATGGGTAGTGCGGGCTTGGCCACAGCGGTCGCGAAGATGCGGGACGCAGGCGTCGACGAGGTAGCCGTGCAGACGTTCGCGCACTACTACCGCCAGCTCGAGCGCGGTGAGACCGGCATGATCCCGGAGTCGACGATCGAGCCGGTCGACATCCCGGCGCTGCATGAGGCGGACGTCTCGGACGAGGACGCGGCCGCCGCCATCCGCACCACCGCCGTCATCAAGCTCAACGGCGGCCTCGGCACCTCGATGGGGATGGACCGGGCCAAGTCGCTGCTGTGCGTGCGGCGCGGGATGTCGTTCCTCGACATCATCGCCCGCCAGATCCTGCACCTGCGCGCCGAGTACGACGCCCCGCTGCCGCTGCTGTTCATGAACTCCTTCCGCACCTCGGCCGACACCCTGGCCGCGCTCGCGCGCTACACCGACCTGCCGGTCGAGGGGCTGCCGCTGGAGTTCTTGCAGAACATGGAGCCGCGGCTGCTGGTCGAGGATCTGATGCCCGTCTCGTGGCCCAAGGACCCGGACCTGGAGTGGTGCCCGCCGGGCCACGGCGACATCTATACGGCGCTGCGTGGGTCGGGGCTGCTGGACAGGCTGCTGGAGCAGGGCTTCGAGCGGGTCTTCGTCTCCAACTCCGACAACCTCGGAGCCGTTCCCGAGCCCCATGTCGCGGGCTGGTTCGCCCAGTCGGGTGCTCCGTTCGCGATCGAGGCGGTCCGTCGTACTCCCTCCGACCGCAAGGGCGGCCATTTCGCGCGGCGCCGCTCCGACGGCCGGATCGTGCTGCGTGAGACCGCGCAGACCCTGCCCGAGGACCAGAAGAAGCTGCAGGACCTGCGGCGGCACCGCTTCTGCTCCACCAACAACATCTGGTTCGACCTGCGCGCGATGAAGGACGCCCTGGACGCCCGCGACGGCATCCTCGGCCTGCCGCTGATCCGCAACGAGAAGGCCGTCGACCCCAGTGACCCCTCCACGCCGAAGGTCGTTCAGGTCGAGACGGCCATGGGGGCCGCCGTCGAGGTCTTCGAGGGCGCCGAGCTGGTCGAGGTCGGCCGTGACCGCTTCATCCCGGTGAAGACCACCAACGACCTGCTGGTGCTGCGCTCGGACGTCTATGAGATCCGCGACGGGTTCACTCTGGAGCAGGTGGCCGCCGAGGTGCCGTTCGTGGACCTCGACGGTGACTACTACAAGGTCGTGGGGGAGTTCGAGAAGCGGTTCCCCGAGGGTGCGCCGTCCCTGACGAAGGCGACCGCGCTGCGCGTCCAGGGCGACTGGACGTTCGGGCCCGGCGTCCAGGTGCTCGGCGAGGTCACCTTGGAGACCGACGCCGCCCAGCGCGTCGACGGCGGCACCGTCTTCGCCGGCGACTCCGTCCACCACGCCTAGCCCCGGCTGGGTAGGGTCTGGTCACATGCCGGACTCCTCGCCTGCGACGCCGGGCGGCACACCGCCGGGTGCCCCTAACGGTGCCCCGATCAGTGCCCCGATCAGTGCCGACGAGCACCGGGAGCGCATCCTCGCCGCGATCGAGCCGATGGCGGCGTTCCCGCAGCCGCTGATGGAGTCGCTCGGCCTCACCTGCGCCGAGGACGTCCATGCCCAGGTCTCGCTCCCGGGCTTCGACAACTCCTCGATGGACGGGTACGCCGTCCGCTTCGAGGACGTCGCCCACGCCACCGCCGGCGAGCCGGTCGTGCTGCCGGTGGTCGGGGAGATCGGTGCCGGCACGGCACGGGTGTTCGCGCTCGCACCGGGCACCGCCGTCAAGATCATGACCGGCGCGCCGGTGCCGACCGGTGCTGACACGATCGTGCCCTACGAGGCCACCGACCGCGGCGTGGGACAGGTACGGATCTCCGAGGCGCCCGCGGCCTCCGGCGCACATGTCCGGCTCGCCGGTGACGACGTCGCTGCCGGTGACCTCGTCGTCGAGCACGGCACCCTCCTCGGCGCCCGGCACCTCGGCCTGCTCGCCGCCGTCGGCCGATCGGTCGTCGCGACCCGCCCGCGGCCGCGCGTGGTGGTGATCTCGACCGGCTCCGAGCTGCGCGACCCCGGCCAGTCGCTGAGTCACGACTCGATCTACGACGGCAACTCTTACCTGCTCGCCGGCGCGGCTCGGGAGGCCGGCGCGATCGCCTACCGGGTCGGCATCGTCCCCGACGAGCCGCGCGCCTTCCGCGACGCGCTGCACGACCAGCTGGTGCGGGCCGACCTCGTGGTGACCTCGGGCGGGGTCAGCCAGGGCGACTTCGACGTGGTCAAGGAGGCGTTGGCTCCGGACGGTGTCTGGTTCGGCCCTGTCGCCATGCAGCCCGGGAAGCCCCAGGGCTTCGGCCTGGTCGGGGAGGACCGGGTGCCGATCTTCTGCCTGCCCGGCAACCCGGTCTCGGCGTACGTCTCCTTCGAGGCGTTCGTGCTGCCGGCGCTGCGCCGGCTGATGGGGCGCGAGCCCTACGCGCGGCCGCCGGTGCGCGCCCGGCTGGCGGCGGCGATGACGTCCCCGCCCGGTCGCCGACAGTTCATGCGTGGCCGGTACGCCGATGGCGTCGTCTCGCCCGTCGGCAGCCCCGCCTCCCACATGCTCGGCGGTCTCGCCAAGGCCAACTGCCTGCTCGTCGTGCCGGAGCACGTCACCTCCATCGGCGCCGGTGACGAGGTCGACGTACTCCTCTTGGACCGGGGGTTCTGATGGCCGACCGGCTCACCCACGTCGACGAATCCGGGGCGGCGCGCATGGTCGACGTGTCCGACAAGGACGTCACCGCGCGCACCGCCACCGCGTCCGGCCGGGTGCTCGTCGGCCAGGAGGTCATCGCGCTCCTGCGCGGCGAGGGCGTCCCGAAGGGCGACGCGCTCGCGGTCGCGCGGATCGCCGGGATCATGGGCGCCAAGCGCACCCCCGACCTCATCCCGCTGTGCCACCCGCTGGCGATCAGCGGGGTCGTCCTCGATCTGCGGGTCGCCGACGACGCTGTCGAGATCAGCGCGACGGTGCGCACCACCGACCGCACCGGCGTGGAGATGGAGGCGCTGACGGCCGTCTCGGTGGCGGCGCTGACGGTGGTCGACATGGTGAAGGCGGTCGAAAGGCCCGCCGTCATCACCGACGTGCGCGTCGAGGCGAAGAGCGGCGGGAAGTCGGGGGACTGGACCCGATGAGGGGCGCCCTTCGCGGCGGCGTCGTGGTCGCCTCCAACCGCGCGGCCGCCGGCGTGTACGCCGACACCACCGGTCCGCTGCTCGTGGACCTCCTGGCCGAGCTCGGCATCGAGAGCGGGCCGGCGCGCGTCGTACCCGACGGCGCGGCGGTCGGCGAGGCGATCGCGGCGTACGTCGCCGACGGCGCCCGGGTCGTCCTCACCACCGGCGGCACCGGCCTGACCCCCACCGATCTGACCCCCGAGGCCACCGCCCCGCTCCTCGACCGACAGGTGCCCGGCATCGCCGAGGCCATCCGCGCGGCCGGGGTGGCCAAGGGCGTGCCGACGGCGATGCTCTCGCGCGGGCTGGCCGGGGTCGCCGGCGCCTGCCTGGTGGTCAACCTGCCCGGCTCCCGCGGCGGGGTGAAGGACGCGATCGAGGTGCTGCGGCCGGTGCTGCCGCACGCGCTCGAGCAGATCCTCGGGAGCGACCACTGATGGCGGCGGACGCGGCCGGCCGGGCGTGGCCGGCCACCTTGCGTACCTCACTGCGTGACGGCGGGGTCCTCACCGTCCGGGCTCTCGAGCGCAGTGACGCGAAGGCGTGGCACGCGGCGCGGCAGCGCTCCGCGGCCTGGCTCCACCCGTGGGACGCGACGGTCCCTCCGGGCGCTGCCGCGCGGCCGACCACGTTCCGGGCGCTGGTGGCCCGGCTGCACCGGGCCGCGAAGGCGGGGACGACGTACCCCTTCGCCATCGAGGTGGACGGCCAGTTCGCCGGCCAGGTCACGGTGAACAACATCGTGCGGGGATCTGCGCAGTTCGCCTCGATCGGCTACTGGATCGACCGGTCGTACGCCGGGCGTGGGGCGGTGCCGCGCGCGGTGGCCATGGTGATCGACCACTGCTTCACCGCGGCCGGGCTGCACCGCATCGAGGTCTGCATCCGGCCGGAGAACTCCAACTCTCTGCGAGTGGTGGAGAAGCTCGGGATCCAGGAGATCGGCTACGCCCCGCGGTTCCTCCACATCGACGGCGCCTGGCGAGACCATCGCCTCTACGCGATCACCGTCGAGGAGTGCCCCGACGGCCTGCTCGCGCGGCTGCTCGCGGCCGAGGGCTCGGCGGGCTCGGCTGAGGCCGGCTGAGGCAGACTGAGTTCACTCAAGTCACAGAAGTCCTTTTGCGACACACCTGTAGACATCCGCCTCAGCGTGCGCTAGCGCTCCTAACCTTCATCACGTGGACCCGAGCGCACTGATCTTCGTCGCCCTCGCCGTGGCGTGGGCCGTCTACCTCGTCCCCAAGGCGCTCGAGCATCACGACGAGAGTCTGCGCAGCCGCACCGTCTCCACCTTCTCCCACACCATGCGGGTGCTCGCCCGGCGCGAGCCGGACGGTCGCTCCGCGCGCCTCGTGGCAGGCGCGCCCGCCGCGCCGAAGCCGGTGGCTGCAGTGTCGGCGAAGCGGGCCTCGAGGTCGCGCTCCGCCGCGGCCCGCCGTCGCAACGTGCTGGCGCTGATCCTGCTCGCGAACATCGGCGTCGGCGTCGCTGTGGGCCTGGGCCGCCTCGGGTGGTACTGGCCGGCCGTCCCGGGCGCTCTCCTCGTCGCCTGGCTCATCGCCTGCCGACTCATGGTGCGCCGCGAGCGTGCCGTGTCGGCGCGTGCGGTGGCGCGCCCGCGGACGGAGAGCCAGTACGCCGGCCCGACGGCCGCCGACGGCTCCGAGGTCGATGTCGAGGTCGCGCCCCAGCTCGGGCAGGTCGAGCTCCTCGATGACGGCACCGCCGACATCCCGGTCGTCGTCGAGGGCAGTTGGGAGCCGGTCGAGGTGCCGCTGCCGACGTACGTCTCCAAGCCGCCGGCCGCTCGCCGTACCGTCCGCACGATCGACCTCGACGCGACGGGCGTGTGGAGCTCGGGCCGCAGCGAGAGCGACAGCGCGCTCGCCCGCGAGGCCGACGCCGCCCGCCGCTCCGCGCGCGACGAGCAGGCCCAACGCCGCGCCACCGGCTCCTGACCGGGCTGATTTCCGGCGCCCGCGGGCGGGTGCTAACGTTTCACCTCGCGTCAGCGATGACGCACTGGGGCTGTGGCGCAGTTGGTAGCGCGTCTCGTTCGCAATGAGAAGGCCAGGGGTTCGAATCCCCTCAGCTCCACCGAGCAAACCCTCGGGTGACCTGCGCAGACGCAGTGATCGCCCGAGGGTTTCGTCTTTCGTGCCTTTGTCGGTGGTCCCGGGCGCCGCCGCGTGTCGCGATGCTCAAGCCGAGACCTTGCCCGGCCAGGCGATGACCGCGAGCGCCGACTGCGCGGGCACGTCCGCGACCTCATGGGAAGAATGCTCGACGCGCGCAGACGCCCACGAGAATCGGCACCAGAACCATCAAGCCGAGGCGCAGGGCCACCACTGCGCCTGAGTCGCCAAGGCTCTTGATCGCGATGACAGAGCCGATGACGCACCCGATGGAGTGGACCATCGCGCCTCGCAGCGACCTGACCTTCTCTTCCTGGATTCGTCCGGCAGGGAGAGGGCGTCCCCACACGAATCCGACGACGCGGTCACCAGGACGATGAACGCATAGGCGAGTCCCAGCAGCACGTGACTCCTTCACGCAAGCGACCTCGCACGGTCTCCACAGTCTGTCCCCGAGAGCAACGAAGAGCGAGCGAGCGTGACCTGCGCCGGTGCGCTGTCCCGCCGGAGGCCGGCGAAGGAGCCGGCGTACCTCATTTGAGGGACGTTTCGGGGGTGTGGTTGGCAATGCGCCCCGAGCCGACGGGTGCGAAGCCATGCTCGGCGATATGCCCTCTCGAGGGCATGCTGCGGGAGCCGGCCGGGCGGTCACGCGGCGTACCCGCCCGCATCGACCGCTCCCATTGAGGTCAGCTCATGTACACATCGCTCCGCCGCCCCACCTGGCTCGCGCTCCTCGCCACCGTCGCCACCGCTGTCAGCATGATCGGCCTTCCCGCCGTCCGTGCCGCCTCGGTCACGAGTGCGTCCTTCAGCGGAGGCGCCGGCACGTTCACCGCGAGCGGAACGCTGTACGCGCGGCAGGGCGCCGCCCTGACCCTGACGGTCAACACCGACGCGAACACGCGCTGTGTCGACGTCATCGACGGCAACGGCAACACCATCGCCACCAAGTCCGGCTCGAACAGCGCCGTCTGGACGTTCAGCGGTGCGACGTACCCGTGGCTGACGGCGGGCAGCGGCAACGGGCGCGTGCAGTACACGACCAAGGCGTGGCGCAACGTGAACGCCAATGGCGTCTGCATCGCGAACCAGAACGAGTCCTTCGGGGTGCAGTCCGCGGCGTACGTCCTCGACAACACCGCGCCGACCGCGAGTGGTGTGCTCACTCCGGCACCGAACGCTGCCGGATGGAACAGGAGTGACGTGATGGTCACCTGGACCGGCTCCGACGCGGGTGGCTCGGGGGTGAAGTCGGTCAGCCCCGTCAGCGCCACGGTGACCGCGGACGGCACCGTCACCAAGACCGCGACCGTCACGGACAACGTCGGCAACAGCGGGACGAGCACGCCGGTCACCGTGCAGGTCGACAAGACCGCACCGACCATCACCGGCTCGCGGGTGCCGGCGGCCAACGCGAACGGCTGGAACAACACCGACGTCACCGTCTCCTTCACGCCCGCCGACGCCACCTCGGGCGTCAAGTCGGCCTCGTCGCCCACGACCCTGAGCACGAGCGGGGTCGACCAGTCGGTCACCGGCACCGTCACCGACAACGCGGACAACTCGGCGAGCACCACGGTGGGCGGCATCAACATCGACAAGGTGGCACCGACCTTGTCCGGCAAGCCGACCACCGGCCCCAACGCGGCGGGATGGTTCAACGGGGACGTTGCGGTCGCCTGGACCGCCACCGACGCACTGTCAGGTACGACGAACCCCGCCGACAGCACGATCGGTGGTGAGGGCGCGGCGCTCACCGCGAGCGCCACGGCGACCGACCGGGCCGGCAACACGACCACCGCGCAGAGCACAGCGGTCAACATCGACCGGACGGCGCCCAGCACCGTCGTCACCGCGCCGCCGGCGTGGAACAAGAGCGACGTGACGCTCACGCTCGTCGCCAACGACGGCCTCTCCGGCGTCGACAAGACCTACTTCCAGCTCGACGGAGGTGCCACCACCCTCGGCACGAGCGTTCCGGTCACGGCCGAGGGCAACCACACCCTGAAGTTCTGGAGCTCCGACCTGGCCGGCAACACCGAGTCCGCGCACACGGTCAGCTTCGGCATCGACAAGACCTCCCCGACCATCGGCCACACCCAGAGCCCGGCTGCCAACGTCGACGGCTGGAACAACACAAGCGTGACCGTCACCTTCGCCTGCGCCGACGCGCTCTCCGGCGTCGCCAGCTGCACCGGCCCCCGAACGGTCACCGACGAGGGCCAGGCCCAGACCGTGACCGGGACCGTCACCGACGCGGCCGGCAACACCGCCACCGACCCCGCGAGCGTGAGCATCGACAAGACGAAGCCGCAGATCACCGTCGACCCGCTGCCCCAGCCGAACGCCGCCGGCTGGTACGCCGACGACGTCACGGCGACCTACACCGCCTCAGACGCACTTTCGGGCGTCAAGGCGCAGGACCGGTCGCACACGTTCGGCGAGGGCGCGGGGCAGACCGACACCGCCACCGCCACCGACACCGCCGGCAACAGCGCCTCGGTGACGACGCCGCCGATCAACGTCGACACCACGCCGCCCACGATCAGCGGCACGGTCCTCGGCACGCCGAACGCCGACGGCTGGTTCAGTGGCGACGTCACCGTCCACTGGACCTGCGCCGACAACCTCTCCGGCGTCGTCGCGTGCCCGGCCGACACCGTCGTCAAGGGGGAGGGCGGCGACCTGTCCGCGACGGCCAGCGTGAGCGACAAGGCCGGCAACGTCACGACGGCGACCCTGGACGGCATCAGCATCGACCGAACCGCACCCACCACGTCGGCCGACGGCGTACCGGCGGGCTGGGTGGACGCTCCCGTCACCGTCGGCCTCCAGGCCAGCGACAACCTGTCGGACATCGCGAGCACGTTCTACAGCGTGGACGGCGCCACCACCCCGACCAAGGGCGACACCGTCACCGTGGGCGCCGAGGGCGTCCACACGGTCCGCTACTACTCGGTCGACAAGGCCGGCAACCAGGAGCCCGCTCAGAGCTTCACCGTCAGGGTCGACCTCTCCTCGCCGACCATCACGCCCGCACAGGCACCCGAGGCGAACACCCACGGATGGAACAACACCGACGTAGCGGTCAGCTTCTCCTGCGCGGACCAGGTCACCCTGTCCGGCCTGAAGGACTGCACCGGGACCCAACCCGTGAGCACGGAGGGCAAGGCCCAGAAGATCACCGGCGTCGCCACCGACAACGCCGGCAACCGGGTGAGCGCCACGGCCACCGTCAACATCGACAAGACGCCGCCGGCGATCACCGGCGCACCTGACCGGGCTCCCAACGCAGCCGGCTGGTACGGCGACGACGTCACCGTCTCGTTCACCGGCACCGACGACCTGTCGGGCATCGACACCGTCACCGGCCCCGAGCACCTCGGCGAGGGCGCCAGCCAGGAGGTCGACGGCACGGCCGTCGACAACGCCGGCAACAGCGCCTCCACCACCGTGAGCGGCATCAACGTCGACAAGACCCCGCCCAACCTCAGCGCGGCTCCCACCACCGCCCCGAACGACAACGGGTGGTACAACACCGACGTCACCCAGACCTGGTCGGCCGACGACGCTCTGTCCGGCATCGCCGGTGACAAGCCGGCGGACTCCGTCCTGCGCACCGAGGGCAGGGGCCAGACCGCGTCGGCGTCGGTCTCGGACCGGGCCGGCAACACCACCAGCGCGACCAGCGAGCCGGTCGACATCGACAAGACCGCGCCGAGCACCGACGTCTCCGCGCCCAGCGGCTGGGTCAACAGCGACGTGGAGGTCACCCTGACCCCGCACGACGCCTTGTCCGGCGTCGCCAGCACGCACTACGCCGTCGACGGGGGCGAGCAGCAGATCGGCACCACTGTCACCCTGACCGGCGAGGGCAGGCACACGATCACCTACGGCAGCACCGACAAGGCCGGCAACACCGAGGCGGAGCGAACCGTCTCGGTGCAGATCGACAAGAGCAACCCCACGATCACCCACACCCTGTCGCCGAAGGCGAACGCGAACGGGTGGAACAACGACGACGTCACCGTCAGCTTCACGTGTGAGGACCAGGCCGAGCTCTCCGGCGTGGCGAGCTGCACCGCTCCGCAGACCGTCACCACCGAGGGGAAGGACCAGCCGGTCTCCGGCACCGCCACCGACAATGCCGGGAACACCGCGACCGACCCGGTGATGGTCAGCCTGGACCGGACCAAGCCGACGATCAGCGGCACTCGCAGCCCCGAGGCGAACAGCCACGGCTGGAACAACACCGACGTCACCGTGCACTTCGACGGCGCTGACACGTTGTCCGGGATCGACAGCGTCACCCCCGACAAGACGCTCGGTGAGGGCAGCGACCAGTCGGTCACGGGCACGGCCACCGACGCCGCCGGCAACGCGGCCGACGCCACCGTCGGCGGCATCAACGTCGATGAGACAGCGCCCACGCTCAGCGGCACGCCGACCGCCGCCTCGAACGCACACGGCTGGTACCGCGGCGACGTGACGATCCACTGGAGCGCTGCAGACGAGCGCTCGGGCCTCACCTCCTCCCCGGACGACACCACGATCACGGGCGAGGGCAGCGGCTTGCGGGACACCGCCACCGTGACCGACCTGGCCGGCAACGCCACCACGACCGACAGCGCCCCGGTCAACATCGACCGGCACGCACCGGTCACCGGCGCGGACGCGCCCGCGGGCTGGAACAACAACGCCGTCACGATCAGCCTGACGGCCAGCGACGGTCTGTCCGGGGTCGATGCGACGTACTACACCGTCGACGGCGGGGACGCCGTCCGCGGCACCTCGCTGACGATCGACTCCGAAGGCGTCCACGAGCTGAGGTACTGGAGCGTCGACGAGGCCGGCAACGCGGAGGCGCCGCACACCGCGACCGTCAAGATCGACCTGACGAGGCCGAGCATCGGCCACGTCGTCACCCCGGCAGCCAACGCGAAGGGCTGGAACAACACGCCCGTCACCGTCACCTACCAGTGCGACGACAAGCTGTCCGGCGTGGCGAGCTGCTCCTCGCCGGCCACCGTCGGCACCGACGGGCAGGACCAGGCCGTTCCCGGCACCGCCGTGGACAACGCCGGCAACACCGCCACCGACCCCGCCGCCGTCAGCATCGACACGATCGCGCCCCAGATCAGCGGATCGCCCGACCGGGCCGCCAACGCCAACGGCTGGTACGCCGGCGACGTCACGGTCGGCTTCCGCTGCGGGGACACCCTCTCCGGCATCGCCGACTGCCCGGCCCCGGTCACCATCGGTGAGGGCAAGGGCCAGTCCGTCAAGGGGACCGCGACCGACGCCGCCGGCAACACGGCGCACGAAAGCGTCGGACCCCTCGACGTCGATGAGACGGCCCCGACGCTGAGTGCAGCGCTCGCCGATGCCCCCAACGCCGCCGGCTGGTACGACGACGACGTCACGGTGCGCTGGACGGCAGCGGACGGCCTCTCCGGCCTCGACGGCCCCGCGCCGGCCGACAGCGTCATCACCGGCGAGGGCACCGCCCTGTCGGTCAGCGCCTCGGTCCGCGACCTCGCCGGCAACGAGACCTCGGCGAAGAGCCCGGCGGTGAAGATCGACCGGACGGCACCGAGCACGACGATCTCCGACGTCTCGGACTGGACCAACAGTGCCGTCACCGTGCATCTGGATGCCACCGACAGCCTCTCGGGCGTCGCGACGACCCGCTACCAGCTCGACAGCGATCCGACCGGCACCGGCACCAGCGTGACGATCGACACCGAGGGCATCCACACCCTGCAGGTGTGGAGCGTCGACAACGCCGGCAACGTCGAGGCGCACAAGAACGTGGAGGTGAAGATCGACCGCACGGCCCCCGGCATCAGCCACAGCCAGGCGCCCGCAGCGAACTCCCGCGGCTGGAACGACAGCGGCGTGCGGGTGACCTTCACGTGCACCGACAGCGGCTCGGGCATCGCGTCCTGCACCTCGCCGGTCGACGTCGGTGAGGGCGGCGCCCAGAAGGTCCAGGGGATGGCGACCGACAAGGCCGGCAACTCGGCCTCCGACGAGACCACCGTCAACGTGGACCTGACCAAGCCGACGATCAGCGGAACCCTGTCGGCCGCGCCCAACGCCAACGGCTGGTACGCCGCCGACGTCACTGCGACGTTCACCTGCGCCGACCAGGACGGGCTCTCCGGTGTGCTGTCCTGCCCGGCGGCCAAGACTCTCGGAGAGGGGGCGGACCAGAGCGTCGGGGGCAGCGCCACCGACGCGGCCGACAATGTCAGTGACCCGTTCCGCATCAGCGGGATCAACGTCGACGAGACCGCCCCGACGCTCACCGGGACGCCCACCACGGCCCCCAACGACAACGGCTGGTACGCCGGGGACGTCGCCGTCACGTGGACCGCGGCCGACGGGCTCTCCGGGATCGATGGCGCCGCACCCGCGCCGACCATGATCACCGGGGAGGGCGATGCGCTGTCCAGCAGCGCCTCGGTCGACGACAAGGCCGGCAACACCACGAGCGCCTCGCTCACCGGCATCAAGATCGACCGCCACGCCCCGAGCACCGTCGCCACGGCCCCCGGCGGCTGGCAGGACCACGACGTCACGGTGAAGCTGAGCGCCACCGACAACCTGTCCGGCGTCGCGAGCACCTACTTCGCCGTCGACGGCGGCGCCAAGCAGTCGGGCACCTCGGTCAGCGTCACGAGCGAGGGCAGCCACACGGTCTCCTACTGGAGCGTGGACAAGGCCGGCAACGCCGAGACGGCCCAGGCGGTGACGGTGCTGGTCGACAAGACCCCGCCGTCGATCACCGGCAAGGCGGCGACGAGCCCGAACACCAATGGGTGGTACAACGGCGCCGTCACGGTGCAGTTCGACTGCAAGGACGCGGTGAGCGGGATCGCGAGCTGCCAGCCGGACGCGACCCTCGCCGCCCAGGGCACGAACAGCGTCACGGGAACCGCCGTCGACAACGCCGGCAACAAGGCGACCGTGACCGTAGGTGGCATCAAGATCGACACGGTGGCGCCGGTGGTGACGATCGGCGGCATCAAGGACGGCGCGACGTACACCCTCGGTGCGGCGCCCTCCGCCACTGCCTCCGCCACCGACGCCACCAGCGGCCTGGCGGCGGCCGCGAAGGGCAGCACCACGGGCGGTTCCGCCAACGGGGTCGGGACCTTCACCTACACCGCGACGGCGACCGACCTCGCCGGCAACGTCGGTACGGCGAGCGCCACCTACACGGTCGTCTACGGGTTCGGCGCCACGCTGTTCCTGCAGCCGGTCAACGACACCGCTCACCAGACGGGGCTGTCGACCAGCGTGTTCAACGCCGGCCAGACCATCCCGATGAAGTTCCAGCTGAAGAACGCCGCAGGACAGGTCGTCCAGACCGGACGCGCCCCGGTGTGGCTCGCTCCGGTCAAGGGCGGCGCGACCTCTGCGGTGGTGAACGAGTCGGCGTACGCCGGGACCGGGACCGCCGGTGGCACCTACGCCTGGGACGGCACGCAGTACCAGTACAACTGGAAGACCGACAAGTCGCAGGCCGGCAGCTACTGGCGGGTCGGCGTCGCGCTCGATGACGGGCAGACCTACTTCGTCACGGTGGCGCTGCGCTGACCCCGGCCCTCGTGCCGTGCCGGGCGTCCCGGCCGCGTTGGGTGGAGCGATCCGAGCCACTCACACGGTCGGGACGTCCTTGTGCGCTCGCAGCTGCGTGCGTGCGACCTTGCGGTCGGTGACCACGATCCAGGTCGCCAGCGCGATGCCACCCAGCACGGCGAGGGCGAACAGCACGATGGCGATGGCCGGGTAGCCGAGGATCCGTGAGGACGTGGGCACCTGCATGAGCAGGGACGCTCCCAGGATCGTCGCGGCGATGATCAGGCCGAGCGTGAGCCGGTTCGCAACTCGATGCAGCACGGTGTGCAGCCGTTCCTCGTCCAACGCGTCGACCCGCAGCCGCAGCTCCCCGTCGGCGAGGCTGTCGAGGATCCGGTTGGCCCGCCTCGGCAGTTGCGCGGTGAACTCCTTGGCGTCCAGCGCCGCGGTGACCAGAGCGCCCGGCGAGGTGTGCAGGCCGCCCCGCAGGATGTGCGGCAGGTTGGCCCGGATGGCATCGGCCGGCACGAAGTCCGGGTCGAGGTGCAGCGTGCTCTGGTCGAGGTTGAGCAGCGCCTTGCCGACCATCGCCATCTCCGGCGGCGGCCTGAGCCCATGCACCCCGGAGAGCCGGCTCAACTCCACCAGCACCCGGCCGGCCTGGAGATCGGGGCCATCGGCGACGGCGTCGGAGACCAGGTGCGTCACATCGTCACGGAACGCCACGGCGTCGAACCGATCCAACGGCTGGCCCAGGTCGGCGAGCACGCGTGCCGCCAGCTCCCCGTTGTCGTCGCCGATCGCCACCAGCAGACGCACCACCTTGTCCTGGACCCGGGGCGGGATGGTGGCGACCATGCCGAGGTCGATGATGCCCAGTCGGGCGTCAGGGGTGACCAGCAGGTTGCCCGGATGGGGGTCGGCGTGCAGGAAGCCGTGGTCGAGGATGGAGTTGAGGTAGGCCGAGAAGAGCTGGTTCACCATCCGCGGCGCGTCGAGATCGAGGACGCCCAGTGGCCCGACCTCGGTCACCTTGCGGCCCTCGATGAAGTCCATGGTCAGGACACGCCGGCTGGTCAGCTCGAGCACCGGCTCGGGCACCACCAGCAGGTCGTAGCCGCTGGTGAGCTCCGCGAAGCGGATCAGGTTGCGGGCTTCGCGCCGGTAGTCCAGCTCGCGCCGCAGTGAGCGGTCGAACTCGCGCAGCAGCGCTCCGAAGCCGTAGGTCCTGCCCAGGGCGCTGCCCTTGTCGGCCACGGCGGCGATACGCGCCAGGACGGCCATGTCGCCCTCGACGCTCTCCTGGACGCCCGGCCGCTGCACCTTGACCGCCACCTCACGACCGTTGCGCAGCCGGGCTCGGTGCACCTGGCCCAGCGATGCCGCCGCGACCGGCTCGGGGTCGAAGTCGGCGTACAGATGTCGTACGTCGCCCGCGAGCTCCTCGGCGATGGTCTCGCGCACGGCTTGCACATCGATCGGCTCGACCTCGTCCTGCAGCCGGCTCAGCGCAGCGGTGTAGGAGGCGGGCAACAGGTCGAACCGGGTCGAGAGCAGCTGACCGAGCTTGATGAACGTCGGACCCATCGACTCCAGGTCAGTGGCGAAGTCGGCAGCCGCGTGGCTCGGCTCCACGCCGATCATGCCGGCGTCGCCCGCAGCGTCGAGACCGTCGAGGCCGGCGTCCGCAAGCAGGTCGGAGCGGCCATGGCGCAGCAACAGGCGGGCGATCGCGGCGTACCGCCCCGCCGTCTCATCAGGACCCATGGCGACAGCAGTGCCCTCATCCCGCGCCCGCCAAGCCCGGCCGCCGCGCGCCTGTCAGGGCGGCGTCAGTCTTCGGGCAGTCCCGCGAACGTCCGCTTCACGTCGTGGTACCAGCCCATCCCCGCGATCGGGTTCTTCCAGCGACCCTTCATGGCCGCCCGGGCAGGCAGGTGCGCCTCGTCGCCCGAGGCCGTCATCTCCTTGAGGTGCTTGTCCTGGGCCTTGATCACCTCGTCGGCCGTGCTGCCCCGGTGAGCGAGCTCGCACGGGCCGCCCAGCTGCTGGCACGTCATGGTCTTCATGGTGCGGATCCTTCCATCGTCGGGTCGTTCTTCGTCTCGACGAATTGGTCGGGGTGGATGTGACATCCGGTCTTGCTGGGGTAGTCCCTAACGATCGGACCCTCCCCGTCGGCGTGTCGGGGGTCCGTTCGTTAGGGACTACCCCGGCCGTCGCCAACTCCTCCTTGTTGCGATACATTCGCAATAAGCACGGCGACGGAGGTGGGGATGGGTCAGCTCGGAGCGTTCCGCGCCAGCCTGAGCTCTGCCGACCGCCGTACCCTCGCCGCGATGGCGGCGGTGATCGTCGGCCTGCACGTCGCGGGGTTCGCGGTCCTCTTCGGGCTGGTGGCGCCGCAGCACTTCCACCTCGGTGGCGACCATCCGGTCTTCACCGTCGGCGTCGGAGTGCTCGCCTACACCTTCGGGCTGAGGCATGCGTTCGACGCCGACCACATCGCCGCGGTGGACAACACCACGCGCAAGCTGCTCGCTGACGCCGCCACCGACACCGCCACCGCCGCTACGCGCGCCGACGGGCCGGGCCAGGACCAGGGCCAGGCCCGGACCCCCGCCAAGCCGCTCAGCGTCGGGTTCTGGTTCTCCCTCGGGCACTCCACGATCGTGTTCGTGCTCTCCTTCCTGCTCTCGCTCGGCGTGAAGGCGCTGGTCGGTCCGGTCGAGGACGGCAGCTCCCGGCTGCACACGGTCACCGGCCTCATCGGCCCCAGCGTCTCCGGGGTCTTCCTGTGGGTCCTCGGCCTGCTCAATCTGGTCACCCTGCTCGGCATCCTGCGGGTCTTCCGTGACCTGCGCCGGGGCCGCTTCGACGAGGCCGAGTTGGAGCGCCGGCTGGACGAGCGCGGCTTCATGAACCGCTTCCTGGGCGGGCTGACCAGGTCGGTGCGCAAGCCGTGGCACATCTACCCGATCGGTGTGCTGTTCGGCCTCGGCTTCGACACCGCCACGGAGGTCGGCCTGCTGGTGCTCGCCGGCGGAGCGGCTGCGTTCCAGCTGCCGTTCTACGCCATCCTCGTGCTGCCGATCCTGTTCGCGGCGGCCATGTGCCTGGCCGACACCGTCGACGGCGTGTTCATGAACGCCGCCTATGGCTGGGCCAACGCCCAGCCGGTGCGCAAGATCTTCTACAACCTCACCATCACCTCGATCTCGGTGGCGGTCGCCCTGGTCATCGGCACGATCGAGCTGGTGGGCGTGATCGCCGACCGCGCCGACATCACCGGCGGTCCGATCGCGGCGATCGCCTCGGTGCCGCTGGACTACGCCGGCTACGCGATCGTGGCGCTGTTCCTCACCGCCTGGGTGCTGGCGCTGGCCGTCTGGAAGCTCGGCCGCATCGAGGAGCGCTGGAGCACCTCCTCGGGGACCTAGCCCGGTCGGCGCGCGTCAGCCCGACCCAGGGATCAGCTCGACCGGCGGCGCGCCAGCCCCGCGATCAGGCGCCAGCCGAGCATCGTGAGCGCCAGGAAGCAGATCGCCACGATGAGGAACCCGACCGCGATCCCGCGACCGCTGATCACCCGCAGCACCATCCCCAGGACGTACGTCGAGGCCAGCACCGCCACGCCCGCGGGACGCCACCGCAGGGGGTCCCAGCGGCGGAGCGACACCACTGCCCACCCGATGAGGCAGGCGAGCAGGAACGGCCACGCGATCCGGCCGATCACCCACCACGTCGAGGACTCGTCGTGGGCCGACTTGCCGCCGGCCGCGAAGCCGATGACGCAGATGACGTCGGCCGCCAGGGCGGCCCAGGTGAGTCGCGACCGCATCAGATCCACCGGGAGAACCAGATCCGGTCGAGCCACTGGCTGTGGGTGAGCAGTGCGTTGGTGTAGATGGGCCAGAACCAGGCGAAGTTGACCAGCACCAGCATGAAGAAGGCGCCCGAGATCACCACCCCGACCGTGCGCTGGGGCGTCGAGACCCGGGCGGTGCCGATGAGGCGGCCCATGATCAAGGTGATGGCGATGACGGTGAACGGCAGCATGGAGATGGCGTAGTAGCTGAAGATGGGCCGGGCGGCGTACTGCAGCCACGGCAGCCAGGTCGAGAGCGCACCGACCACCGCGAGCCCGTAGCGCCAGTCCCTGGCACCGATCCACAGGATCCCGGCCGCGATCAGGGCCAGGGCGCCGCCCCACCACAGAACCGGCGTGCCCAGCAGCAGGACCTGGCGCAGGCAGTCGCTGCCGGCCGGCGCCGTACATCTCTGCCCGCCGTCGACCGCGCCCGGCTGGATGCCGGTGTCGGCAGCCACCCCGACGGGGCGGTTCAGCAGCGGCCAGCCCGACGGCTTGGAGGCGTAGGTGTGGGTGGCGCAGTTCAGGAAGTGGGTGTGGAAGGTGTAGACGTCGCGGTGGTAGTACCACAGCGACTGCAGCGCCTGCTCGAGGCCGGCGAGCCCGTGCTGCTCCGGCTCCTTCGCGGTGGGCCACTTGGCGTTGGGGTTCGGGTTGTCGGCGATGAAGGTGTGGTTGCCGTCCCCGCCGCAGTGCCCGTGCCCGGTGTACTGGGTGTACTGGGTCGAGGACAGCGACGTCTCGTACTGGTGGTGATTGACCAGCCAGCCGGTCCAGGTCGCGGTGTAGACGATGCCGGCGACGACCACGAGGTGCACGAAGGCCGGTACGCCGTCGGCCAGCAGCGCCTTGCTGCGGGCCCACGAGACGCCGAACATGCGACGGGCGCCCGCACACCAGGCGACGTAGAGGATCGAGAAGGCCGCCAGCGGGTAGACGGCGTCCCACTTGGTGCCCAGGGCCAGCCCCCACGCGATGCCGGCGGCGAGCAGCCACGGACGCAGGAGGAGGCGGCGCACCGGGCCGAAGGCACGCGGACCGGTGACCTGGTCGGGGACCAGGCGGGCCATCCGGTCGCGATACCAGTCGCGGTCGACGACCATCAAGGTGACCGCCAGCAGGATGAAGAACGCGCCGAAGATGTCGAGGAGGCCGAGGCGGGACAGCACGAACTCCAGGCCGTCGAAGCTGAGCAGCAGCCCCGCGACCGCGCCGAGCAGGGTCGAGCCGGTCATGCGGCGCACCAGCCGGATCAGCACCAGGATCATCAGCGAGCCGACCACGGCGGCCGAGATCCGCCACCCGAAGGTGTCCATCCCGAAGACCTTCTCGCCCGCGGCGATCAGCCACTTGCCGACGTCGGGATGGACCACCATCTCCGGCCCGGTGCCGAAGACCTTCGACGGGTCGGTGGTGCCCGCCAGGATCAGCTTGTCGGCGTCGGCCACGGGGTTCTTCGCGAACCCGTAGTGCAGCAGCGACCAGGCGTCCTTGGCGTAGTAGGTCTCGTCGAACTCGAACACCTTCGGGGTGCCGAGGTGCCACAGTCGCAGCAGGAAGGAGAAGACGGTGATGCCGATCGAGACGACCCAGCTGATCACCGGGTCCTCGTCCGACGCGCGCCGCGAGGCGCGGCGCCACGCCGAGGGCACCGGCCGGCCGGCCGCCGTACGCGAGATCGTCTCCCTGAGGCCATCGCGGGCGGGCGTCGCGGTCGTCACGATCGTGAACTCTACGATGGGCGCGTGAGTCAGGGTGTCGCTCCAGGCGTGTTGGTGCTCGCGGCGACGCCGATCGGCCGGGTCGGTGACGCGCCGCCGCGGCTGGCGGAGGAGCTGAGCACCGCCGACGTGATCGCAGCGGAGGACACCCGGCGCCTGAAGCGGCTCACCAACGACCTCGGCGTGACGATCAGCGGTCGTGTCGTGTCCTACTTCGAGGGCAACGAGCAGGCGCGGACGCCCGCCCTGCTCGAGGCGCTGCTGGCGGGCGAGCGGGTGCTGCTGGTGACCGATGCCGGCATGCCGTCGGTCTCCGACCCCGGCTACCGCCTGGTCGCCGCGGCCGTCGCCGAGGACGTCGCCGTCACCGCGGTGCCGGGGCCGTCCGCGGTGCTCACCGCCCTGGCCGTCAGCGGGCTGCCCGTCGACCGGTTCTGCTTCGAGGGATTCCTGCCCCGCAAGGCGGGTGAACGGTCGCGCCGCCTCGCCGCCCTGGCGGGGGAGGAGCGCACGATGGTCTTCTTCGAGGCGCCCCACCGCACGCTGGCGGCGCTCGAGGCGATGCGTGCGGCGTTCGGCGCGGACCGCCCCGCGGCCGTGTGCCGCGAGCTCACCAAGACCCACGAGGAGGTACGCCGGGGGCCCCTCGGCGACCTGGTCTCGTGGGCGGGCGAGGGCATCCGCGGTGAGGTCACCCTGGTCGTGCAGGGCGCGCCCGCTGGGCTGGCCAGCGTGGCCGGCGACCCGGCCAGCCTGCGTGCGGCGGTCGCTGAGCTCGAGGCCGAGGGCGCGACCCGCAAGGAGGCGATCGCCGACGTGGCCCGGCTCGCGGGGCTGCCCAAGCGTGAGGTCTACGACGTGGTGCACAAGGGGGAGGGACCCAGATGAGGATCACGCGGTTCGAGCGGGACGGACTGATCTTCGACGTCAGCGACACCGGCCCCGAGGACGGCCCGGTCGTCGTGCTGCTGCACGGCTTTCCCGAGCGCCACACCTGTTGGCGTGACGTGGTGCCGCTGCTGCATGCGGCCGGGCTCCGGACGCTGGCTCCCGATCAGCGGGGCTACTCGCCCGGCGCGCGCCCGTCGCGGCGGCGCGACTACGTCCTGCCGGAGCTGGCGGCCGACGTCTCGGCGCTGATCGAGCAGGTCGGCGCACCGGTCCATCTGGTCGGGCACGACTGGGGTGCCTGCGTCGGGTGGTACCTCGCGGCGAAGCGGCCCGACCTGGTGTCGACGTACACGGCCTTCTCGGTCCCGCACCTGTCGGCCTTCGTGCAGGCGCTGCGGGGTCGGCAGGCGCTGAAGTCGTGGTACATGGCCTTCTTCAACCTGCCGGTGCTCCCCGAGGGCTCCGCGGCCCTCGGTCTCATGGCCCGGCTGCTGCGGTCCACCGGCATGACCCGCGCCGACGTCGCCCGCTTCCGCACCGAGATCCTGGAGTACGGCGCGCTGCCGGGGGCGCTCGGGTGGTATCGCGCACTGCCGTTCGCGGTCGGTGGGCTCAGCGACGACCTCACCGTCCGGGTGCCGGCCACGATGGTCTGGAGCGACGGCGACACCGCCCTCGACCGCTCCGGCGTCGAGCAGACCGCGCGCTACTGCTCGGGTCCCTACCGCTTCGTGGAGCTGCCGGGCGTCACGCACTGGATCCCGACGCAGGCGCCCGAGCAGGCGGCGGCCGCGATCCTCGCCCGGATCGGTGTGGAGTGAGCTTCGCCCCGCTTCCCGAGCCGCTTCCGGCGTCGGTCACCGACAACCACTGTCACTTCGACATCGTCCGCGGGGACGATGCGATGGCGGTGGAGGACGTCCTGCGGTCCGCCGCCGAGGTCGGGGTCGGCAGGATCGTCCAGATCGGCTGCGACCTGCCCTCCGCGCGCTACGCCGTCGCCGCAGCGCAGGAGTGGGCCAACGTCATCGGCGGTGCGGCCCTGCATCCCAACGACGCCCCGCTCCACACCGATCTCGACGCCGCGTTGGAGGAGATCGAGCGCCTCGTCACCGCCCATCCCAAGATGCGGGTGGTCGGCGAGACGGGCCTGGACTTCTTCCGCACCGGTGAGGAGGGGCGCGCCGCCCAGGTCGCCTCGTTCCGGCGGCACATCGACCTGGCCAAGCGGCACGACAAGGCGCTGCAGATCCACGACCGGGACGCCCACGAGGCGGTCCTGCGGGTCATCGACGAGGAGGGCGCTCCGGAGCGCTGGGTGATGCACTGCTTCTCCGGCGACGCGGAGTTCGCGCGGGCGTGCCTGGACCGGGGCGCTTACCTCTCGTTCTCAGGCACGGTCACGTTCAAGAACGCCGGCTACCTGCGTGACGCGCTCGCGGTGACGCCGCGTGACCGGGTCCTGGTCGAGACCGACGCGCCGTTCCTGACGCCGCATCCGCACCGCGGGGCGACCAATGCGGCGTACATGGTGGCCACCACGGTCAGGACGATGGCCGAGGTGCTCGGCGAGGACCTCGAGGCGCTGTGCGTGCGCCTGGAGGCGAACACGGACGCGGCGTACGGCGCCTGGTGAGTGCGCCGCCGCCGGCTCGGGCGCCCTGGGGCTGCCGGTGCGGGTGTGATGGCTGAGGCGGTCGCGGCGAGACCCTGGTCACGTCGTGGCCCGAAATGACCGGCCTCGAATTGTGTTTCGCGCCGATCGTTGGTGCCCTGGATGACTGACGGCCGGGATCGGGATGCGATGTCGCCGCCGGCATCCGGGGCTCCGCCCGAGCACCTGCCCTCGGGTAGGGGGATGCCGGCACCGAGGCCCGGGCAGCTCGAACATCGGAGAATCGTGCAGTTCCGCACGCTCGCGCAGCGCCTCAACACCCGCAAGAACCTCGTCCTCCTCGCCGCCATCGGCGCCATCTCCGTGGCAGGCACGACCGCCGGCTACGCCAGCCTGGCCCACGACGTCACCCTCACCGTGGACGGCAGGACCACCCACGTGTCCACGATGGCCTCGACCGTCGGCGCTGTCTTGAAGGCCGAGCACGTCGCGGTCGGCTCCCACGACGTGGTCGCCCCCGGTCTGACCGAGTCGGTCGGCGACGGCACCGCGATCGACGTCCGCTACGGCAAGCCGCTACGGCTCGACGTCGACGGCAAGGAGCAGACCTACTGGGTGACCTCGACCACCGTGAACGACGCCCTGGGTGAGATCGGCCGCAACTTCCGCGCCGCCGCCCTGTCGACCAGCCGCAGCGCGACCATCGGCCGCGATGGGCTCATGCTGGAGGTCGCGACCCCCAAGACCGTCACCCTCCAGCTCGCCGGCGCCCAGCCGCAGGTGCGCTCGCTCGCCGCCTCCACCGTCGGGGAGGCGCTCACCGCACTGGGCGTCACGCCGCAGGGCCGCGACGTCGTCCGACCCGCCGCCGACACGCCGCTGCGCGACGGTGACACGATCACGTTCACCGACTTCAGCACCAAGCGCTCCACGGTCGACGGGGAGACGATGCCGTTCCCGACCGTCGAGCACCAGGACGCCTCGCTGCCCCAGGGCACCCGCAAGGTCTCGACGCCGGGCGTCGACGGCGTACGCGATGTCGTCTACAAGCTGATCTACCGCAACGGCCAGCTGCTCAAGAAGGTCGTCGTGGCGCAGGACGTCACCAAGCAGCCGGTGCCGGAGGTCGTGACCGTCGGCACGAAGGCGCCCACGGCCGACTACGCCGGCGGCAGCACCGTCTGGGACCGGATCGCCCAGTGCGAGTCCGGCGGGAACTGGGCCGCCAACACCGGCAACGGCTACTACGGCGGCCTGCAGTTCAGCCTCGGCACCTGGCGCGCGTACGGCGGCAGCGGGCTGCCCTCGCAGGCCTCGCGGGCGACCCAGATCGCGATCGCGACGAAGGTGCGTGACGCCTCCGGCGGGTACGGCGCCTGGCCGGTCTGCGGTCGTCAGGCCTGACCGGCGGCGCTGGCGGCGGCATGTAACACGCTGTTGGCACCACTGGACGGTCGTTGCAACGACCGTCTACCAGCGTCAACAGCGTGTTACATGAGGCCCACCGCTAGCCTGACGCCCATGTCCGTCCGCCTGCTCGGCCCCGTCGAGGTCCGCTCGCTGGCCGCCGAGCTGGACCTGCGCCCGACCAAGCAGCGCGGTCAGAACTTCGTGATCGACGCCAACACCGTGCGGCGCATCGTCCGCGAGTCGGGCGTCGGTCCCGACGACGTGGTGGTCGAGGTGGGGCCGGGCCTGGGTAGCCTCACCTTGGCGATCCTGGAGACCGGCGCCGAGGTGACCGCGATCGAGATCGACGCGCTGCTCGCGGGGCGTCTGCAGCAGACGGTCGAGGAACGGGCGGCCGAGGCGGTCGAGCGGTTCCGCCTGGTCCACGCGGACGCGCTGCGCGTCGCCGAGGTGCCCGGGCCCGCCCCCACGGCACTGGTCGCGAACCTGCCGTACAACGTCTCCGTCCCGGTCCTGCTGCACCTGCTCGCGCTGCTGCCGAGCCTGAAGAAGGGCCTGGTGATGGTGCAGGCGGAGGTCGCCGACCGTCTCGCCGCGCGCCCCGGATCGAAGGTGTACGGCGTCCCCAGCGTCAAGGCCGCCTGGTACGCCGATGTCCGCCGGGCCGGTTCGATCGGGCGCAACGTGTTCTGGCCGGCCCCGAACGTCGACAGCGGCCTGGTGGCCTGGACGCGCCGAGAGCCTCCCGCCACCAGCGTGAGCCGCGAGCAGGTGTTCGCCGTGATCGATGCCGCCTTCGCCCAGCGGCGCAAGGCCCTGCGCGGCGTGCTGCGGACGCTGGCGGGCTCGGCCGAGGCCGCGGAGGCGGCGATCGTGGCCGCCGGCGTCGACCCGATGGCACGCGGGGAGTCGCTGAGCATCGAGCACTTCGTCGCGATCGCGGAGCAACTGCCGTGAGCGTCACCGTCCGCGCCCCCGCGAAGATCAACCTGCACCTGGGGGTCGGCGCGCTGCGCCCCGACGGCTTCCACCCGCTGGCGACGGTCTACCAGGCCGTCGGCCTGTACGACGACGTCACGGTCACCGAGGCCGAGCACTGGCACGTCGCCGTCGAGGGCGGCGACCACGTCGCACTGGCCGAGGTGCCCCAGGACGCCTCCAACATCGCCATCCGGGCCGGCCTGGCGCTGGCGGCCCATCACCGCCTCGAGCGGGCGGCGAGCATCGAGATCCACAAGGGGATCCCGGTCGCCGGCGGTCTCGCCGGGGGCTCGGCCGATGCGGCCGCCGCGCTGGTGGCGCTGGACCGGCTGTGGTCGCTGGACACCCCCGACGAGGACCTGCTGAGGATCGCCGGCGAGCTCGGCTCGGACGTGCCCTTCGCCCTGCTCGGCGGCGCGGCCAGCGGTCACGGGCACGGCGAGATCGTGGCCCCCGTCCCGGACGAGGGCGCCTGGTGGTGGGTCGTGGTCGGCAACGCCACCGGCCTGTCGACGCCGGCCGTCTATCGACACTTCGACGAGCTCAACGCCGCCGGGATCGCCGACCCGCGGATCCCGGTGTCGCTCCTCGACGCCTTGCGCGCCGGTGACGTGGACGCCCTGGCGGCGAGTCTGCGCAACGACCTCGAGCCGGCGGCGCTCGACCTGCGACCCGATCTGCGACGTACCTTCGCCGACGCGGGGCGCGCCGGGGCCCTGGCCACGCTGCTGTCCGGATCGGGCCCGACGGTGCTGCTGCTGTGCCGCGACGCCGAGCACGGTCGCGGGGTGGCGGCCGCGATGGGCGAGCAGGGGCACGAGCGCTGCTGGGTCGTCCCCGCACCGGTGGCCGGCGCCCACGTCGTGAGCTATGCCTAGGCACTGAGGCATCGGCGGGAATGGCGCCGCGCGTCAACTTGTTGAACAATCAACCTGTTGATCGAGCCGGAGGCGTGCCATGACCGAGAACCCGCTCTTCCCCCGCCGTGCCGCTGCGGCGTACGACGCCTTCCTGCCGGGTGCGCGCGCAGCCTCGGCCCGGCAGCGTGACTGGACCCCGGCCGACGGCCGGCTGCCGGCGCTCTTCCTCAGTCACGGTGCGCCGCCGGTGCTCGACGACCCGCTGTGGCTCGGCGAGCTGCACGCGTGGGCGCTGAGCATGCCGAGGCCGCGCGGCGTCGTGGTCGTCTCGGCGCACTGGGAGAACGCGCCGCTGGCGATCTCGGCGACCGAGCCCGGCGTCGGGCTCTTCTACGACTTCTACGGCTTCGACCAGCGCTACTACGAGCTGCGCTACGACACCCCCGACGCCGGCGTGCTGGCGAAGCAGGTGGTCGGCTCGCTCGCTTCGACGACGCCGCTGCACCAGTTCGTCGATCGCGGCCTCGATCACGGCGCGTTCATCCCGCTGATGGCGATGTACCCGAACGCCGACGTACCGGTGCTGCAGGTCTCGATGCCCTCACTCCAGCCCGAGGAGCTGCTCGGGTTGGGTCAGCGGCTCAGGGCGCTGCGCGACGAGGGCATCCTGGTCATCGGCTCCGGCTTCATGACGCACTGGCTGGGCGCGATGCGGCGAGACCCGTCCACGTGGGGCTCCTTGACGGACTTCAACGCCGAGTTCGACGCGTGGGCCGTCGAGACGCTGGGCCGCGGTGACGTCGATGCGCTCGCCGACTTCCGGCACCGCGCGCCCGGGCACCAGCTCGCGCACCCCGCCTCCGATCACTTCGTGCCGCTGCTGCTCACCCTCGGCGCGGCCGACTCCGTGGTGGGTGCGACCACCGCGATCGAGGGTGTCGTGTTCGCCAACTCCAAGCGCTCATTTCAGATCGCCTGAGCCGCTCGGCGACAATGGGGGCCTCATGGCCAACCTCCTGAACCTCGAGCACGTCTCCAAGTCCTACGGCATCCGCCCCCTGCTCGCCGACGTCTCCCTCGGGATCGGCGTCGGGGAGCGGATCGGCATCGTGGGCCGCAACGGCGACGGCAAGACCACCCTGCTGGAGGTGATGACCGGCCTCGAGGCACCCGACGAGGGCCGGGTGTCCCTCACCCGCGGGACCCAGATCGGCTATCTGCACCAGGGCGACCAGCTCGTCGACACCCACACCGTGCGCGAGGCGGTCCTGGCCGGCCGCAGCGACCACGAATGGGCTGCTGACCCCCGCACCCGCGAGGTCGTCGAGGTGCTGCTCGCCGGCATCGCGCTGGACCGCGCCGTACTCGGTCTGTCCGGTGGTGAGCGGCGCCGGTGTTCCCTCGCCCACCTGCTGCTCGGTGAGCACGACCTCGTCGTGCTTGACGAGCCGACCAACCACCTCGACGTCGAGGCCGTCGCGTGGCTCGCCTCGCATCTGGCGGCCCGGCCGTCCGCGCTCGTCGTCGTGACCCACGACCGGTGGTTCCTCGACGCCGTGTGCCAGTACACCTGGGAGGTCCACGACGGTGTCGTGGACGCCTACGAGGGCGGGTACGCCGCCTTCGTCCTGGCCAAGGCCGAGCGGCAGCGGCAGGCGGCCGCCTCGGAGGTACGCCGCCAGAACCTCGTCCGCAAGGAGCTCGCCTGGCTGCGTCGCGGGGCGCCCGCGCGCACCTCGAAGCCGAAGTTCCGCATCGACGCCGCCAACCAGCTCATCGAGGACGTGCCGCCGCCCCGCGATCGGTTCGAGCTGCAGCGCTTCGCCGCTCAGCGCCTCGGCAAGGACGTCATCGACGTCGAGGACGTCGACCTGTTCCGCGGCGAGCGCCAGCTGCTCGCGCGCGCCACCTGGCGCATCGGTCCGGGCGACCGGATCGGTATCGTGGGCGTCAACGGCGCCGGCAAGACCTCCGTGCTCGCGCTGCTCGACGGCACGCTGCCGCCGGCCGCAGGCAAGGTGAAGCACGGTCGCACCATCGCCCTGCAGCACCTCACCCAGCAGCTGGACGACCTCGACCCGGAGGCCCGGGTGCTGCCGACGCTGGAGTCGATCCGACGGCTGACCCGCACCGCCGAGGGCCAGGAGCTGACCGCGACCTCGATGCTCGAGCGCTTCGGCTTCACCGGCGACAAGCTCGTCACGCGCATCGGCGACCTCTCCGGTGGCGAGCAGCGGCGGTTCCAGCTGCTGCGGCTGCTGATGACCGAGCCGAACGTGCTGCTCCTCGACGAGCCGACCAACGACCTCGACATCGAGACGCTGACGGTGCTCGAGGACTTCCTCGACGGCTGGCCGGGCACCCTCATCGTGGTCTCCCACGACCGGTATTTCCTCGAGCGCGTCACCGACTCGGTCTGGGCGCTGCTCGGGGACGGGCAGATCTCGATGCTGCCGCGCGGGGTGGATGAGTATCTCGAGCGCCGGCTCCCCGCCGAGTCGGTGGTCTCGCGCCCTCGAGAAGGGGAGCCTGCACCCTCAAGTCGTGGGGATCGCCCCGTCGAGTCGTCGATCGGTGCCGCGCCGGCGAAGGCGAAGGCCGGTTCGGCCGAGGAGCGCGAGGCCAAGAAGGCCATCGCCCGCATCGACAAGCGGCTCGAGCGCATCGCGGCGCGGGAGTCCGAGCTCAACGCCGCCATCGCCGAGCATGCCAGCGACTATGCCCGGCTGGCCGAGCTGAGCGCGGAGCTCGACGTACTCGCGGCGGAGAAGGGCGAGCTGGAGCTGGAGTGGATGGAGGCAGCCGAGATCCTCGGCTGAGGAACGGGGTGCCGGTGCCGGTGTCGCGGCGGGGCTAGGAGAAGCGGACCAGGAGGCGGCGCAGGAGACCGGCGAGCTGCTGCTGCTCGGACTCGCCGAGGTCGCCGAGCAGGTCCGTCTCCGCCTCGAGCAGCGCCTCGAACGCGCCGTCGACGGCCTGCTTCCCGTCGGGCGTCAGCCGGACCAGCACGCCGCGGCGGTCCTCGGGGTCGGGATAGCGCTCGACGAAGCCGCGGGCGGCGAGCCGGTCGACGCGGTTCGTCATGGTGCCGCTGGTCACGAGGGTCTCGCGTAGGAGCCGACCCGGCGAGAGCTCGTACGGCGTTCCCGCCCGGCGCAACGCCGCGAGGACGTCGAACTCCCACGCCTCGATGCCGTGCGCGGTGAAGGCGTCGCGGCGGGCGAGATCGAGGTGGCGCGAGAGCCGCCCGAGCCGGGAGAAGACCGCCACCGGGGACAGGTCGAGATCGGGCCGCTCGCGGGCCCAGTCGTCGGAAAGGGCATCGACCTCGTCCCTCATGGGTGGCATGCTAGCCGATGATCGAGATTCTTGATGTCGAGAGATTCGAGGACGCCATG
>Ga0209796_10000204_pt1 | contig 60617 bp, 57 predicted proteins | sample AgamicOrSfrz_FD_187167 | JGI IMG/M metagenome (GOLD analysis project Ga0209796, IMG submission 187167) | Agave microbial communities from Guanajuato, Mexico - Or.Sf.rz (SPAdes) (version 2) | ecosystem: Host-associated > Plants > Phyllosphere > Phylloplane/Leaf | place: Guanajuato, Mexico...
CGTGCCGGTGACGCCGATGAGCCGGATGGCGGTGGCCGGGTCGCCGTAGATGCGGGCTGACAGTCGACCCAACCAGCGACGGGGGTCGTCGGCGAGCAGCACCGGTACGCCGGCCAGCACGGGCGCGTTCGGGCGCACCCGCTCGATCCCCTCCTGGTCGGTCAGGATGGCGACCGCCCCGGCCCCGACGGCGTCCTCGACGTACTCCATGCCGTGCACGCGGCTGCCCGCCAGGGCGGCGTACAGGTCGCCGGGCAGGATCCGCTGGGAGCTCAGCGACAGGCCCGCGACCTCCGTGTCGGGGTCCCCGGCGAGGGTCAGCACCGGCTCGCCCGTCTCGGCGAGCATCTCGGCGGCGAGGGCACCGACACGGGTGCGCGGTGGCCGCTGCGGGCGGGTGAGAGCCACCTCGCGCTGGCGCTCGCGCTGCTCTCGATCAGGCTGGGTCATGGTGCCGGACAGGCTATCGCCCGGCCGCGCACCACCCGGGCTCAGGGACGACCGTAGGGGTCGTTGCCCTTGCCCCACATCGTCGGCACGTGCGACGGCTTGGTGTTGGTCGGCGGTACGCCGTAGCGGCGCAGCGCGAAGCTCATGATCTTCTGCCACACCGGGCCGGCGGTGACGCCACCGCCGGCGGCACCGCTGCGCGGGTCGTTGATGACCACGTAGACGGTGAAGCGCGGGTTGTCAGCGGGCGCGAAGCCGGCGAAGGAGACGGTGAGACTGCCGTCGTAGCACTTGCAGGCCGGGTTGACCCGCTGCGCCGTGCCCGTCTTGCCGGCGACGCGGTAGCCGGGGATCTGGGTGGAGGGCGCGGTACCGGTCTTGGGGTCGGGGACGCGCTCCATCATCTTCATCATCGCGGTGGCCGCATGCTGGCTGACCACCCGGCGGCTGGTCGCCTCGTCAGTGCCGACGACCTGACCGGAGTCGGTGGTGGCCTGGCCGAGGATGAGGCTCGGGTCGATCCGCACGCCGCCGTTGGCGACGGTGTTCACCGCGGCGGTCATCTGGAGGGCGTTGACCGAGACGGACTGGCCGAAGTCGACGCGGTCCTGGATCTGGTGGTTCCACTGCGCGGTCGAGGGCAGGATGCCGGGCGACTCGCCGAGCAGACCGACGTTGGTGCGCTGGCCGAGCCCGAACTTCTCCAGGTACTGGTGCAGCTGGCCGTCGTCGAACCGGTCGGAGGCCAGCACGGTGCCGATGTTGGAGGAGTTCGCGATGACGCCGGCCAGCGTCAGCCGCAGGGTGCCGTGCGACCACCAGTCGTGGATGACCCGGTCCTGGCGGTGCAGCTCGCCGGGGACGACCAGCTTGGTGCGGGGGGTCACCTTGCCGGCGTCGATGAGGGCGCTGAGCGTGAGCACCTTCTCCACCGAGCCGGGCTCGTAGACCTCGCTGAGGGAGCGCACGCCGCGGTCCGCCTTCGGCGATGCACCCGGGTCCGAGGCGTCGAAGGTCGGGTCGTCGGCCATCGCGAGGATCTCCCCGGTCCGCACGTCCTCGACGATCGCCATGCCGTTCAGCGCATCGGACTTCTCATCGGCCTGGCGCAGCACCCGCTGGGCGTACCACTGCAGCTCGCGGTCGATCGTGGTGTGGATGTCGGTGCCGTTGACGGGCGGCTTGGTCGTGGAGGGACCGAGCGGGATGCGGGCACCGTCGGCGCCGACCTCGTAGGTCTCCTTGCCGTCCTTGCCGGCCAGCTCGCCGTTCAGCGACTTCTCGAGGCCGGCGAGCGGGCCGTCGGTGCCCATGAAGCCGACGATGTTGGCGGCCACGTCGCCCGCAGGGTACTCCCGGATCGGGTCGTCGTCGGTGTAGAGGCCCTTGAACCCCTTCGCCTCGGCCTCGTCGACGGCCTCGGTCGCCAACGCCGCGGGGACCTGGCGGGCCACGTAGGAGAAGGACGGGCTGCCGCCGGTGCCGGTGAGCCGCTTGAGCAGCGTGGTGTAGTCGAGGTTCAGCTTGGTGGCCAGCAACGTGGCCAATGCGGGCGCGGTCGCGCGCGTGACCCGCGGGTCGGCGGTGATCATCAGCCCGTCGGCGGAGTCGGCCAGCGGCTGGCCGTTGCGGTCGAGGATCTCGCCGCGCTGCGCGGGCAGGATCTGGACATGCAGGTTCTCGTTCTCCGCGGCCTGCGCGTAGGCGTTGGGGTCGAAGCCCTGGAGTTGCACCAGCCGGGCGCCGAAGACGGAGAGCAGCATCGCGATCACGACGAACCCGATCCGCAGGCGCGTGTGCGGGGAGCCGCGACGGACGCCGAGGCGCTGCTGGTTCGGTGGCACGGAGGTCCTCATGTGTGACGGCTGATGCTGGTGAGCACTTGTCTACCTTGCCGGTCCGGTCCGCCCGGGGAGCGAGAAGGCGTGTCGGCCGCGTGATCAGGTAGCAGGCTCAGTGCTGGGTGGCAGCGGAGGCCGCGGCGTGCTTGTGGTGGTGGTGCTTCTTGAGCTTGATGGCGACCGCGTCCGACGGGCTGACCAGCGGCTTGCCGGCCGGCACCACGGCGGCGGGCTTGGGGTGGTGCGGCCACAGCTGCGGGGTGTCGTCGGCGCTCGCCGGAGCAGGTACGCCGGAGATCGTGCCCGCCGGGACGTGGAGCACCGCCGGGCTGCCCGGGATGACCATGCCGTGGGCCTGCGCCTTCGCGGCGATGACCTGCGGGTCGTTCAGGTTCTGCAGCTCGGACTGCAGCGCCTGCTGGCGCGCCGCCAGGTTGGCGGCCTGGGTGGTCAGCTTGCTCTCGACGAAGGCTGCCTGCTGCATCGAGGTGTTGAACATCAGGAGGCCGATGACGCCCGCGAGCAGGACCGCGCTGATGAGCGCCACGAACGGCAGCCTCGGGGCGGTGCGCGTCGGCCGCGGGACGACGGTGAGCCGGGCCCGCTGCAGTGCGGCCGGATCGGCCCACGTGGTGAGGCGCCGTACCGACCGGACGGCTGCTGCGGCTGTGCTGCTCATCGTGACTCTCCCCCGTTGGATGCACTGGTCTTGACACGTTCGACGGCGCGCAGCCGGACCGATGCTGCGCGCGGGTTCTGCTCGATCTCGTCCTCGGACGCCTGTTCGGCGCCGCGGGTGACGAGCCGGAAGTCGGGCTCCATGCCGGCCGGGACGAACGGCAGGTCGGGCGGTACGTCGAGCCGCGTCGCCGCGGTGAACGCCTGCTTGACCAGCCGGTCCTCGAGGGAGTGGTAGGACTCCACGACCACGCGGCCTCCGACGCCGATCGCCGCCAGGGAGGCCGGCAGCGCGCGACGCAGCGCCCCGAGCTCGTCGTTGACCTCCATCCGCAGCGCCTGGAACGTGCGCTTGGCCGGGTGGCCGCCGGTACGGCGGGCCGGCGCGGGGATCTCGGCGTACAGCAGCTCGACGAGCGGGCCACTGGTGGTCCAGGGGGTCGTCTCCCGGCGCCGCACGATCGCCGCGGCGATCTTCTTGGCGAAGCGCTCCTCGCCGTACTCGCGCAGCACCCGGGCCAGGTCGGCGGCCTCGTAGGTGTTGAGCACGTCGGCGGCGGTGATCCCGGCAGTGGCGTCCATCCGCATGTCGAGCGGCGCGTCCTCGGCGTAGGCGAAGCCGCGCTCGCGCTGGTCGAGCTGCATGGAGGAGACGCCCAGGTCGAAGAGGACGGCGTCGACGCTTCGCAGCCGCTGGTCCTCCAGCACCTCGGGGATCTGGTCGTACACGGCGTGGACGCCGGCCCAACGCTCGCCGAAGCGGGCGAGCCGCTCACCGGCCAGCGCGAGCGCGGTGGTGTCGCGGTCGATGCCGATCACGCGGACGCCTGGCAGTCGGTCGAGCACCGCCTCGGTGTGGCCGCCGTGGCCGGTGGTGGCGTCGATCATCACCGCGGGCCGCGCTGAGGTGCCGTGGGCGAGGGCGGGGGCCAGGAGCTCGACGATCCGGTCCAGCATGACCGGAACGTGCTGTTGACGCTCCATCCCTCCCCCTCTCCCGATCGCCCGACGTGCCCTTGGATGCCTTGGATGCCTGGAATGCCTGGAATGCCCGAAATGCACGGGATCCGCAGAGCCAGGTCTCATGCCCGCTCCCGGGGAAGTGCTCGTTCTGGAATCGGGGAAGTGACCCCAGACGGAGCGTGAGAGCGGGACTGAGACCTCGTCCTGCGGATCCCTGTTCTGTTGTGATCGCTACGGCAGTGGTGCTTCGTCGAGCTCGGAGAACTTCTCCGCTGTCTCGGCGTCGTACTCCAGCCAGCGGGCCTGGTCCCAGATCTCGATCCGGTCGCCGACGCCGATCACGGCGACGTCCTTCTCGAGGCCTGCGTAGGCCCGCAGCAGCGGCGGGATCGCGATCCGCCCCTGCTTGTCGGGGGTCCCGGAGTCGGCGCCGGAGAAGAAGGAGCGGGTCACATCACGCGTGCCCCGCAGCTCCCGCGGCTGCGCCATCACCCGGCTCGCCTCGGCTGCGAAGACGTCCTCGGGCCACACCACCAGGCACTTCTCCTGCCCTCGTGTGACCACGACGCCCTCCGCCAGACGATCCCTGAACTTGGCCGGGAGGAAGAGCCGACCCTTCTCGTCGAGCTTGGGCGTGTAGGTGCCCATGAAGAACATGGCGCCCCTCCACTCCCGTGGGATCTTCCTCCACTTCGCCCCACTCTACTCCACGATCCCCCACCGTCAACCACATCTGGTGCGTTTCCAGCGGGGATCGCCGCACCCCTGGGCATGTCGGGAGGGAGGGGTCGTCGGCGTCCCCACGTCCGCTCCACGGCGGCGACGTGAGCGGCGCGGGCCGTCGGGTGAGCGGAGGTGGTGGAGAGTGGAGAACGATCTGACCCAAGACGCCGGGACCCTCCACGCCGTACGGTTAGGAGGTGAGTACGCCGAGTGCCGATCTGGAGACCGTGGCCCGGGTGGCCGGTCGCATCCGCGCCAACGTCGAGCGCGTCATCGAGGGCAAGCCGGAGCTGGTCTTCTCGACGCTGGTGGTGCTGCTGGCCGAGGGCCATCTGCTGATCGAGGACGTGCCCGGCGTCGGCAAGACCCAGCTGTCCAAGGCGCTCGCCCGCTCGATCGACTGCACGGTGCGGCGCATCCAGTTCACCCCGGACCTGCTGCCCTCGGATGTGACGGGGGTGTCGGTGTTCAACCAGGACACCCGGGAGTTCGAGTTCCGGCCCGGCGGCGTCTTCGCCAACATCGTGGTGGGTGACGAGATCAACCGGGCCTCGCCGAAGACGCAGTCGGCGCTGCTGGAGTGCATGGAGGAGCGCCAGGTCACCGTCGACAACACCACCTACCAGCTCGAGGCGCCGTTCATGGTGATCGCGACGCAGAACCCGGTGGAGATGGAGGGCACCTACACCCTGCCCGAGGCGCAGCGGGACCGGTTCATGGCGAGGGTCGCGGTCGGCTACCCGCCCGCCGCCGCCGAGATGGCGATGATCGCCTCGCACGCGGCCGCCAACCCGCTCGATGACCTCGAGCCGGTCACCGACGGCGTCGAGATCCGCAAGCTGACCGGCGTCGTCAGCCAGGTGCACGTCTCCGAGGCGGTCCAGCGGTACGCCGTCGCGCTCGTGGGCGCGACCCGCACCTCCTCCGAGCTGTCCCTCGGCGCCTCGCCGCGGGCCACCCTGCACCTGGTGCGGGCGGCCAAGGCGTCGGCCGCCCTCCAGGGCCGCGACTATGTCCTGCCCGACGACCTCGCGGCGCTCAGCATCCCGGTGCTGGCGCACCGGCTGCTGCCCAGCGCCGAGTCGGCGATCGCCGGCCGGCCGGTGGCGGACGTGCTCCGCGCGCTGGTCGCCGCCGTACCGGTCCCGGCTTCCTGAGACGGGGAGCGGAGTTGCGATGCGCGAGGCGCTGCGGCACCTGACGATCCGCGGACGAGCGTTCGCCGCGGCCGGGGCCACCGCGCTCGTGTGCGCGATCGTGCTCGGCCAGCCCGGCCTGACCCGGGTGGCGGTGCTGTTGCTGGTGCTGCCGTTCCTGGTGGCGTTCGTCGTCGGCCGCGGCCGGTACCGGCTGGAGCTGAGCCGCACCGTGTCCCCGCGCGTCGTCGCGCCCGGGCAGCCCGCGCGGGTCCACCTGAGCGTGGCCAACGACGGTCAGGTGCCGGGCACGACCCTGCTGCTCGAGGAGCGGGTCCCCTTCGCGCTCGGTGCTCGCCCACGGTTCACCGTGCGCAACCTCGGCCAGGGCTGCCAGCTGGAGTACCACGTGCGCGCCGACCAGCGCGGGCGCTTCGACATCGGTCCGCTGACGGTGCGCGTGTGCGACCCGTTCGGGCTCGTCCATATGGGCCGCGCCTTCAGCTCCACGGCGGCACTCACGGTGACGCCGCGGACGGTCGCCCTGGACCCCATCTCTCTCACCGGCATGCGCAACGGCACCGGCGACAGCCGGCCCCGGGCGTTCGCCGGGGGCAGCGCCGAGGACGTGACGGTGCGCGAGTACCGCCGCGGCGACGATCTGCGTCGGGTGCACTGGCGCAGCTCCGCGCGGGTGGGCGAGCTGATGGTCCGGCGCGAGGAGCAGCCGTGGCAGGCGCGCGCGACGCTGCTCCTCGACACCCGCGAGCGTGCCCACCGCGGCACCGGCCCCGCCTCCTCGTTCGAGGCGGCGGTGTCCGCTGCGGCCTCGGTCGCCCTGCACCTGGCCGAGCGTGGCTTCTCCGTGCGGCTCGTCACCGCGAGCGGCGAGGACCCCACCACCTGGCAGCAGCGGCACGACGGCTCGGACTCCGCAGCCATGATGGAGGCCCTCGCGATCGTCGCGACCACCCGGACCGCCGGCTTCGACGTGGGCTGGCTGGGCACGGCCACCGGCGATGGGCTGACCGTGGCGATCCTGGGGGCGATGGACGGGTCGGAGGCCGCATCGCTGCGCCGGATCCGGCACCACGCCGGCGCCGCCTTCGCCATCGCACTCGAGGTCCCCGGGTGGGGCCCGGCCGGCTCGGGGCAGATCCACTCACCCGTGAGTCCGACGGCGGTGCTCGGCGAGCAGGGCTGGCGCGCCGCGACGCTGGCCTGCGGCGACCGGCTGGAACAGGCGTGGAGCCAGCTCGGCTCCCGAGCCGGTACGACGATGGCGGGGCTGACATGATCCGCCCGGCACGGGAGCTCGCCCTCACCGCGCTCACCGCCGCGACCGTCTGGATCGCGCTGTGGTCATGGCACAGCGTCGCGCGGGGGCTCTCCACGGCGCTGCCGATGATGGCGCTCATCGCCCTGCTGGTCGCCGGCGCAGGAGCGGTGCTGCGGCTGGCGCGGGTGCCCGGCTGGGCGATCGTGCTCATCCAGCTCGCCGTCGCCTGGTCGGCGATCAGCATCCGGCTGGTGCACAACCCGGTCCCGATCCACGGCATGGCGAAGCTTCGCCTCGAGGATGCGTTCATCGCCGCCGGGAACGCCGCGGCCGACTACGCGACGCCGGTCCCGGTGCAGCACGGGGTCCTGGCGTTCGTCCTCTGCGGCACGGCCCTCGTGCTCGTGCTCGCCGATGCGCTGGCCCGCACGTTCCGGCTGCCCGCGATCGCCGGCATCGCGCTCCTGATCACCCTCGGGGTCCCGTTCAGCGTGATCGGCGGCGGCGTGCCGGCCTGGGTCTTCGCCGCGACATCCGCGGGCTACCTGTTGCAGATCGTCGCCGCAGAGGGCGACCGGCTCGAACGCTGGGGCCGGCCGCTCGGCAGCACCCCCGTCTCCTCGCCTCGGCGGGTCGCCGGCACCGTCGCGGTGGGCGGCACCGCCACCGCGCTGGCCCTCGTCGTACCTCTCGGGGTGCCGACCATGCACCTGAACCTCGACGGCTTCGGCCCGGGTGGCGACGGCGGCAGGATCACCGTCACCAACCCGATGGTCAACCTGCAGCGCGACCTCGTCCAGGGCCGCGACGTGCCGCTGGTGCGTGCGCGCACCACCGACCCGGACCCGACGTACCTGCGCATCGCGGTGCTCACCACCTTCAACGACGCCCAGTGGACAGCGGGCCAGCGCAGCATCCCGGCCGACCAGGACGCCAACGGCCCGGTCCCGATCCCGGGGCTCAGGGCGTCGCTGCCGCGCTCGGACTACCAGTACACCTTCGACGTGTCGCCCGCCTTCGCCTCACGGTGGCTGCCCACCCCGACGCCGCTGAGTGAGATCGAGGCGCAGGGCGACTGGCGCTATGACGCCGACACCGACGACTTCCTCGCCGCCCGCAACGGCCTGACCACCGCGGGGCTCTCCTACACGGCCGACCGCGCGCACGTGACCCTCCCCGCGAGCCTCCTCCAGACCGCCGGGACCGGCATCGGCCAGGTGCCCGCACTCTTCACCGAGCTGCCGCCTGACCTGCCCCCGCAGGTCGGTGCACTGGCGCGCCAGGTCACCGCCAGCGCCACCTCGCCCTTCGAGCAGGCGGTCGCGCTGCAGACTTGGTTCCGCAGCACCGGGCGCTTCCACTACTCCACCGCTACCGACCTCGGCTCGGGCAGCAACGACCTGTTGCGTTTCCTCACCGAGGGCCCGGGCGGCCGCACGGGCTACTGCCAGCAGTTCGCCGCCGCGATGGCGGTGATGGCACGCACGCTCGGCATCCCCGCGCGGGTCGCCGTGGGCTTCCTGGCACCCCAGCGCGAGCCTGACGGCACCTACGTCTACTCCAGCCACGACATGCACGCCTGGCCCGAGCTGTACTTCAGCGGCGCCGGCTGGCTGCGCTTCGAGCCGACCCCTGCGGCACGGGGCACGGCGGTTCCGGCGTACACGCTCGGCGTCCGGACACAGTCGGCCGGCACCGGCGGGGGGCACGATCCGCTGGCTCAGCCGAGCAGCCGGGCCTCGTCGACATCATCGCCGGACCAAGCGGGGCACCAGCCGTTGCCGACACCGGCCCCGGCGACACGGGCGGCCGACCACCACCCGATGCTCGAGGCGCTCGGCTGGGTCCTGGGCGTCCTGGCCGTCGCGGTCCTCCTCGTGGCGCCGCTGCTGCCGTCCTACCTTCGCCGACGTCGCCGCGCCCGACGCCTGCGAGGCAGCCCCGAGGACGCCTGGGCGGAGGTGCGCGCCACCGCCCTGGACCTGCGCATACCGTGGGCCGACGACGTGTCGCCCCGCTCGACGGGGGCGCTGCTCACCCCGCAGCTGCGCGACCGCGACACCCGCCTGGCGCTGGATCGGCTGGTCGCCGCCGTGGAGCGATATCGGTACGCCGCGGCCCCAGGCCCGAGCGAGGTCTCCACCGACGCCGCGACCGTCGTCCAGGGACTGCTGCTGAGCGTCCCGCGCGACGTCGGCCGTTGGGCGGCGTGGTGGCCGCGGACGATCTTCAGCAGGGACGCCGGCAGTGTGGGACGCCGCCTTCCCGGCGGCGACCGGGAGTTCGCGCGCGTCAGCGACTAGCGCCCAACCTGATGTGCGGGTGAGCGAGCGGGCGCGCTACCAGCCGAAGCCGTCGCGGCGGCGACGCCAGCGGGCCTCGACCTTCTGCATGAACGAGCCGCTGCTGCGCGCCGCACCCCGGCCCGCGCGAGCGCCGCGACCACCGTCGAAGACGGTGAAGCCGTGGGAGCTGTGCGGGTGCGTGCTGGCCGCTGCCCGCTGCAGCGGACGTCCGCGCAGCGCTGTCAGGCCGATGGTGGCCGCACCGAGCATGACCAGGAAGCCCGCGATCCCGATCGCCCACAGGCTCGTGATGACGCCGGCCATGAGGATCACCACGCCGGCCACGAACGTCACGCCCGCCATGATGACCCGACGGTGCGCGGCGCGGCGCAGGGAGTGCCCGCGCAGGGTGGAGGCGAACTTCGGGTCCTCCTGGGAGAGGGCGCGCTCCATCTGCTCGAGCAGTCGAAGCTCCTCTTCCGAGAGTGGCACCGGGTCCTCCTTGGTTGCGTGCCATCAAGTCTAGGCAGCCTGCGGCGGGGACGGTAGCGGAGCGGCGAAATTGGGTGAGGACGCCTCAGGCGCGCACGGCCAGGACGTGCAGCTGGCTGGCCAGGGGCAGGAAGTCGGCACGCTGGGCGACCGCCCGCTCCAGCTCGATGAGCGCGGCCGTGGCACCCGGCTCCAGGTCGAGGAGCGAGCCCGGCACCAGGTCCGCGAAGACCCGCACACCGTGGACCGCGAGCACCTCGAAGTCGGCCTCGACGACAGCGACAGTCGCCTCACCGGCAGTGAATCGGCGCCCGGTACGGCCCATCGGTCCGGGCTCGTCCAACATCGCCAGCGCCTGCGCGAAGTGGCCGGCCATGGCCCGAGCCACCACCGCGGCGGTGCGCTGGCCGACGACCAGGCTCAGCACGCCCCCGGGGCGGAGTACGTCGTGCAGCGTCGCCAGAGCGGCAGCGGCGTCCTCGACATGCTCGAGCACACCGTGGCACAGCACCACGTCCGCGCTGCCCGCCGCCACCGTCGCCGGCAGGTCGTCGAGGTCGCCCTGCTGGGCGAGCACCTGGACGCCCTCCTCGCGTGCCCGGCGGTCGAGCGCGGCCAGCGCGTTCGGGCTCGGGTCGATCACCGTCACCCGGTGCCCGAGTCCGGCGACGCGCACGGCGAAGCCACCGGTGCCGCCGCCGATGTCCACCACGTCCAGCGGTCCGCCGTCGAGGTGGGGCCGCAGCGCCTCCCACACCACGGCCTGGCGCGCCGAGCTGCGCCGCTCGCCTGCACTCATGCGCCCGCCGCCGGCACCGTCGGTCGCGACGAGCGCGGCGCGGGCGTCACGTCCGGGTGGATGTAGCGCGTCACCGGCGGCAGCCACATCAGGATCAGCGAGGTCACACCCGTCAGGATCGCGATGACCGTGCAGACGACGAACAGCACCGGGGGCTGCGTCAGGATCGCACCGACGCTGGCGACGGCCGAGCCGAGCAGCAGCAAGCTGATGCCGATGCGGCCCCACTCGAAGCCGTTGCGCAGGAACCGGGACAGCACCCACAGCAGGCCGAGCATCACGACGTACAGCGTGAGCGCCGGCGCCACGAAGTGGGGCGGCTTCACCGTGCCGTTGCGGACCGCCTGGAGGCCCTGGGTTCTGAGCAGATGACGGGTCGCGGGGTTGCCCTCGGCCCAGGCACGGGCGAGCGAGTCACGGAACAGCACCACGAACAGCACCGTGACGCCTCCGACGACCACGAGCGCGGCCAGGGCCTGCAGCGAGCGGGTCAGCTCGACTGGTCTCTCGTCCACGTGCACTCCTCCTCGGCCTGCCGCGGCCCGGCTAGGGTCGGGGCGTGGCAAGCGAACATCGGTCGATCTCCGCGTTCCGCAGGGCACACCAGGCGCGCGGCGGGCGCGGCGACATCGTCATTCTGCCCGACTCGGTCCACACCGCCGCACTGGCCGCCGAGGCGCTCGGCTGCGAGGTCGGCGCGATCGCCAACAGCCTGCTGTTCGCCGCGCCGCCCCGGACCGAGGCCGACGGCAACGGCGACGGCGACGGCGACCAGGGGACCACCGCACCCACGCCCGTCCTGATCCTCACCTCCGGCGCGCACCGCGTCGACACCACCGTCGCCGCCGCCCGCATCGGCCTGCCGCGCCTGAAGCGCGCGAGCCCCGACTTCGTGCGCGAGCACACCGGCCAGGTCATCGGCGGCGTCTCGCCGCTGGGGCATCCCGCCCCGGTGCCGACGTACCTCGATCGTTGGCTGCAGCGCTATCCGGTCGTCTGGGCGGCCGCCGGCCACCCCGCCGCCGTCTTCTCCACCACCTATGCCGAACTGCTCGAGCTGACCGGCGCCGCGGAGCTCGACGTCGACTGATCCGCGGCCGTGGACGGGTCGCGGACCCGCGGGGGAAGATCGGGGCGTGGAGAATCTCGCGCTGGCGTTCTCGTCCGGCTGGGGCAGCGGCATCAACTCCTACCTCGTCGTGCTGGTGCTCGGGATCGCCGAGCGCACCACCGGCACCGAGCGCATCCCGCACGTCCTGAGCACCTGGCCGGTGTTGGTCGTGGCCGGCCTGCTGTACGTGCTGGAGTTCGTGGGCGACAAGATCCCGTACGTCGACAGCGCCTGGGACGCCATCTCGACCCCCATCCGCCCGGTCGTCGGAGCCGTCATCGGCGCCCTGCTGGCCGGCGACGCCTCCTCCCTCGACCAGGCGGTGCTCGGCGTCGTGGGCGGCGGCTCGGCGCTCGCATCGCACACGGTGAAGGCGGGCAGCCGGCTGGCGATCAACGCCTCCCCCGAGCCACTGACGAACTGGGCGGCCAGCCTCGGCGAGGACGGCGCGGTGCTGATCGTGGTGTGGCTGGCGACCCGGCACCCGCACCTGGCGGCCGTGATCGCCGCGGTCCTGCTGGTCGTCGGGCTGGTGATCGTGTTCCTCCTCGCCCGGGTCATCCGCCGCGGATGGCGGCGCTGGAAGGCCAAGGAGGGGGTCGAGCCGCTGTTCAGTTGGCAGCGCTCGACCCGATAACGTTCCGCGGGTGGCGCGGGTAGCGGTGATCGGTGGCGGCTTCGGCGGCATGGCATCCGCCGCGCGCCTGGCCAAGCTCGGCCACCAGGTCACCCTGCTCGAGGCGGCCGACCACCTCGGCGGCGCGCTGGCTCCGGTCACCCAGGACGGGTTCACGTGGGACGGTGGGCCGACGTACACGCTGCTGCCGGCGGTGATCCGGGACCTGTTCCGCAAGTCCGGCCGGCCCGTCGAGCGCGAGCTCGAGCTCGAGCCGGTGACCGCCATCCGCGAGCACCGCTTCGAAGACCGCTCACGCGTCCTGATCGCGGGCGGCTCGCGAGCCGCCCAGCTGGAGGCGTTCGACGGCCTCGCTCCGGGCCTGGGCCAGCAGTGGGTGGACTACGTCGCCGCCCACGCCGAGGACTGGGAGGTGCTGCGGCGGCAGTACTTCGAGGTCCCGTGGGACCCGGCCGCGCTCCCGCGTGAGGTGGCCGAGCGCCTCGACTCCCGCGACATGCTGGCCCGGAGTCTGCGACGAGCGTTCAAGGACAGGCGGCTTCGCCTCGCGGCCGGCTATCCGTTCGAGGCCGAGGGCCACAACCCCCGCGACGTGCCCGCTTGGGCCGGCCTCGTGCACTACCTCGAGCAGCGCTTCGGCGCCTGGACGATCCCTGGCGGCATGCACGAGCTGGCCGGCGCGCTCCAGAGCCGGCTCGCCACCCGTGGCGTCACGGTGCGCACCGGCCTGGCGGTCCTCGACATTGTCGTGCGTGCCGGCCGGGTGACCGCCGTGGTGACCGCTGAGGGAGAGCTGGAGGCCGACCTCGTGGTGAGCACCGTCGACCCACGCCGCCTGCCGGCGACGCAGCGGTACGCCGACAAGACCATGCCCGCCATGCCCCCGCAGGTCTTCCACCTCGGCCTCACCGAGGCGCCGACGCTGCCGGCGGCCGAGGTCGTGCTGCACGGCGACCCGCTGCTCACCGTCCGGGCACGCGGCAACGCATGGACGGTGCACGCCCGCGGCAAGCTGCTCGAGGACGTCACCGTCGCACTGGCACGCCACCGCATCGACGTGCGGGACCAGGTCGTGACCCGCGTCGACCTCGGTCCGCGTGAGCTGGTGGGTCGCTGGGGCGGGTCGCCGTACGGGCTGCTGTGGATGGGGCGCGGCACGGTCCGCCGTCGGCTCGGCCCGACCACCCCGATCCAGGGCCTGTACGCCGCTGGCGCGCACGCCACGCCCGGGGCCGGCCTGCCGTTCGTGGGTCTCGGGGCCGCGCTGGTGGCTCAGGCGGTCGGACCTGCCTGAGGCGCGTGCCGGGATCCGCCGCGGATCAGACCGTCACGTTGAGCCGGTCGAAGATCTCCAGCGTCGCGGTCGACCGGTTGAGGGTGTAGAAGTGCAATCCCGGGGCGCCGCGCTCGAGCAGCTCCTCGCACAGCTCGGCAGCGATCGCGATGCCCTCGGCGCGGACGGCGTCCCGGTCCTCGCCGTGGCGGCCGATGCGGGCCACGATCTCGGCGGGCACCGAGGTGCCGATCAGCTCGCCCTGGCGCTGGATGGCAGCCAGGTTCAGGATCGGCATGATCCCCGGCAGGATCGGGATGTCGACGCCGCGGTCGCGGACCCGGTCGACCAGCGCGCAGTAGTCATCGGCGCTGAAGAACATCTGGGTGATGGCGAACTGGGCACCGGCCCTGGCCTTAGCGACCAGGACGTCGGCGTCGGCCTCGAGCGAGGCGGCCGTCGGATGGCCCTCGGGGAACGCCGCCACGCCGATGTCGAAGCCGCCGCGAGCCGCCACCAGTTCGACCAGCTCGGAGGCGTAGGTGAGGCCGCCGGCGGTGGGGGCCCACGGCGCCCGCGGACCAGCCTCCGGGTCGCCGCGCAGCAGCATGACGTTGGCGATGCCGGCCTCGGCGTAGGAGTCGAGCACCGCCTCGACCTCGGCGACGGTGTGCCCCACACACGTCAGATGGGCCATCGGGGTCAGGCTGGTCTCGCGCGCGATGCGGCCGGTGACACGCACGGTCGTGGTGCGGGTGGAGCCGCCGGCGCCGTACGTCACCGAGACGAAGGAGGGCCGGTACGGCTCGAGGGCCTCGATCGCCCGCCACAGCTGCTCCTCGCCCGCCTCGTCCTTCGGCGGGAAGAACTCGAAGGAGAACGACCGCTCGCCGGTCCGGAGCCGTTCGGCGATACGCGTCGAAGCACCCTGGGGCGTGAGGTCAGACATGCCGCGAAGTGTAGGACCGGGCGGCCGCTAGGGTTCCGGCGTGAGCACCACGTGGGACGCCGACACCTTCCGCTCGAACGTCCAGGGGACGCTCGACGCGTTCGTGGACGCGCAGGCCGCGCTGCTGGCCCCGCTGGGTGACGACGCCGAGCGGCTGCTCGACCAGGCACGGGTCTCCCTGCGCGGGGGCAAGCGGTTCCGGGCGGCGTTCTGCTACTGGGGACACCGTGCCCTCGAGCCCTCCGACGTCGACGAGCCGTCGCTGCTGCGCGCCTGCGCCTCACTGGAGCTGCTGCACGCCTCCGCGCTCGTCCACGACGACTACATGGACGCCTCCGACACCCGACGGGGGCGGCCCGCCACCCACCGCGTGCTGGAGGCACAGCACCGCGAGGCCGGCTGGCGTGGCACGCCGGAGCAGTACGGCGCGGCCGGGGCGATCCTGCTGGGCGACCTGCTGCAGGCCTGGGCGGATGAGATGCTGCGCGGCTCGGGCTTCCCGGTCGACCTCACCCTGACCGCGCTCGGCCTCTTCGACGTCACCCGCAGCGAGGTGATCGCGGGGCAGTTCCTCGACGTGTCGGTGCAGGCCCGCGGGGCCGCCTCGGTCGAGACCGCGATGACGGTCCTGCGCTACAAGTCGGCCAAGTACTCCATCGAGCGCCCGCTGCACATCGGCGCCGCGCTCGCCGGTGCCACTGCGGCGCAGCTGGAGGCGCTGAGTGCCTTCGGCCTGCCCCTCGGCGAGGCGTTCCAACTGCGCGACGACCTGCTCGGCGTGTACGGCGACCCCGCCACCACCGGCAAGCCCGCCGGCGACGACCTGGTCGAGGGCAAGCGCACCGTGCTCGTCGCGCACGCACTGGCCGACGCCTCCCCCGCCGACGCGGCGCGTCTCGATGCCCAGCTCGGCCGTCCGCTGAGCGAGGAGGAGGTCGAGGAGCTGCGCTGCATCATCACGGCCTCGGGAGCCCAGGCACGTGTCGAGGCGATGATCACCGAGCTCGCCGCCCAGGCCGTGGCAGCACTCGATGCCGCCCGCATCGACGACCGGGCCCGCGACGCGCTGCGCGCCCTCGCCGCGGCGGCCACCCAGCGCGCGCTCTGACGGGCCCTGCGTTGGGGTAGTCCCTAACGATCGGACCCCTATTTCGCCGAAAATGGGGTCCGTTCGTTAGGGACTACCCCAACGGCGGCAGGTCGGCCACCGCGATCTCCCCGGATCCGGCCGGCGCCGCGGCGTGATGATCGCGCGTGAGCACGCCCCCCTCAGAACGCCAGCGCCTGCGCGCGGCGCTTGACCTCGGCTCCCCGGTTCTGGCGCAGCGCGTCGATCGGGCGGCCCGGCAGGTCCTGGTCGAGGAACAGCCAGGCGATGCACTCACGGTCGTCGTACCCGCCGTCATGCATCAGGGTCAGCAGACCGGGCAGGCCCTTGACCGGGAGGCCGTCCTGGATGAACAGGGCGGGCACGCGCTGACCGGCGCCCCGCTCCCCCGGATTCGGTACGGCGGCCGCCAGGTGGTGCTCGCGCACCATGGTGCGCACCTTCGCCGGAGTGACACCCAGCAGCTTGCCGACCTGCGCCCAGTCCAGCCAGTCGCTGACCAGCGCCGCGAGGTCGTGGTCGGCAAGTGGGATCGTCGCGTCCTGGGCGGGTTCGGGCGTGGCGTCGGGCGTGGCGTCCATGCGCTCACTCTCCCACCACCCGTGTCGCGGCTGAAACTCTGCGGCCGTTTCGTACGATGGGTGTCCCGGTCCCGTTTCCATGGGCACCGTCTTCATGGGCGCCGTCCCGGCCGGGTCAGCAGGAGGGGTTCCGACGTGCAGCCAGAGCGGCGTGCCCGCGTGCGCGATCAGGCGCAGCCTCCCACCGACCCACTGATCGGCAGGGTCCTCGACCGGCGCTACCGCATCAGCGAGCGGATCGCGCGCGGTGGCATGGCCAGCGTCTACCAGGCGCACGACGACCGGCTGGACCGCATCGTCGCGGTCAAGGTCATGCATGCCGGCCTGGGCGACGACGAGGCGTTCGCGGCGCGGTTCGTGCGCGAGGCCCGGGCGGCGGCCAGGCTGACGCATCCCAACGTCGTCTCGGTCTACGACCAGGGCGAGGACGACGGCACCGTGTTCCTCGCCATGGAGTACGTCCCGGGCCACACCCTGCGCGACACGGTCGCCGCCGAGTCGCCGATGCCGCCGCGCAAGGCGCTCGCAGTGATGGAGCCGGTGCTCGGCGCGCTCGCCTCGGCCCACCGGGCGGGGCTGGTCCACCGCGACGTCAAGCCGGAGAACGTGTTGATCTCCAGCGACGGCCGTCAGATCAAGGTCGCCGACTTCGGGCTCGCCCGGGCGATCACCTCCCAGACCCAGCACACCTCCACCGGCGTCCTCATCGGCACCGTGTCCTACATGGCGCCCGAGCTCGTCACCGAGGGCACCGCCGACGCGCGCGCCGACGTCTACGCCGCCGGCGTGATGCTCTACGAGCTGCTGACCGGTCACAAGCCGCACGCCGGCGAGACGCCCATCCAGGTCGCCTACAAGCACGTGCACACCGACGTGCCGCCGCCGTCGCGGCAGGCGCCCGGCATCCCGGCGTACGTCGACGCGCTCGTCGCCCGCGCCACGGCGCGCGACCGCTCCCTGCGCCCCGCCGACGCCGGTGTCCTGCTGCACCAGCTGCGACGGGTGCAGCACGCCCTGGCCAACGGGGTGATCGACGACCCCGACCTGGTCGCCGATCTCGCTCTGCCGATCCGGCCCGCGGCCGACGGTCGTGACGACGGCCCCGAGGCCACCGAGCTCATCGCGGGGACCGCGGGGCCGGACGCCGAGGGGACGACGTACCTGCGCGAGGACCGGACGCGGCAGGTGCGGACGGTCCCGAGCGGTCTCGACAAGCTCGACCACCGGGGGCAGCTCGACCACCGGGGGCTCGACCAGCGGGGTCTCGACAAGCTCGACCACCGGGGGCTCGACCACCGGGGGCGCGACCAGCGTCGGCGGCGGCGGAGGCGGGGCCCGCTGGTGCTGTTGCTGGCGCTGCTCGTCGCGTTCGCGGTCGGCTTCGGCGCGTGGTGGTTCGGCTTCGCCCGCTACACCAGCACGCCCGGCGTCCTGCAGCTGACCCGGACGGCGGCGACCCAGCGGCTGGAGGCGGCGGGGCTGCATGTGCGAGTTGCGAGCCCGGCGTACTCCGACACCGTGGCCAAGGGGCGTGTCATGGCCACCGACCCCGGCGCGGGCGACCGGGTGCTGCACGGTGGCACCGTCACGATCACCATCTCGCGCGGCGTGGAGCAGTACGCCGTGCCCGACCTGGCCGGCAAGTCCCTCGACGCGGCCAAGGCGGCCCTGGCCGCGATCAAGATGAGCGTCCCGGCGCCGGTCCAGGCGTGGTCGGAGACGGTGCCGCAGGGACAGGTCATCGGCACCGACCCCAAGGCCGGGGTGGTGCTGCGGCCCGGCACGGCCGTCACGGTCACCGTGAGCAAGGGCCGCCAGCCGATCACGGTGGGCGACTGGGTGGGCAAGAGCGCCGCGAAGGCCCAGCGCGTGCTGACGCGGCGGGGCCTGGTGGTGACGACCGACCAGGACTTCAGCGACACGATCGCTCAGGGACATGTGATCAGCCAGTCGCCCGGCACCGGCACCCTCTACAAGGGCGACACCGTCTCGCTGCTGATCTCGAAGGGCCCCGAGATGGTGACGATCCCCAACGACCTGCGCGGCAGCGGCGTCGACGACGCGACCGCCGAGCTGAAGGCGCTGGGACTCAAGGTGCACGTGACCCATTCCCAGTTCTACGCCGGCCTGGGCTACGTCATCTCGGTCAGTCCCGGCCAGGGTCAGCAGGTCCGCAAGGGCTCGACGGTGGAGCTCTCGCTCTTCTGAGCCCCGCCGGGCCCGGCCATCCCGGAATCGTCCGGGGCTCCCGCCGGGCCTTAACCTTCCGGCCGTGGACCTCGCGCTTCGCAACCCCGTCGGCACTCACGTCCCGGTCGGCAAGGGCCTGGTCGCCGGCGCCCTGGCCACCGCCGACGCGCTCGGCTGCGAGACGCTGCAGATCTTCGTCGGCAACCCACGCGGCTGGGCCCTCTCCCACGGCAGGCCGGCCGAGGACGCGGAGTTCCGCACCGAGATCGAGAAGCGCGAGGCGCGCGTCTTCATCCATGCCCCCTACCTGGTGAACCTCGGCTCCCCCACCCCGGCCACCTATGAGAGGTCGGCGGCGGTGGTCGCCCACAACCTCGTCCGGGCGAGTGCGATCGGCGCCGAGGGCGTCGTCGTCCACACCGGCTCCTTCGTCACGCCCGCGGCCGCCGGCGACGCGCAGGTGCAGCACGCGGCGGCCCTGCGCCAGGTGCGCGAGGCGCTGCTGCCGGTGCTCGACACGCTCGGCGACGACCCGGCCGACGGCGGCCCATGGCTGCTGCTGGAGCCCACCGCCGGCCAGGGTCGCTCGCTGTGCGCCGAGGTGGAGGACCTGTCGGCGTACCTCGCCGCCCTGGACTTCCATCCACGCGCCGGGATCTGCCTCGACACCTGCCACGTCTTCGCCGCGGGCGCTCCGCTCGACGAGCCGGGCGGCGCGACCGCGACCGTCGACCGCATCGTCGAGATCGGCGGCCCCGGGCGACTGCGCCTGATCCACGCCAACGAGTCGATGGACGTCCGCGGCGCGTTCAAGGACCGCCACCAGCGCATCGGCGAAGGCCACATCGGTACGGCGGCCTTCGCCGAGCTGTTCGCCCATCCCGCCACCGCGGGCGTGCCGTTCATCCTCGAGACACCCGGCTCGAACGCGTTGGGCACGCCCGACCTGCCGCTGCTGAGGCGGCTGCGCGAGGGGACGCTGTGACCGCCCGGCGCACCGAGTCGCTCGCGACGCTGTCGCTCGTCGGCCTGACGATGGCATGGGGCTCGACGTTCTTCATGCTCAAGGACCTCCTGCACCGGGTGCCGGTGATGGACTACCTCGCGCTGCGGTTCGGATTGGCAACCGTGGTGCTGGTCGCGGTCGCCCCTCGCGCTGTCGCCCGGCTGCCCCGGGCGGCGCTGGTGCAGGGGGTGGTGCTCGGCACGCTCTACGGCGTGGGCCAGATCCTGCAGACCGCCGGGCTCGACCGCACTCCCGCCTCGACGGCCGGCTTCGTGACGGGGCTCTATGTCGTCATGACGCCGCTGCTGGCCGCGCCACTGCTCCGCCAGCGCATCCCCGGCGTGGCGTGGGCCGCCGTGCTGCTGGCGACGGCGGGGACCGCGGTGCTGACGCTGCGCGGACTCCACATCGGAAGCGGGGAGCTGCTCGTCCTCGCCTCCGCGGTGCTCTACGCCCTGCACATCTGCGGGCTGGGGGCCTGGTCGAGCGCGGAGACGTCGATGGGCTCCACGATCGTCCAGCTCGCGGTGATCGCGGCGATCTCGCTGACGGCCGCCGCCCCGGGCGGGCTGTCGCTGCCCCACACCGGACCGGACTGGGCTGCGATCCTCTACATGGGGATCGTGGTGGGCGCGGTGGGCATGCTGAGCCAGGTCTGGGCCCAGGCGCACCTCCCCCCGACGCGCTCGGCCATCATCATGTCGATGGAGCCGGTCTTCGCCGCGCTCTTCGCGGTGCTCTTCGGCGGCGAGCACGCGGGCGCGCGCATGCTCGTCGGCGGTCTCATGGTGCTGGCGGCGATGCTGCTCGTGGAGCTCGCCCCACGGCGCAAGGTGGAGATCCTGCACCCGGCCCAGTAGGGCTCGCTGGTGTACGACGACCACATCGTGATATTCGCTGCCCGGATGGTGAGCGGCGCGCGTAGCGTGCTCGCATGCAGCGGACCTATTTCTTCGGACGCCAGCCGGGAGCACCCGTGTCGGCCGTCCTGACGTAGGACCGCCCGCACCAGCCAACGCCCCCGGCTCCCGAGCCTGGGGCGTTTCGCATGTCCACCCCGGGCGGCGGGGGCAGGACATCACGAGAGGAATCACCCATGGTCGTCGTCATGGCACCGGAGGCCACCGAGGAGGACGTCGCCCGCGTCGTCGCCCGCGTCGAGGAGGTCGGCGGCGAGGCGTTCGTCAGCAGGGGCCTGACCCGCACGATCATCGGGCTCGTCGGTGACGTCGACTCCTTCCACCACCTCAACCTGCGCACCTTCGCCGGCGTCGCCGACGTGCACCGCATCTCCGACCCGTACAAGCTGGTCAGCCGCCAGCACCACCCGGAGCGGTCCACGGTGTGGGTGGGGCGTCCCGAGATCGGCCTGACCCCGATCGGCCCCGGGTCGTTCACGTTCATGGCCGGCCCGTGCGCCGTCGAGACGCCGGAGCAGACGTTGGCCGCGGCGCAGATGGCCAAGGCGGCCGGCGCCACGATCCTGCGCGGCGGCGCCTACAAGCCGCGCTCCTCGCCGTACTCCTTCCAAGGCCTTGCGGTCGCGGGCCTGCGCATCCTGGCGGACGTGCGCAGCGCCACCGGGCTGCCCATCGTGACCGAGGTCGTGGACGCCCGCGATGCCGAGATCGTCGCGGAGTACGCCGACATGCTGCAGATCGGCACCCGCAACATGGCGAACTTCGGCCTCCTCCAGGCCGCCGGCGACACGGGCAAGCCGATCCTGCTCAAGCGCGGGATGAGCTCGACCATCGAGGAGTGGCTGCTCGCCGCGGAGTACGTCGCCCAGCGCGGCAACCTCGACATCGTGCTGTGCGAGCGCGGCATCCGGACCTTCGAGCCGGCCACCCGCAACACCCTCGACATCTCCGCCGTGCCGGTCGTGCAGGCCGCCAGTCACCTGCCGATCATCGTGGACCCCTCGCACGCGGCCGGCCGCAAGGACCTCGTCGTACCGCTGTCCCGGGCCGCCATCGGGGTTGGCGCCGATGGCATCATCGTGGACGTGCACCCGCATCCGGAGACAGCGCTGTGCGACGGCCCCCAGGCCCTGCTCGGCACCGAGCTGCGGGAGCTGGCGCAGGCGGTGCGGCAGCTGCCGCCGGTGGTAGGACGCGTCGACGCCTCCGTGCTGGTGCGGCAGCCGGTTTGAGCACGGGACGAGGGGGAATGGTCGGGCCTATGGAGTTCTGCGGGCGCTGTGGCAGCGAGCTCGGACGAGGCGTGGAGCAGGGCCGGTTCTGTCCGCGCTGCGGACACGAGTCGAGCGGCAACGCGCGCTACCCGCTGTACGCCGACGGCACGGCGGCGGTGACCCGTCGCCGGCCGGCGTCGGTGTCGCCGGACGCACCCGCCGAGGTGACCCGACCGCGCCTGCCCGTGCTCGCGCCGACGTCGCCCGCCCCGGTCGAGGACGATCTCAACCGGGTGTCCGCCGCACGGGCGGGCGCCGCGCCCGTCATGGGTGCGCAATGGGGAGGCCCGTCAGCGAGCCGGTCGCGGAGCGTGCCCGCGAGCGTGCCGGTGAGCCCAGGGGCGTCCTGGCGGGTCACGGTGGTCGCGACGTCGTTGGCGCTGTTGCTCATCCTGGTGCTGGGGATCCTGCTGCTGCTGTGAGCGGAACGGGAGCCGCGGCCCCGTCCCCGCCGGCTCACCTGCCCCTTAGGGTGTCGATGTGCCTCGCATCCTGGTCGACGTCGTCACCACGGCGGAGGGGCGCGAGGTGGCCATGCGGGTATGGCGTGCGGCCAACCACGCCCGCCGACGCCCCGCGGGTGAGGTGCGCGCGGGTCGGGTCCGAGCCCAGCTGGAGTCCGCCGCGTTGCTCCTGCTGGCCCACTACGGCAGCCGGCCCGCCGGCATGCTGGTCGCCGAGCCGTTCGACGACGGCGTGCCGGACCCGGGCACCGGCCACATCTCCATGCTGTACGTCGACCCCGCGGTGTGGGGGTCCGGCGTCGGCGGCAAGCTGCTGCGTGACCTGCAGGAGCGCTCCTGGGACCGGCTGTCGGCCTGGACCCGCAGCGACAACCGGCGAGCGGTGCGGCTGTTCCTGAGCGCCGGCTTCCGCGACAGCGGGAACCGGTCGCACCTCCAGGACGGCGAGGAGATCAGGCGGTTCCTCTGGGAGCGGCCGGGTCAGGCCTGACCGCCGGGGGCGCGTCAGAGGGCGGCGAGGGTCGCCGCTGCCCGCTCGGCGTCGACCTTGGTCACATCCAGGTGGGTGACCAGGCGGATCGTGCGTGGCCCGACAGCGCTGATCAGGACGCCTGCCTCGCGGGCGGCGGCCACGAAGGCCGGTGCGTCCGGCTTCTGCGCCACCACGATGTTGGTCGCCACGGTTGCCGGGTCCACGCCACATGCCTCGGCGAGCAGCCGCGCGTGCGCATGGTCCTGCGCCAACCGCTCGACGTGATGGTCGAGGGCGTGGAGCCCGGCGGCGGCGAGGATCCCGACCTGCCGCATCCCGCCACCCAGGCGCTTGCGGCGCACGCGCGAGGCGGCGATGGCCTCGGCCGTGCCGACCACCAGCGAGCCGACCGGCGCCCCGAGGCCCTTCGACAGGCACACGGACAGTACGTCGGCGACCTCGCCGTACTCCCGTAGGGGCGTGCCGGTCGCGACGTGCGCGTTCCAGATCCGGGCGCCGTCCAGGTGGATGCCCACCCCCTGCGCGTCAGCGAAGGATCGCAGCGCGCGCAGGTCGTCCAGGGGGAGGACGGCGCCGCCGGCGAAGTTGTGGGTGTTCTCGACCGAGAGCGCGGTGGTGCGGACGAAGAACGGGCCCATGTCGGGGGCGAACATCGTCTCGATCATCGGCAGATCGATCTGCCCGCCGGGGTGATGCCAGGTGCGCATGGTGATGCCCGACAGCGCGCCGTGGGCACCGAGCTCGGCGCGGGCGATGTGCGCCGCCGACTCGCACAGCACCTCCTGGCCGGGCTCGACCAGCGTGCGCACCGCCAAGACGTTGGCCATCGACCCCGTCGGGGTGAACAGCGCCGCCTCCTTGCCGAACAGGGCGGCGACCCGCTCCTCGAGGGCGAGCACGGTGGGATCCTCGCCGTACACGTCGTCGCCGACCTCGGCGTGGGCCATCGCGGCCCGCATCTCCTCGGTCGGTCGGGTGACGGTATCCGAGCGCAGGTCGATCAGGTCAGCCACGACCCCACCCTAGCGAGCGGCGCGCCGCGGTCGGCGAGCGCCGACGGCGACGCTCCGCCGGGCCGCGCTCAGGCCTTGCGGAGCATCTCGGCGACGAGGAACGCCAGCTCGAGGGACTGCACCCGGTTCAGGCGCGGGTCGCAGACCGACTCGTAGCGGTTGGCGAGGTCGGCGTCGGTCAGCTCCTCACCGCCGCCGAGGCACTCGGTGACGTTGTCACCGGTGAGCTCGACGTGGAGGCCGCCCGGCCAGGTGCCGAGGGCGCGGTGGACGTCGAAGAAGCCCTGGACCTCGTCGAGGACGTCGTCGAAGCGTCGGGTCTTGTAGCCCGAGGTGGCCTCGAAGGTGTTGCCGTGCATGGGGTCGCAGATCCAGGCGACGGAGACACCCTCGGCGGTGACCTTCTCGATGATGGCAGGCAGCCCGTCGCGGATCTTGCCGGCGCCGAAGCGGGTGATGAACGTGAGGCGGCCGGCCTCGTTGGCGGGGTTGAGCTTGGCCGCCAGGGCGATCGCCTCGTCGGGGGAGGTCGAGGGCCCGAGCTTCACGCCGATGGGGTTGCGGATCCTCGAGGCGAGCTCGACGTGGGCGCCGTCGATCTGGCGGGTGCGCTCGCCGATCCACACGAAGTGCCCGGAGACGTCGTACGGCTGCTCGGTGCGGCTGTCGATGCGGGTGAGCGCGTGCTCGTACTCGAGGATCAGGGCCTCGTGCGAGGAGTGGAAGTCGACGCGGCGCATCTCATCCGGCTCCCCCACGCCGATGGCGTGCATGAACGCCATCGCGCGGTCGATCTCGCCGGCGAGCGCCTCGTACTTCGCGCCCAGCGGCGAGCCGGTGACGAAGTCGGTGTTCCAGGTGTGCACCTGGCGCAGGTCGGCGTAGCCGCCGGTCACGAAGGCGCGCACCAGGTTCAGGGTGGCCGCCGAGGCGTTGTAGACGTCGACCAGCCGCTGCGGGTCCGGGATCCGGGACTCGGGGGTGAAGTCGTAGCCGTTGACGGCGTCGCCACGGTAGGCCGGCAGCGTCACCGGGCCCTCGGGACCGACCCGCGTCTCGGTGTCGGAGGACCGGGGCTTGGCGTACTGCCCCGCGAGCCGGCCCAGCTTGACCACCGGGACCGAGGCGGCGTAGGTGAGGACGACCGACATCTGCAGCAGGACCCGCAGCTTGGCTCGGACATTGTCGGCCGTGACGCCGGCGAGCGTCTCGGCGCAGTCGCCGCCCTGGAGGAGGAACGCCTCGCCGCGCGCGACCGCCGCGATCTTCTCCTTCAGCTCGTCGCACTCGCCCGCGAACACCAGCGGCGGCATGGTGCGGAGCCGGTCGACGGCGGCGTCGACGGCCGCGCGGTCGGGGTAGTTCGGCTGCTGGGCAGCGCCGAGCGCGTGGAGTTCTTCGAGCGAGGGGATCACCCGCTCAGCCTACGCGGGACAGGAATGCCGCGACGACGCGGCGGGTTGCGCTGGACATGACCTCACCGACCACCTCCGCCACCGGCCAGCCCGCTCCCCAGTCGGCTCCCCAGGGAGCTCCCGCGCCCGCCCGCTACGTCGAGGCCGAGGCGTTCGGCGGCCCGGAGGTGCTCCAGCTGCGCGAGGAGCTCGTGCCCGCGCCGGGCGAGGGTCAGGTGCGGCTGCAGGTGCACGCGATCGGCGTCAACCCGATCGACCTCAAGATCCGTTCCGGAGCGCGCGGCGGCACGGCGCCGTTCCGGCTCGGCTACGAGGTGGCCGGCGTGGTCGACGCGGTCGGCCCCGGGGTCACGACGGTGCGAGTCGGCGAGGAGGTGATCGCCTTCCGGATCGACGGCGGCTACGCCTCGGCCCTGCTCGTGCCGGCCGCCGACGTCGTACCGAAGCCGGCGTCTCTGCCGTGGGCGGAGGCCGCGGGGCTCCTCCTCGCCGGCGCCACCGCTGTGCATGCCCTCGAGGTGACAGGCGTCGGCGAGGGCGACGTGGTCCTGCTGCACGGTGCTGCCGGGGCGGTCGGCCAGGCGGTGATCCAGTTGGCCGGACTGCGCGGGGCGCGGGTGATCGGCACGGCCTCCGAGCGCAACCACGACCTGGTCCGCGACTTGGGCGCCGCCCCGATCCGGTACGGCGACGGGCTCGTCGACCGGATCCGCGCCGCGGCCCAGGAGACGGGCGCGCCGACCGCCGCCATCGACGCGGCCGGCACCGAGGAGGCACTCACCACATCACTCGCCCTGGTCGACCACGACCGGATCGCCACCGTCGTGGTGACGCCCCGCGCGGCCGAGGCCGGCATCAAGCGGCTCGGCGGGGCGGCCGGCGCCGATCCGGGCACGGCGATCCGCGACGCCGCCCGCGCCGAGCTGGCGCGGCTCGCCGGGGAGGGCCTGCTGAGGGTCCGGGTGGTGCGGGAGCTGCCGCTGGCCGACGTACAGGAGGCGCACCGGTTCGTGGCCGAGAACCATGCGGCCGGCAAGGTCGTGCTGCTGCCCTGATGTCGCCCCGCTGGCCGGTCAGGCCGGTCAGGGCGGTCAGGACGTGATCGCGAGCCGGTCGAGCAGGTAGAGGAAGGCCGACGCGTACGGGTTGTCCTTCACCGCCGCCCGCACCTTGTCCCAGTCGATCTGCTCGCGCACCGCCCGCGCGGCCGGCAGGGCGGCGCTGAGGTTGCAGGCGTGCTCCTCCATCGCCAGCATCTTGTCGATCATGAGCGTGGTGGCCGAGAGCACCGGCATCGCCACCGACTCCACCTCGAGCTCGTCGACGCCGTGGAAGTGGTCGCGGGTGATCGGGACGCCGGCGCTGCGGAAGAGGATGTCGACCATCGCCGGCGCATTCGCGCCGATCGGCTCGCCGATGAAGATCTTGAACAGCCAGTCCTCGGGCGGCTGGACCACCTGGAGGCCGCGCTCCCCGAGGCGCTGCATCACGTGTGGCGCGTCGTCCTCGGCGACCATGAAGTCGACGTCGTGGTCGGGCTCGGGCCCGCCTCGCGCCCACAGGCCGTAGCTGCCGGCCAGAGCGAAGGGCACGTCGCCCTCCTTGAGGGCCACGGCGACGGTCTTGAGGGCCTCCCGAAGGCCTCGGCGTACCTCGTCCGGCATGTGCGTCCGATACCCCAGGGGGTGAGCGGTCATGCCGAGGGGGTACCGCAGCGACGTGCGACTGGTGACGTTCAACATCCTCCATGGCCGCTCGCTGACGCGCGACGAGGTCGACATCGGCGTCTTCGCCCGCGCGATCGCCAGCCTGGAGGCCGACGTGCTGGCCCTGCAGGAGGTGGACCGCAACCAGACCCGCTCCGGCCGGGCCGACCTGACCGCTGTCGCGGCCGAGGCGATGGGCGCCGACGAGCACCGGTTCGTCGCCGCGCTGGCAGGCAGTCCGGGTGCCACCTGGACCGCGGCGACCGGCGAGGAGCAGCCAGACAGTGCTGCCTACGGCATCGCGCTGCTCAGCCGGTGCCCGGTGGGCGCGTGGGAGGTGGTCCGGCTGCCGGTGGTGCCGGGTCCCGCGCCGATGCGCTTCCCCGGTCGGCGCTGGCCGACGATGGTGCGCGAGGAGCCGCGGGTCGCGGTCGCGGCGGTCGTCGACTCGCCGCTCGGCCCGCTGACCGTGGCCACCACCCATCTGTCGTTCCTGCCGTGGTGGAACGGCCACCAGTTGCGCTCGCTGACCCGCTCACTGCGGGCCACGCCACGGCCGCTGATCCTCACCGGCGACCTCAACATGGAGACCGCGAAGGCGGTGCGCGCTACCGGGATGCAGCCGTTGGGGGTGCGGCAGCCGACGTTCCCGGTGGAGGCGCCGACGACGCAGCTGGACCACGTGCTGGGCGACGGGCTCCCGCACTCGGTCCAGTCGCGGGCGTCCGTCCGGCGGCTCCCGGTCTCCGACCACCTTGCCCTGGTGGTCGACCTGGTGTGAGCCGCCGGACGGATCGCGTCAGTGGCCCGCGGGCACCGCCAGGTCCTCCTCCTCGGGGATGACGACCTCCTCGATCATCCGCTCGATGACCGCTGTCGGCAGCGCCACCGCGACCGCCCAGTAGTAGACGACCAGGGCGAGCGCCGCCGAGACCGCGAGCGAGGCCCACACGCCCATGGTGTGCGTGGAGGCACCGGTGCCACCGAACGTGGAGAAGTAGGTGATCAGACCCACGCCGATCAGGTAGACCGGCAGCCACGAGGCGGCCTTCCAGTTCATGTGCTCGGGCTCCATCTCACGGTTGAAGATGAGCAGGCAGCCGAGCACGATCAGGATGCCGAGCTTCCACTGCGTCTCCCAGCCGGTCCACAGGATGATCCAGGTGGAGACGACGAAGGCCAGCGGGGAGAAGAACCCGCCCAACGGCAGCCGGAAGGGGCGCTCGGCGTCGGGCAGCCGGCGGCGGAACGCGCCGAAGGAGAGCGGGGCTCCGGCGTACATCAGGACCGACGCGGAGGTGATGAGGCCGACCAGCGACTGCCAGCTGGGGAACGGCAGGAAGCACACGCAGCCGGCGATGAACGAGACCAGGACGCCGAACCACGGCACCTTCGACCGGGTGAGGTCGGCGAAGATGGAGTGGAAGTACCGGTTGCGCGCCAGACCGTAGGAGACGCGCGCGGTGGCCGCGTTGTAGATCAGGCCGGTTCCGGCCGGGGAGATCACCGCGTCCAGGTAGAGGATGCTGGCCAGCCAGCCCAGGCCCACACCGCTGGCGATCTCGGCCCAGGGACCCTGGAAGGACCCGAAGAGCGGCGCCTTCACGCTGCTCCACGTCGAGCCGATCATGTCGGAGGGCAGCGCGAGCAGGAAGACCACCTGCAGGCCGATGTAGATGATCACGCCGAGCACGATCGAGCCGATGACGGCGACCGGGATGTCGCGCTTGGGGTTCTTCGACTCCCCCGCCAGCTGGTCGGCCTGCTCGAAGCCGAGGTAGGAGAAGATGATGCCGGCAGCGGGGATCGCGACCAGGATGCCGCGGAACCCGTCCGGGCTGAAGCCGTTCGCCGCGTGGAAGTTCGACGGGTGCAGGCCGCTGCTGCTGAACGCCAGGACGATGAGGATGGTGCCGATGGGCACGATCACCTTCCACCAGGTCAGCGCGCTGTTCGCCGTCGCCAGGATCCGCACGCCCAGGTAGTTCACCACGCACATCACCGCCATGAGCAGCACGGCCACGACCACACCGGAGTGGGTGAGGGTCTCGTCGCTGTGCAGCCAGCCCTTGGCGAAGTCGTAGTGGGTCAGGTACAGGATCAGCGCCGACACCTCGATCGGCGCCACGGTCACCGCCTGCAGCCAGGAGAACCAGCCGAACCCGGCCCCGGCCACGCCGCCGAAGGCGTAGTGCGGGAAGCGTGCCGAGCCGCCGGAGAGGGGGTACATCGCACCGAGTTCGGCGTGGACCAGGGCGAGCACCATGATGCAGGCGCCACCGATCACCCACGAGATGATGGCCGAGGGACCTGCGTTGATCAGGCCCTTCTGCGCCCCGAACAACCAGCCGGAACCGATGATCGAGCCCATCGAGGCCCACAACAGCCCGATGATGCCGATCTCGCGGGCCAGGGATGGCCCTGAGCTGCTGTGCGCACCCTTCGACCCGGCCGGGCCGTCCGTGCGTTGCGTGGTCATGCATACCTCCGTAGGTATCTGAGGATCCGTCGGTGCCCCATCGCGCGAGGTTCACACGCCGCGGCCCCGCCGGCGATTAGAGTCCGTGCCGTGCGGAGCCGTGAGCCTGTGGACTTCCCGCTCTTCGGGCGCCGTCTCATCGTGACGATCGTCACCGTGGGAGCATCTTGCACCTCTTCGACCCAAGGCGACACCTGGTGGGCCCTGCGTGCCGGCGATGAGATCGTTCGAAGGCACTCGATCAGCCTCACCGATCGCTACTCCTACACCGCGTACGGCGCCCCCTGGCCCGACCACGAGTGGCTGTGGCAGGCCGCGATCGCGGTGCTCCACGGCATCGGCGGGCTGCCGCTGGTGACGCTGTTCGTCGGGCTCCTCGCCGGCGCCGCGCTCGCCGTGTCCGTCTCGGGACGCGCCCGCCGAACGGACCTGGCCGTGCTGCTCCTGGCCATCCCCGGGGTCATGGGCGCCTGGGCGGTGCGACCGCAGGTGCTCAGCATGCTGCTCTTCGCGATCATGCTGTGGCTGCTGCGCACCCGTCGCTGGTGGTGGGCGGTCCCGTTGATGCTGCTGTGGGCGAACGCGCACGGCGGCGTGGTCTTCGGTGGGGTGGCGCTGGGCGCCGGATGCGTCGCCGCCCTCGTCGAACGACGCCACCTCGCCCCGCTGCTCGCGGTGACGGCGCTGGGCGCCCTGGCCACCCTGTGCACCCCGCTCGGCATCGGCCTGTGGCACTACGTGCTGACCTCGGGCAGTCGGCCGTTCGAGCAGCGGATCACCGAGTGGCAGCCGCCGTACCGGCACCTCAGCATCTACACCCTGGTCTTCTGGACGTGGCTGGCAGCGATCTGCGTGCTGGTGCTGGTGCGCCGACGCCGGCTGCGGACCTGGCCGGGGAAGCTCGGACTGGCCACCACGCTGGCCACGCTGCCACTGGCGCTCGACGCGTCGCGCAACATGGTGATGTTCGTGCTGGCGGCGCTGCCGCTGGCGGTCCACCTGCTGCGCAACGAGGACGCGCCGCGGCGGGGGGACGACGGCGTACCGCTGGCCCGCCCGACGCTCGCGGTCGCGGCCGCGCTCGGGGCCCTGGTCACCGCAGCCGTGTACGTCGCCGACCCGCCCGCCCTCGGCTGGCAGCCGATGAGCCGGCAGATCGCCGCAGCGATCAGGGCGTGTCCCGGCCACGTCTACACCAGCTACGACTCGGGCGCGTACCTCATCTGGTTCACCCCCTCGGTGCCGGTGTTCGTGGACAACCGCCAGGACCCCTACTCCGAGCGGATCCTCGACCTCAGCGTCCTGGACGAGCACTCCGACTATCGCCCGACGTTCGCCCGGTACGACGTCCGCTGCGCGGCGCTGCTCACCAGCGGCAGGTCGGGCGCGAGCGTGCTGGAGCATGCCGGCTGGCGGACGGCGGCCAAGGACCCGACGTGGGTGGTCCTCACCGCGCCCGGAACCTCGCTAGGGTCGCCCTCATGACGTTCTCGATCGTGGCCCGGTCCGCCGGCCCGTCTGACACCGCGTCGTGGGGCGTGGCGGTGGCCTCGAAGTTCCTGGCCGTCGGCAACGCCGTCCCCGCCGCGGTGGCCGGTGTCGGCGCCATCGCCACACAGGCCTACGCCAACGTGGCCTACAAGGGCCTCGCCCTCGCCCACCTCGACGACGGCGCCACCGCGCCGGTGGCGCTGCAACGGCTGCTGGAGGAGGACGACGAGCGCGACCACCGCCAGGTCGGCATCGTGGACGTGGACGGCAACGCCGCCTCCCACACCGGGCCCGCGTGCCTCGACTGGGCCGGCGGCGTCACCGGGGACGGCTATGCGATCCAGGGCAACATCCTCGTCGGGCCCGAGGTCGTCGAGGCGATGGAGAGGGCCTGGTTGGCGAGCGCCGATGAGCCGGACCTGGCCCGGCGGCTCCTGGCAGCGCTCGCGGCCGGTGACGAGGCCGGGGGCGACGCCCGCGGCCGGCAGTCGGCGGCCCTGCTGGTCGTCCGGGAGGGCGCCGGCTACGGCGGTCTCGACGATGTCGCGGTCGACCTGCGCGTCGACGACGCGAGCCTGCTGCCCGGGCAGACCCCGATCCCCGAGCTGACCAGGCTGCTGGACCTCAACGACCTCTACCTCACCGCCTCCAGCGATGCGGAGAAGGTGAGCGTCACGCCCGAGCTCGAGGCCGAGCTGCAGGAGTTCGCGCAGCGACAGGGAGCCGCCGACTTCCTCGCCTGGGTCGGCACCGAGAACTACGAGATGCGGGTCGCGCCCGACCTGGCCTGGATCGACCGGCGGGTGCTGGCGATCGTCCGCGGCGCATGAGCGGCCCGGGGGGCACCGGCTCCGTCGTGCTCGCCATCGACGCGGGCACGACCGGGGTGACGGCGCTGGTCGTCGCCGCGGGCGGCGAGATCCTCGCCCGCGGCTATCAGGAGTTCGCCCAGCACTTCCCCCGACCCGGCTGGGTGGAGCACGTGCCGGAGGAGATCTGGCAGGCCACCCTCGAGGCGTGCCGCCAGGCGCTCCGGTCGGTCGACACCGGCTCGCTGGTGGGCATCGGCATCACCAACCAGCGCGAGACCGTCGTGCTGTGGGACCGTGAGACGCTGGGGTCGCCACGGCGGGCGATCGTGTGGCAGGACCGGCGTACCGCCTCCTTCTGCACCGCCATGGCCGAGCACGAGCAGCGCGTCAGCGAGCTCACGGGCCTGCGGCTCGACCCCTACTTCTCCGCCACCAAGCTCGCCTGGATCCGAGAGCACGAGCCGCACACGTGGGCGCACGTGGAGTCGGGCCGGTACGCCGTGGGCACCGTCGACTCCTATCTCATCGCCCGGATGACCCGCGGCGTGCACCACCTCACCGACGTCTCCAACGCCTCCCGCACGCTGCTCTTCGACCTGGCAGCGGGCGAGTGGTCCGACGAGCTGTGCACGCTCTTCGGCGTACCCCGCGATGCGCTGCCCGAGCTCGTGCCCAACTGGGGCGAGCTCGCGGTCACCGACCCCCGCTCCTTCCTCGACCTGGCGGTGCCGATCGCCGGCATCGCCGGCGACCAGCAGTCGGCGCTGTTCGGGCAGACCTGCTTCGAGCCCGGGGAGGTGAAGTGCACCTATGGCACCGGGTCGTTCATCCTCACCAACACCGGCCCGGCCGTGGAGCGCTCCGACGCGGGGCTGCTCTCGACGGCAGCCTGGCGCTCCCCCTCCGGAGAGATGACCTACGCGCTCGAGGGCTCGATCTTCGTCACCGGAGCGGCCGTCCAATGGCTCCGCGACGGCCTGCAGATCGTCGGGTCGGCGGCCGAGACCGAGGCCATCGCCGCCACCGTGCCCTCCTCCGAGGGAGTCGTCTTCGTGCCGGCGCTGACAGGCCTCGGGGCACCGCACTGGGACCCCGCCGCCCGCGGCATCATCGTCGGCCTGACGCGCGGGACGACGCGCGCCCACCTGGTGCGCGCCACCCTGGAGGCGATCGCGTTCGAGGTGCGCGACGTGGTCGCCACGATGCCGTCGGTCTCCGCGCTCAAGGTCGACGGCGGCGCCTCGGCGAACAACCTGCTGTGCCAACTGCAGGCCGACCAGCTCGGGCTGTCGGTCTCCCGCCCGCGGTACGTCGAGACCACCGGCCTGGGCGCCGCCTTCCTCGCCGGCCTCGGGGTCGGGGTGTGGTCGTCCTTCGACCAGCTGCGCGAGACCTGGGCGCTGGACCGGACCTTCGACCCGGTCACCGACCGGTCCGGCGCCGATGCGGCGCATCAGCGGTGGCTGCGCGCTGTCGAGCGGGCGAAGGGATGGGACTGAGGCTGAGCCTGCTGCGCATGTAACACGCTGTCTGCCTCTCTACACGGTCGATGCGTCGACCGAGTGGTGTAGCCAACAGCGTGTTACATGCGGCTAGCCCTCCAGTCGCTGGACCTGCGCCGCAGCCGCCTCCCGGGCGCGTACGGCGTCGGCCAGCACCGACTCCGCCTCGTCCCGCTCGTCCTCGGCGTCACCCAGCTCGTCGTCGACCTGCTGGGCGGACTCCTCCAGCTCGGCGAGCCGACGGCGGAGCTCGTCGAGCTCGGCCTGGACCTGCAGCGACCGGGCCTGGAGCCGCTCCAGCTCGGCCGCTGCCTCGTCGCGCCGGGCCTGGGCCTCGGCGGTCTCCTCCTCGGCCCGGGCGAGCGCCTGTCGTGCCTCGGTGAGGGCTCGCGCGTCGGGCTCGGGGTCGGGCACCACATGCAGCGACACCGCCGGCTCGGCCACGGGGCTGGCGCTGAAGCCGAGCGCCTGCGGCAGCGCGACCGCCGCACCGGCGTCGACCGGTCCCACGCCGGTGGCACGAAGCGGCGTCACGAGCAGACCCGACCGCACCGCTGCGGCGGCGTCGGGATCGATCATCGCGGCGGTGAGCGTCTCCTCGACCTGCTCGGCGACGGACTCGGTGACCTTGAGCCCGGCCGAACGAGCCAGCGCCCGGGCCCTGACGGTCAGCGCGGCGGTGAGCTGGCGCCGCTGCCTGGTCAGCTCCCGCAGGGCGCCGGCGTCCATGCCCTCCTGCGCCTCCCGCAGGGCCTCCCCGACGGCGATCATCTGGCCCAGCTGCTCGTGCTCGCGGCGCACCAGCAGGTCGACGACCCAGGCGGCGGTCGCGGGCTTGCGCAGCCCCTTCACCTCGCCCTGCAGCGGTGAGCCCTTGAGCTCGCGCACCCGGGCGTCCCGGGCCGGCGTGAAGTCGCCCAGCGGCAGGCCGTAGAGCTCCTCGGCGATCGCGAGCAGGTCGGGCTGCACGTCGCTCACGGCCGGTGCCACCTGCCGCGGCGGTGCAGCAGGGCGTCGTCGTCCTCGGCCAGCTCGACGCCCTCGATGGCGGCAGTGACGAGCACCGACCAGCCGACCTCGGTCAGCGACTCGACCCGCACCGAGGCCAGGGCGGTCGCATCGGTCAGCCGCGGCCCCCAGTCCGAGGGCTCGAAGGTGCCGGTCGTGAAGGGGCCGCCGGGAGCCGGCGCCGTACCGGCGAACGCCTCGGCGAGGTGACGGTGCCTCCACGCCAACAGCTGCGCGAGGGCCGGCGCGCCGACCGCCACCGTATCGGCCAAGGCGCTGTCGGGGTCGATGAGCAGCAGCACCCGAGCCGGCTCGCCGCCGGCGACCATCAGCGAGGAGACCGTCAACCCGGCGGCGTCCGGGCCGGATCCGGCGGTGACCAGCGCGACCGCGCCGCCGAGTCGCCCGCGGAAGCGGCGTACCGGATCGTCCTCGGTCGGGAACGGGTGATCGCTGTGGATCGTCACGCCGCGGGCTGGTCGCCCTTCGCATCGCCGCCCGCGCTGCGCTTGCGACCCTGGGCGAGCAACTTGGCGTCGGTGGCGTACATGTCGACGTACTCCTGGCCGGAGAGCTTGAGGATCTCGTACATGATCTCGTCGGTGATGGCCCGGAGGATGAACCGGTCGTTCTCCAGGCCGTCGTAGCGGGAGAAGTCCAGCGGCTTGCCGAAGATCACCGTGGGGCGCACGACGCGGCCGAACTTCTTGCCCGGCGGCGCGATCTCGTCGGTGCGCAGCACGGCGACCGGGATGACGGGGGCCTTGGTCTGGAGCGCGATCCGGGCGATGCCGGTCCGACCGCGGTAGAGCTTGCCGTCATGCGAGCGGGTGCCCTCGGGGTAGATCCCGAACAGCTCGCCGTCGGCCAGCACGCGGCGCGCCGAGATGATGGCGCCCTCGGCGGCCGAGGCGCCGGAGCGGTCGATCGGCACGTTGCCGGTGCCCCCGAAGAAGAGCCGTTGGAAGCGACCCTTGAGGCCGGTGCCGGTGAAGTACTCGTCCTTGGCGACGAACCGCACCCAGCGCGGGAGGAACAGCGGCATGAACAGCCAGTCCGCGTAGGACAGGTGGTTGCTGGCCAGGATCGCGCTGCCATCGGTGGGGACGTTCTCGACGCCGATCACCCGCGGGCGGAACACGAGCTTGAGCCACGGGCCGATGAGGATCCACTTCAGCACCCAGTAGAACGCCTTCTCGCTCACGCCGGTGAGCCTACCGGCTTTCAGGGCCGACCACGCGCGCGATCGCGACGGCTGAGGCACAATGCGGGGCATGTCGCAGGAGACCAGCGCGCCCGACCGCGCCGCCGTCCACGAGCCCCTGTCCGTGCCCGCCCGGCCCGACCTCACCGGCGGGCGCCGGATCGGCGTGCTGCTCTCGCACGGCTTCACCGGGTCGCCGTACTCGATGGTGCCGTGGGGACACTCCCTCGCCGACCTCGGGTACGGCGTCGAGGTGCCTCGGCTCCCGGGCCATGGCACCACCTGGCAGGAGATGAACACCACCACCTGGGCGGACTGGTACGCCGAGTTGACCACCGTCTTCGAGAGGCTGCGGGCCGAGAACGACGTCGTCGTCCTCGCCGGCCTGTCGATGGGCGGCGCACTGGCGCTGCGGCTGGCCGCGGACCACGCCGACGTGGTCGCGGGCGTCGTGGTGGTGAATCCGGCGGTGGCCACCAGGCGCTTCGACGTGAAGCTGCTGCCCCTGATCAAGCACCTGATCCCGTCGTTCCCCGGCATCGCCAGCGACATCAAGAAGGAGGGGGTCGAGGAGTACGGCTACACCCGCACCCCGCTGAAGGCCGCTCACTCGATGATGCGCGCGTGGCCGGAGCTGATCGCGGACCTGCCCAAGGTGACAGCCCCGGTGCTCTACTTCCGTTCCGCGGTCGACCATGTGGTCGACGCGGCCTCGCAGCCGATCATCACCGAGCGGGTCTCGGGTCCGGTGACCGTGCGCGAGCTTCCCGAGAGCTACCACGTGGCCACGCTGGACAACGATGCGCAGCTGATCTTCGACGAGTCCGCGGCCTTCATCGCCCGGGTCACCTCGGGGTAGGTCGATCTCTGATCACCTACCTCAGCCTGGGGGTTCCCCTCCTGGGTGCGGCGCCTAGGCTGGAGGGGTGAACGAGCCGGACGAGGCAGCTCAGGACGCTGCCTGGCAGGAGATCGTCGCCAACTTCGGCGAGCGCGTGGAGCTGGCGGACGACGTGCCGGCGGCGCCGGTCTTCGGCGACGACATCGACGAGCCGTTCGAGCCTCACCCCGAGCCCGACCACGGGCACCTCGAGGCGGCGCCAGACTCGGATCCCGAGCCGTACGACGACATCGCGGAGAGCGAGCGCTTCATCGCCCCCCGACCGCCTCTGCCGCATACCACACCCGACCGGCTCGTCGCATGGCTCGGCGTGCTGGGTGCGCCGCTGCTGGCGGTGGTGCTGTTCGTGCTGCACGCCACGCTCGGCTGGTACATCGCCAGCTGGATCGTCGACCTGCTGGTGATCGCGTTCCTGAGCGGCTTCGGCTACCTGGTGTTCCATATGCCGCGCGAGCCGCGCGACCCGTGGGACGACGGCGCCCGGCTCTGAGGCGCGCTGTCCGCCCGGCGTGATCGCCCGGCGTGATCGCCCGGCGTGATCGCCCGGCGCGATCGCTCAGGCGATCGAGCCGGCGATCGATCGGGCCAGCGCGGCGGCGCCCACGACGCCGGCCTCCGGGCCGAACTGCGCGCGCACGACCGGCGGCACGACGCGGTGCGAGGCGCCGACGAGGCTCTGCTCCAGCGCCGCCCGGGCGGGCTCGAGGAGCAGGTCGCCGGCCGCGGAGACGCCGCCACCGATGACGATCAGCTCGGGGTCGAAAGCCGCCACCAGATTGGCCAGGCCCACGCCGAGCCACTCCCCGATCTCCTCGAACGCCTGGAGCGCCAGCCGGTCGCCACGTTCGGCGGCCTGGGTGATGGTGGGGCCGGTGAGCGCGGCCGGGTCTCCCCCGGTGAGCTCATCGAGGAGCGTGGTGCCGGCGTACGACACATGTCGCATGCGGCTGCGGGCGTAGCGCACCAGGGCATTGCCGGAGGAGTACTGCTCCCAGCAGCCGGTGCCGCCGCATTCGCAGCCGTGTCCGTCGGGGACGACCTGCATGTGGCCGAACTCGCCGGCCATGCCGTTGCGGCCGCGCAGCAGGGTGCCGCCGAGCACCACGGCGCCCCCGATGCCGGTCCCCATGGTCACCATGAGTACGTCGGAGATGTCGCGGGCGGCGCCCAGCGCCATCTCGGCGCGAGCCGCGCAGTTCGCGTCGTTGTCGAGCGCGACCGGGACGCCCCATCGCGTCTCGAGCCGCGAACGGGTCGGGTCGTCGCGCCACGGCAGGTGCGGGGCGAACATCACCCGCTCGCCGTCAGCGTCGACGAAGCCGGCCGCCGCGATCCCGACCCCGGCGATCGAGCGCCCGGCGGACGCCTCCTCGATCGCCTCGCTGAGCGCGTCCTCCACGAGGGCGACGGGCACGTGCCGGCCGGGGGTCGAGCGGCGCGCGACCGGGCCGACCGTGCCGTCCTCCCCTACCTCGGCGGCCATCACCTTCGTGCCGCCGATGTCGACGCCGATGAAGACGGCCATGCCGGCTACCGCCGGGCCAGGTCGGCCGCGCCGATGAGCCCCGCCCGGTTGCCCAGGCTGGCGCGCCGGATCTGCAGCTCCGGTCGGTGACCGCGGCCGGTGAGCTGGTTGTGGAACGCGGCTCTGGTCGGCCCGAGCAGCAGCTCGTCGGCGTCGGCCACGCCTCCGCCGATCGCCACGACGGCCGGGTCGAGCACCGCGGTGAGGGAGGCGATGCCCTCACCCAGCCAGGTGCCGAGGGTGGCCAGCGCCTCGATGGCGAAGGCGTCACCGGCCCGCGCCGCATCGGTGATCATCGGACCGGTGATCCGCTGGGGGTCCCCCTGGGCCCTGTCGACGAGGTCCTGCGCGAGCAGGGAGCCGGCCCCCGCAGCCGCACGCACGTCGCGCACCAGGGCGCTGCCCGACGCGTACTGCTCGAAGCAGCCCAGGTTGCCGCAACCGCACAGGATCCCGCCCGGCACCACCCGCATGTGGCCGATCTCGGCGCCCACCCCGAAGGCGCCGCGGTAGAGCGAGCCGTCGAGGACGATGCCCCCGCCGACGCCGGTGCCGACGGTGACCAGGAGGAGGTCGTCGACGTCGGAGCCGGCACCGTAGGCGAACTCGCCCCAGGCCGCCGCGTTGGCGTCGTTCTCGATGATCACGGGCAGGTCGAGCTGCTTCTCGAGTCCGCCGCTCAGGTCCACGTCACGCCAGGCGATGTTGGGCGCGAACATGACCGTCTTGCGGGCCTTGTCGATGTAGCCCGCGGCGCCGACGCCGACCGAGCTGATGTCATGGCGGCTCTTGAGCTCGAGCACCACCGAGGCGATGGCCGCCTGGATGGCGTCGGGGTCGGTGGCCGGAGAGGTGATCCGCAGCTCCTCGACGATGGCGCCATCGGCGTCCACGACGCCGCCGAGGATCTTCGTGCCGCCTACGTCGACGCCGCACGCGAGTGCCGTCACTCCTGGTTCCCCTCTTGATGGTCGTTCAGGTCGTCGGGCCAGTCCTGCTCGGACCAGCCCTGCTCCGGGTCGAGGTCGATCTTCTCCACTGAGGCGGTCCGATGCGAACTCGGGCCCGATGCGGCGGCCGCGGCGAGGACGGCCGACGCCGCCTGCGCGAGCGCTCCGGCTGCGGTGATCAGGTGGGTCCTGACCTCGGGCGAGGCCTCCCGCACCACGTGCACGGTGCGGCAGATCGGGCAGAGGGCGCACTCGGGCGCCCCGGTGGCCAGCTGGTCGTCGATGGTGCGGTTGAGGTCCGCGGCGGCCGCCTGCGCATGGCTGGCCAGCCCCGCGAGCCCGGCCGTCAGCGCGACCGCCAGATCGCTCGCGACGTCGCCGGAGTGCTGCTTGGCCCAGTCGCCGACGGCGCCGAACAGCTTCGCCGCCTCCTCGGCAGCGCTGCCGAGCGGCTCGCCCGAGGACGCACCGGTCGTCTCCTCGCTCACCGCTGCTCCTCCCCGGCTGGTGTGGTCGTCTCCCGCTCGCGGAACCGTACCTGGAGCTCACCTTGCTCCACGCGTGCGCCTGCCACCTGGAGCCGGGCCAGGCCGGCCGGGAGGGTCAGCAGGCGGCGATAGGAGCCGACCGTCACCACCAGCTCGTCGCCGTTGCGGCCCAGGTGCACCTCGTCGCGCTGCGCACCCGGCAGCGCCAGGTGGGCGATGGCACCGCCGGCCGCTCGTGTGACGCGGAAGGGTCCGGCGCCGGTCGGGACAGCGAGCGGGTCGGTTCCGGCGTACAGCTCCTCGGCGAGCGCCACCAGGGCCCGTACGCCGACGGGCTCGTGCGCGCGGTAGACCGAGCGCCACACCGGGAGACCCGGGAAGGAGGCCTCGACCTCGGTGAGGACCTGGTCCTGCGCCACCACCCAGCCGGCACGCCAGTCGTCCGCGCCCTCGGCGGGAAAGACGCGGTTGGCCACGACCCCGTCCACGCGGTAGCCGTAGAGCGACAGGGTGGTGTAGCTGCGGCGGGCCTCGGCGGCCACCACCCGCTCGGGGGTGAGCACGAGCCGCACCGACGCATTCGGGCCGGCCAGCAGATCGCGCACCTCGTGCAGCTCGCGGTGCAGCCGCTCGACCGCGTCGAAGACCGTGTCGCCGGGCATCGGCACACCGGCGGCGCGGGTGAGGACCGGCTTGAGCGCCCGGGTGACGCGGCGCTGCATGGGCAGGATGCGCTGCATGTACCAGCCGAGCGCCTCCGGCAGCGCCAGCAGCCGCAGCGTCTCCGCGGTGGGCGCGCAGTCGATCACGATGACGTCCCACTCGCCCGAGGCGGCCTGCTCGCGCAGCTCGAGCAGCGCGAGGACCTCCTCCGCGCCGGGAATGACCGTGAGCTCCTCGGCGGCGACGGGGTCGACGCCGGCGACCTCGAGGACGCTGAGCAGATAGCCCTGGATGTCCGCCCAGGACTCCTCGAAGCGCCGCTGGGCATCGATCTGCTGCACGAACAGTCGCGGCGCGACCTCGGTCGGCCGCCCGTCGGGGACAGTGACGCCGTACGCGTCGGCGAGTGAGTGCGCGGCGTCGGTCGACATCACGAGCGTACGGCGGCCTCCCGCGGCCGCCTGGGCAGCGGTCGATGCGGCGACGGTCGACTTGCCGACGCCACCCTTGCCGGTGAAGAGCAGGACGCGCATGCGCGTCGGTACCCCCGCTTCGTCCGCCGTGGTCCCGGCCTCGTCCCCCGGCACTGTCACAGCGACTCGACGCGCGTCTTCAACCCTCGAAGAGCGGTCTCGATCAGCAGCTTCTCGCCCTTGCGCTTGAGCATGCCGATCAGCGGGATGCTCACGTCGAGGGCGAGTTGGTAGGTCACCTCGGTGGAGCCGTTCCCCAGATCGCGGAGCACGTAGGCCCCGTCGAGCATGCGCAGCAGGGTGCCGTCGACGAGCCTCCACGAGACCTTGCGCTCGCCGTCCCAGACGTAGGCCAGGGTGTAGTCGTCCTTGATCGGCGGCACATCGAGCACGAACCGGACCTTCTCGGCCCGCCCGTCGGGGCCGGTCGCCAGCGTCTCGGCCGTCTTCATGCCCTTGACCCACGCGGGGTAGGCCGGGAAGTCGGCGATCACGTCCATGACCGCACCGGGGGCCGCCTGAACGACGATCGAGGAGGTGGTCTGTTCGGCCATGGTGTGCCTTCGTGGTTCGGGCCCGAGAGGGCTCGCGTGACGGGCTCCGACCCGTGTCGGACGGATTGGCAGCGTACCGGATATCGGTGTCGGCCCCCGTCGGGCTCCGGGTCGGAGTAGTGTGCCGGAGTTCACCTACCAGCAGTATGCGGAGGAATAGTGCGCGAGTTCTCCACGCCGGCGACCATCGAGATCCCGACCGCCGGCAATCTGACCGACGACGTCGTCGGGAACGCCCGTGACTACCCGCAGGCGGTGGTGTTCAGCCGCCGCACCGGGAGCAGTTGGGAGGACGTGACCGCCGAGCAGTTCCACGGCGAGGTGGTGGCGGTCGCCAAGGGCCTCATCGCCGCCGGCGTCGAGCAGGGAGATCGGGTCGCGCTCTTCTCCAAGACCCGCTACGAGTGGACGCTGCTCGACTACGCGATCTGGTTCGCCGGTGCCGTCACGGTGCCCATCTACGAGACGTCGTCGGTGGAGCAGGTCCAGTGGATCCTCCAGGACTCCGGCGCCCGGGCGATCGTGGCCGAGGGCGCCGACCACATGGCCCGCGTCGCGGAGGCCCGCAAGGACCTCGACACGCTCACGAACGTGTGGTCGTTCGACGACAACGCCGTCGACGTCCTGACCAGGCTCGGTGGCGATGTGGCCGACGACGAGGTGGAGAAGCGGCGTACCGCGATCGCGCCGGGCGATGCCGCGACCCTCATCTACACCTCCGGCACGACCGGCCGACCGAAGGGCTGCGTGCTGACGCACAGCAACTTCATGGTCGAGCTGGGCGTCGTGGTCCAGGAGCTCGACAACCTGTTCCAGGTCGAGGACACCAGCACGATGCTGTTCCTCCCGCTGGCCCACGTCTTCGCCCGGATCATCCAGATCGGCTGCGTGCGCTCGCGCACCCGGCTGGGCCACTCCCCCGACATCAAGAACCTGCTCGACGACCTGGGCGCCTTCCAGCCGACGTTCATCCTGGCCGTGCCGCGGGTCTTCGAGAAGGTCTACAACACGGCCTCGCAGAAGGCCGCCGCCGACGGCAAGGGGCGCATCTTCAACAGGGCCACCGAGGTCGCCATCGCCTACTCCCGCGCCACCGAGGGCGGCAGCGCGTCGCTCCCCCTGCGGGCACAGCACGCATTGTTCTCCAAGCTGGTCTACGGCAAGCTCCGCGCCGCGCTCGGTGGCAAGTGCGAGTACGCCGTCTCCGGCGGCGCGCCGCTCGGCGAGCGGCTCGGTCACTTCTTCCGCGGCATCGGCCTGACGGTCCTCGAGGGCTACGGCCTCACCGAGACCACCGGCGCGCTGACGGTGAACCTTCCCGACGCCCTCAAGATCGGGACCGTCGGCCGGCCGGTCCCGGGCACGTCGGTGCGGGTGGCGGACGACGGCGAGCTGCTGTTCCAGGGCGGCCAGGTCTTCCCGGGCTACTGGAACAACGCGACCGCCAGCGAGGAGGCCCTCGCGGGCGGCTGGTTCCACACCGGCGACCTCGGCGAGGTCGACGACGAGGGCTTCGTGCGGATCACCGGCCGCAAGAAGGAGATCCTGGTGACGGCGGGCGGCAAGAACGTCGCCCCCGCCGTACTCGAGGACCGCCTGCGCGCCCACGTCCTGGTCGACCAGTGCATGGTCGTGGGGGACGGCGAGCCGTTCATCGCCGCCCTCGTCACGATCGACCCGGATGCCTTGCCCACCTGGGCCGAGGCGCACGGCAAGCACGGCGGGATCGAGGACCTGCACGACGACCCTGACCTGCGCGCGGAGATCCAGCACGCCGTGGACGAGGCCAACAAGGCGGTCTCCGCGGCCGAGGCGATCAAGAAGTTCACCGTCCTGCCCGACCCGTGGACCGAGGAGGGCGGACAGCTCACCCCGAGTCTGAAGCTCAAGCGCAACGTGGTCATGCGCGAGTTCAAGGACGAGGTCGAGGCGCTCTACCGGGGCTGATCGCAGCCGGCGTCGATCTGGGACCGGGTCCTGATCCCGTCGCTGATCGGATCCACATCTGCGGGCGTGTGCCGGGACCGCGGGCTGGCGTACACCCCCGGTCAATGGCCCTAACGGACTATCCCGCGGCCCGAAGTCGAACCGGACGAATGGGCTGAAATGCTTACCAACAGCCCCACCAATCCCTACAGTCATCCGGGGAGCATCGGTGCTGGCGACCGCCTGCCCGGGACGAAGGCATCCCACCGTGGACCGGAAAGGCCGTGATGGAGCGACGCAGGATTCTCGTAGTGGCAGCGGCCATCATCGCCGCGCTGGGCGTTGCGCTGGTCCTGCTCTACGTGCGCGGCGCAGACAACCGCGCGCAGGACGAGTACGCCACGGTGAAGGTGCTGACGGCGACCGCGCAGATCACCCCGGGCGAGACCATCGACCAGGCCTCGAGCGGTGGAAAGCTCGCCCTGAAGCCGGTCACGAAGAACGAGCTGCTCACCGGCTACCAGACCAGCACCGCGGCGCTGGCCGGTCAGGTCGCGCTGACCACCATCTATCCGGGTGAGCAGATCATCGCCTCGAAGTTCGGCGCGACCGCCGCGCCCGTGTCGGCCCTGACCATCCCCGACGGCCTGCTCGCCATCTCGGTGAACCTCACCGACCCAGCACGCGTCGCCGGCTTCGTCAACCCCGGCTCGAAGGTCGCGATCTTCACCAACGGCACCGAGGGTGGCCAGCCGTTCACCCGCCTTCTGCTGCCGAACATCACGGTGCTGGGCGTCGGCTCGACCACGCCGATCTCGACGACCACCACGAACCAGCAGGGTCAGCAGACCACCGAGCAGCTCCCCCGGACGCTGCTGACCATCGCGGTCGACCAGGACCAGGCACAGAAGGTGCTGTTCGCGCAGAGCAACGGCGAGCTCTCCTTCGGCCTGCTCACCGACAACAGCAAGGTCGCCCCCGGTCCCCCCACCACCCTCAGCAGCCTCTTCAAGTGAGCCCCACGGTCCCCCATGCCTGTCGTCGTCGAATCTGACCACGAGACCGCCACCGGTCTCCTGCGCAGCCTGCCTCCCGGCACACACTCGGTGCCGACGACGGACCGGATGCGCGCCTGGATGAGCCAGCACCAGGACGAGTACGTCGTCGTGGTCGGGCCGAGCGTGCCGCTGGCCGACGCCCTCGGCTCCTGCGAGGTGCTGCGCACCAGTCGGCCGGCCGCCTCGGTCGTGCTGATCCGCGAGGAGCTCTCGACCGACGTCTTCGCCCAGGCGGTCGCTGCCGGGGCGCGTGAAGTCATCCCCGCCGGCTCCCCGGAGGCCCTCACGGCCGCGGTGGACCGCGCGTACCGGCTGTTCACCGCATTGCGCGGCGCCGCGGCGGGCGGGCCGACCGCCGGCCGCGTGATCACGGTCTGGTCGCCGAAGGGCGGGGTGGGCAAGACGACGATGGCGGTGAACCTGGGGCTGGCGCTGAGCGAGAAGGGCGCTCGCCGGGTGTGCCTGGTCGACCTCGACCTCGCGTTCGGGGACGTCGCGATCACGATGCAGCTCTTCCCGACCCATTCCATCGAGCACGCGATCGGTTCGGAGGATGCGATCGACCCCGAGCTCGTCGACGGGTTGCTCACCCGTCACCAGGACTCGTTGATGATCCTGGCGGCACCCTCACATCCCGACGTGCGCGACCGCATCTCGGCGACGCTGGTGGCGCAGGTGATCCGCACGCTGAGGCAGACCTTCGACTACGTGGTCATCGACACCGCGCCGGCCTTCGACGAGCAGACGCTCACCGCGCTGGACGAGACCGACGACGTCGTCATCGTCGCGACGCTGGACGTGCCGACGCTGAAGAACGTGAAGGTGGCGCTCGAGACGCTCGACATGCTCAACATCGCGCCCGACCACCGGCACCTGCTGCTCAACCGGGCCGACGACGAGGTCGGCATCAGCGCCGACCGTGTCGAGGGCATCCTCGGCATGCGTCCCGAGGCCCGGGTGGCGACCTCGATGGAGGTCGCGGCGGCCACCAACGCCGGCAACCCGATCGTGGTACGCAACCCGCAACACCACACCAGCACCGCGATCCTGCAGATGGCCTCGCTGCTGGCCGGGCAGACCGTCTCCCCGCCGCCGGTCGACGCGGCGGCGGCACTGAGCAACGGCGCGGCAGCACCGGCACGCGGCTTCCTACGGAAGCGGAGGTGACCCGATGAGCCTCGCCGAACGACTCGCGGCCGCGCGCCGCGCCGAGGCCGCCGCACGAGCCGAGGCGGCACACAACGACGCCCAGGACCAGGACCAGCGCGGCCCCGACACGGCAGAGGATGCCTCTGCGTCCGATCGCGGCGGCGCTGGCACACCCGCCAGCGTGGAGGCAGCCTCCCTGCACGGCCCCACGGCCCCGGGCCCACGCCGCGCCGAGCCGCTCAGCGGCGTCGACGCACCGCTGACCACACCCAACGGGCCGAGTGTGCCGGCCGGTGTCGCCGTACCGGTGGCGGATGCCGCCCAGGCGGAGTCGCCGGCAGCCCGTACGGCGCCGACCACGTCCACCACGCCGACCACGCCTGGGACCGGCAAGCGCCGCGCCGACGGCCCGGCGCGCTCCTCGGCGCTCGGTGCCACCCCTGAGCCGGCGACCCAGTTCCAGCGGCGCGGTCTGGTCGCGCAGCAGCAGGAGCGGATCGAGGAGCTGAAGGCCAGCGTGCATGCCGAGCTGCTCAAGCAGCTCGGCCCGCACCTCTACGACGCCGACCTCGATCAGCGTGAGCTGGACCGTCAGGTCCGCGCCGTCCTCGCCGACGTGCTGAGCAGCCAGGACCGGCCGCTGTCGAGCAGCGACCGCACCCGGGTGACACAGGAGATCAGCGACGACATCCTGGGCTACGGCCCGATCGAGCCGTACCTGCGCGACCCCGATGTCTCCGAGGTCATGGTCAACGGCCACGACAACATCTGGCTGGAGAAGAGCGGCCGCCTGATCCAGGCCGAAGCGCACTTCAGCGACGAGGCGCACCTGCGACGCACGATCGACAAGATCGTCTCCCGCATCGGCCGCCGCGTGGACGAGTCCTCGCCCATGGTCGACGCCCGCCTGCCCGACGGCTCGCGTGTCAACGCGGTGGTGCCGCCCCTGGCGATCGACGGGTCGGCGCTGACGATCCGCAAGTTCGCCGCCGACCCGCTCACCGCCGCCGATCTGGTCCGGTTCGACTCGATCACGCCGGCCGTGCGCGACTTCCTCGACGCCGCCGTCCGGGGTCGCCTCAACGTGATCGTGTCCGGCTCCACCGGCGCCGGCAAGACCACGACCCTCAACGTGCTCTCCAGCTTCATCCCCGACGACGAGCGGATCGTCACGATCGAGGACGCGGCAGAGCTGCAGCTCAAGCAGGCCCATGTGGTGCGCCTGGAGTCGCGGCCGGCCAACATCGAGGGCAAGGGCGCCGTCACCATCCGCGACCTGGTGCGCAACAGCCTGCGCATGCGGCCCGACCGGATCATCGTCGGCGAGGTCCGCGACGCCTCCGCGCTCGACATGCTCCAGGCGATGAACACCGGCCACGACGGCTCCATCTGCACCCTGCACTCCAACGGCCCGCGCGACACGCTCTCCCGACTGGAGACCATGGTGCTGATGGCAGGCATGGACCTGCCCGTGCGGGCCATCCGCGAGCAGGTCGCCTCGGCCGTCGACCTGATCGTTCACCAGACCCGCTTCAAGGACGGCACCCGCCGCATCACCCACGTCACCGAGGTGGAGCGGATGGAGGGCGACGTCATCACGCTGCAGGACATCTTCATCTTCGACAACAGCGCCGGGTTCGACTCCGAGGGCCGCGCCCTCGGCCACCTGCGCCCCAGCGGCCTGCGGCCGAAGGTGCTGGAGAAGATGGCCTACGCGAACGTGACGGTCGACCCGATGCTCTTCGCGACGGATCGGCTCCGGTGACCGGGCGGGCTCGGGTCGCGGCTCGCGCGGTCCTCATCGCACTCCTGGCGACCCTGGGCTGCGTCACCGTGACCGGCCCGACCCCGGCGTACGCCGACGACGGCGCGCAGATCAGCCATTTCGAGCAGACCCCGGGCGGGGTGCGGATGCTGGTGTCGGTGCCCGCGAACGCCCAGGTCGACCTGACGAAGGTCGGGGTGAGCATCGCCGGTCAGCGGGCGACCGCGACCGCCCAGGAGGGCTCCAGCGGCAAGGTCCGGCGTACCTCCATCCTCGCGATCGACACCAGCCACTCGATGGCCGGGGCCAAGTTCGACGCCGCCAAGGCCGCCGCTGCCGCCTACATCGCGGGGCTGCCGCGCGACGTGTACCTGGGCATCGTGACGTTCAGCGGCTCGGTCACCACCGCGCTCAAGCCGACGCACGATCGTGCCCAGGCGACCAGCACCATCAACGGCCTCACCCTGAGCCACGGCACACTGCTCTATGACGGTGTCCAGGCCGCCCTCGACGCCTCCGGCACCAGTGGCCAGCGCTCGATCCTGGTGCTCTCCGACGGCGCCGACACGGCGAGCTCGGAATCGCTGACCCAGCTCACCGCCGCGGTCAGCCAGGCCCGAGCGCTGGTCGACGTCGTGGCTGTGGACCAGTCCGGCACGCCCGCCCCCCTCCAGGCGCTGGCGAAGGCCGGCAACGGCGCTGTGCTGCCCTCGGACCCGACGGCACTGGCACAGACGTTCACCGAGGAGGCCGGCGTCCTCGCCCGCCAGGTGTTGGTGACAGCGAAGCTCCCCGCCGGTCTGACCGCGACCCAGGGCTCGATCGAGGTCACCTTGCCGACCACCGCCGGCGGTGCGCTGAAGGCCTCGGCGTACGACGACAAGCTCCAGGCCGCCGCTCCGGCGGCTGCGGCCGTTCCGGTCATCGGCGGCAGCCACTGGGTGCTCCCGTCCTGGGTGATGTACGCCGGCGTCCTCGCGCTGGCGCTCGGGCTGTTCGGGCTGATCTTCGTCATGCTGCCACGCCGCCGCGCCGCGTCGGCCGAGCAGATCGTCACCACCTATACCTCCCGCACCCGCCACTCGGCCCAGCGCTCACTGCCCAAGGTGGACCCCGAGCAGGCCTTCGCCTCGGCGACGACCGCCGCGGCCGACCTGCTGAAGCGCAACGCGGGTCTGGAGGCGCGGATCGCGCGCGCCCTCGACGGTGCCGGTAGTGAGCTCAAGCCGGCCGAGTGGCTGCTGCTCCACCTCGTGATCGCCGTTGCGGCCGCGGTCGTCGGCCTGCTGTTCGGGACCGGCGATGCGGCCGTCGGCCTGCTCTTCTTGGCGATGGGTGTGGCGGGACCGTGGCTCTACCTCGCCTTCAAGCGCGCCGCCCGACGGCGCCAGTTCAACGAGGTGCTTCCCGACACGCTGCAGCTGATGTCGGGCTCGCTGTCGGCTGGCCTGTCCCTGATGCAGACGGTCGACACCGTGGTCCGGGAGGGCCGCGACCCGATCGCCGGTGAGTTCCGCCGCGCAATGGTCGAGACGCGCCTCGGCGTGGAGATCGAGGACGCGCTCGACGGGATCGCAACCCGCTTCGACAGCCCCGACTTCAGCTGGGTCGTGATGGCCATCCGCATCCAGCGCCAGGTCGGTGGCAACCTGGCCGAGCTCTTCGACACGGTCGCCGCGACCCTGCGCGAGCGGCAGTACGTGCGGCGCCAGGTGGCCGCGTTGTCGGCGGAGGGCAAGCTGTCAGCGATCGTCATCGGATCCCTGCCGCCGATCTTCACGATCTACCTGCTGCTGACCAACCGCACCTACCTGCATCCGCTGTTCCACGACCCCCGCGGCATCGTCATGGTGGTCTTCGGCGTGGTCTGGCTGGCCATCGGAGCGTTCTGGATGAGCCGGCTCGTGAAGGTCGAGGTGTGACGTGATCCTGATCCTGGCACTGGGCGTCCTTCTCCTTGCGGCCGCCATCACGCTGGTCGCGTTCGCGCTGCGCACCGATGAGGAGTCGGCCAGCGTCAACCGTTCGCTTGCGGTGCTCCAGGCGATGGGCAACGCCCCCAAGGAGCTGAGCCGCGAGCTCGAGGTCCCGTTCGCCGACCGGGTCATCGAGCCGCTGCGCGAACGTGCGCTGGCCCTGGGCCGTCGGCTGTCCGGGTCGGACTCCGCCGAGCGGATCCGGCACAAGCTCGACGCCGCGGGCAACCCGCCGGGCTGGACGGTGGACCGGGTCGTCTCCGGCAAGGTGTTGTGCGCCGGGCTCGGGATCATCTTCGGCTTCCTGCTGACGGTCATGCTCGACACGTCTTTCGTCACCGGCGTCATCGTCGTGCTCGCGGCCATGGTGGTCGGCTTCTTCGCCCCGAACCTCTATCTCTACCAGCGCACCTACAACCGCAACGAGCAGTTGCGGCGCGAGCTCCCGGATGCGATCGACCTGATGACGATCAGCGTGGAGGCAGGTCTTGGCTTCGACGCGGCCGTCCAGCAGGTGGCGACGAAGACGGAGGGTCCCCTCGCCGAGGAGTTCGTGCGCATGCTGCGCGAGATGCAGCTCGGTCAGGGACGCTCCGAGGCCCTGCGGGGCCTCGCCGAACGCTGCACCGTCGACGACGTGCGAACGTTCGTCAGCGCGATGGTGCAGGCGGACAGCTTCGGCATCCCGATCGCGCAGGTTCTGCGCGTGCAGTCCTCGGAGATGCGGGTCAAGCGCCGGCAACGGGCCGAGGCGAAGGCGCAGCAGGTGCCGGTGAAGATCACGGTGCCGCTGATCTTCTTCATCCTCCCCTGCCTCTTCGTGCCGGTCATGGGGCCGGCGATCATCAACGCGATGAACAGCTTCGGCAAATGAGCTCGCCGGTGCCGGCTGAGCCTACCCGGGTCGATCCGCACCACCGCCGGGTCGCAGCGCTCGGTCGCGCGTTCGGCATCGCCGCGATGCTCGTGCCCCTGCTCTGGGCGCGCGACGGCGACGAACTGGTCGCCCTGATGGCGATCACGTGCCTGTGGACGGTCGTCACCGTCCTCGAACGGGGCTCGCAGGTGGCGCTGGACCTCCTCGGCGGGATCGAGGCCGGGGGCATCGGGCTCATCTGCGGCACTGTCGTGGACCACTCCCCTGCGGTGTTGGCGTCCATGGCCCTCCCACCACTCGTCGGTGGCCTCTACCGGGGGGCCTGGGGCGTGGCCATGGCGTTGTCGACCGAGCTCTTTGCCGTGCTGATCGCCGTGCTCGCGGTGCAACACACCATCACGCCGACCGACGGCTATGACGTCTTCAGCTGGTCGGTGGCCGGCCTCGGCCTGGGGCTGATCGGCACGTTCCTGCACACCGCACTCATGCAGCGCGCCGACCCGCTCGCCCCGTACCGCTATGCCCAGTCGCTCCTGCGGCGGCTCATCAACATCAGCAGCGACTTCGACGGCGGCCTGGACCCGGTCGCCCTCGGCGGCGGCATCCTCTCCGACGTCCGTGACGAGGTGCCCACCACGTCGATGGCGCTCTACATCCCCCGCGGCGAGACCCTCATCCCGTTGGTCACCAGGGAGGTCGGAGGCAGCGTCGGGAGCGACTGGGAGGAGACCGCCCTGGTCGCCTGGACCACCGCGGACACCGTGGTCGACGACAACCTCTTCGCACTCCCGCTGCGCGCCAGCGAGAGCAGCGACGTCTCGGCGGTGGTCGTGGCCTGCCTGTCCGACCGGGTCTCCGCGGACGGGATCGGTCTGCACGACCGGCTCGAGAGGCTGCGTCGGACGGTCCAGACCAGCGCCGTCCAGCTCGACACCGCCCTGCTGTTCGCCGCTTTCCGCGACTCCGCCACCGCCCAGGAGCGCCAGCGGCTCGCCCGGGAGATGCACGACGGCGTCGCCCAGGACATCGCGGGACTCGGCTATCTGGTCGACGCGCTCGCCGGTACGGCGTCGACGCCGCAGCAGGCCGAGCGGATCGCCGTACTGCGCGAGCGCATCACCGCGGTGGTCGCCGAGATCCGGCGGTCGTTGGTCAACCTGCGCACCTCGGTCGGTGCCAGCGAGAGCCTGGGAGCCGCCATCGGCTCGATCGCGCGCAATCTGAGCGAGGTCTCCGGCGTTCCCATCCACGTGACGCTGGACGAGACGACGGATCGGCTGCGGCCCGAGGTCGAAGCCGAGCTCTTCCGCATCACCCAGGAAGCGATGAACAACGCGATCAAGCACGCCCAGGCCTCCGCGATCGAGGTGCACTGCCAGGTGCGCGCGCCGGAGGCGAGCATCAGCATCAGCGACGACGGTCGCGGGATGCAGGCGCCCCGGAAGGGGTCCCACGGTCTGTCCATCATGCGGGAGCGGGCACTGCTCATCAACGCCAGCCTCGACATGGTGCAGCGCCCCGGCGGCGGCGTGACCGTCACCGTGGCGATCAGGAGTGGATCCGACGAGGCCCCGACCAGTGGGCCAGGGAAGGCAAGGGTGGACGCATGACCACAGTGTTGCTGGTGGACGACCACGAGCTGATCCGCGAAGGGCTCGCCGGCGTGATCGACCTCGAGGAGGACCTCGACGTCATCGCTCAGGCCAGTAGCGTCGCCGAGGCCCTGTCCCTCTACGCCCGACACTCCCCCGACGTCGTCGTGGCCGACCTCCAACTCCAGGACGGGACCGGCCTGGACATCCTGCGCGCGATCCGCAAGCAGAGCAACACCACGGGCGTCGTGATCTTGACCATGCACTCCGGCGACGACCAGATCTTCGCCGCAATGGAGGCCGGCGCCTCCGGGTTCGTGGGCAAGGATGCGCCCTCCCAGGAGGTGGTGCGCGCGGCGCGACACGCCGCGGTCTCGCCGCGCTCGTTCGTGTGCTCCGGTCTGGTCGGCGCGATGATGCGGCGCCAGTCCAGTGAGTCGACCCGGCTCTCCGACCGCGAGCACGAGGTGCTGCTCCTCCTCGCCGATGGCCTCGGGGCTGCCGCCATCGGGGAGCGGCTCTATCTCTCCGAGTCCACCGCGAAGTCGCACATCGCCCGCATCTACCAGAAGCTCGGGGCCGCCAACCGCGCGCAGGCGCTGGTGACGGCCATGCGCATCGGCCTGCTCTCGAGCGTCAAGCCGACGGTCGGCTGAGGCCACACCTCTCGGCCAACGACCTCGGGCACCCGACCGGCGGCGGCGACGCATAGCCCGAACGGACTACCACGCTCGACACCATCACCTGATCCGCCAGGCCCGTCCCAGGCCCCAGGATGGTGTCATCGGGAGCGGCACCAGCCGCGTCCTTGGGGAGAAACAGAAACTTTCGAAGGGGAACACTCCATGCTGGACTACCTGCGCATCGCGCTCAACGCTCGCCTGGCCAAGATGGACGAGCGGGGCGCCTCGGCGGTCGAGTACGGCCTGCTGATCGCGGGCATCGCCGCCGTCATCGTCGCGATCGTCTTCGTCCTCGGCGGCAAGATCAAGGGTGTCTTCACCAACACCAGCAGCTGCATCAGTGCCGGTTCCGCCGCGAGCTGCTGACCGCATCCGGCGACGGGGAGGGATCACCATGCTGGACTACCTACGCAACATGCTCGACGCGCGCTTCGCCCGGATGGAGGAGCGCGGCGCCTCGGCCGTCGAGTACGGTCTGCTCATCGCCGGCATCGCGGCCGTCATCGTCGCCATCGTGTTCGTCCTCGGCGGCAAGATCAGGGACGCGTTCACCAACACGTGCACGGCCGTCAACAACAACACCGCTTGCTGACGGTCCTGGCCTAGGGACGGGACGGGGCGTCGCAGCCCACGGCTGCGGCCCCCCGTCCCGTTCCCGGCGCTCGTCCCCAGGCGGCGCCGGCCCGGCTCACCGGCCGCCGAGGATCCGCCCCGCCATCGCGATCCTCTGCAAGGCGGTCGGATGTGAGCCGAAGCAGAACTGCGACCACGCCGGCGGCGTGGGATCGGCCAACGAGCTGACCGCCAGCTGGCGCTGCAGGGCAACGAACGACGCCTCGTCGCGCGTCGTGATGAGCGCGTCCACGTCGGCGCGCGCCTCGATCTGCCGGCTGATCGTGTTCTCGATCGGCAGCGCGAGCGTGGACCCGAGGGCGAAGAGGGCGAGCAGCAGCGGTACGACGGCCGGGTCGCGCAGTCCGTCGTACCTGCGGCCGACCAGCAGACCGAGGAGGCCCACGCCGACGAAGGCGGCAGCGATGCCGAGCAGCGTTCCCGTCAACACGTCGTCGTGGCGTGCGTGCCCGAGCTCGTGGGCCACCACCGAGAGCACCTGCCCGCGCGGCACGTCGCGCACGAGGTTGTCGTAGAGCACCACCCGACGGGTCGACCCGAAGCCGGTGACGTAGGCGTTCAGCTCGGTGGTGCGCCGCGAGGCGTCGCTGACCAGGACATCGTCGAGCCGCACGTGCTCCTCGGCGGCGAGTCGCATCACCTGGCTGCGCAGCGACCCGTCCGGCAGTGGCTCGAAGTGGTTGAAGAGCGGCTCAACGAGCAGCGGGTACACGAACGAGCCGAGCAGGACGAGGGCGGCGATCGCCGCCCCGGCGATCATCGGCCACGCGCGTGGGAAGCGGCGGATCACGGCGAGCAGCACGATCACCGCGACCACGGTGGCCACGGCGGTCACCAGCATGCCGAGGGCGGTGTCGCGCGCGTAGGCAGACCAGGTCTGGCGAGAGAGGTCGTAGCGCAGGTCCTCGCGCTGAAGCGCGATCGCGAGCGGCAGGCCGGCTAGCCGGCCCAGCACGAGGGAGACGACGACGAGGACCGTCGCCCGCCACCACCACGGCCCGCGCACGTGCGCCGCGACCCGGCGTCCGAAGGAGGTGAATCCGAGCGCGCAGCCGACCGCCAGTGTCACCAGCAGGTCGGTCCGACTGAGCCATCTCGCCGCATGCGAGTACGCCGAGGCCCGCGCGATCTGCGCCGACGTGAAGACGGTGTCAGCCGGAGGTGGGTGCAGCGCGCCACCGGGGTACGGATGCCAGGGGACGAGCGTGACAGCGAGCAGGAGAAACAGGGCGGCTCCCCCGGCGGTCATCGCCCAGGCGAAGCGCCTCACCGCGCCCACGTCCTGAGCTGCTGGCGCCAGAGTCCGGTGAAGCGGGCGAGGCTGAAGCCGAAGTCCTTGCGCATGCTCCGGTCCACGTCAGCGCCGCCGCGGACGTCGTCGTACAGCTTCACCAGCGCCTGCTCGCCACCGGTGCTGGAGAGCAGGCGGCACGCCAGCCACGCCGCCTCGTACTCGGTCCCGAAGTCGTCGGCCTGGTCGTTGAACTGCGCTCGGCCCGGCAGGTGCGCCGGCGGGCCGTCCTTGCGCACCTGGGCGAGGATCTGCCGTGCGGTCGTCGACAGGGGGAGGTTGACGTCGCGCAGGGCGACGTAGTCGGCGAAGCCCTCGATCAGCCACGGCGGCATCGTGTCGTTCGTGGCCACGCCGGTGGCGTCGTGGGTGGCCTCATGGCTGAGCACGATCTGCGCTCCGGCGCTGTTGAGGCCACCGATGACCTGCGGGTTCACGAGCACGTGCACCGGCCCGTTCGCCGAGCCGTCGACGGTGGCGGTCACGGCGGCAACGCCGTGGAAGCTGCCCTGGTCCACGCCCATCATCTGTTCGAGACCGGACTCGGTCTGAGGCACCTCGAGCACCAGGTGTGGGTCCGGCCATGGCACGACCTTGCGGACCGCCGCGACGGCGTGGACCGCGAGTCGGTCGAAGCGGTCCGCGCGGCGCTCGGCCTCGGCTCCGGTGCCCTCGAGCACCACCATGGTCGTGGCCGTACGCCGCACCTGCACCGGGCCCGCAAGCCACAGCGGCAGCCGCTCGTCACCGCCGCCGAACCCGGCGATCGTCACGGTCTTGCCGGCCGGTGCGAACGAGACACTGATGTCTTCGGCCGCCGTCTCGGCATCGACGTCGGCGAACCGCCAGGTCACCGCGACGTCGGCGGTCCACGAGCCGTCCGCCGACACTGCCCCCTCGGGCGCCACGTAGCGGGCGGTGAAGTCCTCGACCCGTAGCGTCGAGGCGTTCGCGACCACCGTCTTGGCGATGCTGCCCGCGACGGCGTCAGGCGCGTGCGCCGCGACCGCCTGCTGCAGCGCTGCGAGCGCCGCCGCAGCCTCGCCGGGCTGCTCGAGCGCGGGCCGTCCGGAGCGGGCGACATTCGGCGGGACGACGTAGGTGTCGTCGTGGTGGATCCTCCACGCGAGGATGCCGGCCAGGATCAGAAGCAGCACCACGACCACGACGACGACACGCCCCGCCACTGCGGTGGAGTGGCGGGGCGTGGTCGTCATGGCGCCGAGTCAACCAGACCCGACGCACGGTGATGCGCGGGGGTGATGTGCGCAGGTGATGCGCCGGTCAGCCGGGGCGGACGGCTCCGACGAACGGCATCGAATAGAGGCCGGTGACCTTGACCCCGACGCTGGGGTTCTCCGCGTTGACGATGAGACCGTTGCCGATGTACATGCCGACGTGGCTGATCGGGTGGTAGTAGAACACCAGGTCACCCGGCTGCAGCTGCGAGGCCGGGATGTGCCGCCCGGAGTTGAACTGGGCGGCAGAGGAGTGCGGCAGCGCGACGCCGGCGGCACCCCAGGCACGCATCGTCAGGCCGGAGCAGTCGAACGCGTTCATGCCGGTGGCACCGAAGACATAGGCCTTGCCCACCTGCGCCATCGCGAAGGCGATCGCTGCGGCAGCGCTGCCGGTCGCCGCGATGTCGGTTGTGGAGACGCGGCTGCTGTCGCGGGAGAGCAGGGCCTCGCGCTGCTTGGCCTGGAGACCGCCCAGGACCTGCTTGGCCTCGGCGAGCTTCTGATCGATGGTCGCCTTGGCCTGCTGCAGCTGCGCCTCGGTGGCGGCGACCTCGCTCGCACGGTCCGCGGTCGCCTTGCTGCGCAGCTGGAGCGCGGTGACCTGGTTGGCGTAGTCGTTGAGCAGGCTCGACTGGATCCCGTCGTAGGCCGACATCGTGGAGAGGCCCGCGAGGAACGCCTTGGGGTCGTCGCTGACCACGACCTGGCCCACCGCGGACATGTTCGAGCCCTCGAACTGGTTCAGAACGGAGTCCCGGACCTGGTCGCGCACACCGCTGAGCTGCTGGTCCTGACGGGACTGATCGGCCTGGAGGTCGGTGAGCTCGGTCTTGAGCTGCTTGAGACGCACCGTCGCGGCGTCGTACTGCTCGCCGGCGATCTCGGCCTGGTGGTAGAGGTCGTCCACCTTGGCCTGGGCGTCCTTGACGGAGGGGGTCGCATGGGCAGGGACCGAGGGCAGCAGCCCCACTGTCCCGGCGACGGCGAGCGTCGCGATGCCAGCGATGATGCGGTTGCGACCGTTCATCACGAGCGGGCGGTCTCCTTGTATGTCGTACGCCTACCGGGTGAGCTGACGGGTTCGGGCACGACATGCCCTACCCCCGCTCCTCGCATCCGGATCGGACACGCCTCGCGGGAGATTCACCCCAGATGACGGCCAGGCCGTCGTTTGGTTCCCCGGCTCAGTCCACGCCCCGATGCGTGTCCTGACTCAGCGCGGTGCCCGCGCGGATCCCGTGTGATCCGCTGCCTCGGGCACCAAGTGCCTAGACGATAACCGAGCCTTGGCGTCACGGGCTAATCGTTCTCCCAGCATGTTGCGTCAATTCACAGCCTCCTCTGCCCCAGCGGTCACATCCGCCCCAGTGGCATCGGTGGACACTAGGCCGACTCGACCTCCGGTCCCTCGGTCGGCGTCACCATCCTCAGCGGCGGCACCAGGCCGCCGTCGGCCAGGACGGCGAGCGCGCGGCGCTCGTCGTCATCCATGGTGAGCTCGGGTGGTAGCCCGAGCAGCACCGAGACCACGCAGTCGTGGCACTCCAACCCCCGCACCACGCAGGTGTCGCAATCGATCCGTGTGCTCATGGCGCAGACCGTCGCAGCCGCCACCGACAGTTTTGACACCCGGCGCGTCGGAGGGCGTGTTGCGGCCGGGCGAGGACCACGACGGTCGCGCTCGTCGCGACTCAGCGCAACTGCTGCAGCAGCACCGATGTCGGCACCGACCGGGCACCGGCACGTGCCACGTCGCGCGCCACGGCCTGGTCGTCGGTGACGACGAGCACCACCCGACCGCTCGGCTCCGCGGCGACCAGCTCGCGGATCACGTCATCGGCGATGACGCCGGCCGGGCTGAAGAGCACTTTCACGCCCCGCGGCGTGGCGGGCACCTGACGGCCGCCTCCCGCCGCCACATTGGCTGCGTCGAAGACCACCGTGGTCTCCGCCCCGGTGCGCGCGACCAGGGGCGCCAGCGCCTGCAGCAACCGGATCCGCTGGGCGTCCAGGGGCGACGTCGGCCAGGCCTGCTTGCTCAGGTTGTAGCCGTCGACGATCAGACGGGCGCGCGGCATCGCGAGGTAGCCCTCCAACTCACCGACGCCCGCGACGCCGCGCTGGCGCTCAGTCGGCCCCGGACTGACGGCGTACGCCGACTCGACGGCCTCCCCCGGCGTCCCCTCTGCCGGCGGCAGGGCGAGCTCGCGCCGCAGGCCGGCCGCCGCGTCGAGCACCGTGTCGAGCAGGAGCCGGGCTCGCAGGGTCGCCTCCTCGCGCTCGGAGCGGACGGTACGCCGCTCCGTCCCCGCCTCAGCCTCCAGCTGCGCGACCCGGGCGCGCAGCTGGCGCAGCTCGCGATCCTGCGACTCCGTCGCGGCCACGGCCGCTGCCCTGGCCGTCTCGGCAGCGGCGAGGGCCTCCGTGGCATCGCCCAGCGCCTCGCGGCCGCTGACCCGTTCCTCGCCGAGCTTGCGGCGCAATGCGGTGTTCTCCTGCTTCAGCGTCTCGACGTCGACGCGTCGACGCTCACGCAGTTCGCGCACGTCGTCCTCGAGCTGCGCCACCCTGCGCCGTAGCCGGGCCGCCTCCGCCTCGTCGACCGGCGGCCGGCTCTGCAGCTCGCGCACCGCGGCCGCGACCCGGTCGTGCCACGCCTCAGGACGCAGGAGCCAGCCCAGCGCCGCTGCTTCGGCAGGGTCGGAGACTGGCCCCGCTTCCTCATCGGCCGCGCGCGCGTCGCGCAGCTGGACCGCCAGCCGGGCGCGCAGACCGTCCTCGTCGGCGGCGCCGACCTCGAGGGCTGCGGCGATCGCGGCACCGCCGGCCCGGGCACGACGCGCCGGCGCGAACGCCGCGATCCGCCGCAGCGGCGGGGGAAGGTCCGGCACCTGCGGCAGCACCGCCGCCGCGAGCGCGACGATCCGCGCCCGCACCGGCTCCGGGAGCTCGGCGAGGGACGGCGCCGGGTCCGCAGCGGTCGTCATGACCTGAAGGATAGGTGTGGCCACGCAGCGTGCCGCCCGGGAATTGTCGGTGGCGCGTCCTAGCGTCGCCGACATGAGCACGTCCGCGCCGACCCGGCCGAGATCGGGATGGGAGACCCAGCGCAGCTTCGATGAGCTGGGCAGGCCGCTGCGCGATGTGACGTTCTGCGTCGTCGACCTCGAGACGACGGGCGGATCGGCCGAGGCCGGCTCGATGATCACCGAGATCGGTGCGGTGAAGGTGCGGGGCGGCGAGATCCTGGGCGAGTTCCAGACGCTGGTCAACCCGCAAGGCTCCATCCCACCGTTCATCGCGGTGCTCACCGGCATCAGCGACACGATGGTCGCCGACGCGCCCAGGATCGAGTCGGCGCTGCCGGCGTTCCTGGAGTTCGCCGCCGGCTGCGTGCTCGTCGCCCACAACGCGCCCTTCGACGTCGGCTTCCTCAAGCACTTCGCCGCGCGCCAGGAGCGGGCGTGGCCGCCCTTCGAGGTGGTCGACACCGCCAAGCTCGCCCGCCGCGTGATCACGCGCGATGACGCGCCGAACTGCAAGCTCTCCTCCTTGGCGAAGGTGTTCAACGCCGGCACGACACCCAACCACCGGGCGCTGGCCGACGCTCGGGCCACCGTGGACGTGCTGCACGGCCTGATGGAGCGGCTGGGCGGCCTGGGCGTGCACACCCTCGAGGAGCTCCAGACGTTCTCGGCCCGGGTCTCGACCGCACAACGAAGGAAGCGTCACCTCGCTGAGGCGCTCCCGCATGCGCCGGGTGTCTACCTCTTCCGCGACGAACGGCAGCGGGTTCTCTACGTCGGCACCTCACGGGACCTCCGCACCCGGGTGCGGTCCTACTTCACCGCCTCCGAGACCCGCTCCCGCATCGGCGAGATGGTCGGGCTGGCCGCCACCGTCACCGGCATCGAGTGCGCCACCACGCTGGAGGCCCAGGTGCGGGAGCTGCGCCTCATCGCCGAGCACAAGCCGCGCTACAACCGGCGCTCGCGCTTCCCCGAGAAGATGCACTTCGTCAAGCTCACCCGTGAGCCGTGGCCACGGCTGTCGCTGGTGAAGAGGGTGCTCGACGATCAGGCCGACTACCTCGGGCCGTTCTCGTCGAAGAAGGTGGCGGAGAAGGCGCTGCAGGCCTTGCACGACACCTTCCCGGTGCGTCAGTGCACGGACCGGCTCGGACGCCAGGCGTCCCGCTCGCCGTGCGTGCTGGCCGAGATGGGCCGCTGCCTCTCCCCGTGCGACGGCAGTGCGGATGCAGAGGCCTACGCCACCGTCGTGCGCCAACTGCGTGACACGCTGCTGCGCCGCCCCGACAGCGTGATCTCCGCCATCACCGATCGAATGAGCGCACTTTCCGCAGCCGAGCGCTTCGAGGAGGCCGGCGTGCACCGTGACCGGCTGGCCGCCTTCATCCGCGCCGCGGCCCGGACCCAGCGGCTCTCAGCCCTCTCGCGCTGCGCCGAGGTGGTCGCCGCGCGCCGTGGTGACGACGGTCGCTGGGAGGTCCACGTCGTACGCCGGGGCCGGCTCGCGGCCGCCGGCATCCTGCCGCCCGGTGGCGACGCCCACGGCTACGTCCGTGAGCTGCGCGCCAGCGCCGAGACGGTGTTGCCAGCGCCGGGGCCGGTGCCGGCCGCGAGCGCAGAGGAGAGCGAGCTGATCCTGCGCTGGCTGGAGTCCCCGGGCATCCGCCTCATCGACATCGACGGCGAGTGGACCTGCCCCGTCGCGGGCGCCACCCGCCACCTTGCGGTGCACGACGCGGTCGAGGAGTCGCGTCGCACCTTGGTCCCCTTCGGCGAGCGCCGCGACCTCGCAACGGTTCACCAGCCTGCGCGATAGTCCACCGAACGGCTCCCTCACCACCACCCGTTCGGGCCATGTGGCAGCACATGTCCTGCGGTTTCGACCGCACATCCCTAGCGTGGTCGACGCGAAAGGGTGGAACGGATGAAGACAGACGTCGTCGTGGCGATGCCGGCGTACAACGAGAACGCCAGCATCGCGGACTTCATCACCGAGATCGACGAGGCGTTGCGATCCATCGGCGTGATGGCCGACTTCGTCGTTGTCGATGACCATTCGACGGTCCCGTTGGCGGCGACGATCAGTGTCCGACTGGCGCCGGATACTGCGAGGCGCGTGCTGGTGCTGCGCAACGACAGGAATCGCGGCCATGGCCCCACCGTCCTGCGCGGTTATCGAGCGGCGATCGCGACGGGGCGGCCGGTCGTGGTCCACGTCGACGGTGACGGCCAGTTCACGGGAGCTGACATCGCGCGAGTCGTCGCAGCCTTGGGCGAGAGCGACGCCGCCCTCGGCCGCAGAACCGATCGCCGAGAGGCTTGGTACCGAGCCGCGCTTTCGCGCGCCTGCCGAGCGCTTCTGGCCAGTGACGACGACGTCAATACGCCGCTGCGGGCCTACCAGGCTGCCGTCATCGCGGAGCTCCTTGCCTTCACTCCCGACGGGAGCCTCGTGCCGCATCTCCACATCTCAAGGGCCGAGGCCCGCCTTGGACTCACACGCGAACAGGTTCCGGTTCGCTCCCTCTCGCGACGCGGTCCGCAGCAGGACGGAGTCACCT
>Ga0209796_10000205_pt1 | contig 60255 bp, 49 predicted proteins | sample AgamicOrSfrz_FD_187167 | JGI IMG/M metagenome (GOLD analysis project Ga0209796, IMG submission 187167) | Agave microbial communities from Guanajuato, Mexico - Or.Sf.rz (SPAdes) (version 2) | ecosystem: Host-associated > Plants > Phyllosphere > Phylloplane/Leaf | place: Guanajuato, Mexico...
CATGCCACCACCATTGCCACCACCGAGCCCAGCGTCTTCAGAAAACCGACCGATTTCATATTTCTTCTCTCCTTAGCTTCATATTGGACCGCTTGAATAAGCGGCTTCGTTACGACTACCTGCGGCCATGCCCGAACGCCGGACGCGACAAGGCGCGCGGCGGGGCAATAGCCGACTGTGGCTGCGACACGAGATGCGAGAGGCAAAGAGAGGCCGGCTGCCATGTGCCGCATGCGATGACGACAACGCACATGCGATGCGGTACGAAAACCGGCAGGCCGCGAAATTCGCCGACGCGCCCGGTTCTTGTGTGTCGTGCCGGGTCGCGCCGCGCGAAACACTGGTTCGCGGCAGCGATGCACAATTTAATCTAGCCGAGCCAGAAGCGCAAAGGGTTTACTCACGAGGCACACGAACGGGCGTTGATTACACGCGTGGGTCGTCACTTTTTGTTACGGCTTTCTCGGCGCCCCTCCCGGCCCTGCATTCCGCCGCCGCGGCAATCTCAGGTACCATCGGCGCCACGCACAGAACCGCCCTTCAAATTCACCTTCGACCGTAGCCGTCCCGTCATCCGATGAAGCCAGCCGCCGGCCGCAAACATCCAGCGCGCCCTACCCGTCTCGTCGCCCGTTTCGTCGCGATCTCCTGGCGCGATCTCGCGGTCTCGTTCGGACCGATTTTCCTGATCGCCGTGGCTGCGATCTGGGTCGCCGTGCGCCTCATCCAGCCCGCGCCGCCGAGCACGCTGACGATCAGCGCGGGTCCGCAGGGCAGCACCTTCTGGAATGCCGCGCAAAAGTACAAGGAGATTCTGGCGCGCAACCGCATCACATTGAACGTGCTGCCTTCGGAAGGCTCGTTGCAAAATCTGCAACGGCTGTCGGCGCCCGATTCGAATGTGGACGTTGCGTTCGTACAGGACGGCATCGCGCCTGGCGCGGCCAGCAATGGCTTGATGTCGCTTGGCAGCGTGTCGTATGTGCCGCTCGCGATCTTTTATCACGGGCCCACGGTCACGCGGCTGTCGGAATTCAAGGGCCAGCGGCTTGCCGTTGGGGCCGAGGGCAGCGGCACGCGCCAACTGGCGCTCGCGCTGCTCAAGGCGAACGGCATCGAGCCCGGCGGTGCAACCCGCCTGCTGCCGCTCTCGGGCGACGACGCGGCCCAGGCGCTCGTCTCCGGCAAGGTGGACGCGGCGTTTCTTGCCGGCGATTCGGCGCAACCCGCAGTCATGGGCAAGCTTTACCGCACGCCGAACGTGCAGTTCTACGATTTCACGCAGGCCGACGCATACACGCGGCGCTTTCCGTATCTGACGCAACTCGAATTGCCGATGGGCGCGTTCGACCTCGGCAAGAATCTGCCGTCCGTGCCGATCCATATGGTCGCGCCGACCGCCGAACTGGTGGCGCGCAACTCGCTGCATCCCGCGCTGTCGGACCTGCTGATCGAAGCCGCGCGCGAGGTGCACGGCAAGGCCAACATCATGCAGCGCGCCGGTGAATTTCCGGCGCCGCTCGCTCACGATTTCCCGATCAGCGACGACGCCGCGCGCTACTACAAGTCGGGCAAGAGCTTCCTGTACCGGCTGTTGCCGTTCTGGCTCGCGAGCCTCGCCGACCGCTTGCTGGTGGTGGTCGTGCCGCTCGTGGTGCTGCTGATTCCGGCGCTGCGCCTCGTGCCGTCGCTATACGCGTGGCGCGTGAAGTCGCGCATCTATCGCTGGTATGGCGCGCTGATCGCCATCGAGCGCAGCGCGCTCAGCGACCACTCGGCGGCCGAGCGGGCCTCCTTGCTGCAACGGCTCGATACCATCGAGGATTCGGTCAATGGTCTGAAGATGCCGCTCGCCTATGCGGACCAGTTCTACGTGCTGCGCGAGCATATCGGCTTCGTGCGGGCGAGGCTCATGCAAAGCCGCGATTCGAGCCGCGATTCGAGCCGCGATTGGAGCCGTGATTCGAGCCGTGATTCGAGCCCTGATACGTGGCGCGACATGCCCGGCGACGATGCGCAAGAAGACTCCGTCGCGGCCAGCGCCGGTAAGGATGCAGACGAAGCGCGGCGAGCCGATCGCGCGGACCCGGCCGGCAAGCGCAACGACACCCCGCCCGCCGCGCCGACCGAAGCCGCGGAAATCGGCGAAGTCGGCGAACTCGGCGAAGTTGGCGAAGCTGGCGAGTCCGGTGACCAGACCCGCGACGAAACACCGGTGCGCGAGCGCCGGCAGTCAGATTGACGGTGCAAGGCAGAGCCGCACCGCGTAAGATCATTACAATTCCGACGTTCGAGCAGATTCATCCGCCGACCCCGTCGGGCAGGCAATCCGGGAGACATATATGACCGTTGGCATCGACGCCGCGCAGCCGCTGTGGTTTTACGATTTCGTCTCGCCGTTCACGTATCTGCTACTCGAGCAACACGACAAATGGCCGGGCTTCGACTTCGTCTTCACGCCGGTGGTGCTGAACGACCTGTATCGCCACTGGGGGCAGCGGCCGGCCTACAGCGTGCCGGCCAAGCGCACCTTCATGTACCGGCACGCCCTCTTTCGCGCTGAGCAGCTCGGCATTCCGTACAAGATGCCGCCCGCCCATCCGTTCGACTCAATGAAGCCGCTGCTGCTCGCCACCGCCGCCCAGGCCGACGTTGTCTGCGTGCGCGAGATCTTCCGCTTTATCTGGCGCGAGGGCCGCGATCCGTCGAGCGACGAGGCGTTCGCCGAACTCTGTGAACGCGTGGGCATACCCGACGGCCCGGAGCTCATCAAAAGCGAGGAAGTGAAGGCACAGTTGCAGCGCAATACCGCCGATGCAATCGGGCTCGGCGTGTATGGCGTCCCGACTTTCCGTCTGAACGACCAGTTGTTCTGGGGCGAAGATGCGTTGCCGATGGTGCTCTATTGCGCGCGCACGCCGAACTGGCTGGAATCGAGCGAGGTCAGGCGAATCAGTGCGCTGCCTTGGGGTGTCGCGGACATCTGAACGGCAAGCGCGGCGGCGAACGGCGGACGGCGGCCCAATACACGCTCCGGGCATGGCTGATGCCGGTCATACCGCGCGCGCTATGGCGGCCGCGGTGCAATCGGGCCTAAGGTTATAACCTTTGCGCCATGCATGGTTCGCGCGTTGTTGCAGCGCCCGCGCGCGCCTGCTCGCCAGGCGTTCGCGCTTTGCGACAACAGCCCGGCGCTTCGCTTTCTTGCTGACCATGGACGACACCGCCGCCTCTCTCGATATCTGGCTCGTGCGCGTGCTGCGCACGCTGCTCGTCGAGCGCAGCGTCACGCAAACCGCGCTGCGGCTCAATCAGACCCAGCCCGCAATCAGCACCGCGCTGCGCAAGCTGCGCGAGACGCTAAACGATCCGATCCTCGTACGCGGCAAGTCGGGCATGGTGCCGACCGAATATGGCGGGTCGCTGCTGGCCTCCGCGCAACGCGTGCTGCGCGAGGTCGACTTCGTGGCGACGCCCCACGGCGACTTCGATCCCGGCCGCTCGCGCCGCACGTTTCGCGTCGCGGCGCCCGACTATCTGAATGACTTCTTCATGCCGACCGTGATCGCGCAGTTCCGCGAGGCGGCGCCGCACGCCCGGCTCGAAATCGATTCGCTGAACCCGATGCTAGACCATAGCGCTGCGCTGGACGCAGGCGAGCTCGATCTCGTGATCGGCAACTGGCCGAAGCCCGATCCACGTTTTGAGCGCAGCGATCTTTTCTCGGACACCGTGGTGTGCATGATGCGGGCGAATCATCCGCTCGCGCATGCGCCGCTCACGCGCGAGGCCTATCTGGCGGCGCCGCACCTCGCGCCGACTCCTTATAGCGGCGGACGCGGCGGCGCAATCGACATCGGCTTTGCGCGTGCGAAAGCGCAACGGCGCATCGTCGCTACGCTGCCCTACTTCGGGCTCGTGCCGCAGACGCTATTGCAATCGGACCTGATCTTTACGACGACCCGCCGCTTTGCAATGCATTACGCGAGCATTCTGCCGCTGGCAGTCGTCGAGGCACCCATTCCGTTTCCGCGCATCAAGTGCTATCAGATGTGGCATCCTCAGCCGGATCGCCCAAGCGATCTAGGCTGGCTGCGCGCGCTGATGTCCCAGGTGTCGGACGGCCTGATCGCGCAAAAGGCGCGGCGCGTGAAACGGGTACGCTGAACGAAGCGCGAAGGCCGTGAAGCGTGGCAAGCGCATAAAGTGTCGGGCGGGCGGATGTTCAGGCGCCTTCCCGCTTGCCGCTACACGCTGACGGCCGGCCGTTGCCGCTCCTGCAAGGCCGCAACCTGTGAGGTGATTTCGCGCCGCCCGCGAACCTGCAGCAACTCCGCGCACACCGCCACGGCAATCGCTGCGGGCGCCTTATCGACAATGCCAGCAATGCCGATTGGACACGTCATCTGCTCAAGCCGCTTAGGCTCGATGCCACGTTCGAGCAAACGTCGCTCGAACTTCACGCGCTTTGTCTTCGAACCGATCATGCCGAAGTAGGCAAAGTCGCACCGCCGCATGATGCGCAGCGCGAGCGAAAAGTCGAGCGCATGGTTGTGCGTCATCACGAGAAACCAGGCTCCGGGTGGTGCCGAGTCGACGATCGCCTCGGGTGTGTCGGTGGCTTCCACCTGCACGTTCGCGGGCGTTTCGTCGGGGAAAAGTTCGTCGCGCTCGTCGACCCACTGAACCACGCACGGCAAGGTGCCGAGCAGCGCGATGAGCGCGTGCCCCACATGGCCTGCGCCAAACAGCACGACATGCAGCGGCGCCGCGCGTGGCGCTTGCACAGCGCTGCGCGAGTCCGTGCTCATTGGGTAACGGTCTTCCATCGGGTTCGTCCTCTTTATCGCTGTGCGGCGCACGCCGCGGCGCGCACCGCGCCCACAGCCTTGAGGATTTCCTCGCTGGTGGCCGGCGCGTTCAGCGGCGGATTGACCGCGTGACCACCGACTGCTGAGATCGCATCGCGAATGGCAAAGAACACCGAGAACGGCAGCAGCAACGGCGGCTCGCCCGTCGCCTTCGAACGGTGAATGCTGTCCTCCGCGTTGCGGTTCTTGAAGAGGCGCACGTTGAATTCGGGCGGCGTGTCGTTGACGGTCGGAATCTTGTACGTAGACGGCGCGTGCGTCATCAGCTTGCCGCCTGCGTTCCACCACAGCTCTTCGGTAGTCAGCCAGCCCATGCCCTGAATGAACGCGCCTTCCACTTGGCCGACGTCGAGCGCCGGGTTCAGCGACGCGCCCACGTCATGCAGCGCGTCGGCGCGCAGCACACGCATTTCGCCGGTCAGCGTGTCGATCACCACTTCGGACACCGCCGCGCCATACGAGTAGTAATAGAACGGCCGGCCTTGCAGCTTCGCCTGATCCCAGTAGAGTTTGGGCGTCGCGTAAAAACCGTCGGACCACAACTGGATGCGCGCGAGGTACGCCTTCGCGACCACTTCTTCGAACGGCACCACAGCCTCACCCACGATCACCCGGTCATGCGCAAAATGCACTTCTGCTGCAGTGACCGCGGCCGCGCCGAACCGCTCGGCGGCGAACGCGGCGAGACGCTCGCGCAGCTGACGCGCGGCGTCCTGCGCGGCCTTGCCGTTCAGATCGGAGCCGGTCGAGGCCGCCGTCGCCGAGGTGTTCGCGACCTTGCTCGTATCGGTGGCGCTCACACGAATGCGCTCGAATCCGACGCCCAGTTCATGCGCGACGACCTGCGCGACCTTGGTATTCAGGCCCTGACCCATTTCGGTGCCGCCGTGGTTCACGAGGACCGAACCATCGGTATAGATGTGTACGAGAGCGCCCGCCTGGTTGAAATGGGTGACGTTAAACGCAATGCCGAACTTGACCGGCGTGAGCGCCAGCCCTTTTTTCAGCACCTCGTTGTTCGCGTTGAACTCGTTGATTGCGGCGCGCCGTGCGCGGTATTGACTCGTCGCTTCCAGTTCGTCGATCAGTTCGTGAATCACGTTGTCTTCGACCATCTGACCATACGGCGTCTGATTGCGCTCGGTCTTGCCGTACAGATTGCGGCGGCGCACGTCGAGCGCGTCTTCGCCGAGCGAACGCGCCACGTTGTCCATGATGTATTCGATGGCAAACGCGCCTTGCGGACCGCCGAAGCCGCGAAACGCGGTGTTCGACTGCGTGTTGGTCTTGCCGCAGAAGCCGTCGATGGTGACGTCTGAAAGCCAGTACGCGTTGTCGAAGTGACACAGCGCGCGCGTCATCACGGGGCCCGACAGGTCCGCCGAAAAGCCGCAGCGCGAAGTCATGTCAACCGCAACGCCCTCGATCACGCCCTTGTCGTCGTAGCCGACTTCATAGGTGTAGTGGAAATCGTGGCGCTTGCCGGTGATCATCATGTCGTCGTCGCGATCGGGGCGCAGTTTGACGGGGCACTGCAGCTTCCATGCGGCGAGCGCCGCGCAGCATGCAAAGAGACCCGACTGCGATTCCTTGCCGCCGAAGCCGCCGCCCATGCGCCGGCATTCGATCAATACGTTATGCGAAGCAATACCTAATGCGTGCGCGACGAGGTGCTGCATTTCCGTGGGATGCTGCGTCGAGCAGTAGACGTGCATGCCGTCGTCGTCCTTGGGCACAGCGTAGGAAATCTGACCTTCCAGATAAAACTGTTCCTGACCGCCGAGCAGCATTTCGCCCGCCTGCCGATGCGCCGCGTGCGCGATCTTCGTGCCGGCCTCGCCGCGCGCGAGTTTCATCGGCGGCAGCACCGACTGGTTGGCGGCGCGCGCCTGCTGCGCCGTGAGAATCGCGGGTAGTTCGTCGTATACGATCTCCGCGCGCCGTGCGGCGAGGCGCGCGGCTTCATGCGAGGTCGCGACCACGATGAACACCGGCTGCCCGACGTATTGCACGAGCCCGTCCGCGAGAATCGGATCGTCGCCGTGGACGATCGGCGCCACGTCGTTGGCGCCAGGAATGTCGTCCGCTGTGAAGATCGCGACCACGCCGGGCGTCGCGCGCACTTTCTCGAACGACATCGACACGATCCTCGCATGCGCTTTGGACGACAGGCCGAGCGCCGCGTGCCGCGTGCCGGCCACAGTGGGAATGTCGTCCGTGTAAGTGGCGCGGCCGCTCACGTGCAGATGCGCCGATTCATGTGGACGCGACACGTGCACCTGCGTGAAGTCGTCGAGCGCCTGAGCGTCTTTCAGGAAAGGTTCGGCATGCTGATTCATTGTTGGGTTCTCCGTGTTTCTGCTGGATCGCGCGCGTCAGGCGCCGGCTGCGGCGTTGGCCTCGCTATCTGCGTCGGCTGGCGCGCAGGCCGCCGCGACCGCGCGCACGTCCAGCGCGCTTCGAGGCAGCGGATTGTGCGGGCGGGTTTCGAGCCAAAAGCGATACAACGTATTTTTCGCGGCTTCCAGACGATAGTTGCTGGTCGCGCGCATGTCGGAGAGTGGCGTGTAGTCGTTGGCGAGCGCGAGCATTGCGGCCTGTACGGTGGCTTCGTGCCATTGCGCGTCCCGCAGCACGGCTTCCGCCTGGGTCGCGCGCCTGGGCGTCGCGGCCATGCCGCCGAACGCGATGCGCGGCTCGCGAATCAGCGTGCCCTCGGCAATGAACGAAAACGCTGCGCAAACGGCGGAGATGTCGGAGTCGAAGCGCTTCGAGAGTTTGTAGGTGCGAAATTGCAACTGCGCGCGGGCGCCGATGCGAGACGGCACCTTCACGCCGACCACGAACTCGTGTTCCGCCATGTCCTTCTTCTGATAGGCGAGGTACAGGTCTTCGAGCGGCATCTCGCGTTCGCTCGCGCCGCCGCGCACTATCACGCGCGCACCGAGCGCGATGAGGCCCGGCATCGAGTCGCCGATTGGCGAGCCGTTGGCGATGTTGCCGCCAAGCGTGCCCGCGTTGCGGATCGGCAGCGAGGCAAAGCGCTGCCACATCTCGGTGACTTCGGGATACTGCTTCGCGATCTCCGCGTAGGCCTTTTCGACGGTCACGCCCGCGCCGATCTCGATCCAGTCGCCGCGCGTTTCGAGCTTCTGCAATTCGGCAACCTGCCCTACGTAGACCACGTTGCCGAGCTCGCGCATCTGCTTGGTCACCCACAGGCCGACGTCCGTGCTGCCCGCGAGAATGCGCGCGGCCGGTTCGGCCTCCTTGATCTGCGCGAGTGCTTCGACGGTGCGCGGCGCGTAGAAGCGCTGACCGTCCTGTTCATAGTGAAACGTGCGATCGCGTTGCAGCGTGGCAAGCACGGCCGCGAGTGCGTCCACGTTCAGCGGCGCTTTCGGCGCGGGCCCTTCGAACATGCGCACGGCCGCATCCACAATCGGACGGTAGCCAGTGCAGCGGCACAGGTTGCCGGTGAGCGCATTGCTGATCGCTTCGCGCGACGGCACCGTCCGGTTTGCGCAGCTCTGCTCGTGGCCGTGCTTTTCGTACAGCGACCACATCGACATGACGAAGCCGGGCGTGCAAAAACCGCATTGAGAGCCGTGGCATTCAACCAGCGCCTGCTGTACCGGATGCAGCGAGCCGTCGGGCTGGCGCAGGTCTTCGACGGTAAAGAGCGCCTTGCCGTCGAGCGTCGGCATGAACTGGATGCACGCGTTGACCGCCTTGAACTCGACGCCGCCCGCTTCGTTGCGCTCGCCGATCACCACGGTGCACGCGCCGCAATCGCCCTCGGCGCAGCCTTCCTTGGTGCCGGTGCAGCGCGCGTCCTCGCGCAGATACTGCAGAACCGTGCGGGTGACGGGCGCGTCCTTGATCTCGCGGATCTCGTTGCGGTGATAGAAGCGAATCGGCTCAGTCATGTGTCGGGCTCTCGGTTCTCGAATCTCGGGCGCGGTTGCCAGCACCGCGCGGATGGTTCAAAAACTATCATCGTCAATAAAGAGAACCCATAGCCCGACCCGCATGCGGGACATATTCGCAAAGCGATATTGAGACAGATTCAGCGCGTCGTTCGCTTATGTTGAAGTGGCTGATTCGAGGTGTTCTGGCCGCAGCTTGTGCGTCCAAGCCAACTTGAGGGCTATGTCGAAGCGGATTGAACCGCCCATTGACGCGGATTTCTTGCCGCGCAAGTTCGCTTTTGAAGCCTTCGCGCGCCGCCTTTCATCTGATAATTATTAAGCGAACGCTGCAAGAGAATCAGTTCCATGGGAAAATCACGCCTTTCCGCGGTTTTCAAGTCTCGTTTTCCCCATGTCCACCGACTCAGCGCCACCTCGCAGCGAATTCGCGACGACCATGCAGATCATTCCGGTCGTCTTTTTCACGTTTCTTTGCTACCTGACCATCGGCATTCCGCTTGCGGTGCTGCCAGGCTACGTCCACGACGACCTGGGGTATAGCGCGGTGCTCGCCGGTGCGGCCATCAGCGTCCAATACCTGGCGACGTTGGCTTCGCGGCCGCTCGCCGGCCGTTCCGCCGACACGCTCGGGCCGAAACGCACGGTGTCCATCGGCTTGCTGGGCTGCGGCGCGAGCGGCGTGCTGTTGCTGCTGGCGGTGTTGTGCGGACGCTGGCCGGCGGCGAGCCTCGCGCTGCTGGTCTGCAGCCGGCTGGTGCTCGGATTCGGCGAAAGCCTGTGCGGCACGGGCGCGATTCTCTGGGGAATCGGCCGCGTGGGCACGAGCAATAACGCACGGGTGATTTCCTGGAACGGCATCGCCACGTATGGCGCGCTGGCGGTGGGTGCGCCGCTCGGCGTGGCAATCGAGCGGACCGTCGGCTTTGCCGCGCTCGGCATTCTGGTGATGCTGCTGGCAGCGCTCGGCTTCTACCTTGCGCGCGCGATTGCGCCGGTGCCCGTCGTGCACGGCGAGCGGATGTCGTACCGAAGCGTATTCACGCGCGTGCTGCCGCACGGCATAGGTCTCGCGCTCGGCTCCGCCGGTTTTGGCTCGATCGCGACGTTCATCACGCTGTTCTATGCGGCGAAGCAGTGGCCGAACGCGGCGTTGTCGCTGACGGTGTTCGGCACGCTGTTTATCGGCGCGCGGCTGCTGTTTGCCAACACCATCAAGACTTACGGCGGGTTCCGGGTCGCGATTGCTTCGTTTTCCTTCGAATGCGTCGGCTTGCTGATGCTGTGGCTCGCGCCTGAACCGCACGTTGCATTGGCGGGTGCGGCGCTGACAGGATTCGGATTTGCGCTGGTGTTTCCAGCGCTGGGCGTGGAGGCCGTGGGCCTCGTGCCGCCGGCCAGCCGGGGCGCGGCCTTGTCGGCGTATTCGGTGTTTCTCGATTTGTCGTTGGGCATTACCGGGCCGTTGGCAGGCTACATTGCCGGCGAGTTCGGCTATGGGTCGGTGTTTCTGTTCGCGGCTATGGCTGCTGCGGCGGCTGTCGGGCTGTCCTGTTTTCTCTATCTTCGCGATGCGAAAGTCGGGAAGATGCCCGCGGCACTTTGAGCGCGGCCGTGCGCCCGGCTGTGTTGGCGCGCGGCGCTTTTTGATGCCCGCCCTTCGGCCAGGAAGAATTAGCCCGCCGGGGATACGTGGGTGGTCGCCGCAGCCGGCTTCGGCTTGGGCGGATTTGGGAAGCTCTGTTGCGGCGCGGGTCGCCGGATGCTGTCATCGGTTGCGCCGACCAGATTGAGCGTGTTCTCGCGTGCCTCGATCTTCACCGGGTCCGTCTTCTTCCACTGCTTCTTCGGGATGACCAGTTTCCAGGTCGCGTCGCTGCCCGGGTTGCGGAAGAAGGCAACGACACCCACATATTGCGCGTCGCCGTTCATCGGCTCGCTGATGCTCGCGCTGGCGTCGGGGCGCAGCACGACGTCTCTGGTCGCCAGCAGGTCGGCTTTCAGCGCATCGAGGTCGTTTGTTTGCAACTGCTGGTAATCGAGCTGCTGGAAGGTCTGCGGCGTCTTTAACTGATAGATCCGCACCACCGTCGACAACGATTGTCCATCGCCGGTTGCGTTCAACGACGAGCGGCTCGCGAGGTCGATGTTCATTGTTTTCACCTGCGTCGTGAATGCCCATTTCGCTGCATCCACCGTGCTGTCCTTGACCGTCTGCCCGACTCCGCACCCGCCGAGGGCAAGCATGGTCAGGACGATTGCTCCGGTTCGAAGCTGCTGCATCATCGTTTGGTCCCTTGTGTGTTGCGTGAATCGGATTGCCTGTTCATGGACGGAGAGAGCGGGCAGGCGCTGACGGTCGGCGCTGGGGAGGTGCCGCCGGTCCATTGGGCGAGTTGGACAATGGTAATAGCGGTCGCACGAGCGCCCGCGTTCGCCCTCGGCAGCTGGGTGGTATAGCCCAGGCTGACCTGAGCCGAGTTCAGTTGCTGCGCCGGCATGAGTTCCGGGCGGACACGCATTTCCAGATGCGCCCGCGCCTCGTAACCCAAATAAAAGCGCAACAGCGCCATCAATTCGCGATGGCGGCTGCGCCCCGGCATCAGGCCAAGTACGGTTTCACGCGCTCGGGGAGTAATGATCACGCGCACCGTATTGGCCCTGTCGTAAAACCCCCGGCCCAGCAGACAGCCTTCCCCCAATGCGCCGGGCACGTAGTGGTCTGCGCGAATCCACACAGGATAGAACTCCTCCACCGCGATATGTGCATCCGGCGCCGCATGCTGCAGCACACCTGCCAACCCTTCGGCCGTGCGCGTCTTCTGGTTCGCGAGCCCAAGCATCGACAGCAGTTTGCGCGGGCCGACCGCCTCGGCAATTCCCGGAGTGCCGAGGCCAAGTCCGGCGAAGCTCAACAGGTAACGCGAAATCTCGTCTGTGCCGTCGCGCCTGAAACCCGCCGGATAGCGATACTTGCGCCACACGCGGAAGTACTGCGTAACCACGCGGTGATGGAACAGGTCGAGAAACGCCGACATGGGTTGCGCGCCGTCGCGGTTCTGTGCGACCTCGTCGACGAAGTACGACGGCATGCGGGCATCGACACCATACAGGCCCAGAAACGTCGTGCGCACGGTCGGCGGCGCCGACGGATCGTCCAGGTCGTATTCGACTGCATCAATCTCGCGATTCGGGAATCCTAGCCGCATGCGCGAGCGGAACCGCACCGGTTCCGTGGACGGCGAATCGGCCGTACCGAGCGGCGGCTTCTCCGGCGCGGTCAGTTCGATAAGTTCGCAGAACCGGAAGAAGTTCATCTGCGGTGCCTGATCGAGCAGAACTGGCAACAACGTCCTCGCGCCGTATGACGGATACTTGCTTCCCGGTGCGTTCAAAACGGTGCTCCTTCGCCCTTTGTTTCGGGCCATTCAATGCGGCGGCCAGTGGGCTGCGAGATGATCACCAGCTTCGTGAAGAGGTTCAGCGTTGCGTACAGTCCGAGAAAGCGATTCAACATCCCGCCGAATAGTTCGACGTCGCCATCGCCAGCAAACTGATTGCTGTCGAGCGTCACTTCGATTTCCACGCCACGCTGCAGACCACCTTGCACAAGCTTCTGCAAGAGCCGGTGCTTGACATCCGTTATCGCGTCGATGCGGCGTTTGTTCAGTTCACCCTCTGTCCAGTCGTACAGTGAGAGGGAACCGCGCAGAATTTCCGCATCCAGCAGCGACAGATAGTTCGGCGCGAGATGCGACAACACGCGCCACTGGAAGCGGTCGCCGGTGGGCGGATAAACCGGCAGAGTTGGAGCGGTGAGGTTGCGCACCGAACCGATGTTCGTGAACCCGCTGCGCATCCTCTTGATACCGGCTTCACGCAGGTCCTTGCGCGGCAGCATACCGTTGGTGCCGGTCACAGACAGTGACAGCGTCTCCTCTTCCAGCGCCTCTTGATACTCCCACGCATGGCCGCCGAGTACGACCCACGTCTCGAAGCGGCCCGATGGCCCGCGCCGCACACGCGTGTGAAAGTAGCGTTCGGGCATTTCGTGATGCAGCATACCGCCGCGATGACGGAACGCGGCGAACGGCGCGTATTCGAAGCGTCGGCCCGAGCCCGCCTCGAAGCCCTGGACGCTATCGACCGAATAGACGTCGACGTGCTTGCCGAAATGCTCGATTGCGTGGACGCGGTATTCGGTCTCAAACTGCGTGGCGACCACCGGGTCCGCTTCCAGCGGAAACAGATTGATGATCGGCGTGCAGAAGAGCCGCACGTTCTCGGCCGAGAAACGCATGTCGTCCGGATACGGCTTATGCAGCACGATTTCGACGTCGAAATACGGCGCGTCCTGTGCGATTTCCTGCATGTTGAGGCCGAGCAGATCGACGAACATGAACTTTTCAGGGAACGTGAAGTATTCGAGCAGCAACTGATAGCCGCCGAACGCGTTATCCGCCTTAGGCCACAGGCGTTCGTTTGCGGCAAAGCCGGCCGGTTCTATGCGCAGCCCCCGCATCGGCTGCGGCATGCCCGGACGATCAACGGGATAGCCAGGTACGCGCACATTGATGGCCACGGGCTTTGCAATAAGCGCGGCATAAAGGGCGAGGGCGACTGAGCGATCGGCGTTGAGGAACAGACGTAGCCGCGGTACTTCGAGTTGCTCGCGCCGCGCCTGCGGTTGCACTTCGAGCCGCAAACGCAGCACGGACCGGCCGTCCTCGCGCGCATAGGCGCGAGCGTCGGACAAATGAAGGGGATACAGGTCGACTTCCTGAGTCGTGCGGTAAATGCACTCGACACGCTCCTCCCCCGCAGCCGACGACGGTTCCGCGATGATTGGGTCTGACGTCACTTCCAGCCCGGCTGCCAGCGTTTCATGTTTTTGCAACGCGCCGTGGGCCGGGCTCAGTTCAAGAATCGACAGCGACGGAATCATCCGGAGATAGTGCGGCCACAGCATGCTGACCAGCCCCTCGGTCAGCTCCGGCAACTCGTCATCCAGCTTGTGGCGCAGACGCCCCATCAGGAACGCGAACCCTTCGAACAGACGTTCTACGTGCGGGTCGCGCTCTCCGATGTAATCGATGTTCAGCATTCTTGCTCGCTCGGGGAACGCCCGCGCGAACTCCTTGCCCGCTTCGCGCAGATAGCGCATTTCCGCTTCGTAGTAGCGGAGCACTTCGTTGTCGTTAGTGGCGCTGCTCATTGGCACAATCTCGCATGTCGGTGTTCTCGTATCGCCTTAAGCCAGCGCGACGGCTCGCGCCGGATCAATCGCGGTGAGCTCGCCCGTCAACAGTTCGATGCGCGCGCTCAACGCCGGCCTGTCTGCGTCCTTGCGATTCATCCTCACTTTCAGCAAACGCAGCAAATGATGCTTGGCTTCAAACGCGAGAGACGGCTCCCACGCGCCAAGCTCGAAACGCTGTGCGCTGCGCTCAAGCGTGGACAGCAGATGCAGCGCCGTGTCCGCACGGTCGGCGCGCTCGGCCACGCGCGCCATCACCAGTTGGCGCAGGAAGCGTTCGCGTTCGCCCTGTTCTGCGCGTTGCGCGGGCAAGCCCTGCAACCAGGCAAACGCCGCCTCAAGCCCCTGCTGGGCGGCAAGATCGGACGCGTGCGCCTCGGTCTCCGCCCAATCCGTATGAGCCGACGACGCGCTCACGGGCGCGACTGCCTCGCCACGCTCGACGTCACGTACCGTTGCGTAGCGCGCGATCCATTCGAGCGTCGCGTCGTCGGCAAACGGCGAGCCGTCGGAAAACGCCAGTTGATCGAGTCCCGGCAGCCGCTCGAGCATCAGTGCGCAGTCGGTCGCCGCCAGGTCGCGGACCTGCGCATATTCGCCGCCGGCCTGCTCCTGCGCGCTGAACGCGTAATACTGGAGATCCAGCCAGAAGTGGTTGGCGCCTTCGGCAAACGCCGCTTCTACGCGATCCAATAGTTCCGGCCATTGTTTCTGCAGCAGCAGGCGTTTCAGATGCGAGCGCAATTCCGCGCGCGGCGCGACGAGCCGGGTTTTGCCGCTGGGCTCGTGCGGCGGCACTTCCGTGAGCGTGTCCCAGCGCACGCAGCGCATCAGCCGGTAAGCCGCCAGATATCCGTGTGGCTGGTCCCGCAGAAACTGCGCCATTTGACGCGCGCGCTCGAGCAGTTCACGGGTCGAAGCGACTTCGGTCGGAGCGGCCAGCGCCGCGGCCGTCAGGGTCGAGGGCGACGGCGTAACGCCAGAGAGCTTGTCGGGGCTCACGCTTGGCGCAGGCTGCGGCGCTTCCAAGCGACTTTGGAAGCGGCGAAACAGTGCATCCAGTTCCGGGCGCGCGGCTTCCGGCCATTGCGCGGTGCGCTCGACAATCAATGCGAGCGCCGAAAGCGTGCGTTCGAGCAGCGTATCCGACAGACCCTGTACACGCTCCAGCCTGTCCGCGAAGGTGCTCCCCGCGAGCCACTCCAGCGCGGCCTTCCGGGTGCCGGCGCGGGCCGGCAGCAGCTCTTCGCCAAAACGGTCGACGAGTGCCGACAGCAGTTCGAAGCCACACGCAACGCCTTCAGCGCCATCGCGGCGCATACGCCCATAGACGTAATAGACCGCGAGACGCACATCCTTCGCACTGTGTTTGAGCAGGCGCTCGGCCGTTTCGACGATCAGCGTGTCGTCGATATCGGAAAGTCTCGCGACCTCTTCCTTGATCGCGAGGAAGTCGTCGTCGTAACCGGGGTCGGCTCCGGTGGGTGCGTTATCGCTGATGGGACGCAGCCAGTCATCCCACTGCCCTTGTGTCGAACGGGCAAGATCGGACGGCGTGCGCGCGCCAAATAACGCGCTTAGAAGGTTCGTTAGCATAGGTGAGAGAGGGGCTGCGTGGGGACCGGCGAACCGATGGGCGCGAGAGAACAATGGGGCAGTGACCATAAGGATTCCACAGTGCATCCGTATGGTTCACAAGGGCAGCGAGCCTTGAGGCAGCGGTGTGACCGCGTGCCTCGCGGCGTCGCGCATGACCTGCGGCAGCGGCGGCGGACCTTCGGATTGTGCGAGCTTTTTTGCGCCCGCTTTGCCGACACCACCCTTGCTCGCGAAAATCCGCGCAGGCAGCACGAAATTTCGCAGTGCAAGCAATTCAAGAGGGCCCTTGCCCACGTCCGTGCGCATCATGAAGCTCAGCGGGTAGGTTAGGTCCTGCGAGGCTGGCGTAAGCGGACCTTGCGAAGACATACCGTCCAGGCGCCGTCCTCCGCCGAGCGGGACGGCGCCGCTGCTGTAATCGTCTTCGTCCCCCATGCTTACCGCCGCTGCAGTGGACGCTGAGCCCGGCTTCGCTGCCCGCGAGGGATTGAATGCATCCGCAGCGGCCTGCCAGGTCAGCACGAACGTTGCACTGTCCATGGGCTGCACTCGTGCCCGTTCCAGCATCCGCACAAGCCCCCAACGGCCACTGAACTCGAAGCTCTTGTTGGTGCCGGCCTTCTCGGTCTGCCACTGAAGGCGAGTGCCGAGGCCTTGCGGGCTGTTGGACGGCCAGCTCAGCGCCTGCCAAGCCTCCTGCTGGTTGTAGTAGTGCAGGGTCTGGCCATCCAACGTCAACAACGTGTCGGTCACGCCAGGCGTCGGCACGGGCTTAAAATCGAAGCGGTATTGCGGCTCGCCTTGCGCGAGCAGATGTCCCCCGATGCGCTGCAGCGTGTTCAACGCCTTCAGGAAATCAGGATCGAACGTCAACGTCGCGCTACCCGTGGAAGCGGGCACCCACTGGTCGCCTTGCAGTTCGAGCACGCCCGCGAGCTGAGACCCCAGAAACGCGCCGATCAGGCCGCCCTGCGGCCGGAGAAACCGCGCGAGTTCGGCGAGCGACGCGTCGTTAGCCGTGTCGGCGAATGGATAGCGCCCCGCGAACGACCGGTTCCAGGTGGCGACGATCGTCTGACGCCATGCGTCGTTCAGGCTCGCCTGCGCGGGCTGCAGTACCGTCTGCAGCGCCTGCGCGACCGGTCTCACGAAGAGCGCGTCGCCCATGCCCGCCCATTGCGCACCGAGGCTCGCCGCGATCAACTGCGCATAGGCCTGAGTGTCCGCCAACTCTGAACCCCTGCCCTGAAATAGCGACTGAGCGATTTGTCTTGCCTGAGCGTCGGAATCCGGGCTGTCGCTGATCTGTTGCAGCCTCAGGCGCAAGGTAGTGAGGCGCTCCATGAAGCGCTGCAGGCTCAAGTCTGCGCTTGAGCCATTATTGACGCTCCCTTGGGCTATAAGCCGCATCACCGGACCGAACGATGCGCCCAGAGGTCCGGCGGGATCTGGTTTAGCCGCCTGCGGCGCCTCCGCCTTGTCCTTAGCAGCAAAGACGTGCTGCGCCTTGTCCACCAGCGTATCGGACAGCGACGCTGTCAGCGCACCCGCTCCACCCTGGTAGTCAAGCGATTTCATCAGCGCGATCACTGGCGACTGCCGCGCATCGGCCATCAGCTTCAATTGCTGGATCGCAGAGGGCAGCGAGGCTGCCCCTTCCCATTGAAGCGTGTTCATGAAGCCCTGCCAGTGATCTGCATAGTCGGCGAAGTAGCGGCTGGTCAGAGCAGCCCTCAGCTCCTCTGCCGGCTGCGCTGGCGCCAGGCGCTGAGCATCGCCGGTCAATACCCAGTCGCTCGCGGAGGCATTGCGCTTCGCGGCCTCGTCGATGGCCGAGACAATCGCGCCTTCGTACGCCTGCCGGGTGAACACGCCCGTGACAGACGATGAACTGCGCAGCAAGCCGCGGGTGTCGGTGCCGGCCGTCAGCGACGCGAGTGTCTGGTCGGGGTACCGATTGCCCGCGGCGTCGAGCACGCTTTGGTAGATGGTGTCTTCCGAATTTTTCACACCGATCACGGCAAGCAGCGTCTGGCGGGACGCGTTGACCAGTTCCTCGCGAGGCTGGATGCGCCAGTCTTCGTGCGCCTTCAGATGCGTTGCGTAGAACCCCAGCAGGCGCTCCGACAGGTCGAGCTTCTCGCCGCTCGACAGGTTGGCGTTCGTGCTCCAGTAGCGGGTAAGCTGCGGGGTCATGAACGAAGCGTCAGCCCGACGCGGCTCGGCCAGCATCAAGTAGGTTCTGAGCGCCTTGTGGCCGTCGAGCGCGATCCGGTTCGTGCCGTCGTCCATCTGTTGGGTCTGCATCTGGCTCAGATCGACGAGGGACGCCTCCAGGTTCTGCTGCACCGAGGTGACGAGGACCCGGCTTGCGCGTGCGTAGGACGCCCAGAGTGTCGCGAGACCTTCGCGGTCGCGATTGAGGCCGAAGCGCGTCCATAGTGGTGCGTGATGTCGCCTGCGATCCTCGTACACATCAATGCGCCGTTGCAGCGCAAGCAACGCGCGCAGACGTGCGGCTGCATCAGGAGCCGTGTCGAGTGTGTGAAGTGACTGCTCGGTCAGATGCAGCTCACGCACGTTCGAGAAGCCCGATATCAGCATGCCGGCAGTCAACACGGCGATCGCCGTAAAGCCGAAAATCGAATATACGGTGACCGGGTGCCAGCCGACGCGGCGACCGGGCTTGATCATCGCCGCGGCCCCGATGTGTCGCCATAACGGCAGGTCCGCACTCGTGGGAGCGTGCAAGCTGCGCTCGGTCGTTGGTATCGGGTACGGTGCGAAGAAGGCGCCTGCAAAGTTGTGCTGCCCCTGCCCGCTCGTCGCGATGCCGACGATCCAGCTTGCCAGCAGTTCGCTGCGCGTATCGAGGCGCCCGGACAGCGTCGCGGCATAGCGGTCTTGCGGATTGCGGGCTAATTGCGCGACGCTGCGATCGGCAAGACGCAGGCGTACCGCCTTCAAAGCTGCTTCGACTGCGTGTAGATCGGCGCCGGTCGCGAACTCGCAACCGACTACCGGTGTTTCAGCGCCCGCCACTTCGTCGACGCCAGCAACGTCCAACACATAAACAGGAGCAGACCAGCGCAGCACCGTCGAAATGCGTGCGAGATTCAAGCTGTTAGCGCTTGTCCCCCGGCGCTGCGCAGGAAGATCGGTCGTGCCATCGAGAGTCAGCACGAGGGCGTCGATCGGACGACATCGGCGCAGCTTGCGAAGCTGTACGAGCCAGTCGATATCGACGGCTGGGTCGCCGTCGGTTTTGTTCCAGAGGAGGACCGCGTCAGAAGTGACCAACGAACCTTGATTGACGAGGCCCGGCAGGAAACGGGAAATCGTCTCTTCGTCGCCGACGAGCAGCAGCCAGGGCAGCCGGGACTGCCATTTGCGCCCATATGCATATCGCAGATTTTCACGTACGTGCAGGAGCGCAGTTGACCTCGCTGCGGACGTCGCCTTTTCGTGCGGCGTGGCTAGAAGCGCCTGCGTCGTGCCGGCGACACGCTGAGGGTTATGCTGCAGGAATGTCAACAGGCGGCGCGCTGCGTGCGCTTCATCACGCCTCGGTTCAAAATAGAAAACAAGCACGACAAGGAGTAAGGCCACCCACAGCAAGGCCATAGCGACTGCCTTCTGCCCGTGTGTGTCGAGCCACAAGTGATCGCCCCAAAACCAAACTGCGCCGCTCCCTACGATCCCGATCACCAAACATATCAAAATGCTAATTAGAAATCGGCTCATTGTTCTTGCTTCGTGTGCTGTTCTGCGGGTGCAACGACTGCGATGAGCAGTTGGTCGCCACTTTGGTTGCCGATCAGATACGGCATGGACGATAGGGTGGCGCGGTCCAGAGCCAGCGCAGCCGCGAGCCACGGCGCAGTGGTCCCGGTATCGCCGACGAGCGCTTCGAGCGAGAAGTCGGAGCCGGCAGAGCGGTGGCCCGCATTGCTGCCGCTATTGAGAGTCTTGCGCAGCCGCGCTGCAACGTCTGCCCCGCCTGTCTGAATCGTTCCTCCGACCGCCTCGGCGATCGTTCGCCCCCATGTCAAGGCATAGTCCAGCGCCTGGCCAAGTGGCGCGGCGGCCTCGTCTTGCGGACGATGTATCCACCCCTGCACAGCCAGGTCCGCGTCGCGTGCCAGCGACGCGGGGCACAGCAGCATCATGCAGGCTGCCTCCGCACTGCCTGGCGAAGGATCTGCGGCGTGGACAGCGTTAAGGTTTGCGCTGATCAATAACGTCAGGACGTCGCGGCGCGATGGGCCTGTCTGGTCGAGCATGCGGTCGACTAACCAGACGCCGCCGCTGCTTCGGATGACAGGAGGGTTACTCAGGCGGCCTGGGCAAACGGTTGCCGTCAGTTCACTCCAGATCGCACCAATCTCTTCATTGCCCAGCTCACGACTGTCGATATCGAGGTTGACCGCGACGGGAATACTCACCGGGGTTGCGTTGAGCGCCCGTTCAATCATTGGCGCGAACGAACACAGTATCCACTTGAGCACTTCCTTCTGCCGCTCGGTGTCGTCGAAGCACAGCGCTGCCGCCGCAGGCTCAAAGCAACTTGCGACGACCATTTCACCTGCGTTCACCGCAAGGCGCGTTGCTGGTGTTTTGCTGCGCTCTACGATTGCATCGAAAGCGTTCTCGTCGTCGTTGGCGTGGACACGGTAAGCCGCAGAGAGAACAGCGAGCGGCACACTCGCCACGTCGAACAGGATTCTGACGTACGCGTTCCTTATCGCGATGTCCGACAGCGCGATATTTCGCCGTTTGTAAAAGAAGGCAAAGCGGCTCAACACGAGAATGCCCACGCCGCAAACCGGAAGTATCCCGACGCAGAACCAGAACTGCGGCGTCTGCGTCTTTGCGCCATGTGGCCACGACCACAGCGCGTAAGCAACGCCGGCGAGAGCCAAGACCACGAATACGATCGACCAGACGAACGGCGACGGTGCGCGGTCTGGCACAGTGCATTCAGGCGGCAAAAGCGAAAAATCGACAGCCATAGGAACGACCTAGCGCGACCCGCTGTTGGGCAACGACGAAATGAGCGAGCAGCCGCACTCGCACAAGTGCCCGTCCTCCGCCACTTCGAGCATGCCGTCCCGGGCGTTGGGATTGCCCTGAGCGATCCGATTGATCCCGTGCACATGACAAGTCACCGGATCTGTCCGGCGTGCTAGTGCTCGCCCCATAAACATGCATGTGCCGCCTCGCAGCACCTCGCCACCTTTGCTGAGACGATCGCCTTCTCGTATGACACCTGCCATATTGCTGTACTACTCCAATCTGATTACAGAACCGCGTGTGCGGGAAACGCTGAAATTCCGCTTTTACATTTGCGGCTGGCTGGCGCGCTGCGCCGCATTTGCTGCGGAGAGTTGATCGACGCGCTTTGCGTTCTCGTCGTCTCGTGCGCGTTCCTTTTTCTCTTTGGCGAAATCGGTTTTACCGAATGTGTCCTTAGCGCGTGTCTGGAAGTAGAGCGTGGAAGAAAGAATATGGTCGTGCCAACTCGTCAGCATGGTGTCGTGGACCAGCAGATCGAAAAGCGCCATCACGGGTGGCGGAAGCGGCTTTTTTCCGTTCGCACCATCCTGCCAGGCTTGCGCTAGCGCGACCTGTTCAGGCGTCAACATTTCGTGTTTGATCATTACTTCAGTCAGCGCGTTCGCATCTGAGTCGTACGGTATGCCCATGCTCGTGTCCGGGGCTTGCACTCGCTTGAGCGATGCCTCCCATTCGCCCTGCTGTTGTAGGCGCTCGCTCATTTCCGTCGATTCGCTGCGAATGCGATCCCAAACGCCGGTGACCGGACGCGCAAGTTCGTAGACCGTGCTGCGCAGCGACCGCTGTTCCGCCTCCTGAGCCGCCAGTTGGCGCGCATACGCCTGACCGAGCGCCACCTGGTTGAGCGGGGACCGGGCACGCTCAGCCATGTACGCTGCTTCGGCATCCTTGCGTTGCTGGACCAGCACCTGGTGTGCCCTTTTCATGGCGTCCGTGTTGCTGGTAATAGAATCCCGGAATGCCGGCGACTGGTAGCGCACCGCAAGCCAATGCAGGAACACCTGCATGTGATCCTGGAAATTGAGCCCTTTGGCGCGAGGAACGAGCGCGCGGTAGGCATTGATCAGGTCGGGCAGCTTGTAGCTTGTCTTGCCGTCGGAGATGGGATGAGCGAGGGTGAATTTTGTGAAAACTGGACCTTTGTATTTCGCCAGACTCTCCATTTGATCAACTGCCGCGCCAGCCATGAGAGCTTCATTCAACATGTCTCGCAACGCAACACGTTGTAGTTCTGCCCGAAAGCCCATCGAACCGGGAGGTGATCCACCCGTTATGTCTTCGCTGGTGCCCGGATACAGGTACTGGTCGCCGCGTGTCTTTTCGAGGCTGTCAAGCCTTTGGTAGAAGCGAAGTTCGTGTGCGGCCGCGAAGTGCACGCATCTCTTGACCGCCGCGGGCACCCCTAATTGCCTGTCGCTGTAGTTCTGCTTCACAACATTCGCGAACGGGACCAAATCGAGCAGCTTGTTCTCGGCCATGATCGACGATACCGCGTCGAGCAGGCCGAGAAACTTGATTTCAATCGGATCGCCCTTATCAGTGCCGCTCCCGACTCTCAGATCGAGGTCGTCGCGCCGCTTGTACTTTCGCACCAGTTCGTTGACGAACACGCGCGCCAGCACACCGCCACGATCAGCACCAAATACCGAAACCTCCACGCGTTGTACTTTCGGCATCGCCGTTTTCGCATCGGCGTACGCTCCTTCGAACTGCTTCAATGCTGCAGCGATCCGGTCGTCGACGCCGGTGCCGAAGACCCATGCCGCTGCGGCGTTGTCACGGACCTGCGGGATCGAGTCCATGGCCACCCCAGCGAACAGGCCTTTTGCGATGGCCCAGCCCGCCTTCAGTGGGTTCTTCTTGAGGTCGTATAACGTCGCCCGCACTGCGGCCTTGCCGCGCAACACCCAGCGGTCTTCCGCTGCCACCGTCAGCACGCGCCCTAGCTTTGCGGGGACTTTCTGCGCCTCGGCGATCAGGTCCGCGTAAGCGTTGGTGATGGGGCGGAAAGACATCTCGTCGAACGCTTCTTTCGCCGCCTTCTTCGCGGCCTTGGCCGGTGCCTTTTTCAGGTCCAGTACCTTGTCGACAGCCGTAATTTTCTGAACTGTGGACTGTGCTGATTTGGTGGCCATCTTGCCAGCGGCCGTGGCGGCTTTGACGCTTGCAGAGACGATTACGTTGTTCTCCGCATCCTTGTTTAGTTCTGTGCCGAGACCGGAGTAGTAGAAGCGATACCAGAATTGGTTGGGCATCGACTGTCGACGGCGGTCGAGCATATCTCGGTGCGCCTCCCACAGACGACAGATGTTGGAATACCGTGACGTGTTTGGATCGTCGTGATCGCGATTCCGCCCGAATCCATCGAAAAAGAAGCCCATTTTGATGACGGCGCCGCAAGGAATGCACTCGTCATGCTTGTACGGTGTGTGCTCGGCGAGCATCCCATCGATCACCTTAATCGGCGTCCGATCGACCGGATCGATTTCGTTGGTATCAGCCATGTGCAGTTCCCGTCGGAACGTGTTTAAATTCGTCCCGCTTCAGTTCATCAACCGTAGATGCCGGCAACTTCTGCATTGCCGCTCCAAAAGCGCCAGGCTTGCCTTTCGTTTCCTCGATGATCTTCCGCACTGCCGGATGCTCGTCGAATTTCGGATTTATCAGCAGCCGGTAATACACGTACTGCTCCAGGTCCGGTGTAGCGGTAAAGCGATACTTCATCCATCCTTCCGATGCAATCCGCGCTGTGCGGCGAAACGCCACAGCATCATCCATCGAGTCCGGATCGAATGTCTTCCCCTGTTTCTTCACCAGCCAGTCGTCAATCTCCGCATAGAAAATGCGCGTACCACCCAAGTCATTCCGGAACTCGAATTCGATGTGATCGTCCGGGTAGAAGTGCAGGCCCAGAATTCGTTCGCCAGCGCCACCAGCGAGTTTCTTTGGTGGAAAATGGACATGGGTGACCTTATGAATTTCCTTGAGGGGTGCGTAAATGTCCTTCAAAAATTCGTCTTGGTCGACGACGTACCAATCGATCGTGAAGTCGGTTCCCTTCAACTTATAGCAACAGCTAAGGCTCCCCTGCCCAGACCCCGGCATGAGATCACCCCCGCCACCCGCCCTGTTTCCATACCGATCGGTAATAACGAACCGGTCGAGGTTGTACGGCGTGTAATTGAAACCTTCGATACTCAACCCGCCATAGGTCGGCTCCGACGAGAACGCGTCGCACCCGGTGAGCAACACCAGGGACAGCATTACCAGCCAGACCGATTGTTTCCTCATGCTGATCTTTTTCATTGCGTTGCCAGTCCATTCGATTTGATGACGTCAACCACCAACCGCCCCTCTCGAGACGTGCCGGAATGCGTCGCGCTTCAGTTCATCAACCGTAGATGCCGGCAACTTCTGCATTGCCGCTCCAAAAGCGCCAGGCTTGCCTTTCGTATCCTCGATGATCTTCCGCACCGCCGGATGCTGGTCGAACCTGCGATTCAGCAGGGTCAAATACGCGTACTGCTCAAGATCCCCGGTATCGACCAGCCGATACTTACGCCAGCCTTCGGATGCAATCCGTGCGGCTTTGCGGAATTCGACACCGTCATCATCACCACCTGGATTAAGAAGCTTGCCGTGCGTTTTGCGCAGCCAGTCCCATACGTCCGCATAGAAAATGCGCGTACCACCCAGATCGTTCCGGAACTCGAATTCGATGTGGTCGTCCGGATAGAAGTGCAGACCCAGGATTCGTTCGCCAGCGCCACCGACGAGTTTTGTTCGCGGAAAATGGACGTGGGTAACCTTATGGATCACCTTCAGGGGAGCGTAAATGTCCTTCAAAAATTCGTCTTGGTCAACGACGTACCAATCGATCGTGAAGTCGGTTCCCTTCAGCGCGTAGCAACAGCTAAGACTCCCCTGCCCCGATCCGGGCATGAGATCACCCCCGCCACCCGCCCTGTTTCCATACCGATCGGTAATAACGAACCGGTCGAGGTTGTACGGCGTGTAATTGAAACCTTCGATACTCAACCCGCCATAGGTCGGCTCCGACGAGAACGCGTCGCACCCGGTGAGCAACACCAGGGACAGCATCACCAGCCAGACCGATCGCATGGCAGTACTCATCTAATTCCAAGCGCCTGAAGAGTTTGCCGAAAGTCATCGTCAACCTGCGAGAGAACCTCGCCAAAAGCGATACGGCCATCTGCAGTCGACTGCAGAAGGGCGTGGATTTCTGGATGTTCGTCAAACCGTGCAGAGACAAGTAGGCCTTTCGACACGTATGCAAGCAGGTCTTTTTCCCCACGAATACCGTAACGAGCCGCGCGCTTCATCTGGTCACAGATGGCCATGTACAACTCGTCCGGCGACAGGTGTTCAAGCCGCACACCACATATTTCGGTCAACTGCAAAGCGACCTTGTCCGCAGAACCCAAGGCGAGCAACGCAAGGTGCTGCTCATCAGTCATCGTGAATTCGCCCTGGGTTCGAGGCTGGCAAGGGATTTCCACGTGCCACACACAATCTTCGCCAGCACGACCGCGATACCAGATCTCACTCGCGGCGGAAGCAAAGCAGTCCTGCTCTTCCTGTGTCCAAACAAGGCGCAGGCGCTCGAGAATCCGGTTGTCGCAGAAGTGCAGATAAAACGCTCGCCGGTCCGGTAGCGTGTACTCGGTGTAAGCCCGAAAATGATTCGCCAGTTCGCCAAGCTCTTTTGGCGACCAGACCCAGGTGACCGCGAAGCTTTCTTCCGCAAACCGCCAGATCCGCCTGAGCAACTGGATGGATGCGTTCACGTCCAATGCAGCGGAATCGACTGCAATCAACAGAGGCGAAATGTCTTTAAATGCTGACAGATCGGTTCCGTCCCATAGCGCCTCAAACGGGACAGACTCCAGACGCTTTAGCGCCGTGCGCAGATCTGGAAGCCCTCGTGCGTCGATTAGAGCGTATAGAGGTACTGCCGGGTGCTCCGCGGCCCATGCGGTGTTCGCCGACTCGATTCGCGACTGAAACGCCGCCCAGCGAAATTCCTCACCAGACCTGGCGGACCCTTGGGAAAGTATCGTCATCGTCACGCCTTCTCGGTCATCGCTTCAACGCCGGTGTGTGCATTGAGCAGGCATTGTCTGCACACGCCGAAAGGCAGTTCGGGCATTGGAGGCCTCAGGCTCGCTGGACCTTGCCACGTGAAATTCCCAGCTTTGAGGATGATGCTTCCGGGACAACCCATTTCAATGTTGCCGCCGTCCAGCTTGATATAAGCTCCCTGACTCGAGATAACCAGTGCGCCTGACGAAACCGCATTGAGCTTGCCGTCGACACTCGAGAGCGTCATGTCACGGGACGACGCGAGCGTCATCGCGCCCGAGTGCGCCGCGGCGGAAAAATCCGCCTTCGCTGCGACAAGTTTGATGCCTCGGTCCTGCGCGAAGATTGATGCGCCCTGAGCCGCTGCAATGGTGATGTGATTGCCGGCTCCAAGGTCGAGGTTGCAGCGGGCCGACGCGATAACGTTACCGTTCGCCGCAAGCTGGATGCTTTCGCTCGACGCCAGAGCAATCCCGGACGGAGCGCTGGCAAGCAGTACTGCCTGTTTCAGATCGACGAGCCTCCGCTCCATGAGATCGCGCTGGCGCTCAATATCCGCCAGCTGCACCTTCGCGGCGGCGGCGCATTCATTGAGCCGACGCATCTGCTCGAGTGCGTCCGACAAGATTCGCTGCGCCCCTGCCATGTCGAGTTGCTGCCCGGCTGCCTTTGGCTGATCGTCGGCCGAGATGAACAAGCCTTTTCCGCCGCGTATCGCACCCCAACCCGACGTGCGCAGCTCGAAACCCTCGCCGCGCCGCTGTTTCTTTGCATCGACCAGATAGCCGAGATTCAGCTGACTCTTGCCCGAATGCTCGGTCGACAGCTTGATGCTCTCGTAGCCGCGCCAGTCCTCCATGCGCAGCTTGTTGTTGCTCTGCGTGCGGATCACGTTGCGCGAGAGCCAGCGGTCCTGATTCGTGATCAGATCGACAGCCTGGCTGTGATGGTGAAACTGCGAAATGTACGGCTTGTCCGGATTGCCGTCGCGGAATTCAATGACCGCCTCGTCGCCATCAAGCGCAGGGAAATGGAAACCCGTTTGCAGTCTGCCCGCGAAGGGTTTTGCGAGCCGCAGCGGCACACTCTCGCCGCCCGGATTCCACTCGTCGAAATCCAGGTCGAAGCGCACCGTGTAATGACCCTGCTGCGTCAGGTACGCGTACTCGTATTTGCTCGGCGAAGTGACCCGCGCGCTCAGCGTGCCGCTGATTCTCGGCCACGCGTGTTCTTCCAGCTTCAGCCGGAACCGGCGGTCGGAGGGTATCGCCTTGTAGCTGTTCCGATACGCCTGGTCGCGCGCGCCGCTATGGGTGATCTCGACGATCAACTGCCCGTTCGGCGCCTCGGGCACCGGCTCGTCCATACGCAGCACGCGCGCCGGCCGCAGATCGAGCACATTGCTCTCGCCCTCGTAGACAACCTGCCAGGCGATCTCCGCCTCGTGACGCAACTGCGCTTCCCACTTGGCGCCGTCCTGGTCCAGGTGGTGCGTGCCGTAGATGTACGGCTGGCCGTAGGTGGTCGGGTCCTTGCGGGCGATGTTCGCCTCGGCCTTGTAGCGCTCCCAGGCCTGGTCAGGGTTGTAGTCCGCCACCACGACCGATTGCGGCACCGTGTCGGCATGCATTTCCAGCGAGAAGACCGCCTCGATGCCCGCTTCCAGCCCCGCCTTCTCGCGGTATGGCACCTTCAGCTCGGGCAGGTAGACGTAGTGATCGACGTCATCGCCGAACACGATCACGTCGCCGTGCTTGCCCTGTTCGATGTAGCTGTACATGCCTTCCTTCTGCATCAGCATCTGGATGTACGACAGATCCGACATCTGATACTGGAAGCGGAAGGGGTGCTGCGGATATTTCCGCCGCAGCTTGAACAGAAACTGATGACCTTTGAAGCCGTGCCGGCGCAGGATGGCCTCAATGATCTGCGGCGCCGTCTGCTGCTGGTAGATGCGGCTCGCGCGTGCGAGCCTCAGGCGCGCGATATGCGCCTCGACCACGATCCGGTAGCCGGTGAAGTCTTTCGTCGTCCTGGTTCTGCTGAAACGCGTGATGCAGCCGGCGAACACGCGCGGCGCAGTGCCGTCAGCCGGGTCAATCGTGAATTTCGCATCGCGCCCCAGGTAATCGTCGCGCGAAAGCGAGCCGGGATGCGCAATCTCCACAATCACGCGATACGGCTCGCCGAAACGCTCGACAGCATTGAACGAAACCACCGACAGCGCACGACCATTGGCAGGCCCGGTTACGTCAAGAAAATATGACTGCCGCCCCGTTACGGCTCGCGGGATCGTTCCAGACCCGCCGACGTGTTCGTTCAAACCAGCCATCGCTCACTATCCCCTTCGTATCGCGGCGCACTCACACTATCTGTACTGCTTATGATTTCCACAAGGTGAGTTTTGGGGAACAACGGTAACTGCTTCCGCCCGTTCTGTGAATAGGATTCGAGCAATATTTTTTGTCTTGATCAAATTTTTCAAAAACGCAATTTCAAGACAAAAAGCGTGTGTTAAATATTCGCTATTCATGTTTGTTGTACTGATTGATGTATCGACACCAAGATCCTAAGGACATAAAAAATGGCAAACAGCTTCCAGAACGAGGTACCGAAAGCAAGAATCAATATCAAGCTTGACTTGCATACTGGGGGCACTCAGAAAAAGGTGGAGCTTCCGCTCAAGCTGCTGGTCATGGGCGACTACAGCAACGGCCAGGACACGCGCGCACTCGCGGAACGCGCCAGGATCGACATCAACAAGAACAACTTCAATTCGGTTCTCGCCGACTACAGCCCCAAGGCGAAGATCGCTGTCGAAAATACGCTGGCAGGCGACGGCTCCGAACTGCCGGTGAGCCTCGAATTCAAGTCGATGGACGACTTCCGACCAGATGTCGTCGCAGGCAAGGTGCCGGAGTTGCGCGCGCTGATGGCTGCCCGCAACCTGCTGCGCGACCTCAAATCCAACCTGCTCGATAACGCAACGTTTCGTCGCGAGCTCGAGAAAATCCTCAAGGACCCGGCCCTGTCCGACCGCCTGCGCTCGGACCTGCAGCAAATCGGCGAATCCGCACCGGCTGCGCAACAGTAATCGCCGCTTATCGAGGAATAACGAACATGGCAAAGAACGAAACGGCACTTCACGATTCGGCTGCAACCACGACGGACACAGTCGTGCTGGACGCGCCGGGCAAGAGCGTCTATGAATCCCTCTGCGAAAAGATCAACCTGACGCCTGTGAAGCAAACGCGTCCGTTCGACTCTTTCCAGAACGCGGACTCGCTGTCGGAATCCTCGCTCGATGAGCGCGTCGCGCAGGCAATGGGCGTGTTCCTGAAGATGATCAACGAATCGTCGCAACAGGTAGATCGTCTCGACAAGAGTCTGCTGGATTTCCATATCGCGCATCTGGACCGGCAGATCAGCCGTCAGCTCGACGCGATCATGCACAACGAAACGTTCCAGCAGATCGAGTCGGCATGGCGCGGCCTGAAGTTCCTGGTCGACCGCACCGATTTCCGCAAGAACGTGCGCATCGAAGTGCTGGACGTGTCGAAGGAACAGTTGCGCCAGGACTTCGAGGACACGCCTGAAGTGATCCAGAGCGGTCTGTACCTGCACACCTACATTCAGGAATACGACACGCCGGGCGGCGAGCCGATCGGCTCGATCATCTCGAACTACGAGTTCGACCGCAGCCCGCAGGACATCGCGCTGCTGCGCAATATCGCGAAGGTATCGGCAGCGGCTCATATGCCGTTCATTGGTTCGGTGTCGCCGAAGTTCTTCGGCAAGGATTCAATGGAGGAAGTCGCAAGCATTCGCGACATCGGCAACTACTTCGACCGTGCCGAATATCTGAAGTGGAAGAGCTTCCGCGAATCGGACGACGCCCGCTACATCGGTCTCACGCTGCCGCGCTTTCTCGCGCGTTTGCCGTACGGCCCGGACACCACGCCGGTGCGCGCGTTCAACTACGAGGAAGCCGTCAAGGGCCCGGACCACACGCGCTATTTGTGGGCCAACGCGTCGTTCGCGTTTGCGGCCAACATGGTGAGAAGCTTCATCAAGAACGGCTGGTGCGTGCAGATTCGCGGTCCGCAGGCAGGCGGTCTGGTCGAAGACCTGCCAATCCACCTGTACGACCTCGGCACCGGCAACCAGGCGAAGATTCCGAGCGAAGTGCTGATTCCCGAAACGCGCGAGTTCGAGTTCTCCAATCTTGGTTTCATTCCGCTGTCGTACTACAAGAACCACGACTTCGCGTGCTTCTTCTCGGCGCACTCGGCGCAAAAGCCGGCCGTGTACGACACCAAAGAAGCCACGGCGAACAGCCGCGTCAACGCCCGTCTGCCGTATATCTTCCTGCTCTCGCGCATCGCGCACTACCTGAAGCTGATTCAACGCGAGAACATCGGCACGACGAAAGATCGTCGTTTGCTCGAGCTGGAACTGAACACGTGGGTCAAGTCCCTCGTCACTGAAATGACCGATCCGGGCGATGACCTGCAGGCATCGCACCCACTGCGCGAAGCAAAGGTCATTGTCGAGGACATCGAGGACAACCCCGGCTTCTTCCGCGTCAAGCTTTTCATCGTGCCGCACTTCCAGATTGAAGGCATGGACATCAATCTTTCGCTGGTCTCGCAAATGCCGAAGGCAAAGAACTAGCGACTGACTGCAAGAGCTAATTCGGTAGTTCCCGCGCGGCGCCCACGAGGTGCTGCGCGGTGCGCATCCGTATGCGAAACCGTGTCCCAGGGGATTTGCTTGAGGGACGTTCCAGGCATCAACCATAACGATGAAGATCACAAGACCGCTGTGGGCACAGGGCATTTTTATGACGCCCCAGCATTTCCAGCAACAGGCGCTGTGGGAGCGGTACGCCGACGAGCGCACGGCGCGCATCGGCAGTGCCGACCCGTGGGGAGTGAGCCGGGTGGCTTTCGACACGCAGGCCTTGTCGATAGACCGTCTGCAACTGGCGTTGCTCGACCTGCGCCTGCCCGACGGCACCCTGTTCGACACTGAAGCCGCCGACCGACTGCCATCGCCGCGCGATCTGAGCGAAGTGCCTGCGCACACGGAAGCGGTCGTCGTGCTCGCGGCCCTGCCGCTCGTCGACCCGCAGGGTGGAAATTGCATAGAAGCTGGTGAGAAGCCTGCCCGTCCACGCCGCTTCACGCGGGAATTCCTGCAAGTGGCCGATCTCAACGGCGAGGGCAAGGAGGAAATCAGCGTCGAGCGTCACTCGCTTGCGCTGCTGTTCGACTTCGAGGAGCCAAGCGGCTACGTGACGTGCCCGATCGGCAGGATCGTGCGCAATGCGCAAGGTCACTTCGAGATCGACGCAGCATTCGTCCCGCCGTGCCTCGTGCTGTCCGCGAGCAGCCAGTTGACGAGCCGCATGAACCGGTTGTCCGAAATTCTGAGTGCAAAAAGCGCGAGCCTCGCCGTGCGCCGGCGCGAGCGCTCCGACCAGATCGCCGACTACGCGGTCGCCGACGTGTCGCTCTTCTGGCTGCTGCACAGCGTGAACAGCACCTGGCCTGATCTTGCGCGCCTGTGCCAGGCGCCAGACCAGCATCCGGAGCGCCTGTATGGCGTGCTGGCACGGCTGGCCGGCTCTTTGCTGACGTTCTCCACTACCGAAACGCTGAGGGCTATCCCGTTGTACGCGCACCGCGCGCCGGAGCCGGTCTTTGCGGAACTGGAATCGCTGATCCGGACGCTGCTCGATACGGTGATCCCGTCGCGCGTCGTGCCTATCGCCCTCGAACGTATCCGTGACACCGCGTGGCTCGGCAAGATCAACGACGAGCGGCTCGTCGAAGGCGCAGACTACTACCTGTCGGTCCGCTGCGGCCTGCCCGCGCACGCGCTGCTCGAACAGTTGCCGCGTTTGTGCAAGGCCGGCGCGCCGGACGAGGTCGAGCAGATCGTCAACTCGGCGCTCTCCGGCATTCCGTTGCGCAGCATGTCGCGGCTTCCCGCAGCCATTCCCGTTCGGATCGAGAATCAATATTTTGCGCTCGACGGTGCCCACCCCGCGTTCAAACGCATGGTGGATGCGCGCGCATGCCAGTTCTACATTCCGGCCTCCATGCCCGACGTGTCGCTGGAACTTTACGCGGTGCTGCCGACATGACGCACACCTCGACAAGCCGCGCCGCCACGCTGCTGCCTTCCCTGTTGCCCGTGGCGTTACGCGACACGGCGCTGACAGTCGCGCTCCTTGCTGTCGATCCCTCGCCGCAGTCGTTCAGCGCCTTTCGGGACAAATGCAAGCAGCAGGTCCGCCGGCTGCGCGAGGAAATGCAATGTGCCGGGCATCCGCAAGCCGTGATCGAAGACGCCGCTTACGCACAATGCGCGCTGCTCGACGAAACGGCGCTGAGCAATCTGAGAGGCGCGGACCGTGACGCGTGGGAGCGTCTGCCGCTGCAGGTCGACGAATTCCAGAGCAACGAGGCAGGGCATGAACTGATTGCACGTATCGAGCGCCGTCTGGCTGAGCCGCAGCCGGTGCTGCCGCTGCTGGCCATTTTCTGCGCGGTGCTGGACCTGGGGTTCACTGGCAAATTCGCATTGGTCGGTCGCGAGGCCCGCGCCGCGCTCGTCAACGCGCTCGGCGAACGGCTCGGCCGCGCTGAGGACACGTCCGGCTCCATCGTCATCAAAGCGCCCGACTCAAGCCGCTGGACCGGGCGGCTCTCGCCGCTGACGGGGGTCGTCGGCGCGTGCGTCGTCGCCGCCTTCGTGTACGTCGCGCTCGATCAGTGGCTCAACGCCTGCGTCGCCCGGATAGCACATTGATGGAGCCGCGTTTGACTGGTTACCCGAGTGGTTATCCATACCGCACGCTCTTTGTGTGGGTCGCGCTGCTGGCGCTGATCTGGCTCGCACTGTCTTCGCCCTTCTCCGCCGGGTGGAACGCGGTATTGGCTGCACTCGTGGTTTTCAGCACGCTCGTTGCCGTCGTACTCGCGACGAGACGTGGTGAGGCGAGGCGTGAGGCGACCCGCCATGTACTGGACGCCGCCGATACAGCGCTCGGCGCGCTGCCCGCCGAGTTGAAACACAACACCCCGCTGGTGATCGCCGTGGGTGACAACGGCGGCGAACTGGATCGTCTGTTCGGCTCCGCGCTCGTTCGCATGACAGACTCCGTCATCTGGGTACGCAACGAGGACCCGGCGCGCCTCATGTATCTGGCCGATGCGCTCAAGCGCTGGCGCGACGGCCAGGGGCCCGACGCCATCGCGTATCTGCTGGCTGTCGACGAGGCCACTGGTACTCTAACCTTGCAGGCCGCGCTCAGGCGCTGGTGTTCGGCAATCGGTGAAGCAAGCCGCGCGGTGGGCTACGCAATGCCCGTATGCGTTGCGCTCTATGCGCGCGAAACGGGACCATCGAAAGAGGACGCGCCGTGGTTCGGCGTCTCCGGCGCAGAAGGAATGCAGCCCGACGCGCTCGTCGACCTGATCGCAGCGAGACTCGCACAGTACACGCACATGGCAAGTGCGGAGATGGCGGAGGAACGCGAGTTGCGCGCGCACCGCGCCGCGCGTCTCGACGCCACCGTGCGCTGGGCAAGCCGGACAATCGTGCCGGCGTTCGCCCATGCTCCGCGTGGCGCGTTAGGACTTGCCGCGCTGGGCGTCACGGCAGTCAGCGGACGATCTAGCGCTGACTCTTTGTTCGGCCAATTCGTCACCGGTATCACCGAGTTGCCACTCGCGCGCGCAGACGCTGTCGCGCGGCGTGCGAGCGCGGCACATCCACAAGCAGCGAGCGCGGCTCACTCGCAAACGCCGCAACCGCAAACTCCGCAGCCGGCCCCGCTCACCTCATACCCGCTGCCGGAACCGTTGATTCGCGGCATCGCGCCTCAGCCAGTAAGACGTGCGCTGCCGCGTGCGCTCGCGCATGCGTTTGTGTGGCTGACCGCCTGCTTTTGCGCGGCCGCGGCTGCATCAGCCTGGCACAACCGCGCGCTGGTGGAACGGATTGTCGGCGATATGGCTCGCTACCGGGCAATTGCGCCCGCCGAAGACGCCGCCCGCGTCGACGCGCTCAAAGCTGTCAAGCGGGATCGCGACGAGCTCGAACGCTATGCGAGCCTCGGCGTGCCGCCCCGGCTCGGACTGGGTCTGTATCGCGGTGCCCCGCTGCAGCAACCGGTCAACGCGCTAATAGCCAGCTATCAGCCGCCACCCCCTGCGCCCGTTCCTCCGCCCACCATCGAACTGGACAGCATGTCGTTGTTCCGTTCCGGCAGCGCGGTCCTGAACCCCGGCTCCAACCGCGTGCTGATCGGTGCTCTCGAAATGATCCAGGCGCATCCGGACAAGCGCGTACTGGTAGCAGGCCATACCGATTCCGCCGGCACCCCGGCCAGCAATCTGAAACTCTCGCAGGCGCGCGCCGCGTCCGTGCGTAACTGGCTGGCGGACGCATCGGGCATTGCGTTGACGCGCTTCGCCATTCAAGGCTATGGCGACACGCGCCCGAAGGCGTCCAACAGGACAGAGGCAGGTCGCGCGGCCAACCGCCGGGTCGAGATCACACTGGTCCCGGATTGCCGGGACGCGTTTGAGGAAAGCAGGAACGGCAACAGCCGTTCCATCCCCCAAGGCCACACGGCCTGTTCACTGGAGTAAAAGGAAGAAGAAAATGGCAATTCCGGCATACATGTGGATCAAGGACGATGGCGGCGCCGACATCAAGGGTTCGGTCACCGTTCAGGGTCGCGAAGGCAGCGTCGAAGTGGTAGCGCTTCAACATGGCGTCAGTATTCCGACCGATTCGAACACCGGCAAGCTGACCGGCACGCGCGTACACCTGCCGATCACCTTCACGAAGGAGACGGACGCCTCGTCGCCGTATCTGTACAAGGCCGTCACCAGCGGTCAGACGCTCAAGTCGATCGAGATCAAGTGGTACAAGATCGACGATGCCGGCAAAGAGAAAGAGTATTTCAACACCAAGCTCGACAACGTGAAGGTCGTGGCGGTGAACCCGAAGATGCACGACATCAAGAACCCCGAGTTCGAAAAGCACAATCATCTCGAAGACGTTCAGCTGCGCTACGAGAAGATCACGTGGTCGTACAAGGATGGCAACATCATCCACACCGACACCTGGAACGAACGCTCGTAACCACGCGCTGCGCCTGCGCTGAACGGGCGCCGGTCCGTCCGCTCAGCGGCGGTTCGGACCGGCTATCGTCAGCCATTGGCCCGTCGTTGGACCGTCGTTGGACCGTCGTTGATCAGTCATCGAGCGGCCACTGCGGGGCCACTGCAGGCCGGCACCCGCTTACCGGCGCAGCCGGGCGCGTCTTGCGTCGTGCTTGCGCCTCGCTTGCGCCGCGCTTGTATGGCTCCGCTATCGCTTGCTGATCGTTCTCTCATCGCCTTTCACTCGCCGCCTCACTAGCCGTTTGCCGCCATGACTCATCGCGACCTCTCTCCGTATCTGCGCCGCCTCAACGATCACTGCGCCCGCGCGCTCGCCGACGCCGCGAGTCTGTGCGCGACGCGTGCCCATCGTGACATCGAAGTCGAACACTGGTTGATCAAGCTGCTCGAACTGGGCGACGGGGACATCGTGGCCATCATGCGGCGCTACACGCTCGACGTGGACGGAATCTGGAACGGACTGCTAAGTGCAATCGACCGCTTGCCACACGACCTGCGCGGCAAGCCCGGCTTGTCCTCCCGGCTTGGGCAACTGCTCGAAGCCGCCTGGCTGCGGGCGTCGCTCGAAACACAAACACCGCTGATCCGCTCCGCGCATCTGCTGGCGGCGCTCGCGGACATGCCGCAATTGCTGCGTGCGCCGGACGCGTGGGCGCTGCTCTCGCTGTCGTCCGTGCAGATCGAGCGCCTCATGCCCGAGCTCAACTGGACGTCCGTCGAAGCGCCGGCCAGGAGCCCGTGCACGCAGGAGCCGGACAACGCCTCGAACACGATCCCCACAGCAGAGCGCGCGCTGCCCGACGAGCCCGAGTCCGGGCTCTTTCCCGCCGTCGCGCGCGCGGGCGGCCTTGCCAAGCCGGTGTCCGAGGCGCTGGACCGCTTCACTGTCGACGTGACGCAGAAAGCGCGCGAAGGTGCCATCGACCCCGTGTTCGGCCGCGACGTCGAGATCCGGCAAATGATCGACATCCTCGCTCGCCGGCGCAAGAACAACCCGATCCTCGTCGGGGAGCCTGGCGTGGGTAAGACTGCGCTCGTGGAGGGTCTTGCGCTGAAGATCGCCGAGGGCGATGTGCCCGCCGCGATTCGCGACGTGCGCCTGCTCACGCTCGACCTCGGCCTGTTGCAAGCCGGCGCGGGCGTCAAAGGCGAGTTCGAGCAGCGTCTGAAGAACGTGATCGCGGCGGTACAGCAATCGCCCACGCCGATCTTGCTGTTCATCGACGAAGCGCACACGTTGATCGGCGCGGGCAACTCGGCGGGCAGCGGCGACGCGGCCAATCTGCTGAAGCCGGCGCTCGCACGCGGAGAGCTGCGCACGATTGCCGCCACCACCTGGTCCGAATACAAGCAGTACTTCGAGCGCGACGCAGCGCTCGAACGCCGTTTCCAGATGGTGAAGGTCGACGAACCCGACGACGAGAACGCATGCCTGATGCTGCGCGGCCTGAAGGACCGCTACGCGCGTCACCATGGCGTGCATATCACGGACGCCGCCGTCAGCGCGGCTGTGCGTCTGTCGCGCCGCTATCTGAGCGGGCGGCAACTTCCAGACAAGGCTGTCGATCTGATCGACACAGCGGCTGCGCGCGTGCGCATGAGCATGGATGCGACGCCGGTCGCAATTGCCGCGCGTCATGCGGAACTTGCCGCGCTGCGCGTGGAGCGCGAGGCGCTGATCGAAGACCAGGGCGCGACATCCGTGGATATGAGCGAGCGGCTTCGCGGCATTGACGCACGCCTCTCGGCCCTCGCCCATGAGGTCGAGGAACTGGACTCCGACTACGCCGGACAGAAGTCTGCCATCACGTCCCTCACGGAATTGCGCGCGCAGTGGCGCGATGCGCGCGACGACTCGGCGCGGCGCGATCTAGAGCCCGCGATCCGAGCGGCGCATGCGCGCCTCGCCCTCGACGGGAACGGCGCGCTGATTCATGCCGAAGTCGACGAGGCCGTGATTGCACGCGTGATCGCCGACTGGACCGGCGTGCCGGTCGGCAGCCTGCTCGAAGACGAATTGACCACGCTGCTGGAACTGGAAACGCGACTCGCGGGCAGCGTCGTAGGCCAGCAGGACGCGCTCGCCGCATTGGGCAAAACGCTGCGTGCCGCCAAGGCCGGCTTGAAATCCGACGAAGCGCCGCTCGGCGTGTTTCTGCTAGTCGGGCCTTCGGGCGTCGGCAAGACGGAAACGGCACGGGCGTTGGCCGACCTGATGTTCGGCGGTGAACGCGCGCTGATCACGATCAACCTTTCCGAGTATCAGGAAGCGCACACGGTCTCGCAATTGAAGGGCTCGCCGCCCGGTTATGTCGGCTATGGGCGGGGCGGCGTGCTGACCGAAGCGGTGCGTCAACGGCCTTATAGCGTGGTGTTACTCGACGAGGTCGAAAAGGCCCATCGCGACGTCCTGAATCTGTTTTATCAGGTGTTCGACCGCGGCTTCATGCGCGACGGCGAAGGCCGTGTAATCGACTTCCGCAACACCGTCATTGTGATGACGTCGAATCTGGGCAGCGAGCAGATCATGGCCACCGTCGAGGCCACAACGGAAAGTTCGAACGAAGATGCGGCAACCGGCACACACCGTGCAGCGGCACACCATGCGGAACCAACCAGCGCCATGCTCATGGAGGCAATTCGCCCCCAGCTGCTCGGACATTTTCAGCCGGCGTTGCTCGCGCGTTTTCAGACGGTCGTGTACCGTCCTCTCACGGCGGAAGCGCTCGCGCAAATCGTGCAGATGAAACTGGATAAGGTCGCACGGCGCATTGAAAAGCGCTTTGGCGTACCGCTTGTCTGCGACGAGGCGCTCGTCGCAGAACTCGTGTGTGCGTGCCTGTTGCCCGACTCGGGCGCACGCAACATCGACAGCCTGCTCGATCAGCAGATTCTTCCAGTGCTTTCACGCGAATTGCTCGAGCGCGTTGCAAGCCATCAGTTGCCGTCGAGAATCAGACTCAGCTATACGGAGGAAACAGGCATTAGCGTCGACTTCGACAGCGACTGCGCTGGCCTGCATGAGGCAGCGGCATGCGGCGAGACGCGGCCCGACATGCTGAAGGTGGATCAGGAGCGCGGCTGAGCGCGGGTATCGTTTGCGACGAATGCGGGCGGTGGCAATTATCAGGCGCAAGGGGCAAGGCGCAAGGCGCAGCGAACGAGCGGCGAAAAGACCCGCGCGTCTTCAGCCGCGCGACGAACCTGCTATGCGCGGCCGGCCCGCGCAAGCCTATTTCCCTTCGGACAACGCCCGCTCCAGCGCGGCGACGCCGGCGGGCAAATCCACTTTGACGCCCAGGTCCACCATGGTCCGCCCCAATGCGTGCACGGTGCGAAACAGGTTGTGCTCGCGGCACTGCTCGCCCATCTGTCCGATGCGGACAATGGGCAAGCCGAACGACCCTGAAATTTCCACCTGATGTTGCCGCGAAATATGCGCGCACACATCACCGGGACTCAGACCCGCGGGCACCTCGATTCCCACCACCGAATTCAACCGGCACTCCTTCGGCGCATACAACTGCAAACCGAGTGCCGTCACGCCGTCCTGCAACGCCACCGAACATTTCTGGTGCCGCGCAAAGCGCTTCTCGAGCGTTTCCGCGCACACCAGCCGCAACGCCTCGTGCAAGGCAAGCACGCCCGAAACCGGCGCGGTGTAGTGATAGCCCGCGTTGTGCCAGAAGTTCTCCGCGAGCGACGCATCGAGACACCAGTGCGCGTTCGGCGCCGTGCGCCCTTTTACTCGTTCCCAGGCCGCATCGGAAAACGCAATGAGCGACACGCCCGGAATCGACGACAAGCCCTTCTGCCCACCGGTGATGACCGCATCGATACCCCACGCGTCCATGGCGAGCGGCATGGTGCTCAAGGTGCACACCGCGTCGACAATCACCAGCGCGCCCGCCGCCTTCGCCAGCGCAGCAATGTCCTTCAGTTGATAATTCCACACCGTGTTCGAGGTCTCGCCCTGCACGACCGTGACGATCTCCGGACGCTCGCGGCGAATCGCCTCGGCAATCTCGTCGAGACTTGCCACCGACCGGTCGGCCACCTCCAGCGTGCTCACGCGCGCGCCGACGCGGCGGCCCATCTCCGCCATCCGTCCGCTGAAAAAGCCATTCTTGATGCTGAGCATGCGCGTGCCTTCCCACGCGAGGTTCGAGATCGCCATTTCCATCGCGGCCGAACCCGGTCCCGCGACGCCCAGCACCCACTTGGAATGCGTCTGGAACACGTAGCGCGCCATGGTCTTCACCTGGCTGATCACCTTCACCATGGTCGCGCCCAGGTGATTGATCACGATCGTATTGGCCTTGGCGACGGCGGCCGGAATCGGCACAGGGCCGGCGCCCATCATCAGCAACGGCTCTTCGGGGAGAATGGCGTCGAGCGATTCAACAGCCGGACAGGGCACAACAGCGGACGTAACGTTGGATGATGAAGTCGGCATGATCGGTACTTGAAGGAAAACGCAAGATGAACGCACAGGAGCCAAAGGCCTCGCGAGCAGTCACGCTGGCGAGGCCATCGTTCGATCATTCACCGATCCGCCAGATTGCGCAAGTTTTTTGATCCTGGGTCGCGCAACCGGTGGCGCGGCAAGGCCGTCGCAGCACGCGTTTCGTGGCGTCATTCCACCGCGTTTTTGTCGAGTTTCTTGCCGGTTGCCGCATTGAAGCGCTCCACATGTTCTTCTATCAGCCGGCGCTATAGTCATTCGCCAAAGCTGCTGGCGCAGGTCGCAGCAGGGTCGCATTAAGTATGAAATGACCGCGCAGCCGTACGCGAATTTTCTGGAGCAAGAAATGCGCATGATTCTGTTCAGCAGCCGCCAATACGATGTCGAAACTTTCACTGAAGCGAATGCCGCGCATCGCTATGAACTGCATTTCCAGGAATCGCATCTGGACAGCGAAACCGCCGTTCTCGCCAGCGGCTATGAGGTGGTGTGCCCGTTTGTGAACGACCAGGTCAACGCTGCGGTGTTGGAACGCCTGCATGCGGGCGGAACGCGCCTGATCGCGTTGCGCTCCGCAGGCTTCAATCACGTCGACCTTGCGGCGGCCGAGCGCGTCGGCATTGCCGTCGCTCGCGTGCCGGCCTATTCGCCGCATGCGGTCGCCGAGCATGCCGTCGGCCTCATTCTTGCGTTGAACCGGCGCATTCCGCGCGCCGTCGCGCGAACGCGTGAAGGCGATTTTTCGCTGCACGGGCTGCTGGGTTTCGATCTGCATGGCAAGACGGTCGGCGTAATCGGCACCGGGATGATTGGCCGCGTATTCGCGCGCATCATGGCGGGCTTCGGCATGCGCGTGCTTGCACACGATCCAGGCACGCCCGCCGACGATCTGCTCGCGCTCGGCGCGCGCTACGTCGCGCTGGACACGCTGCTTGCAGAATCGGACATTGTCAGCCTGCATTGTCCGCTCGTGCCGGCTACCTACCATCTGATCGACGCGGCGGCGCTCGCCAGAATGAAGCGCGGTGCGATGCTGATCAACACCGGGCGCGGCGGCCTTGTCGAGAGCAACGCGCTCGTCGGGGCGCTGAAGGATGGCCAGCTTGGCCACCTGGGGCTGGATGTGTATGAGGAAGAAGGCGGTCTGTTCTTCGAGGACCATTCGAATCAGCCGCTGCAAGACGACGTGCTCGCCCGTCTACTAATGTTCCCGAATGTGATCGTGACCGCGCACCAGGCATTCTTTACGCGCGAAGCAATGAACGAGATCGCGCAGACCACGCTCGCGAACGTCGCGGCGTGGCAGGCCGGCACACCCAGCAATGCGGTACGCGCAAATGGTTAGACCGGTGTTCTCGACGTATTCCCCTCACCTCGCCCACTCGGCGAGCCGAGCACCTACACGCCGCCCGCACTGGGCGTAACGCAACGGATCGCGGTACGGGCGTCGTCCGCTGCTCCGCACAGCTCACGCAGCAATGCCGACTCGCGCTCGTGCACTTCGACGGGAAACCAGCGCGCGCCGGCCTCAGCGAGATAGCGCGCGCGATGCTGGCCATTGCGAAACGCCACCACACCCTCGCGTTGCACACCCAGCCAGCCGAGCAAACCGGGCGCACGGCGCGTCGAGATCGTCACATAGGGCATTTGCGGAATGCGTGGATTGTCGGGATCGAGGAACTCGCGAATGCCGCGCACTTTTCCCGCATGCCATTCGGCAACGGGCTTCAGCACATAATCGGTGTTGTCGCGATCGGCGCACGCGAGCAGCTTGCGCACGTCGACGAGCACGACCTGATGTCGCGTACCGTCCGCGACAAAGACCCGTTTCAGACGCACATGGTCGTACCATGAATGCCGGTCGAGCGGCACGATCCAGACTGTTTCAATACACCGCGCATCCGCGGACGACAAATTGGACAAAGGCAAAGGCAGGCTCGAGAAGCTGGCAGCAGTGCGCCAGCGCGTTAAGAGAGCGCTAACGCTACGAGTCGATTGTGAAAGAAGCATGACAAGCCACGGTATTAGCTGCTCTGCATGAGCGTTGCAATGGCGCCCGGTCGAACGAGGGAACGGACGGGCGCGGACCTTCAAGGACACAACGATGATCGACACGCGAAATTTCAATCAGCATGTGCGCATCGAGGCTAATCACGATAACGGCGTAGCAACCATCGTGCTTGAGCGTCCGGAGCGCCGTAATGCCGTCGACCGCCACGTCGCCGACGCGTTGAGCGCCGCCTTCCAGTGCTTCGAGGCCGAGCCCGCGTGGCGCGCGGCCGTGCTGTTCGGCGCGGGCGGCACCTTTTGCGCGGGCGCCGACCTGAGCGCGCTCGCCGACGATGCACGCCGCAACGAGATCAGCGCGGACGGCAGCGGCTCAGGGCCGATGGGACCGACGCGCATGACTTTCACGAAGCCGGTCATCGCCGCCGTTGCGGGCTATGCGGTCGCGGGCGGCTTGGAACTCGCGGCCATGTGCGACCTGCGAGTCGTCGAAGAGGACGCGGTGCTCGGCGTGTTCTGCCGCCGGGTGGGCATTCCGTTGATCGACGGCGGGACGATCCGCTTGCCCCGCCTGATCGGCCTGTCGCGCGCGCTCGATCTGATTTTGACCGGACGCGCGGTGAGCGCGCAGGAGGCGCTCGACTTCGGACTGGCGAATCGCGTGGTCAGCAGCGGCGCGGCACGCGCGTCGGCGGAGCAACTCGCGGCTGACCTGGCCGCGTTTCCGCAGGCGGCGCTGCTGGCCGACCGCCGCTCGGCGCTCGTCAACAGTCAGCTGGAAAATCTCGCGGAGGCCCTGCGGCGTGAAGGCGCCGGTGGCTATCAGGCGGTATTCGAGGAGGGCGTCGCGGGCGCCGAGCGTTTTGCACGGGGCGCGGGGCGGCATGGGAAAGCGCTGGGGCCGGAGGACGGCGGAGGCTAACGTTGGGTTTCGGGCTCTGCGCAAAACGCGTGCTCCCCGGCGCTCAGCACTATCGTTTTGACTTAGGTAGAATCCCTGACTTCTTTGCCTCACCCGGCGCATGCGCTCTCGTTCCGAAGACGCGCGCCGGCCGCGCGACGCCTGCGCCGCGCCGACTCACAGCCCACCAACATGCCTTTGCCCTTGCTTGCTCTCGCCGTTGCCGCCTTTGGCATCGGCACCACTGAATTCGTCATCATGGGGCTCTTGCCCAATGTCGCGCGCGACCTGTCGGTCTCCATTCCGGCGGCCGGCATGCTGGTCTCGGCTTACGCGCTGGGCGTGACGATCGGCGCGCCGATCGTGGCGATCGCGGTCGCCAACATGCCGCGCAAGAAAGCGCTGATGAGCCTGATCGGGGTGTTTATCGTCGGTAATCTGCTGTGTGCGCTCGCGCCGGGCTACGCAGTGCTGATGGCCGCGCGCATCGTCACCGCCTTTTGCCACGGCGCGTTCTTCGGGATCGGCTCGGTGGTGGCCGCCGGCCTCGTCGCGCCGAACCGCCGGGCCCAGGCCATCGCGCTGATGTTCACGGGCCTCACGCTCGCCAACGTGCTGGGTGTGCCGCTTGGCACCGCGCTTGGCCAGGCTGCCGGCTGGCGGGCGACCTTCTGGGCCGTGACCGGCATCGGCATTGCGGCGGCCGCCGCGTTGGCGGTGTGCCTGCCCGCCAGGATCGAGATGCAGAAGGCGAGCCTCGTGCGTGAGTTCAGCGTGCTGAAGAATCCGCAAGTGCTGATGGTGCTCGGCATCAGCGTGCTGGCGTCGGCGAGCCTGTTCTCGACGTTCACCTACATCACGCCGATTCTCGAAGACGTGACCGGCTTCACGCCGCACGCGGTCACGCTGGTGCTGCTGCTGTTCGGCCTGGGGCTGACCGTTGGCAGCACGCTTGGCGGCAAGCTCGCCGACTGGCGGCTCATGCCTTCGCTGGTGGCTTTCCTGTTCGCCATCGTCGTAATCCTGACGATTTTCGCCGGCACGATGCACGCCGAAATTCCGGCCATGATCACGATCTTCGCGTGGGGCGTTCTGGCGTTCGCCATCGTGCCGCCGCTGCAAATGCTGATTGTCGACCGCGCGAGCGACGCGCCGAATCTTGCGTCGACGTTAAACCAGGGTGCGTTCAACCTCGGCAATGCAATGGGCGCGTGGCTGGGGGGTATGGCGATCGGCTCGGGCGCGCCGCTGACCATGCTGCCGTGGGTCGGGGTGGCGACATCGATTGGTGCGCTGGTGCTGACGCTGTGGTCGGTGTCCATCGACCGGCGCACACAGCGCATGGCCGTGGCGGGGTAAGAGCGGTTCGAAAGCGCGTTGCCGCGCGCCTGCCTGGTGCTGCGGCCGGCGCGCCTTCGCATTCCCGGATCACCCGCGCGCCGCGACAATCTCCCCGACACAGGTGCCGAAGCCCACGCGATAACCGTCGCCCTGGCACCAACCCGCGAGCGTCAATTCATCGCCGTCTTCAATGAAGCTGCGCGTGCCGCCCTCTTTCAGTTCGAGCGGCTTCTTGCCGTTCCAGGTCAGTTCGAGCAGGCTGCCGTATGAATCTTCCGTCGGACCGCTGATGGTTCCCGAGCCCATCAGGTCGCCCACTCGCGTGTTGCAACCCGACACCGTGTGATGGGCGAGCTGCTGCGCCATCGTCCAGTACATATGCCTGAAGTTCGTCCGCGCGATAGTTGTCGCCTCTCTGGCACCTTGCGGACGCAGTTTCACTTCCAGGTTGATGTCGAACGCATGCTGACCGTCATGCCGCAGGTACGCAAGCGGCTGTGGCTCCTGCACCGGCTGCGCGACGCGAAAGGGCTCGAGCGCGTCGAGCGTGACGATCCACGGTGAAATGGTGGTCGCGAACGTCTTGGCATTGAACGGACCGAGCGGCACGTATTCCCATTGCTGGATGTCGCGCGCGCTCCAGTCGTTCAGCAGCACCATGCCGAAGATGTGTGCTTCGGCGTCCGCACACGCAATCGGCTCGCCCAACGCGTTGCCGCCGCCGATTACGAAGCCCGTCTCCAGTTCGATATCGAGCTTGCGGCACGCACCGAACACCGGCCGTTCCTGATCGGGCAATTTCAGTTGGCCATTGGGCCGACGCACCGGCGTACCGCTTACCACGACCGACGACGCGCGTCCGTTGTAACCGATCGGCATCTCCGACCAGTTCGGCAGTAGCGCGTTTTTCGGGTCGCGAAACATGCAGCCGACGTTTGTCGCGTGTTCTTTCGACGAATAAAAATCGGTGTAGCCTGGAATTTGCACCGGCAGGTGAAGCTGCGCATCGGCCGCGCGCACCAGCGCTTTCGCGCGCAGCGCGGCGTCATCGCGCAAAGTGGCCGTCTGCCGCGCCAGCAGTTCGCTCAACTGGATGCGCACGCTGCGCCACGCGTCGCGGCCAAGCGAGATGAAGTCGTTCAAGGTATCGCGCGCAAACACATCGGCGCTCGACGGCACCTTCAGCAGTCCCGCCGCCTGCAATGCGGCCAGATCGACAATTTCATCGCCTATCGCCACGCCCGCGCGGCGCGCGGCGTTGCGGGTGTCGCTGAAAATACCGAACGGCAGGTTTTGAATCGGGAAGTCGTGACCCGGCTGGTTGGCCGACTCGACCCAGCTCTTGCGCAACGGATCGAGCGTTGCCTGAAGATCGCTTACTGCGCTCATCGTTGCTCCGGATTGAAGTGTTTCTTGAGACCTTGCCAGCACTCGTAGTAATGCGCCTGGAGTTGCGCGGTTTCGAGCGCAAAGCGCGTCGGCTTGATCAGCGTGCGCGTTTCGAACATGAAGGCCATGGTGTCGCCCACCTTGCTCGGCTTTGACGTGTCGCTGCGCGACGCTTTTTCGAAGGTTTCGGCGTCGGGGCCGTGCCCCGACATGCAGTTGTGCAGGCTCGCGCCGCCCGGCATGAAGCCCTCGGCCTTCGCGTCGTATACGCCATGCACGAGACCCATGAACTCGCTCGCCACATTGCGATGGAACCACGGCGGGCGGAACGTATCTTCGGCGGCGAGCCAGCGGGGCGGAAAAATCACGAAGTCGATTGTGTCGACGCCCGGCGTGTCGCTTTGCGACTGCAGCACGAGAAAGATCGACGGATCCGGATGGTCGAAGCTGATCGAGCCGATCGTGTTGAAGCGCCGCAGGTCGTATTTGTACGGCGCGTAGTTGCCGTGCCACGCCACCACGTCGAGCGGCGAGTGGCCAATGTCCGCGCGCCACAGATTGCCGTTCATCTTCGCGACAAGCTCGAAGTTGCCTTCGCGGTCCTCATAGGCGGCATGCGGTGTGAGGAAGTCGCGCGGATTGGCGAGACCGTTCGAACCGATCGGACCGAGGTCGGGCAAGCGCAGCAACGCCCCGAAGTTTTCGCAGATGTAACCGCGCGCGGCGCCGTCCGGCAGGTTCACCGCGAAGCGCACGCCGCGCGGAATCACTGCGATCTCGAACGGTTGAATGTCGAGCCGGCCGAGCTCGGTGGCGATCTCGAGCCGCCCTTGCTGCGGCACGATCAGCAGCTCGCCGTCCGCGTTGTAGAAGAAGCGCTCCGTCATCGAGCGATTCGCGGCGTACACGTGGATTGCGCAGCCGCTCATCGATTCGGCCGTGCCGTTGCCCGCCATCGTCACCCAGCCGTCGACGAAATCGGTCGGCTCGCTCGGCATGGGTAGCGGGTCCCAGCGCAACTGGTCAGGCGGGGTCGGCGGGACATCGGCGAAATTGGCGACGATGCGCTCCGAAGGCAGCCGCGTGAACGGCTTGTGCACGGCTGCCGGACGGATGCGGTACAGCCAGGAACGCCGGTTATGACCGCGCGGCGCAGTAAACGCGGTGCCCGACAACTGTTCGGCGTACAAACCATAGGCGACGCGCTGCGGCGAGTTACGCCCTTCGGGCAGCGCGCCCGGCAGCGCCTCGGTCGCGAATTCGTTGGCAAAGCCGGACTGATAGCCGGGCTCGATCTCGAGCCGCGAACTCAGCGTGTTCGACTCACGGGTTGGGGTGTTCATGCAAGGTCCTCCGTTGATACGGTTTGTGTCTCACGCGGTTTGCGGCTCGGACGGGCGGCTGCGTTGCCGTGTCGCCGCCGCAAGCGCGACGACCAGCAGCGCGGAACACAGCACCGGCACGGCGGCCGCATGAAACAGCGATTCGTTCGACCAGTTCAGCGCAATCAGTTGCCCGCCGACGAGCGGTCCGATCACCGAGCCGATCCGCCCGATGCCGAGGCTCCAGCCAATGCCCGTCGAGCGCAGCGTGGTGGGATAGAAGTGCCCGGCCAGCGCGTTCACCGCCGGCTGTCCGCCGACCACGCAGAAACCGCCCGCGAACACCACCAGCAAAAGCCACGGCAACACATGCGCGACGGTGCCAATGGTGCCCACGGCGAGCGCTGCCCCCGCGAAGCAGACCAACAGCACGCGCACAAAGCCGAAACGTTCGATGAACCAGCCGAGCAACAACGTGCCGACCACGCCGCCTGTCTGCAACACGGTGCCCACGATCACCGCCGTGCTGGGCGAATAACCGGCGTCACGCATGACGGTAGGCAGCCAGTTCGAGAGGAAGTACAGATCGATCAGGTTCATGAAGCTGATCGCCCAGAGAATCAGCGTGACCGGCGCGCGGCCCGCGCGGAACAGCTCTGCCACCGGCGCACCGTCACTGCCCTTCTCACGCACCACGACACGCGTCTCGGCGTCGATCTGCAGATGTGGATTGAAGCGCGCCAGCCAGCGCAGCGCGCGGTCGCTGCGGCCCTTGAGCACGAGAAACTGCAGCGATTCCGGCAGCAGCGCAAGCATGGCGACGGCGAGCAGCAGCGGCACCACGCCACCCACCCAGAACACCGCGCGCCAGCCATAGGCCGGAATCAACGCGGCGCTGATACAGCCGCCAAGCGCCGCGCCCACCGTGAAGCCGCACGACACCAGCATCATGCGCTTCACGCGATGCGCGGGCGTCGAGAATTCGCCGACGAGCGCCATCGCATTCGGCATGATGCAGCCAAGGCCGAGGCCGGTGACGAAGCGCAGCCCGATCAGCGCGGGAATGGTCGACACGAAGGGCGTGGCGAGCATTGACAGCGCGAAGGAAAATGTCGCGCCGATCAGCACCGGACGACGGCCGATGCGGTCCGCCAGCACCGAAAGCCCCAGCGCCCCCAGCAGCATGCCGAGCAGGCTTGCGCTGAAAACCGGGCCGAGCGCCGCCTTGGACACATGCCATTCGCCGATCACGCTTGGCGCCACGTAGCCCATGGCCTGCGCGTCGAAGCCGTCAATGACAAGGCACAGCCCGCACAACGCGAGCAGCATGAACTGGAACGCGGGGTGATGCGTTTCGGCGAGCAGCCGCTCGACCTCGAGGACGTTGGCGTTTGCTGGGGGCGGCTCGGCGCGCATCGGAGTTGTCTCCTACGTGGGATTATGAATTTACGCATGGTAAAACTAATTACGTTAAGTGAAATTAACGTATACCCTGGAGACAGCGGTCGAGAGGCGCCGGGGCCCGTGCACACAGCCCTCGGCGGATATGGTTATAAGCATTTTGTCCATGCGGCGCGGGCGGCTACTGCTACCATCGAAGAACGCGGCGCTCGCGCCCAGTGGCAGTGCCCCTCGCGCTGCCCAAGTAATCCATTCGCCTAAATGATTCCGCCGACCATTCCCCACCTCGTTGCGCGCGCATCCGAGCATCCTTTTCTCGGCAAACATCTGGCGATGGCGCGCGGCACGCGCGCAGACATCGCCGTCGCCCGCATTGCGGAGCTCGAATTGACGAGCGCCTACGAGCCCATCTTCGACATCAGCGTGCACGCGCTGGCGCAGTCGCTCTCGTCGGACGTGGAAAACGTGGACCGTTTCGGGGACGAGCTCGGCTTCCAGGCGGTCACACAGCGGCTCGATGCCGCGCCGTTCGACTTGTTCGAAGCGTTCGATCGCATCGCCGACGACCAGGAACTGGTTGCGCTTGACCGTATGTCGCGCGCGTTGCATGCGATCAATTTCTTCGGCGCGCAGCGGCACGGCCTGCTGTTTCTGCGTGTGCACGAGCGGCTATTGAAGAGCGTGAAATACGATCACGGGCGGCACTTCTCGAGCGTGCTGATGTCGTTCGGCCTGAATCCGTCGAGGATAGTGATCGAGCTGCCAGCGGCGGCCGTCGCGCACAAGACCTTCCTCGGCTATCTGACGAAAAGCTATCAGCACTACGGCTTCAAGGTGGCCGGCAATCTGTCCAACGCGGGACAGATTCTGTCCGTGTCGGATACGGCGCGGCTCGATTTTCTGAAGATGGATGCGGCAAGCGCGCTGCGCGACGCAACCGTAAAACCGCTAGTCGGCTATGCAAGCCGGCTGCGTATTCCGCTGATCTTCAACCGCGTGATGGACGAAGTGCAGTTTGAAGCGCTGCAGCAATATGATGTGCGCTTCGTGCAAGGGCCGCTTTTTAACGCGCATTATCACGATCGCGCGGCTTGAGGGCGGGTTGGGTTTGGGTCTGGGTTCGGGCTCGGTCTGGCTTCGGCCTGAGTTCTCCCACTCGTCAGCCGGCGTCGCCGAGGCGCCGCGCGAGCGCCTTGAGCCGCGGCGCCACTTCTTGGCGAAACACGTCTTCTCCCATCGACGAAGCCGGTCCGCTGCAACTCAGTACGAGCCAGCGCTTCTCCCGTGGCTCACGAAACGGCACCGCGACGGCGTTCACATCGTCATGCCAGGCGCGAAACGAATAGCAGCAGCGCTCTTTCGCGAATGCGGCAATTTCCTTCACGGCGTCGGCGACCAGCGCCGCTGCGCCCTTGCCCGCTGCTTTCTTCAGTTCTGCGAGCAGCGCGTCGCGCACGTCCGCGGGCTGCACGGCGAGATAGGCCCGGCCCATCGAACTCGTCAGCATCGACAGTTTCGAGCCGGGCGCGAGGCCGAGCGTGAGCGCCGTCTCGCTGCGAATCGTATCCAGATAGATCATGTCAAGGCCGTCGCGGCAACCAAGCGAGACCGCTGCACCCACCTCCCGCGCGAACGCGCGCATGTGCGGGCGCGCGAGTTCAAGGGTGTCCGTGCCCGAGAGCAGCGCGAAGCCAAGCGACAGCACGCCCGCGTCCAGCGCGTATTTGCCGACCGACTCGTCGAGCCGGAGATAGCCGAGCACCGTCAGCGTGTAGGCGAGGCGATTGACGGTGGCCTTCGGCAAGCCTGTGCGTTCGACGAAATCGCGGTTGCCGAGCATGGTCTCGCCGGGCCTGAAGGCGCGCAGCAGATCGAGTCCACGAGCAAGGGCAACGACAAATTTGCGCTCGTCGAGCGGTTCGGTGGAAGTGGCTGCGGGCGTCATGGGATGATACACTCGGGTGTCGTTTGCAAAACATTGTTTCGCATAGCGGAACTCAAGTCAAGCCAGCATCAGGAGATACGTCATGGCCGAGGCCGCGCAGTTTCACTGGGAAGACCCCTTGCTGCTCGATCAGCAGCTCACCGAAGACGAACGCATGGTGCGCGACGCCGCCGCGGCTTATGCGCAAGACAAGCTCCAGCCGCGCGTGCTCGAAGCGTTCCGTCACGAGAAGACCGACGTCGAGATCTTTCGCGAAATGGGCGAACTCGGCCTGCTCGGCCCGACCATTCCTGAGCAATACGGCGGGCCGGGGCTCAACTATGTGGCGTACGGCCTGATTGCGCGGGAAGTGGAGCGCGTCGATTCGGGCTACCGTTCGATGATGTCGGTGCAGTCGTCGCTCGTGATGGTGCCGATCTACGAATTTGGCTCTGAGGCACAGAAGCAGAAGTACTTGCCGAAGCTCGCCACCGGCGAATGGATCGGCTGCTTCGGGCTGACAGAACCCAACCACGGCTCGGACCCGGGCAGCATGGTCACGCGCGCAAAGAAAGTGGACGGCGGCTATTCGCTGTCGGGCTCGAAGATGTGGATCACCAATTCACCCATCGCCGATGTCTTCGTCGTGTGGGCGAAGCTCGAGGAGAACGGCAAGGACACGATTCGCGGCTTCATTCTCGAAAAGGGCTGGAAGGGACTGTCGGCGCCGACCATCCATAGCAAGGTGGGCTTGCGCGCGTCGATCACCGGCGAGATCGTGCTTGACGAAGTGTTCGTGCCCGAAGAAAACCGCTTTCCGGAAGTGAGCGGCCTGCGCGGTCCGTTCACATGCCTGAACTCGGCGCGTTATGGCATTGCGTGGGGCGCCCTCGGCGCCGCGGAAGCCTGCTGGCACACCGCGCGTCAGTATGTGCTCGATCGCAAGCAGTTCGGCCGGCCGCTCGCGGCCAACCAGTTGATCCAGAAGAAGCTTGCCGACATGCAGACCGAGATCACGCTTGGCCTGCAAGGCGTGCTGCGCCTCGGCCGTATGAAGGACGAAGGCACGGCGGCCGTCGAAATCACGTCGATCATGAAGCGCAATTCGTGCGGCAAGGCGCTCGACATTGCCCGGCTCGCGCGCGACATGCTGGGCGGCAACGGCATCTCGGACGAATTCGGCATTGCGCGGCACCTCGTGAATCTCGAAGTGGTGAACACCTATGAAGGCACGCACGATATTCACGCACTGATTCTTGGCCGCGCGCAGACAGGTATTCAGGCGTTTTTCTGAATGCGCTCGTGAAACGCGTAGTTGCCGGCGGCGCCCAGGCGCGCTGGCATGGCGAAAAAAGAAGGCCGGTTGACAATCAACCGGCCTTTTTCGTTGACGCGACGCGCCGTTTTCCGACGCGCTCAACGCACGCTTACTTGTTCGGCTGCGGCGTCATGCGCAGGTACGGACGCAGCGCCTTGTAGCCCTTCGGAAATTTCTGTTTGATCACCTCTTCGTCCTTCAGTGACGGCACGATCACGACGTCGTCGCCCTGCTTCCAGTTGCCGGGCGTGGCCACCGAATGGCTGTCGGTGAGTTGCAGCGAGTCGATCACGCGCAGCACTTCGTCGAAGTTGCGCCCGGTGCTCGCCGGGTACGTGATGATGAGACGCACCTTCTTCTTGGGATCGATCACGAACAGCGAGCGCACCGTGAGGGTTTCGTTCGCGTTCGGGTGAATCATGTCGTACAACTCAGACACTTTGCGATCGCCGTCAGCCAGAATCGGAAATCCGACATTGGCAGCCTGCGTTTCATTGATGTCCTTGATCCATTCCTTGTGCGACTCGGCACTGTCCACCGACAACGCAATGGTCTTGACATTGCGCTTCTCAAATTCCTCGGCGAGCTTGGCGGTCAGGCCGAGTTCGGTGGTGCAGACGGGCGTGAAGTCCGCAGGATGCGAGAACAGCACACCCCAGCTGTCCCCGAGCCACTCATGAAACCTGATGCGCCCGATACTCGACTCCTGCTCGAAATCCGGTGCGATATCGCCAAGACGTAGACTCATGTGCATCTCCTTAAGGTATCTGGACAACTAGCGCGGGCGTTTGCCCGCGGGGTTCCGCAACGATAAAGCATACGGCAGCGCGCGTGTATGCCGAACCAACATCGGCTCACTACTTTATGCGGTTTTGTAATTTTCGCCGATTTAGTGGAAACTTTGCGGGACAGATCAACTCCATCATGCATTAACATCGCCTTCGAGGTCAGGCAATTGTTGTTGGGGAAGTTCGCCTCTCCGGGAACGGTTCGTGCGTTCGCCTGGTGCAACCGGGCAGCACGCTCGCCAGTCGCCGTTTCTTTGGTTACGATTCACGCGTGACGTGAGACGAAGGGGGAGCTGTCAATGTCGGAAGTCAACAAGGAGAGATTGATGTCGGATATCAAAACCGTCCTCGCGGACGCGGAAGACCTGCTGAAACAGGCCGCAAGCGCAACGGGCGAGCGCGCCTCGGAACTGCGCGAAACGGCGCTGTCGCGCCTGAAGCAAGCCAGGGAAAAAGCCGCCGACGTGCAAGTCGTGGTGGTCGAAAAAGGCAAGAAAGCTGCTCGCGCGACCGACGACTATGTGCACGAGCATCCCTGGGCATCCATTGGCATTGCCGCGGGCGCCGGCGTGCTGCTGGGTCTGCTGATCAACCGCAAGTAACACTGCGCGCTGCCGGAAAAGTCTGCTCCGGCATGCGATCCCACAGAGTTGACCGGCGCATGTCCGGCCGGTCCGCTTACTCCGGCGCGCACGTTTGCTCCGCGTCGCCCAGGCCAATCCGCGCAACGCCCACAGCCATGACGATCGACACACAATCGCAGCGCGAACAACATAGTCCATTACGCCGCATCATCAGTTCGGTGTCGGCCATTCTGCAAACGCGCCTTGAGCTGATCGGCATCGAACTCGCCGAAGAAAAGGATCGCCTGCTTGGTGTGCTCTTTCTTGGCCTTGCGGCGATGATGCTGACCACCATGGCCCTGATCGCACTCACCGCGCTCGTCGCCATTGCGTTCTGGGACACCTACCGCTGGCAGGCGCTCGCGGGAATTACGCTGGTTTATGCGATTGCCGGACTGGTGTGCGCACTCAAGGCGCGCAGCGGCCTGCGCAATGCGCCCATGGTTTTCGAAGCCACCATCGCCGAATTCGAGAAAGACCGCGACGTGTTTCGCAGACCGTAACGCCGCAAACGCGCGTAGCGACGAACTGCCGCGTGGTTCATGAAGCGTTGCGGACCGCGGGCACTGTGTCGCGATGTCGCGAAGCCTGCCGAGCCGTTCGTACTGCTGCTCCTGCTCTCTCACTGCCCAACACGCCATGAGCCAAAGCTACTCGAATACCGCATACCGTAACAAGCGCCAGCCGGCGCGAGACCTGAGCGCACCGCAACTGCGAGCACTGCGCAAGGAACTGTTGCTCGTGCGCGCGGACGTCGAACGCATGGAATTCGCGCAGGCGACGATGGAACTGCGTGAGGCCGTCACGCACTTCAGTTGGCTCAAGTTCATCGTGCCAGGTTTCGGCGGACTGCGTATGGGCAGCGGCGCGAAAACCAGCTTCCTCAACGCTGGGACGATTGGCGCTCTTCTCAAGCAATACCCGCTCATCAGTTCTCTCGCGTCGCTCGTGCTGGCTAAACCGCTGCGCGCCACAGTCGCAGCCGGTGCAAAACCGGCACTCAAGTGGGGCAGCCTGGCGTTCGCCGCGTGGGAAGCGTATCGCGTGTGGCAGCAGATCAAGGGCGCCTCGCGCGCTACGGTCGACTCCCCCGATCAGGGTTGAAGTTGCCGCATCCGGTCAATCATGGCACGCGTTAGCTCGCCCCCCAGCATTCTGCGACGAGCGACGCGGAACCGTTCGCCCCACTCCTGTTGCTTCGAAGCCCGGTGGCGTCGAGACTAAAGACGCCGCATGGATCGTCTCGCATGGGCCCTGAGTCGTCGGGGGCCGCTTCTATCGAATAGCCCCCGTTGGTATCGTTGGCCGGCAACACGCGCAGGTGATACACAGCCGTGCCTGATTGCGGCGCCCGGTCGAAGCCCGGCGGCAGCGCAGCGGTGCCGGCGCTTGCCGCGCCCTCGACGAATTGGGCTGCCCTCATGAGCGCCGATGCCGCGTCGATTCTGTGAGTTCGCGCGACCTGACTGCGATAGGAAGGCACGGCGAACACGGCCAGTACGGCGACTATCGCGAGCGTGATTACGAGCTCGAGCAAGGTGAATGCGCACAGATACGGCCTTCTCATCTACACCTCCTAAAAGGGCCTTGCAGCGACGCGCCGCCAGTGGCGGTCAATCCTGTCGCCGTCGACAACCAGTTGCATCTGCAGCCACACCTGCGAGTCGCTGTTTTTGCCGAACCCGCGCGCGGTGAGCAGATACGCTCGTGCATCCTGTCGCCCCGCGAGGCGCCACTCTTCGATCAGGCATTGCGGAGCACGCAGCGACCCCGGCCATTGCGCGACAGGCGTCATGGCCGCGCCCTCAAATACGGCTTCGAGTTTCCATTGCGTCGGCTCGAGAGGGGCGGCTTGCGCTGGGATCACACCCGTGGCCGTCGATGCGATGACGTTGCGGGTACATAAGGTCAATGCCGAATCGGCGGCATGAAATGCCTGCAAGTACTCGCGCACATTCACCGCACTGCGCGCTGCCGCGAGCGATGCCTCGAACCACGCGGCCGAGGTCGCGAGGAGCATCGCTGTAATGAGCAGGACGATGGGGAGCACGGCGCCGTGTTGGTAAAGGTGGTGGTGTGGTGGATGGTGCATGCGCTTGTGCTGATGGTTGCGGTTGTGGTTGTGGTTGTTGTCGTACTCGTGCGCGTTCGTGTGCTCATGGACGTGCGGGTGCTCGTGCTTTTCCTCGTGCTTTTGCTTTTGTTCGTGCTCGTGCTCTTGCTCGTGCGTCCGCCACCTGCTCCTGCTGTTTCTCACACTGCCGGTTCCCACGCCCGTACTGGTGTTGGCGCGCGCGCGTGCCGCAGCCGGCGCTCCCACTCGGCCAGCACCCTTGCGATTGATAGCTCAGACAGGCCCGGTTTCGGCAGCAACAGCCTACTCTGCTGCGCCTTACGGTCACAAAACACCCTCCGCATAGTTGCGTAGCGCGACGCGCCGCCAGAACGCCTGTCGCGGTCGCGAATCCGTCGCAACGCCAGTCACGCCGTCGCAGTCGGTATAGCGTGACTGCTGTCCCTGCGGTGCGCCTCGCACGAGCACGCACAGATCGACCGCGACGACCATCGACCATTGATCCGCTGTCACCGCCGCCGCGTCCACTGCACTCGCCGCGCCCGCGAGCCAGTATCTGATGCGCAAGCGTTCCACGCCTTCAACCAGTGGCTGCGCGGATCCCGTCTTCCCGCTTCCTTCGCAATAAAGCTCGGGCTCGCCGGTCGAGCTGCTCGGCTTCGCATAGAAGCGATTGACTATCGGCACGCCGCGATCGCCAAGCCCCGCGCTAGTGCCCGTCACCGCTTGCCCCAGGCAGTCCGTTGACTGTCCGGTGGACGACGGCCATGTCGACACGCCGTCACCGACATATCGCACCGCGACGCCGTCTGATTTGCCGGGCAATGTCTCGCACGTCAGATGGCTGTCGTCGGTGCCCGCGGGATGGCCGCCCGAGCAACCGAACAATGGCGCCGGCGCGCGATATTGCGCGACGCCGGCCGGCACGAAGCCCGCCATCTGCAACTGCTGCCCGATTACAGTCAGCGCGGTCAAGCCCGCGTCGCGCAGACGCAATGCATTGTTAGCGTTGTCGAACGCCGCGCGCTGCGTCGAATAAAGCGAGACGACGCCTGCGGTCACCACAAGTCCGAGCGCCACCGCGATCACGAACTCAATGAGCGTATGACCGCGTCCTTCACGCACGGACAACATCATTTGACGAACGCCAGTGCGACACATGACAAGCCCACGGGGGCATCCACTCCGCCACAGGGCTCGGGTTTGTCCATCATGTCGTCGGCGCGCGGCATACTGCGCAAGGCCGTCCACGTGACCCGCGCCGCCAGAACTCCTCCGGTACCGATTACTGACGCGTCGCCCTGCGGCAACAGCGTCGCGGCGCGCGAGCGCCACGCGTTTAAGGCGGTATCGCTGGAGGCGGACGCAGACACCGCTTCGACGACCGAATCCGCGATCCATGCGGCGTGTTCGCGCATCGACATGGCTCGCGCCTCGCGCGCCGTCCACAGTTGCCCGGCGATCAGCCCTAGCGCGCTCGCGGCCATCAGTGCAACGGCAAGCATCACTTCGATCAGCGAACTGCCGCCGCGCCTCACGTGAAAGCGATGCGGCCGCGCGCGCGGCGTCATGTCCTTTCGCCATAGCGGCGCCTGCTGCAGCACCTCGTTCTCCTGCGGCTGCACAAACCGCACGGACCGTTCGATAACCACGCTCACGACGCCGCTCCACATGCGCCTTCCACGACGCGCGTGCGGCCGCCCGCCGCGATACGAATACAGCGCCGCCATTTATCGCCTTGAGTCGCTTTGGATGGTGTTCGCGGCGCAATGTCGAAACTGCGGAAAGTGCCGATTAGTTGGCCGGCAGGCGGTGTAAAGGTCAGATTCGTCTGAACGCCGACGATGCTCACAGCTGCCAGCGAGCCATGCGCGCGCAACAGCGTCGACGTCCCGCCGCGCTCCGCGAGAACGGCCCAGCCGCATGACCAGTCGCTGATGGCATTGCCGCACGGTTGCCCGGCGGGCAGGCAGTGCCGCGCGGCGTCGGTTCTGCAAACGGTCACCCGAGCGCCGCGGCGCAATGCCTCGCTGCGGGCATACGCAAGCGTCGAGACGAGCGCCTTCGCGCGGGCGTCGACCTGATCGCGCACGCGCCATGCAACGAACGACGGCGACGACATCACGAGCATCACCGCGAGCAGCGCGACCACGACCAGCGTTTCGACGAGCGTAAAGGCGCCGCACGGCGGCGAAGCGATTGCATGCGGTTTCATCTGCATCCCTGAATGTTTCCGAAGAATGCAGCCAATCTAGCGGCTCGCGGACGGCTCAACAATCGGCCGAATGGCCAGGTGGCATTCAGACGCTATCCCGCGCAAGAATCCACGCGACGAACCACAATGGGAGCGGTAGATGCAGAAAGGTCAGGGCTCGCGGCAACCAACGACATGTACGAGGCGCCGGGCGGCACGCTTCGGATCAGCGCTTGCGGGAAGGCTTTGGAGGCGAGGAGGCGCGGCGGAACTCTTCGATCACGTCTTCAAATTCGGAGACATCTTCGAAGCGCCGGTAAACAGAGGCGAAACGTACGTAAGCGATGGTGTCGAGCGCGCGCAGTTCGTTCATCACGAGTTCGCCGAGACGCTCGCTGCGCACTTCGCGCTCGCCGCTGCCGAGCAGTTGATACTCGATGCGGGCGACGGCCGCGTCGATCGCGTCCGCTGCCACCGGACGCTTACGCAGCGCCAGTTGCATGCTCGCGACGATTTTGCGGCGGTCAAACTCGGTGCGACTGCCGTCTTTCTTGACGACAGCCGGCAACGCCAGCTCGACCCGCTCATACGTCGTGAAACGCTTGTCGCAGGCCGGGCAGCGGCGGCGCCGGCGAATCGTCGCGCCGTCTTCGGAGACACGCGAGTCGACGACCTGCGTATCGGCGTGACGGCAGAAAGGGCAATGCATGGCGGCTTAGCGGTAGACCGGGAAGCGCTGCGTCAGCTCGGCGACTTGCCCGCGCACGCGTTCGATCGTGGCGGCGTCTTCCGGGTTGTCCAGCACGTCTGCAATCAGGTTGGCCACCTGCTCGGCTTCCTTGACGCCGAAGCCGCGCGTGGTCATGGCCGGCGAGCCGAGGCGGATACCGCTCGTCACGAACGGCTTTTCCGGGTCGTTCGGAATGGCGTTCTTGTTGACCGTGATGTGCGCTGCACCGAGCGCGGCCTCGGCGGCCTTGCCGGTGATCTTCTTCGCGCGCAGGTCGACCAGCATCACATGGCTCTCGGTGCGGCCGGAGACGATGCGCAGACCACGCTTGACGAGCGTTTCGGCAAGCACGCGTGCGTTTTCGACAACCTGCTGCTGGTAGACCTTGAATTCCGGCGACAGCGCTTCCTTGAACGCCACAGCCTTGCCGGCGATCACGTGCATGAGCGGGCCACCCTGAATACCAGGGAAGATCGCCGAGTTGATCTGCTTTTCGAACTCAGCCTTCATCAGGATCACGCCGCCGCGCGGGCCGCGCAGGCTCTTGTGCGTGGTGGTGGTGACGAAATCGGCGTGCGGCACCGGGTTCGGATAGACGCCCGCGGCGATCAGGCCGGCGTAGTGCGCCATGTCGACCATGAAGTACGCGCCGACCGACTTGGCGATCTTCGACAGACGCTCGAAGTCGATACGCAGCGCAAACGCCGAGGCGCCCGCGACGATCAGCTTCGGCTTGTTTTCCTGAGCGAGCTTTTCGGCAGCGTCGTAGTCGATGTCTTCGGCTTCAGTCAGGCCGTAGCTCACCACGTTGAACCACTTGCCGGACATGTTGACCGGCGACCCGTGCGTCAGATGGCCGCCGTGCGCGAGGCTCATGCCCATGATCGTGTCGCCCGGCTTGAGCATGGCGAAGAACACGCCCTGGTTTGCCTGCGAGCCGGAGTTCGGCTGCACGTTGGCCGCCTCTGCGCCGAACAGTTGCTTGACCCGGTCGATCGCAAGCTGCTCGGCCACGTCGACATACTCACAGCCGCCGTAGTAGCGCTTGCCCGGATACCCTTCGGCGTACTTGTTGGTGAGTTGCGAGCCTTGCGCAGCCATAACAGCCGGGCTCGTGTAGTTTTCCGACGCGATCAGTTCGATGTGTTCTTCCTGGCGGCGGTTTTCCTGCTCGATCACCTTCCAGAGTTCAGGGTCGACGTTGGCGATGGTGCTTTGGGCTCTGTCAAACATACGGATTCCGTTGAGTGTGTTCAGGTTGACCGGATCTTGCGCCGAATCTTGCGTAGAGGGTACGCGGCGCTGCTGGCGGCTGGGCCAGCCCTGACGTGGCGGGGGGAGAGTCGCCGCACACGCGAGGCAGGGCAGCCACCGTCAGCGCAGATCAAAGCGCGCGGATCACGGCTGCCCAGGCGAACGGCAAAACGGCACCCCGCGCTTCACGGTGGGTTCTTCCACCTTGAATCCGATTGGTTGAATCGGTTCTATCGCCAGTTACGCAGGGATGAGCGCGTTAGTTTATTGGAAGAGGATCGAATAGGCAACCGGCTTTGCACTGCCACGCGGGACGCCGGCAAACGGGCTTCGCGCGGCGCCCCGGGCAGTGCGGAACCGTCCCGCGCAGGCCCGCCGCGCGGCGCTTGCGCACGCCTTGCGACGCGGCTTCTGCGACTCGTTCATCCTTGCCGCAGCGCCGCATTGGAAGTAGGCTTGGGACCTTTCTCTCCTACCGACCAGGGAACTGCAATGATCGTGTTCGTCACCGGGGCGTCCGCAGGATTCGGCGCCGCCATCGCTCGTGCCTTCGTAAAGGGCGGCCACCGCGTCGTCGCCACCGCACGCCGCAAAGACCGCCTGCAAGCGCTCGCCGACGAGCTGGGCGACGCGCTTTTGCCGTACGAACTGGACGTGCGGGACCGCGCGGCCGTAGAAGCCGTCCCAGCGGCCTTGCCCGCTGAATTCGCCGCGATCGACGTGCTGGTCAACAATGCCGGCCTCGCGCTCGGCGTCGAACCCGCTCACAAGGCGAGCCTCGACGAATGGCAGACCATGATCGAAACGAACTGCACCGGCCTCGTCCAGGTCACGCACGCGCTGTTGCCGGGAATGGTGGAGCGAAATCGCGGCCATATCTTCAACCTCGGCTCGGTTGCCGGGCACTGGCCCTACCCCGGCGGCAACGTCTACGGCGCGACCAAGGCTTTCGTGCGGCAGTTCAGCCTGAACCTGCGTGCCGACCTGGCCGGCACCGCGCTGCGCGTGACCGACATCGAACCAGGGCTGTGCGGCGGCACGGAGTTCTCGAACGTACGCTATCGCGGCGACGACGAAAAAGCCGGCAAAGTTTACGAAAACGTGCAGCCGCTCACGGCCGAGGACATCGCTGATTCGATCTACTGGATCGCCACACGCCCCGCCCATGTCAACATCAACACGATCGAGCTGATGCCGGTCGCGCAATCGTTCGCCGGCTTGAGCATTCATCGCGGCTGAAGGCCGCCCGGGCGCGCGCACATCTTGAAACAGACCTCGCGGTGTGCGTTCCGGTAAAATGCGCCGCATGAATATGACGACAAGCCAGCCCGGCACGGAAATCGGCCACACGTGGGACATCCGCGTGTATTACGAAGATACCGACGCCGGCGGCATCGTGTTTTACGCGAACTACCTGAAGTTCTTTGAACGGGCGCGCACCGAATGGCTGCGCGCCTGCGGGATCGACCAGAACCGGCTCGCC
>Ga0209796_10000206_pt1 | contig 60181 bp, 52 predicted proteins | sample AgamicOrSfrz_FD_187167 | JGI IMG/M metagenome (GOLD analysis project Ga0209796, IMG submission 187167) | Agave microbial communities from Guanajuato, Mexico - Or.Sf.rz (SPAdes) (version 2) | ecosystem: Host-associated > Plants > Phyllosphere > Phylloplane/Leaf | place: Guanajuato, Mexico...
TCCACCACGTCGCGATCTACGAGGGCGACGGCATGATGATCGAGGCGCCGCACACCGGTCAGAGCGTCAAGGAGATCAGGGTCGCCGACTTCGGCGAGCCGGTCTCGGCGATCCGGCGAGTGCTGGGCGGTGTCGACGGGCGGGTCTCGACAAGCTCGACCACCGGTGTGGGCTCGACCACCGGTGTCGGCTCGACCACCGGTGTGGGCTCGGCGACGCCGTACGCGGCGATCATCAACGCCGCGGCCGCGCGCACCGGTGTTCCGGCGGCGCTGATCGCGGCGGTGGCGAAGCAGGAGTCGGGGTTCGACGCCCACGCGGTCAGCCGAGCAGGCGCTCTGGGGGTCATGCAGCTCATGCCGGCCACCGCCAAGGGCCTCGGCGTGGCCGATCCGCTCGACGCCGCCCAGTCGATCAACGGCGGCGCGAGCTACCTCGCCGGCCTGCTCCAGCGGTTCGGCGGCAACACGACGCTGGCCGTCGCGGCGTACAACGCCGGGCCCGGCGCCGTCCTCAAGTACGGCGGCGTCCCGCCCTACCCCGAGACGCAGCACTACGTGCGCAACGTCCTCGCCCTCATGGAGGCCTCGTGAGCATCGCACCGTTCGCCCCCAGCGGCACCGGCGCCCACCGCCACGATGCCCGGAGCAAGCCCGGCCACGCGTCCTCCGACAGCGCGCTCGGCTTCCTCGCCGAGCTGGTCGCGGCTGCCGGCATGGCGAGCCCGCCTGCCTCGCCGCTCTCGCCGACACGGGTGGTCGCGCCGACCCCGGCGGTCAAGCCTGTCGAGACCCTCGCGGTCGTGCCGACCCCGGTGGTCGAGCCTGTCGAGACCCCCGCAACCGGGCTGCCGACACGGGTCGTCGCGCCGACCCCGGTGGACGCGCCGACCCCGGTGGTCGAGCCTGTCGAGACCCCCGCAGCCGGGCTGCCGACACGGGTCGTCGCGCCGACCCCGGTGGACGCGCCGACCCCGGTGGTCGAGCCTGTCGAGACCCCCGCAGCCGGGCTGCCGACACGGGTCGTCGCGCCGACCCCGGCGGTCAAGCCTGTCGAGACCCCCGCAGCCGGGCTGCCGACACGGGTCGTCGCGCCGACCCCGGCGGCCAAGCCGACCCCGGTGGTCGAGCCTGTCGAGACCCCCGCAGCTGCCGTCTCCGGCACCTCGAACCGTCGCCCGGCAGTCCGTCCCGGCGTGGCGGCGACCGGCGCTTCCGACCCCGCGCCGGCCGCGCCGGCCGCACAGACCACGATCCAGACGACGCTGCAGAGCGTGGCTCCGCTGGCCGGGGCCGTCGCCGGGACGGCGGCGCCGACCCCTGCCGCCCCGGACGACCCGCGCACCGGTGCCGTGCTGCGACAGGTCTTCCCCGAGATCACCAAGGTCGCCGGCAGCGGCAACGGGACCCACCGGCTGGCGATCACCCTCCACCCCGACGACCTCGGCGAGGTCCGCGTGACCGTCGTGGTGCGCGGTGACGCGGTGCGCGTCGACGTCGCCACCGACCCGGGGAACGGCGTGGCACGCACCGCGCTGGAGCATGGCGCGCCCGAGCTGCGCCGGCTGCTCGAGGCGACCGGCGCCGACGCCCAGGTGCGGCTGCGGGACTTCGACTCCCAGCTCGGCTCGCCGGCCGGCTCCGCGACCGACGGTCGGCAGGGCCAGCCCGGCGGCCACAGCGGCCAGAGCGGGCAGAACGGCCACAGCGGGCACGCCAACGCGAGCTACCAGGGCAACCCCGGCAACCCGAACAGCCACGGCAGCCAGCGCAACCACCAGACCACCGGCCAGGGTGGCCGCGGCTTCGGCCAGTCCCCCACCCGCGCCGTGGCCGAGTCCGGCATCACCCCGGCGCCCGCGAGCGCCCCGACCCCGATCGGCGCCGCTGGCGTCGACCAGCTGATCTGAGGAGCACCCATGACCGTGACCCCCGTCGGGACTGTCTCCGGCACCAGCGACAGTGCCCAGCTCGGCCTGCTGTCCTCAGCCGCCGGCTCGAGCGCCGACATCACGACCTCGCGTCAGGACGGCGAGACGTTCATGCAGCTCATGGTCGCGCAGCTGAAGTACCAGGACCCGATGAATCCCACCGACTCGACGCAGTTCCTGACCCAGCAGGCGATGTTCACCCAGCTGCAGTCGATCCAGCAGATCCAGGACGAGACCGCCCAGCTGATGTCGGCCCAGATGGCGTTCGGCGCCAGCGCGATGATCGGCAAGCAGGTCTCGTGGGGCAACGCCGACGGCTCGACCGGCAGCGGCGTCGTCTCGGGCGCCACCTTCACCTCCTCGGGCCCGGTCCTCTCGATCGGCGACACCCAGGTCCCGCTGACCTCCGTGGTGGGCGTGGGCGACTCGACCGGCACGACCACCACGGGCAGCACCACCACGGGCAGCACCGACAGCAGCACCGACAGCAGCACCGACACCACCACCGCCTGACCCACCCACCACCGAACAAAGGACAACGCGATGCTTCGCTCCCTCTTCGCCGGCATCAGCGGCCTGCGCGTCAACCAGACGATGCTCGACGTGACCGGCAACAACATCGCCAACGCGAACACGATCGGCTTCAAGAGCTCCACGACGGTCTTCTCCGACACGCTCAGCCAGATGCTGACCGCCGCGTCCGCTCCGGGCGCCACCCGCGGTGGCACGAACCCGATCCAGATCGGCCTCGGTGTGCAGCTCGCGTCGGTCACCGGCAACTTCAGCCAGGGGTCCAACGAGACCACCGGCAACCCGACCGACATGATGCTGAACGGGGACGGCTTCTTCGTCACCAGCACCGTCGACCCCGCCACCGGCAACTACGTCAACTCCTACACCCGCGCCGGCGCCTTCCACTGGGACCAGAACGGCAACCTCGTCGCCCCCGACGGCAAGTTCGTCATGGGCTACAGCGGTGACACGCCGATCGCCGGCTACGCGGCCGACGGCAGCCCGCTCGACAGCAGCGGGAACCCGGTGAAGCTGGAGAAGATCACCCAGTCGATGAACTCCGCCACGGCGCCGGCAGGCGCGACGCTGACGTCGTACGAGATCGGGGCGGACGGCAAGGTCACCGGCACCTACAGCGACGGCACCCGCACCGAGATCGGCCAGATCGCCGTGGCCACCTGCGTCAACCCGCAGGGTCTGGAGAAGGTCGGGGACACCGAGTACGTCGGCTCGGTGAACTCCGGCCCGGTCGTGGCGAGCGTGGCCGGCCAGGGCACCCGCGGCAGCCTGACGGTCGGCTCGCTGGAGATGTCGAACGTCGACCTGGCCGCCGAGTTCACCAACCTCATCCTCGCCCAGCGCGGCTTCGAGGCCAGCTCGAAGGTCATCACCACCTCCGACCAGGTCCTGGAGGACCTGGTGAACATGAAGCGTTGATCGAAGGCCACGCGACGTGCCCGCTGCAGGAGGCAGGGCCCGGGAGTACGGCGGGTCGGGATGTGCCCCTCAGGCCCCATCGGGCTCGCGGCCCTGCCACGTGGTCAGGCACGCGCGGTTGCCCTGCTGGTCAGCCAGTACCCAGAACGCGGGGGCGGCGGTGTCGTCGACAAGCGCGCCGCCCGCCTCGATAGCGGCGGCGATCCGGCTCTCAACCATCTCGGGTGGCACGCGCAGGTCGAGATGCCATCGCTGTCGCGGAACGTCGTGGGCCTCGGTGGGCTGGAACCATATCGTCGGTCGCCGCCCGGCTGCGTCGCGGAGCTGGATCTCACCCCAGGCCTCGACGGTGTCGTAGCCGAGCAGGGCTGCCCAGAACGGTCTGATCTGGGCCTCGTCGGCCGAGTCGAGGCCGAGTTCGAGCACGCTGGTGCGCTCGGGGTGCGGCGTGGCGCCGGCCGCTAGGGCCAGATCGCTGATCGCGCGGGCCAGGGCCACGTCGCGGGTGGTCACACCGCCGACGTCGCGACTGATCAGCCGGACGTCGACCCGACCGAAGGCCAGGTCGATGTCGGGGTAGTGGTCCATCTCCTCGGCGGTCACGGCGATCGCATCGACCAGCCTGACCGCGCTGACGAAGTCGTCGCTGTCGAAGCTGGCATGGAGCCGGTCGATCAGCATCCGCCAGTCGTGCAGGTCCTCATCGACCAGGTCCTGCTCGGCCAGCGTGCGGCTCGGGTCGAAAGGTGTCTCTGCCTTGCCGCTCACTCACGTCACCTCTGTCCGATCGGCTCCGGATTCGCACTTGACACTGTCACGGCCACCAAAGCGTCCCGTCGCTGTGGAGCGATCCCGGCCGGCCTCTCCCGAAGCGCCCACCTCCATCAGGCTCAGGTCGAGCACCGGGGCGCCGATCAGGTCAGCAACCCGCCATGGAAGGCCGGGCCGCCATATCCGCGACACGCACAAGGACGGTGCGACCATGATCACGCTCACTCGCCTCTCGGGATCGGTGTTCCTGCTCAACGCCGACCTGATCGAGCGCGTCGACAGCACCCCCGACACGATCATCACGCTCGTCGACGGCAAGAAGTACGTCGTCTCCGAGACGATGACCCAGGTGCTGGACGCCGTGGTCGCCTTCCGTGGTGAGGTCGTCGCGCTCGGGTCCCTGCTCGACGGCGTACACCCCTACCTCGCCCGCAAGAGCGGCGCCGCGGCGGAGGCGCCGCGGCTCGCGTCGGTCTCCGACCTCGCCGCCCCCGTCCCGCACCGGGACGGGAACGGGGACCTCTGATGGACCTTGCTGCCGCGCTCGGAGTCGTGCTCGGCTTCGCGGTCATCATCGTCGCGAACGTCATGGAGGGCGGCAACCCGGCCAGCCTCTTCCTGATGCCGCCGCTGGTGCTGGTCTTCGGCACCACCGTGATGGTGACCGTCGCCGGTGGGACGATGGCCGATGCGAAGACGGCGGTGAAGTCGCTCAAGCGCGCCTTCACCGGCAAGGTGCTCCCCGCCTCCGACCTGGTGCCCGCGGTCGTCTCCTTGGCCGAGCGGGCCCGCCGCGAGGGCCTGTTGTCCCTCGAGGACGGCCTGCGCGAGATCGACGATCCGTTCCTGGTCAAGGGCGTCACCATGGCCATCGACGGCACCGACCCCGAGGAGCTGCGCGACATCCTCGAGGGGGAGGTCCACGCCAAGAAGGTGGAGGACCGCCAGGCCGCGAAGTTCTTCTCCGACGCCGGCGGCTACGCGCCCACCATCGGCATCATCGGCACCGTCATGGGCCTGGTCCACGTGCTGGAGCACCTGTCCACGCCGGACAAGCTGGGTCCGCTCATCGCCAGCTCGTTCGTCGCCACCCTGTGGGGCGTGATGAGCGCCAACGTGCTGTGGCTGCCGCTCGGGAACCGCCTCAAGCGGCTCGGCCAGCTCGAGGCCTCGCGGATGGAGCTGGTCATCGAGGGCGTCTCCGCGATCCAGTCCGGGTCCAACCCGCGCCTGGTCGCGGAGAAGCTGAAGTCCCTGCTGCCGGCCGACCAGCAGACCGCCGAGGAAGCGGCGGCCTGACATGAGCTCGAAGACCGCCGTACGGCCGACGCCCGTGCGGCGCAGGCCGCGCGAGGACGAGCACGAGGAGCATGAGGGCGGCCACGAGCGCTGGCTGGTGACCTACGCCGACATGGTGACGCTGCTGATGGTGCTGTTCATCATCCTGTTCTCGATGTCGACGGTGGACGCCAAGAAGTACGAGGCCCTCAAGAGCGGCCTCGCGATCGGCTTCGGCCAGGCGAGCAAGATCCTGTCGGGCTCCAGCCCGATGCTCGACGACCAGGGCGGCGCCTCGCAGGGCTCGAGCATGATCAGCCCGGACCTGGTCACCAACCTCCCCGCCAAGGAGGCCCAGGTCGTCAAGCAGGCGCTCGACCAGGAGCAGGCCAAGCAGAACCAGGAGCAGTACGACGAGGCCGCCAGCCAGGTGAAGTCCCTGCTCGCACTGTGGCACCGGATGCAGCAGGCCCTGGCGAAGCAGGGACTGCAGGACGACGTCCAGGCCAGCATCGACGAGCGCGGCCTGGTGGTCTCGCTGGTCTCGCGGCACGTGGTCTTCCGGGCCAATCTGGCCGACCTCACCGAGCGGGGGCAGCGGATCGTGGACACGATCGCGCCCGTGCTGGCAGCGATCCCCGAGCCGGTGGAGGTCGACGGCCACACCAACCAGGTGAAGGTGAAGCCCAAGTTCTATCCGACCGACTGGGAGCTGTCAGCGGCGCGGGCGGTCAACGTGCTGCGCCGGCTCAACGAGGTCGACTCCATCCCGGCGGACCGGCTCAGCGCCACCGGGTTCGGCCACACCAAGCCCCTGGAGGACCCGAGCAAGCCGGGGTCCCAGGCGGTCAACAAGCGGGTCGACATCGTCGTCCTCTCCCAGGCACCGGCCCAGACCCGGGCGCTCTACCAGGAGGTCGAGCACGACCTCGAAGCCAGCCACACCACCTCGACCGCGACCGGAGGCCAGCCGTGACCGTCACCGCCATGCCCAAGAACGACCCCGACAGCACGGCCGGCAAGGCCGGCAAGGGGAAGGCGCCCCGCAGCAAGGTCAAGACGATCCTCATCGCGGTCGTGGTCCTGCTCGCACTCGGCGGCGGGGGCTACTTCGTGATGAAGCCGTCGAAGCCGGGCCCGCCGCAGCCGGGCATCGTCGACCGGCTCGACCCGATCCAGATCAACCTCGCCGGCGGGCACTACCTGCGGCTCGCCCTCGCGCTCCAGCTCAAGGTCGGTGCTCCCGACGACCTCGACGGGAGCAAGGCCCTGGACAAGGCCATCGACGTCTTCAGCGGCCAGCAGATGGCCGACCTCAACCAGGGCCAGATCCGCGACAAGCTGAAGAAGCAGCTCGGGGTGGATGTCGGCAGGCTCTACGACGGCGACGTGCTGGCGGTCTACTTCACCGAGTTCGTCACGCAGTGATCCGGGCCGCGGCCGGACCCTGACCAGGACCTTGTGACCGTTTCGGCGCCGCCCGGTTCGTCTCAGGTGTGACGGCGCTGCGCCGATCCCCGGTGCGTGACGATCGCACCCCCCTCGCCAGGCCTGCGCTCCGGCGCGCCCGGGGCATCCGGCGCCCGGTCTCGGCGGCGTACCGGCACCGGCGAGCCGGTCCCCTACGACTTCCGCCGGCCGATCCAGCTCTCCCGCGAGCACCAGCGCATCCTCATGCTGGGCTTCGACGGCTTCGCCCGGCAGGCGACGACGGTGTTCACCTCCTCGCTGCGCACGGTCTGCCAGGTCACCCTGCAGACCATCGAGCAGCGCACGTACCACGAGTACGTCGAGAGCCTCGGCAACCAGACCTACATGACCCTCTTCAGCGCCGAGCCGATGCCGGGCCTGGGGGTCTTGGAGATGCCGATCGTGGCGATCATGTCGTGTGTCGACCACATGCTCGGCGGCCCGGGCAGCGACGACCAGCCCGACCGCGCGCTCACCGAGATCGAGGGTGGCGTCGTCAAGGGGTTCATCGAGCGACTCCTGGGCGAGATGCGCTACTCCCTCTCGGCACTGCTTCCGCTCGAGCCGACGCTCACCGGCGTGGAGTACAGCCCTCAGTTCGCCCAGGTCGCCGCCGCTGCCGACGTGATGGTGGTGGTGGGCTTCGAGCTGCGCATCGGCGAGCGCGCCCACCGGCTGACGGTGTGCCTGCCGTTCGGCGGCCTGCTGCCGCACCTGAGCAGCGCCGCGAACCCCGGCGCCCTGTCCGACCGCGAGCGGGCGGCCCGCGTCCAGGCCGCTGACCTGCTGCGTCAGCAGATGGAGCATGTCCCCGTCGCAGTGGCCGTGCGCCTGCGCCCGACCCGGCTCGGCCCGCTCGACCTCAGCGAACTGCGCACCGGCGACGTGCTGCGCCTCTCCCACCCTGCGTCGGCCCCGCTCGACGTGACCCTCGACGGCACCATCTTCGCCCACGCCACCCCCGGCGCACGCGGCCAGCGCCTGGCGGCCCTGATCGTGGACACACCCAAGGAGAACTCATGACCTCGCTCGACGGCACGACGCTGGACGACCTCGCCGCCGCTGCGGCCGAGGCGGCCGCAGCCGTGCTGCCCTCGGCCACGCCGCTGATCGCCGGGGCCGCCCAGCCCGGCTCGGTGCACGTGACCTCGGCGTTCGCGGGCGCGGCGATCGCCGACCTCGACGGCCCGGCCGTGGGGCGGGTCGCGGTGCTCGTCGGCCGGGACCTGGTCGACGCGCTCGCCGGCTCCCCGCTGGGCGGGCTCGACCTCGGTGCGGCCGTCCAGCCGGCGATCGACGCCGTCGCCGCCGGCCTGGGTGCGACCGCCCGCGCCGCCATGTCCGTCGATCTCGGCCTCGTCGTCGGTGATCTCGGCGGAGAGTTCATCACCGTGCCGCTCATCGGCGCCGGCATCGCCGCCGCCGTCCTGATCCCGGTGGCCACCCTGCGGGCCGCGCGTCCGCGAGCTGAGGCGCCCGCCGCCGCACCGACTCCCGGCGGGCCGCTCGCCGCCGACTTCGGCATGCCGCTCGACGCGCCCGCCGGCAGCGGCGCCCCGACGGGCATGCGCCTGGCCGCCGACGTCGGCCCCATCCCGCAACCCCGGCATCCGGCCGCCGCCGCGACGGCGATCGCGGCGGGCGCACGCGGCATCGAGATGCTGCACGGCGTCGACATGGAGGTGACGGTCGAGCTGGGCCGCACCCGGATGACCGTGCGGGACCTGCTCGCCCTGGCGCCGGGCGCCGTACTCGAACTGGACCGCGCCGCCGGCAGTCCGGCCGACCTGCTGGTCAACGGCCGGCTGATCGCGCGCGGCGAGGTCGTGGTGGTGGACGAGGACTTCGGCCTGCGCGTCACCGAGATCATCGACGACGCCGCGACGGCCTGAGGAGCGCCGCGTGGTTGAGCTCACCCTGCGCCTCGTCGCCTCCCTGGCGGTCGTGGTCGGCCTCCTGCTGCTGCTGCAGCGGTTCGCCGCGCGACGGTTCCAGGGGCGCACCGGCGCCACCATCCAGGTCGTCCAGCGTCAGGCGCTGTCCCGGGGCTCCGGCGTCGCCGTCGTGACGGTGGCCGGCCGCGTCCTGGTCCTCGGCACCACCGAGCAGAGCGTCACCCTGCTCACCGAGCTCGAGCCCGACGAGCTCGAACTCGAGCTCGACCTGGAGCTCGACCCGGACCTCGACCTGGAGCCCGACCTGGAGCTGGACCAGCCCGAGGAGCCCGCGCCGGGCCAGGGCGCCCCCACCACCCCCGCGTACGACACCGCGACCGCTGAGGAACAGCGCGTCCGTGTGGTGCCGGCCCACCGTGCCACCCTCGTGCCGACCAAGGATGGTCTGCTGGCTGGCTCGGTGTTGTCCCCGGAGACCTGGCGCCAAGCGCTGCGGGTCACCCGTGGGACCGCACGTCGCGCCTCATGACGGCGCGCATCCTCCTGCGCCGGGCCGCCACCCTCGCCACGCTCGCCACCGTCGTGGTCCTCGCCACGATGAGCGGCGCGCTCGCCGCCCCGGTCGGTCCGCACGGCCCCGGGACCACCGGCACCAGCACGGTCAACGTCGACATCGGCGGCTTGGCGAACAAGCCGTCGACGTCGCTGGTCACCATCCTGGCGCTCACGCTGCTCAGCCTGGCGCCCGCGATCCTGCTGACCTGCACCAGCTTCACCAAGATCCTGGTGGTGCTCGGCCTGACCCGCAACGCGCTCGGGCTGCAGTCCACCCCGCCGAACCAGGTGCTCGCGGGGCTCGCCCTCTTCCTCAGCCTGTTCGTGATGGCGCCGGTCGTCTCGGCGGTCAACGACGCCGGCGTACAGCCCTATCTGCACGGCCACAAGACGGCAGCGCAGGCGTGGGACGCGGGGATCAAGCCGCTGCGCTCGTTCATGCTCGACAACACCGACGACCACGAGCTGCAGCTGCTGACCAGCGTCGCCAAGCGCGACCTGCCGAAGAACCGCGACGAGGTCTCGATGGCCACCCTGGTGCCGGCGTTCGTGCTCTCCGAGCTCAAGGACGCCTTCATCATCGGGTTCATCATCTTCATCCCGTTCCTGATCATCGACGTGGTGGTCAGCGGGGCCCTGATGGCGCTGGGCATGATGATGATGCCGCCGGTGATGGTCTCCCTGCCCTTCAAGCTGCTGCTCTTCGTCCTGGTGGACGGCTGGGCGCTCGTGATCAAGGCCTTGGTGGCCAGCTATGCCCACTAGCGCCCTGCTGCCGCTCTCGCTCAGCGACACCGAGATCATGCACTTGGCCCTCCAGGTGATGCTGGTCTGCCTCAAGCTCTCCGCGCCGATCCTGCTGACCGCCCTGGTGATCGGCTTCGCGATCTCGCTCTTCCAGTCCATGACACAGATCCAGGAGTTCACCCTCGCGTTCGTCCCGAAGGTCGTCGGCATCGGCCTGGTGCTCCTGATCAGCGGCAACTGGATGCTGCACACGCTGATCAGCTTCACCCAGAGCCTGTTCGAGCAGATCCCCTCGCTGCTCAACTGAGGGCGCGATGACCATCTCGATCGCCGGCACCTCGCTGGTCGCCTACCTGCTCGCCTCGGTGCGGATCGTGGCCTGGCTGGCGCTCGCGCCGCCGTTCAACACCCGCTCGATCCCGGCGATGGCGAAGGTCGTGCTGGCACTCGGCCTCGCGTTCGCCGTCTCCCCCACCCTCGCCGCCTCCCAGCTCCCGAGTACGACGCCGGAGCTCATCGTGGTCACCCTCACCCAGGTGGTCGTCGGCGCCGGGATGGGCTTCGTGACCCAGCTGCTGTTCGGCGCGGTCTCGGCCGCCGGTGCGCTGATCGACCTGTTCGGCGGGTTCCAGGTGGCGGCGGCGTACGACCCGCTCTCGATGAACCTCAACAGCGTCTTCGGGCGCTTCCACCAGATGCTGGCGATCATGCTGCTGATGGCCTCCGGCGGCCACCTGCTGGTGATCGGCGGCCTGCTGAACACCTTCCACTACCTGCCCCTGATGGCGGCTCCGGATCTCTCGAGCTGGGCGAGCGTGATGACGACCGGCTTCGGGATGTTCTTCTCGATCGCGGTCCAGATCGCCCTGCCGATGGTGGCGGTGCTGTTCATCGCCGACCTGTCGTTGGCGCTGCTGACCAAGGTGGCGCCGGCGATGAACGCGATGAACGTCATGTATCCCGCCAAGATCGGCCTGACGCTGCTGCTGGTCGGCCTCTCCTTTCCGGTGCTGCCGCAGGCGACCGATCGCCTCGTGGACCTCATCGGTCAGGCGATGAGCGCGATGGCGGGCGGGTCCTGACATGGCCGGCGGTGGTGGCGACAAGACCGAGAAGCCGACAGCCAAGCGCAAGAAGGAGGCGCGCAAGCAGGGCCAGATCGCCCGCACGCCCGAGCTCGGCCAATGGTTCACCGTGCTGCTGGTCTCCCTCATGGCCGGCCCGTTGCTGCGCCACGAGGTCGACGCGTGGCGCACGATCCTGGTCGCGTCGCTGCAGTCCATCTCCTCCCCGGAGCCGGCCAAGGCGCTGGACCTGCTGGGCTCCTCGATGCGCCATGCGTTCTTCTCGGTGCTCACCCTCGGCGGCATCGTGATGGTGATCAGCGTGGCGAGCTCGGTGGCACAGGGCGGCATGGTGCTCGCGACCAAGGCCATCAAGCCGGACCTGAAGAAGCTCGACCCGATCAAGGGCTTCAAGCGGGTCTTCGGCCCGCAGGCCCTGTGGCAGGGCGTGAAGATCCTGGTCAAGAGCGCCGTGGTGGCGCTCATCGGCTACACCGCGATCCGATCGGTGATGCCGCTCATCGGCGGCCTGATGCCCATGAGCACCGTGATCGAGACAGTGCAGGGCAAGGCGGTCGGGCTGCTGCGCACGGTCGCCGTCGCCGGACTGGTGCTCGCCGCTGCCGACTACGCGGTGGCGAGGCGCCGCACCGACAAGCAGACCAAGATGTCGAAGCAGGAGATCAAGGACGAGCACCGCCAGTCCGAGGGCGACCCGCTGATGCGCAGCGCGATGCGCTCGCGCCAGTTGGCCGCCGCCCGCAACCGGATGATCAACGACGTCGCCGGGGCCGACGTCCTGCTGGTGAATCCGACCCACGTGGCGATCGCGCTCACCTACGACCCGCTTCACGGCGCCCCGCGCGTCGTCGCCCGCGGCGCCGGCGCGATCGCGGCGCGGATCCGCGCCAAGGCGGCCGAGGAGGGGGTGCCGACCGTCCAGGACATCCCGCTGGCCCGGGCGCTCTACCGCTCCTGCGAGGTGGGCCAGGAGATCCCGCGTGAGCTGTTCGCCGCGGTGGCTCAGGTCCTGGCGTTCGTCATCAGCCGCCGCACCCACGGCCAGTACGGCGGGGAGCACGCGAGCCCCCGTGTCCTCGACACCGAGCTGCCCGCCGTACCGCTGGCGGGGAGGCGGCGGCGCGAGCGTCCCGAACCCTCAGAGCCCGGCGGCACCGGCCGATAGGCCCTCGGCACCAGGACGGTGCCGATCGCTGTGGTGCCAGGGACGGCACGAGATGAGAAACCGTCGTTCCCGAAGGTGCGTGTCGCCCGTGAAGTCCCTCGCCAAGCTGGGCGTGCCGATCGGCATCGTGCTGATCGTCGTGATGCTGGTCGTGCCGCTGCCCGCCGCCCTGCTGGACATGCTCATCGCCGCGAACATCACCGGCGCGCTGCTGGTGCTGCTGACAGCGATGTTCATCAACCGCGCCCTCGACTTCGCCTCCTTCCCCTCGGTCATCTTGGTCATGACGCTGTTCCGGCTCGCGCTCAACGTGTCGGCCACCCGCCTGGTGCTGCTGCACGGCTACGCCGGCAAGGTGATCGACACCTTCGGCCACTTCGTCGTCGGTGGCTCGCTGATCGTGGGGCTCATCGTCTTCGCGATCCTGCTGGTCATCCAGTTCGTCGTCATCACCCGCGGCGCCGGCCGGGTCGCCGAGGTGGGGGCACGCTTCACCCTCGACGCCATGCCTGGCAAGCAGATGTCGATCGACGCCGACCTCAACGCCGGGCTCATCGACGACGAGGAGGCCAAGCGCCGCCGAGCCGAGGTCCACGCCGAGGCCGACTTCCACGGCGCGATGGACGGTGCGTCGAAGTTCGTCCAGGGCGACGCGGTCGCCGCCATCATCATCACGCTGGTCAACCTGCTCGGCGGCTTCGCGATCGGCATGGTGCAGAACCACCTCGGCTTCGCCGAGGCGATCAACACCTACTCGCTGCTCTCCATCGGCGACGGCCTGGTCTCCCAGGTGCCGGCGCTGCTGCTCTCGGTCGCCACCGGCCTCATCGTGACCCGGGCCGCGGGCAACGAGGACATGGGCTCGGACATCCTGCGGCAGATCGGCGCCCGGCGTACGCCGCTGCGGGTGGCCGGCTTCGCCGCGCTCGCGCTCTGCGTGATCCCGGGCCTGCCGAAGATCCCGTTCATCTTCGCCGGCGGCGCGATGCTGCTCGCGTCCACCCGTGCCAACGACGGTACGCCGGCCGACGCCCACGGCCCGCTCCTGGACGCCCCGGTGATGAAGAACCCCGACTCCCCCGAGCAGCTCGCGGCCGACATCCGCGTCGACCCGCTGGGCCTGGAGCTGTCGGCCGACATCATCGACCTGGTCGACCCCGCCAGCGGCGGCGACCTGCTCGAGCGGGTCAAGGCACTGCGCCGCAAGATCGCCACCGACCTGGGCATCGTCATCCCGCCGGTGCGCACCCGCGACAACCTCGACCTGCCGCTGCGTCACTACGCGATCACCCTCTTCGGCGTCGAGGTCGCCCGCGGCGAGGCGCCACGCGGCTGCGTGCTGGCGATCGGCGACGTCATCGCCCACCTGCCCGGCGAGCCCACCCGCGAGCCGGTCTTCGGGCTGGACGCGAAGTGGATCCCCGCCGAGCTGCGCCACCAGGCCGAGATGGGCGGCGCGACGGTGGTGGATCGCGCCTCGGTCGTCACCACCCATCTCTCCGAGATCGTCACCTCCCACGCCGGCCGCCTCCTGGGCCGCGAGGACGTCAAGCTGCTCACCGACGTCGTCAAGCGCACCCACCCCGTCGTCATCGAAGAGCTCACCCCCGCGCAGCTCTCGCTCGGCGAGATCCAGCGCGTCCTGCGCGTCCTGCTCGACGAGGGCGTCTCGGTCCGTGACCTGGTCCGCATCTTCGAGGCGCTGTCGCTGCGCGCCCCGATGTCGAAGGATCTCGACGGGCTCGTCGAGGCGGCCCGCGCCGCGCTCGGCCCCGGCATCGTCTCGCCGTACCTGCACGAGGGCGCGGTCTCGGCCATCAGCCTCGAGCCGGTCCTCGAGCAGCGCATGCTCGAGGCGCTACGGCCCACCGACCACGGCGCCGTGCTGGCCCTCGACCCCGACACGGCCCAGGCGGTCCTGACCCGCGCGGCGATGCTGGTCCAGCACGCCGAGAACAGCGGCGTGCGGGCCGTGCTCGTGTGCGCCCCGCAGCTGCGCGCCGCCGTACGTCGGCTGACGGCGCCGGCGCTGCCGCGGCTGCCGATCCTGTCCTACACCGAGATCGCCGGCGCCACCAGCGTGCACTCCATCGGCGTGGTCAGCGGTGAGCGCGTCGATGGCGGCGCGAGCCTGTCGGTCATCTCGGCATGAGGCCCACCTCGTCCGAGCCGGTGCCAGGCGCCGCCGGCGGACTGCCGGAGGTGGTCACGGTCAGCACCGTGCTCACCCTGCCGGCGGTCTGGACCTCGCTCGTACGCCGCGAGCTCCCCGTCCCGATCCTGCTCGAGCGCTACCTGGTCGTGCTGCTCGGCTGCATCCTGCTCGCCGGGCTGCTGCGCCGGTTCGGCGAGGGCGGCGCGCTGCTCGCACCGGCGATGCCCGCCGGGTACGTCGACGCACTGCCGGCGCCGTCGTCCGACCCGCTGCCGGACACGTTCGCCGATCCGTTCCCCGATCCGTTCCCCGATCCGTTCCCCGGGCCCTTCACGAGCCCGCTCGACACCTCCTCGACGAGCCCGCTCGACGGCGGCCTCGACGGGACGCTCGAGCACCTGCCTCCGCTCGACCTCCACGCCGACCCGTTCGGCGACGGGCTCGGCGACGGGCTGGGCGACGGGCTGTCCGAGCCGTTCGCGGGCTGACCGGCACGCGGAGCCCGAGCCACGTCAGCGGCGGCCAGCGGCAGTCAGCGGCAGATCAGTGACCGGTCGGGACGAGCCAGTCCAGCCCTCCGGAGCCGATCCTGAACACCCCACCGAGACGCTCGGCCCGCGTGCGCAGGTTCGCCAGCCCGCTCCCGAGGACGCCGGCCTCATGGCCCCCGATGCCCACCCCGTCGTCGGTGACGCGCACGAGCAGCCAGGCCATAGAGGCGTGCACCTCGACCGTGGCGCAGGTCGCGCGGGCATGCTTGAGGATGTTGGAGAGCGCCTCGCGCACGGTGGCCAGCACCTGATCGCCGATGACCCGCGACGGCGCCGTGTCGACCGGGCCGGAGTGATGCAGCGCGGGGCGGAAGCCGAGCGGTTCGGCGTACTCCTCGAGCAGGCCCTCGATCTCGGCCAGCAGGGACCCGTGGCGGCCGCGACGCAGCTCGAAGACGGTGGCCCGCAGGTCCCGCATCGCCCCGTCGAGGTCGCGGACGGCACGGTCGAGGACGGTCTTGTGGTCGGCGGTTCCGCGGGCCGACTGGAGGCGCATGCCGGCGGCGTAGAGACGCTGGATGACCGTGTCGTGGAGGTCGCGGGCGATCCGCTCGCGCTCGACGCCGACCGCGGCCCGATGGGCCACGGCATTGCCGACGGCCGCCCCGGCGGCGGCGAGCAGCCGCTCGAGCATGAGGACCTCGCGCGCCTGGAACCCGCCTGCCTTCCCGGCCAGCAGCAGCCGCGCGAACGGGGCGCCGTCGACCACGAGCGTGCGGCGCAGCGACCCGCCGTCACCCGAAGGCGAGGCGCCGAACACGATCGCCCGATCCTCCGTCAGCAGCGAAAGCAACCCGGCAGGGGCCTCGGTGAGGACACAGGCGGCCTGGAGGATACGACGGAGGACACCGTCGAGATCGAGGTCGGCGGCGACCGAGGTGACCGCCTCGAGGAGCAGCTCCACCGGGCCGGAGAGCGCGACCGTCGTGTCACCGAGGGCGGGTGCGGCCACGGGTGCGGGCGCCCGGTGGCGACCTTCGACTGCGCTGATCATGGGCCTCCATCGTAGTGACGCTCGCCCGTCGCGCGTGGCGCTTCTTCGCGATCGACCCGGCTGGGCCGGGCCGCCGACCTAGGCTGGTGGCATGTGCCGCAACATCCGTCCTCTGCACAACTTCGAGCCGCCCGCGACCAGTGACGAGGTGACGTCGGCCGCGCTGCAGTACGTCCGCAAGGTCAGCGGCACCGTCCGGCCCTCCCAGGCCAACCAGGCCGTGTTCGACCGGGCGGTCGCCGAGATCGCCCACATCACCCAGCACCTGCTCGACGACCTGGTGACGTCCGCCCCGAAGCGCGACCGTGAGGTCGAGGCGGCCAAGGCCCGGGCCCGCGCCCAGGCCCGCTATGCCCGCTGAGACAGTCACGGTCGCCGAGGCGGCGCTCGACCTCCTGGCGCAGCGCCCGCTCGTGGCGCTGACCGGCGCCGGGCTCTCCACCGACTCCGGCATCCCCGACTACCGCGGCCCCGCGGCGCCGACCCGCACCCCGATGACATACGGCGAGTTCCTCTCCGGACCGGCCGCCCGGCAGCGTTATTGGGCGCGCTCGCATCTCGGCTGGGGGCGGATGCGTGGCGCCGAGCCGAACGCCGGCCACCGGGCGCTCGCCCGGATCGACCCGGACCTGCTGATCACCCAGAACGTCGACGGCCTGCACGAGGCCGCCGCCCGCACCCCGGCCGAGCGCACCCGCGTCGTCGCGCTGCACGGCCGTATCGCGGAGGTGGTGTGCCTGTCGTGCCGCACGACCACGTCGCGGGCGCAGCTGCAGGGCCGGCTCGACGCATTGAACCCTGGCTGGGCCCAGGCGCACGCCTCGGTGACGGCCCGGCCCGATGGCGATGTCGACCTGGAGGACACCGCGGGGTTCGTGGTGCCCGCGTGTCCGTGCGGCGGGGTGCTGAAGCCCGACGTCGTGTTCTTCGGAGAGAACGTCCCCCGCGAGCGCGTCGGGCGTTGCCTGGAGGCGGTCGACCGGCTCGAGGCGTACGGCGGCGCCCTCCTGGTGGCGGGCAGCAGTCTGACGGTGATGAGCGGCCTGCGATTCGTGCGCCGGGCCTCGAAGGCAGGCGTCCCGGTCGTCATCGTCAACCGTGGTGAGACGCGCGGCGACCCGCTGGCGACGTACAAGGTCGACGCCGGGACAAGTGATTTCCTCAGCGTTCTTGCACGGGTGCGTCAGGACGGCTCGTCGTCGTCCTGAACTCGTGGATCCTCCGCACCCGCCGACTCCGCCGAGGGCGGCCTCGGCTCCCGCGGCCCGAGACGGAGCAGCGCGCCCAGCTCGCCGAGCAGGTCCACGACCGCGTGGAGGTCGGCCTGGTCGGGGGTGAGGTCGACATCGGCCAGTCGCTGGGCGGCAAGGTCGAGCGGCAGCCGTGCCCCGATGCGCAGGTGGTACTCGGGGTCGACGCCGTCGCCGCCCACCGCGACCACTGTCGCGCCGTGGAACTCACCGTCCTGGTCGGTGACCACGATCTGCTGGCCGACGTCAAGCGCCCGGCCGAGGCCGGTGCGGGCGTGGTTGACCACCACGACGCCGCTCCCCACCAGGTCGGCCGCCGTGAGACGGATGTGCACCAGCTCCACCGGAGTCCTCTTCCCCCACGGCGACCGGTCCGGGCTCCCGACGCGCCTGGGAGCAGACGCTACATCCGCTTGACGAAGATGTGGTCGGCCGCCTCAGGAATGATCTCGGCGGTCTCCCCACCGGAGCCGATCAGGACGCCCTCCTCGGTGGTCACCACCGACACCGTGCGGTCGGGGAGCGCGCCGACCCGGCGCAGCGCCGACATGAGCGTCTCGTCCTTCTGCATCTCCTCGGAGATCCGGCGGACGAGGACGGCCGAGCGCTCGGCTCCCGCGACTCTCGACAAGGGCTCGACACCGGTCATGAACGCCTCACCGACGGTCTCGGCGCCGAGCTCGTCCAGGCCCGGGATCGGGTTGCCGTACGGCGACTCCTTGGGCTGACCCAGCAGGTCGAGGAGCCGGCGTTCGACGGTCTCGGAGATGACGTGCTCCCAGCGGCAGGCCTCCTCGTGCACGAGCTCCCAGTCCAGGCCGATGACGTCGGTGAGGAGGCGCTCAGCGAGGCGGTGCTTGCGCATCACGCGGGTCGCCAGGCGCAGACCCTCTGCGGTCAGCTCGAGGTGGCGATCGCCCTCGACGGTCAGCAGCCCGTCGCGCTCCATCCGGGCGACGGTCTGCGACACGGTCGGGCCGCTCTGGTGGAGACGCTCCGCGATCCGCGCCCGCAACGGGACGATGCCCTCCTCGACCAGCTCATAGATGGTGCGGAGGTACATCTCCGTGGTGTCGATCAGATCGCTCACGCCGACATCCTAAGCCGCGCAAGGCAAGCCAACCCTTGCCCCCGACATCACCGGACGAGCGCTGGATCCCTCGAGGCCGGCTCAGCCCAGGTCGTCGTTGAAGCGGGCGAGCTGAGCGGCGAACGCCGCAAGCTCCTCGGGCGACCACGTGTCGAGCCGGCTCTGCCAGCGGCGGCGCTGCTCGGCGTCGGACTCCTTGAGCAGCCGGATCGCCTCGGGCGTGGCCGACACCAGCTGGGCCCTGCCGTCCTCCGGGTCCGCGGCGCGCTCGGCCAGACCGAGGTCGACCAGATGTTGGATCTGTCGGCTGATCGCGCCCTTGTCGATGTGGAACTGACACGCCAGGGCGCTCCCTCGGGTGGGGCCGTTCTCGACCAGCCACCCGAGGATGAAGAACGAGGACGACTGCAGGTGCGGATGGACGGCGGCGGCGCGGTCGGAGACCACGACCTTGAACCGGCGCGCCATGACCCGCAGCTCGGCAGCGATCTCCTCGAGCGCTTGGGCCCGCTCGCTCATCGTCCCACCTCGATCGCCTCGCCGACCTCGAGCTCGGCGGCGAGATCGAGCGCCTTCTCGGGCTCCTGGAGCTTGTCCAACGTCGTGCGCAGCCGAGTCTCGCGGATGAGGAGCACCGCCACCAGGGCGACCACCGCGCACGGCACGGTGAACAGGAAGATGTGGCCGGTGGCGTCACCGAAGGCGCCCTCGAAGAGACTGCGCAGCGGCGCGGGCAGGGCTGACAGCTCGGGCATGTCACCGCTGCCCAGCGACTTGGCCTGGTCGACGGTCACCGCACCGGACCCGATCAGCCCCTTGATGCCAGCGGCGACCTGCACGCTCACCCGGTGGGAGATGACCGCGCCGAACGCGCTGACCCCGATCGCGCCGCCGAGGGTGCGGAAGAACGCGACCACGGAGCTGGCGGCGCCGATGTTGGCCTGGTCGACGTTGTTCTGCACCGAGAGCACGAGGTTCTGCTGGGTGGCACCGAGGCCTGCCCCGAGGACCAGCATGAAGAGCCCGATCAGCCACAGCGACGTGCTGTGGTCGATGGTCGCGAGGAGGGCGGAGCCGACGACCACGGCGCCCATGCCGGTGGTGAGCCAGATCTTCCAGCGGCCGGTGCTGCTGATCAGCCGTCCGGAGATGATGCTGGTGCCCATCAGGCCCACGACCATCGACAGCGACATCAGGCCGGCCTCGGTCGGGCTCATACCCCGGGCGTCCTGGAAGTACTCGGAGAGGAAGGTCGTGGCGGTCAGCATCGCCACGCCGACGAAGATGGCGGCCAGCGTGGCCAGGGCGATGGTGCGGTCCTTGAACAGGGTCAGCGGGATGATGGGCTGCACCGCGACCTTGCCCTCCACCAGCACCGCGAGGGCGAGCACGAGGAGTCCGCCCACGACCATGAACGCGGTCGTCCAGGACTGCCAGGCGAACTGCTGGCCGCCCAGCGAGACCCAGATCAGCAGGATGCTGACACCGCTCATGAGCAGCGTGGCACCCAGGAAGTCGATCTTGACGTCCTGCTTGACCGTCGGGAGGTGCAGCTTGGCCTGCAGGACGATGAAGGCGAGCACCGCGAACGGAACGCTGACGTAGAAGCAGCCGCGCCAGCCGAGGGCGCTGTCGACGATGACGCCGCCGACGAGCGGGCCGAGCAGGGTGGCCAGGCCGAAGGAGGCGCCGATGTACCCGGAGTAGCGACCCCGCTCACGCGGGGAGACCATCGAGCCGATGATGATCTGGATCAGCGCCATCACGCCGCCGACACCGAGACCGGTGATGACGCGGGCGCCGATGAGCCAGCTCATCGACTGGGCGAGGCCGGCGAGCGCCGAGCCGGACATGTAGACGGCCAGCGCGATCTGCATCAGGAGCTTCTTGCTGAACTGGTCGGCCAGCTTGCCCCAGATCGGCGTGGTCGCGGTCATGGCCAGCATGGTCGCGACCAGCACCCAGGTGTAGCCGGTCTCGGTGCCATGCAGGTCCGTCACGATCGTCGGCAGCGCGTTGGTGACCACCGTGCTGGAGAGGATGGCGACGAACATCGCGATGAGGAGCCCCGAGATGGCCTCGAGGACCTCCTTGTGGCTCATCGGGACCTGCTGCCCGGTGGCGGCGGTCGGTGCGTCCAGAGACATGCTTCACGGATCTTTCGTTCGGACGTGCGCGGTTACGTAGCAAAGGTTGTCGAGATCAACCTTATCGCCGATTGGTTGACCGCGACAACTTTCCGCGCCCGTGTTCCGCGCCACACCGCCGACCTCCGAGCGACGCCGGGCGAACTCCCCGCCACGCAGGACGACCCGCAGGCGTGGTCCGGATGGACCGCTCCGGGGGACGTGATCCCGGATCGCCTGCGGGTCGGGTGACTGCGATGGATTCGCCAGCAGCCTGATACTGATGGCGGGCTGCTAGCGGGCAGCCACCTCACGCGTCCTCGAAGAAATCATTCTGCGGACCACCTCCTTTCCCGTGTACGACGACGGTACGTCGAGGCTCCGTGTCCGCCAAGCGGTTTTCCTGGCCGCGTTGTCAGGCGAGGGCCTCGACCTCGGCACCGGCGAACTGGCTGCGGTAGAGGCGCGCGTACGCGCCGCCTGCCGCGAGCAGCGCGTCGTGGTCGCCCTGCTCCACGATGGCCCCGTCCTCCATCACCAGGATCAGGTCGGCGTCGCGGATCGTGCTGAGCCGGTGCGCGATGACGAAGCTGGTCCGGTCGGTGCGCAGCGCGGCCATCGCCTGCTGCAGCAGCAGCTCGGTGCGGGTGTCGACGCTCGAGGTCGCCTCGTCCAGGATCAGCAGGTCGGGCTGGGCGAGGAACGCCCGCGCGATCGTGATCAGCTGGCGCTCCCCCGCCGAGAGCTTGCCGCCGTCGCCCTCGATCAACGTGTCATAGCCGTCGGGGAGCGAGTGCACGAACCGGTCGACGAACGTCGCACGCGCCGCGGCCAGCATCTCCTCCTCGGTCGCGTCGGGCCGACCGTAGGTGATGTTGTCGCGGATCGTGCCCTCGAACAGCCAGGTGTCCTGCAGCACCATCCCGATCCGGCTGCGAAGCGCGGCGCGCGGCATCGCGGTGACGTCGACGCCGTCGAGGGTGATGCGACCGCCGCGCAGCTCGTAGAACCGCATGATCAGGTTGACCAGGGTGGTCTTCCCTGCGCCGGTCGGCCCGACGATCGCCACGGTCTGGCCCGGGCTGGCGACCAGGGAGAGGTCCTCGATCAGCGGGGTGTCCTCGTCGTACCGGAAGCTGACGTGCTCGAAGCGAACCTCGCCGGTGGTCGAGCCCCCGGTGGTCGAGTCCCCGGTGGTCGAGCCTGCGGTGGTCGAGCCTGTCGAGACCCCGTCGGGGATCTGCTCCTCGGCGTCGAGCAGCTCGAAGACACGCTCCGCGGAGGCGACGCCCGACTGCAGCAGGTTGGCCATCGAGGCGACGGTGGTGAGCGGCTGGGTGAACTGCCGGGAGTACTGGATGAAGGCCTGGAGATCGCCGACCGTGATGTGGCCGGACGCGACCCGCAGGCCGCCGACGACGGCCACGATGACGAACTGCAGGTTCCCCACGAACATCATCAGCGGCATGATCAGGCCGCTGACGAACTGCGCCTTGAAGGAGGCGTCGAACAGGCCGTCGTTCTGCTCGCGGAACGTCTCCTCGACCTCGTGCTGGCGTCCGAAGACCGTGACCAGGTCGTGGCCTGAGAACGTCTCCTCGATGTGCGCGTTGAGCGCGCCGGTACGTCGCCACTGCGCGATGAACTGGCCCTGCGACCGCTTCATCACCCGGCCGGTGACCAGCATCGCAACGGGCACGCACAGCAGCGCGACCAGCGCGAGCAACGGGCTGATCGAGAACATCATCGCCAGCACGAAGACCACTGTCAGCAGCGAGGTGAGCAGTTGCGACATCGTCTGCTGCAGCGTCTGGCTGACGTTGTCGATGTCGTTGGTGACGCGACTGAGCAGCTCGCCGCGCGGCTGCCGGTCGAAGTACTCCAGCGGCAGCCGGTTCACCTTGTCCTCGACATCGGCGCGCAACTGCCACACGGTGCGCTGGACCACACCGTTGAGCAGCCAGCCCTGCACCGCAGCCAGCGCGGAGGCCGCGACGTACACCGCCAGCACGATCTCGAGCTTGTGCGCCAGCAGGGTGAAGTCGATGCCGGGGCCGCCCTGACGGCGGCGGATCCAGCCGTCGACGATGACGTTGGTGGCATGGCCCAGCAGCCGCGGGCCCAGCGACATGAGGAACACCGAGCTGACGGCGAGCGCGATCACCGTGATCGCGGCGGTGCGCTGTGGGGCCAGGCGACGTACGAGCCGACGCGCGGAGGCCTTGAAGTCGTGGGCCTTCTGCCCCACCATGCCACCGCCCATGGGGCCGGGGCCGTGCTGCTGGACGACGCGCTCGGTGACCTGCAGCCGGCCGGGGGTCGAGCCTGTCGCGGCGGTCGAGCCTGTCGCGGGGGTCGAGCCTGTCGCGGGGGTCGAGCTTGTCGAGACCTTCCGGGCCATCAGGCCGCCTCCTCCGCGCTCAGCTGGGAGGCGACGATCTCCTGGTACGTCGCACTGCCGGCGAGCAGTTCGTGATGGGTGCCCGCGCCGACGACCACGCCGTCCTCGAGGACGAGGATCAGGTCGGCGTCGCGGATGGTGGAGACGCGCTGGGCGACGATCAGCACCGTCGCATCGCGGGTCTCGGGGGCCAGCGCGGCCCGCAGCCGGGCATCGGTGGCCAGGTCGAGCGCACTGAACGAGTCGTCGAAGAGGTAGATCTCCGGTCGCCGCACCAGCGCCCGCGCGATGGCCAGCCGCTGACGCTGGCCACCGGAGAAGTTGGTGCCGCCCTGCACGACCGGAGCGTCGAGGCCCTCCTCGAGCGCCTCGACGAAGTCCCTGGCCTGCGCCACCTCCAGCGCGTGCCACAGCTCCTCCTCGCCGGCGTCCGGCTTGCCGTGCAGGAGGTTGGAGCGGATGGTGCCGGAGAAGAGGAACGCCCGTTGCGGCACGAGTCCGATCCGGCTGTGCAGCGCCTCGGGGTCCAGCAGGCGGACGTCGACGCCGTCGACGAGGACCCGCCCGGCGGTCGCGTCGAAGAGCCGCGGGATCAGGTTGACCAGCGTCGACTTGCCGGCGCCGGTGGAGCCGATGACGGCGACCATCTGTCCGGGCCGGGCGCTGAAGCTGACGTCGGAGAGGACGGGCGCCTCCGCGCCGGGATAGGTGAACCCGACGCCGTCGAGGTCGAGATGACCGCGACCGTGGACCTCCGTGATGCCCTGGGTGGGCGGTACGACGGTGGAGGCGGTGTCGAGCACCTCGGTGATGCGGTCGGCGCAGACCGCGCTGCGCGGCACCTGCATCAGCATGAAGGTGCCCATCATGACGCTCATCAGGATCTGCATGAGATAGGACAGGAACGCGGTCAGCGGGCCGACCTCCATGCCGTCGGCCACCCGGTGACCGCCGAACCACATCACCGACACGCTGGCGCCGTTGATGACGAGCATGACCAGCGGGAACATCATCGCCATCCACCGGCCGGCGGCCAGCGAGACGGCGGTGAGGGAGTCGTTCGCGACCTCGAACCGGCGCGTCTCCAGGGGCTCGCGGACGAAGGCCCGGACCACCCGGATACCGGTGATCTGCTCACGCAGCACCCGGTTCACGGTGTCGATGCGCTCCTGCACGAGGCGGAAGTTGGGCACCATCCGGCTGACCACGAAGCCGACGGTCACGAACAGGACCGGTACGACGACGGCCAGCAGCCAGGACAGCTGCAGGTCCTGGCGCATCGCCATCAGCACGCCACCGACCATCATGATCGGGACCGTCACCGCCATCGTGCACGTCATCAGGGCCAGCATCTGCACCTGCTGGACGTCGTTGGTGTTGCGGGTGATCAGCGACGGGGCGCCGAAGCGGGCCACCTCGCGTCCGCTGAAGGACCCGACCCGGGCGAAGACGTCGCGGCGCAGGTCGCGGCCGAAGGCCATCGCGGTGCGCGCCGCGAAGTAGACCGCGCAGATCGAGCAGGCGATCTGGAGCAGGGAGACGGCCATCATCACGCCGCCCTCACGGACGATGTAGCCGGTGTCGTCGAGCAGGACGCCCTTGTCGATGATGTCGGCGTTGAGGCTGGGCAGGAACAGCATCGCCACGGTGCTGACGAACTGCAGCACGACGATGGCGGCCAGCCAGCGGCGGTAGGGGCGCAGGTAGGTGCGCAGGAGGCGCAGCAGCATCAGGCATCTCTCCTCAGGACGCCGTGCAGGACGACGTCGACGATCTCTTCGGGGCGCAGGACCTGGTGCTCCGCGATCTCGGTATGGCTGGCGGAGAAGGTCAACAGGCGCAGCAGGTGAAGGAGTCTGGCCGGAGGCACCGACAGTTCGGCGGCGTCGGGCTCCACCACGGCCACCATCCGCTCGACGAGTTGCTGGCGCCACTGCTCGTGCTGCTCGCGGTCGTGGGCTCCGGGCGGCGCGACCATGCCGCACGCACGCATCAGCCCGAAGACGGCCATCAGCCGCTGCTGGAGGATGCTCACGATGGCGACCAGCCGCCGCTCCAGCGGCCACGCCGGGTCGATGTCGTCCAGCCGGGCCAGCAGCTGTCCCGGCTCGAACGCCTTGCCGATCGCCTCGTCGACCAACTCGTCCTTGGAGGCGAAGACGCGGAAGATCGTGCCCTCCGCGACGCCGGCGGACTCCGCGATCTGCTTGGTGGTGACGCCTCGGCCGTGCTCGTAGAGCAACGGAAGCGTCGCGTGCACGAGCGCGCTGCGTCGTTCCTCGGGCGTCATGGGTCGGGCACGGGCCATGACGCCGAGCGTAGGTGAGTGAGCGCTCACTCACCACTGATTTATGTCACGGCGCGAGGCGCTCGGTGACCCAGCCTCCGTCGGCACGGCGATACACCAGCCGATCGTGCATCCGACCCGTCCGGCCCTGCCAGAACTCCACCACCTCGGGTACGACGCGATACCCGCCCCACTCCTCCGGCACCGGCACGGCACCGCCGTCGAAGCGGACCTCCGCCTCGGCGTAGGCCGCCTCCAGTTCCTCGCGGCCGCTGACGACGGCGCTCTGGTGCGAGGCCCACGCACCCAGTTGCGAGGGACGCGGGCGCACGGCGAAATAGGCCTCCACCGCCTCGCGGGGCAGCACCTCGGCGGTGCCCTCGACGCGGACCTGGCGCTCCAGGTCGTGCCAGGGGAAGAGAAGCGCGATCCGCGGGTCGGCCGCCAGCGCCCTGCCCTTGCGGGAGGACTGGTTGGTGTAGAAGACGAAGCCGCGCTCGTCGAACCCCTTCAGCAGCACGAACCGCGCCGACGGTGCCCCGTCGGGGTCAGTGGTGGCGACCACCATCGCGTTGGGCTCACGCACACCGGCCTCGCTGGCCTCGACGTACCAGCGCTCGAACATCTGCACCGGATCGGGGGCCAGGTCACTCTCGGAGAGTCCCCCGCGGGCGTACTCGGCGCGCGCGGCAGCGAGATCCATCCCACTACCCTAGCGGCGCCGCAGCACCGGTTCGTGGTGCAGAATGCCAGCGGAGCAGACGAGAAGGAGCTGGCATGACCGAGGTACACCACGGGCTCGAGGGCGTCATCGCGTTCGAGACCGAGATCGCCGAGCCGGACAAGGAAGGCTCCGCGCTCCGCTACCGCGGTGTCGACATCGAGGACATCGTCGGCCGGGTGCCGTTCGAGAACGTGTGGGGACTGCTGATCGACGGCAGGTACACCCCCGGCCTCCCGCCCGCCGAGGCCTTCAATCTGCCGATCCACACCGGCGACGTGCGCGTGGACGTCCAGGCCGCCATCGCCGCACTGGCCCCCGCCTTCGGCTTCCGTGCGACGTATGACATCGGGGTCGAACAGGCCCGCGAGGACCTCGCCCGCGTCGCCGTCATGGTGCTGTCCTACGCCGGCCAGTCGGCCCGCGACATCCACCAGCCCGTCGTACCCCAGCGTGAGGTCGACAAGGGCAGCACGCTCGCCGAGAAGTTCCTGATCCGCTGGCGCGGCGAGGCCGATCCCGCCCACGCGCACGCCATCGACGCCTACTGGTCCTCGGCCGCCGAGCACGGGATGAACGCCTCCACCTTCACCGCCCGGGTGATCACCTCCACCGGTGCCGACGTCGCGGCGGCGTTCTCCGGTGCCATCGGCGCCATGAGCGGGCCGCTGCACGGCGGCGCCCCCTCCCGGGTGCTCGGCATGATCGAGGACGTCGAGCGCTCCGGCGACGCCGAGGCCTACGTCAAGCGACTGCTGGACTCCGGTGAGCGTCTGATGGGCTTCGGCCACCGGGTCTACCGTGCCGAGGACCCGCGCGCCCGGGTGCTCCGTCGTACCGCGAGGGAGCTCAACGCCCCCCGCTTCGAGGTCGCCGAGGCGCTGGAGAAGGCGGCGCTCGCCGAACTGCGCTCGCGCCGCCCCGACCGCGTCCTGGAGACGAACGTCGAGTTCTGGGCCGCGATCGTGCTCGACTTCGCGCAGGTCCCCGCGCACATGTTCACCTCGATGTTCACCTGCGCCCGCACCGGCGGCTGGTCCGCCCACATCCTCGAGCAGGTCCGCACCGGCCGCCTGATCCGCCCCTCGGCGATCTACACCGGACCCTCCGCCCGCCCGGCCGACTCGGTCGAGGGCTGGGACGCTGCCTGGGGGAAGTAGGGCGGCGTTGGTTTCACCGGCTGACCGGTGAAGCCTGATGTTGTTGGGCGAAACTTCGCCCCCCAAGCGCAGGTTTCACCGGCTGGCCGGTGAATCCTGCAGCACCCGCTTCCCGAAACACCGCACATCCGGATGCGCGGCATAGTGCCCGAACGGCTCGATCGGCTCGTACCCGGCGCTGGTGTAGAGCCCGATGGCGGCCACCTGGGGAGCGCCGGTGGAGAGGATGAGCGCCTCGAAGCCGACCCGGGCGGCGGTCGCCTCCAGGTGCGCGAGCATGCGGCGTGCCAGGCCGAGTCCGCGGGTGTCGTCGGCGACGTACATCCGCTTGATCTCGGCCGTCGCGGCGGTCCCCAGCCTCGGGACGCCGGACCGGCGCCAACCGCCGCAGACGACCGGCGTCCGGTCCAGGTAGCCGACGAAGAAGGCCCCGTCGGGCGCGGCGAAGGCGTCCGGGTCCGTGGGGTCGGTGTCACCGGCGCCGCCGTAGAGCTCGGCGTAGAACGCCAGCGCTCGCGCCACCAGCGTCTGGGCGTCGGGATGGTCGAGCGGCACGGGTCGGATGTCGAGCATGCGGATCTCCGGTCGGCGAGGCGGGCGGCACCTGGGAGGATAGGGGCATGCGCCTGGAGATCCCCACCGAGTTGCTGCCCGCCGACGGCCGGTTCGGGTCGGGCCCCTCCAAGGTGCCGGCCGGTCGGCTGGAGGCGCTGGCCGCGACCGGTCGCACGCTGATGGGCACCTCCCACCGGCAGCCGCCGGTCAAGCAGCTGGTGCGCCGGGTGCGCGAGGGTCTGGCGGAGCTGTTCGGGCTGCCCGACGGCTACGAGGTCGTGCTGGGCAACGGCGGCTCGGTGGCGTTCTTCTCCCTGGCCACCTATGCGCTGATCCGCGAGCGCAGCCAGCACGTGGTGTACGGCGAGTTCGCCCGCAAGTTCGCCGACGAGGCGGCCGCCGCACCGTGGCTGAAGGACCCACACCTGATCGGGGCTCCGCACGGCTCGCTGGCGCAGGCCGAGGCCGCCGAGGACGTCGACGTCTACGCCTGGACCCACAACGAGACCTCGACCGGCGTGATGTCACCGGTCGTGCGCCCGCCGGGCGCGAGCGCCGACCAGCTGGTGCTCGTCGACGCCACCTCGGGAGCCGGCGGCCTGCCGTTGGACGTGCGCGAGTGCGATGTCTACTACTTCGCCCCGCAGAAGTCGTTCGCCTCTGACGGCGGCTTGTGGATCGCGCTGATGTCACCGGCAGCGATCGCACGCGCGGAGGACATCGCCGGCAGCGGGCGGCACATCCCCGGCTTCCTCGGCCTGACCGATGCGATCAAGCAGTCCCGTCTCGACCAGACGGTCAACACCCCGGCGGTCGCGACGCTGTTCCTCATGGCCGAGCAGCTGGACTGGATGAACGGCGACGGCGGCCTCGACGGCATGGTCGCGCGCACCACCGCGAGCGCGCAGGCGCTCTACACGTGGGCCGAGGCGTCGCCGTACGCCGCTCCCTTCGTGGCCGAGCCGGCCCATCGCTCGCTCGTGGTCGGCACCGTCGAGCTCGATCCCTCGATCGATCGGTCAGCGGTGATGGCGCACCTGCGGGACAACGGCATCGTCGACGTCGACGCCTATCGCGGCGTGGGGACCAACCAGCTGCGGATCGCGATGTATCCCTCGGTGGATGCCGCCGACGTCGAGGCACTGACCCGATGCCTGGACTGGGTGGTCGAGCGGCTCTGAGGTAGCTGCCCTGGGATCTGAGGTAGCTGCACGCCCCGAGTCGGGACGACGCCCGATGTCTGGGCCTACCTCAGGCGAGCAATCTCGAGGCATGAGCAACTTCGACACCTCTTACGTACGAGCCGAGCAGGCCTACCGGGCCGCTCGCATCCGCGATCAGATCGTCGGGCGCCGCCAGCGGACCCGACTGCGCAAGGACCGGGCCCGTCGCCGCCGCGACGAGCAGCTCTGGTCCGAGTGATGACCACAGCACCTGCCGCTCCCACAACTCGGCTGCAACTGTCGGTGGTACCGGACAAGATGGCTCCTGTGAGCCACACGAGTCGGACCCTGATCGGGCGGGACGCCGAGGTCGGGCAGCTCCTCACCCAACTGGGCCTCGCGCCGGGTGAGGAGCCGCGCCCGGGTCGGCACGTGCTGCTCTCCGGTGACGCGGGCGTGGGCAAGACGCGCCTGCTCCAGGAGCTGGGCGAGCGCGCTCGCGAGCGCGGCTGGCAGGTGTACGTCGGGCATGCCCTCGACCTGGGCGACAGCGCGTTGCCGTACCTGCCCTTCTCGGAGCTGATCGACAGGGTCGCTGCCCGTAACCCCGAGATCGTCGAGCAGCTCGGCACGACCTACCCCGACCTGGCGCGCCTCCAGCCCGTGCGACGCGTCCTCGGCTCGGGCGCCGCCGCTCCTGCCGGCGATGCCGACCGTGCCCAGCTCTTCGAGGGCGTGCAGGCCCTGCTCGAGCAGTTGGCGGCCGACCTGCCCACACTCGTCGTGGTCGAGGACGTGCACTGGGCCGACCGCTCGACGCGCGACCTGCTCACCTACCTGTTCACCCGGCCCTTCGCCGGGCCGGTTGCCATCGTCGCCTCCTACCGCGCCGACGACCTCCACCGACGCCACCCGCTGCGTGCCCAGGTCGCCGAATGGTCGCGGCTCGGCGGGGTCGACCGGCTCTCGCTCGGCCCGTTGGGCGATGAGGAGGTGCGCGCCCTGGTCGGCGAGCTCGACCCCGCCGCGACCGAGCGCGAGACCCGCGAGATCGTCGCCCGCGCCGAGGGCAACGCGTTCTTCGTCGAGGAGCTCGTCGGCGCCGCGGCCGGCGGCCCCGACCGCTGGGTGCCCGAGGAGCTCGCGGACGTGCTGCTCGTCCGGCTCGACCGGCTCGACGACACCGCCCGGGAGGTGGTGCGAACGGCCAGCGTCGCGGGTCGCCGCGTGACGCACAGCGTCCTGGCCGAGGTCACCGGGCTCGATGACGACGACCTCGACGGCGCCCTGCGGCATGCCATCGAGTCCCATGTCCTGGTCGCCGGCGACGGTGTCTACTCCTTCCGCCACGCCCTGCTCGGCGAGGCGGTCTACGACGACCTGTTGCCCGGGCAGCGCGCCCGGTTGCACGCCCGCTACGCCGCCGCGCTGTCCTCGGGCCGCGCCCGCGGGACGGCAGCCGAGCTGGCACGGCACGCCCTGCAGGCCAACGACCTGGACACCGCCCTGGCCGCGAGCATCCGAGCCGGTGACGAGGCGGCCACCATCGGTGGCCCCGACGAGGCTGCCATGCACTTCGAGCGGGCCCTCCAGCTCCTCGCCGATCCCCAGCGGTCGCTGCCCGAGGGTGACACGGTCGTGAGGGTCGCGGAGGCGACCGTGAGCGCGCTGATGGCCGCCGGCCAGACCGAGCGTGCCGGCCGGGTCGCACGCGACCAGCTGGAGCGGCTCCCCGCCGGAGGCAGCGACGACGACCGTGCCCGCCTCCTCACCGCGGAGGCGGTGGCGCTCGGCCTGCTCGACAGCAGCGAGGCGCCCGATGCGGTCCCCGTCTCCGAGCAGGCGGTGGCCGCCAGCGAGAAGGCCGAGCCGCCGTTGCGGGCGCGGGTCCTGGCCAACCACGCCCAGGTGCTGCACTGGTGCGGGCGCCACGAGGACGCCGAGCGGTGGGGGTTGGAGGCGCTCGCGTTCGCCGAGCGGCACAACCTGCCCAAGATCGCCTCCGCGGTCGTGACCACGCTCAGCTCCCTGGGCAAGAGCGGCGATCCCGACCAGTTCCGGACCGCGGTCCGGGCCGCGATCGACCGGGCCGTCGCCAGCGGAGCGCTGGCGGCCGAGCTGCATGGGCGCTACGTCCTCGCCCGTTCCTTCCAGGACGCCGGCGAATGGCCGGAGGCCGAGGTCGCCTTCCGCTCGGTCGTGGAGCGCGCGGAGCGCTCGGGACAGCCGTGGGCGCCCTACGCCTTCGAATCGCGCCACCAGCTCGCCTGGGTCCTCTCCCTCCTCGGCCGCTGGGACGAGGCGCTCGACCTGTTGCGCATCGCCGCGCCGGGAGCGCCGCCGCTGCCGTACGCCGCCCTCGACTCCCTGCGCCTGGCGATCCGGCAGGCGCGGGGCGAGCAGGTGCCACGGCGGGTGCACCGCTCCTCCTGGAGCGTGGACGGCTTCGTCGTGATCTTCGCCGCCGGCGTCGAGATCCGTGCGGCCGAGACGGCGACCGCTGCCGTGGCCAGGTACGACGAGGCCGTCGCCGCGCTCACCCGGATCTGGGGACCGCGGTTCGCGGGCCGGGTACGCCTGGCCGCCACCGCGCTGGGCAGGCTCGCCGACGTGGTCGGCGATGCGCCTGCGGCCGCACGCGCGGGGATCGGCGTGGACGCCGCCCGACTGCTCGACGACGCCGCGACCGCCCGCGGTGAGGCCGAGGACGGTCGCGGCTGGGGTCCGGAGGGGCAGGCGTGGTCACAGCGGGCGGTCGCCGAGGCGATGCGGGTGCGCTGGCTGTGCGGACATGACGCGCCGACGGCCGAGGAGCTCCTCGCGGCTTGGCGTGAGGCCGAGCGCCTCTTCGCCGCGTTCGGCCACGTCCACGAGCTCGCCGTGGTGCGCACGGTGCTGGCCGAGGTGCTCCGCTCCACCGGTGATCTCGCTGGCGTGCGAGCCACCGCCGGGCTCGCGCGGACGGCGGCAGTCACGCTCGGGGCCGCACCGCTGCTGCGCCGCCTCGACGCACTCGGCGTCGCCGGGGCACCTGACTCGAGCCCGACGTCGAGCCCGTCCTCGGCCGGGGCACCGACGCCCTCGCTGACCGCCCGGGAGGCCGAGATCCTGGCGCTGGTCGCGGAGGGCCGCACCAACGGCGAGATCGGCAAGCGGCTGTTCATCAGTACCAAGACGGTCTCGGTGCACGTGTCGAACGTGCTCGCCAAGCTGGGCGCCGCCAGCCGCACCGAGGCAGCCGCGATCGCGCGCCGGCGCGGCCTGCTGGACTGAGTCCGGCTCAGGTGTTCTGGATGAGCCGCAGGGTGGCCTGCTCCAGCGCGATCTGCCGCTCGTCAGGGCTCGGATAGGAGCGCCCGGTCGCCTCCGCGATCGTGCGGCCCTCCTCGTAGGCGCTGACCACCCGCGGGTCGACGTACGAGCTGCGCGCCAGCGCCGGAGTATTGCCGAGGAACTCCGAGACCTCCCGCATGGCCGCGGTGACGACCCGCTTGCGGGCGGTCTTCGAGACTGCCTCGGGCGCCTCGGCGAGCGCGGCCGCGGCGAGGACGGTGGCGTGCCAGGTGCGGAAGTCCTTCGCGCTGGCCTCGACGCCGGTGACCTGCCGGACGTAGTCGTTGACCAGCGCGGGCAGCATCGCCCTCCAGGCCCGGCCATCGCGGTAGGCCAGCAGCTCCTGGCCACCGCGGCGACGGCGCATCACGTCCAGCGCCTCCCCGACCATGGCGTCGTCGATCTCGATGCGGTGGTCGACGCCGGACTTGCCGGTGAACGTGAACACCAGCCGGTCCTGCACCCGCCGGACGTGGCGCCGCTGCAGCGTGGTGAGGCCGAAGGACCCGTGCGCGTCGGCGTACACGTCGTTGCCGATCCGGAAGTAGCCCAGGTCCAGCAGGCGCACCGCGACCGCGCAGGCACGCTCCAACGGCATCCCGGCGCGGCCGAGGTCGCTCATCACCTGGGCCCGGGCGCGCCCGAGGGCCTGCCCGAAGAGCAAGACCCGATCGAACTTCTCCGCATCGCGCCGGGTGCGCCAGTGCGGGTGGTAGAGGTACTGCCGGCGCCCCGCCGCGTCGGTGCCGACCGCCTGCAGGTGGCCGTTGGGATACGGCGTGATCCACACATCGGTCCAGGCGGGCGGGATCACCAGCGCCTTGATCCGGGCCACCTCCTCGGGCGGCAGCCGCTCGCCGAGCTCATCGAGGTAGACGAACCCCTTGCCGACGCGCCGGCGCGTCCAGCCCGGTTGGTCGGAGGATGTGCGACGCAGCCGGACCATGCCCCCGGTGGTACCCGCTCAGCGCGGGCGCAATGACCGCAGCAGTACGCCGATCGCCCCCGCGCCGGCGAGCCCTCCGAGCAGCCAGGGCCACCACGGCCGCTCGGTGTGCCCGCTGGTCGCGCTGTCCCGGGACGTCGGGTCCGCCGTCCCGGAGGTCGGGCCGGTCCCGGAGGTCGGGCCGGTCCCGGCGGTCGAGCTTGTCGAGACCCCCGGCAGCCGGAGCCGCAGCACCCGCGCATGCAGTCCCTCGGAGGAGAGGTACGCCGTACCGTCCTCGGCGACTCCGATGCCCTCCCCTTGGGGCTGGGCGGGCAACGGGAAGGTGGCGATCCGGTCCAGCGACGGCCAGGCGTAGGTCGCCGCGCTGGTGTAGCCCCGCACCACGATCGCGTGGCCGCCGGGCAGGAACGCCCCGTCGGTGGCGATCGGCAGCACCGGCCCGACCGGCGTGAGCCGGTTGTCGGCCCCCGCGACGAGATGTTCGGGTGCGGCGTACAGCGTGCCGCCGAGCCAGCCCTTGGTGGCGATGTAGAGCCGGCCGGTCGCCGGGTCGCACAACAGGGTCTCGGCGTCGTGGGGTCCGTCGGGATAGATCAGCGTGTAGACGGTCGGCCGCACGGTCCGCTCGCCGCGGCCGACGGGGATCTCGGCCACCTGGACGTGCGGGCGGGTGGCCGAGTTGTCCCCGATGTCGCCGACCCAGAGCCGCCCGGGCTCGCGGGCCGGGGCGAGCGCCTCGACGTCGCGGGGCGATGCCTCCCAGTGCGTGACCCCGACGGTGCGGCCATCGTCGTCCACGACGAAGACGCGACCGGTGTCACCGCTGTCGTTGGTGGTCGCGAACAGTGGCCCGGATCCCTGGCCTCCGGGCAGGACCACCAGGGCCGACGCCTCGTCGATCGCGCGGTCCTGGAAGGAGAAGACCACTCGCTCGTGGTCGGCCGGGGCCGCTGCCGCGCCGAGCAGGAACGGCACCGCGACCGACGCTGCCAGCGCGCGCACGATCACCGGCACATCACAGACCGAGGAGGTCGCCCAGCTTGGGCCTGATGCCCCAGGCGGCGAGGAGGTCGTCGTACTCCTTGCGAACGCTGCCGCCCTTGACCGGGGCGCTTGCCCGGACGGCGCGCAGCAGCGTGTTGCGCGGCGTGTGCTGGCTCTCCACGAACTGCACCACGTCGACCTTGTACCCGCTGAGCCGCAGCAGCGAGGCGCGCACGGCGTCGGTGAGGGTGTCGGCCAGGCGCTCGCGGAGGATCCCGTGCCGGGTGACCATCGCGTACGGCGATGGTGTGGGGGTACGTCGCAGCTGGGCGGCGATGTCGTGGTGGCAGCAGGGTGCGGCCAGCACCAGCGGCGCCTCCCACCCGATGGCCCGCGCGAGCGCGTCGTCGGTGGCGGTGTCGCAGGCGTGCAAGGCCAGCACCACGTCCGGGCGCTGTGACAGCTCGACGCCGCCGATCGTGCCGACCACGAACTCCGCCTCGATCCCGAGCTGGGCGGCGACCTCGCTGTTGTGACGCGCGGACTGCTCCTTGACGTCCACGCCGGTCACCACGACAGGCAGGCCACGGACCGCGGTGAGGTAGCGCTGGGCGGCGAAGGTGAGGTACCCGTTGCCGCAGCCGAGATCGACGATGCGCAGCGGCTCCTGCGCAGTCGGCACCCGCAGCCGGCCCTTCGCGCCGGCGTCGTCGATCGCGGCGGCGAGGTGGCGCAGGAACTCCTCGACCTGGCGGTACTTCGCCTGCCGGCTCGGCTTGAGGCGGCCGTCCTTGTCGGAGATGCCCAGCGCGACGAACACCGCGTCGTCCTCGGCGAGCAGGCGCTCCTTGGGCCGGTCGTGGCTGCGGTCCGGAGCCGCGCCCCCGGAGGTCGAGGCCCCGGAGGTCGAGGCCCCGGAGGTCGAGCTTGTCGAGACCGAGCCCGTCGCCGCCCGCGGCGTCGTGCTCACCCGCGCCGTCAGCGGCTTGGTGACCAGCAGCTCGTAGGAGGCTGTCACCGTCTCGACGTGCCAGCTCGCGAACGGCTCGTCCAGCAGCTCGTCGAGCGCGGCAGCCGCATCGCCGCCCCCGGAGACCGAGCCCCCGGAGGTCGAGCCCCCGGAGGTCGAGCTTGTCGAGACCGAGCCCCCGGAGGTCGAGCCCCCGGAGGTCGAGCTTGTCGAGACCCGGTGATTGCTCGTGAACGCCTGGGTGGCGTCGTACGCCGTGATCTGCAGATGCGTGCCGGACTTGAGGTCGACGTACCGCAGCTCCACCCGGCGCCACCTGGGCCGGCTGCCCTTCTGCCGCCCGCTCGCCACCGCCTTGACCAGCTGGTCGGGGTCGAGGATGACCGACCGCATCCGGTTGAGCGCGCGCAGCAGCGGCTCGCTCACGGTCACGCGTTCGGAGCTCATCCCCTCACCAGCTGCGTGATGACCACGATGAGCAGCAGGACCACCAGGGCCGCCGGGATGATGAGGCGGCGGTGGCGCGGGTTCACGGCTCCAGCCTAGAAGCGAACAGCTCGGCCAGATGCATCGTCGGTACGTCGGCCAGGTCTTCGAGCTGCACCCGGCACGACATGCCGTCGGCCAGCACCACCGCGTCCGGCTGCGATCGGATCGCCGGCAGCAGATGGGTCTCCGCCACCGCCACCGAGACGTCGTAGTGACCCTGCTCGACCCCGAAGTTGCCGGCCAGGCCACAGCAGCCCGCCACCTTGGTGACCCTCGCGCCGGCCCGCTCGAGGAGCCGCTGATCGGCCGCCCACCCGAGGACGGAGCTCTGATGGCAGTGCGGCTGGGCGACGATCTCGACGCCGCTGAGGTCGGGCAGCGGCAGGTCGAGCTGCGTGACGAGCTCGGCGAAGGTCAGGATCCCTTCGGCGACGACCCTCGCCTCGGCGGCGTCGCTGAGCTCGAGGGCGTCACTGCGCAGCGTCGCGGTGCAGGACGGCTCCAGCCCGACCACGGGCACCCCGGAGGCGATGTACGGCGCGAGCGTGCGGACGGTGCGTCCCACGATCGACTTCGCCCGGTCGAGCTGCCCGGTCGTCACCCAGGTCAGGCCGCAGCACGCGTCCTCCTGGATCACCTCGACCCGCAGCCCCTGGGCCTGGAGGTAGCGGATCGCGGCCAGCCCGGAGCCCGGGAAGAAGTGGTCGGTGAAGGAGTCGGCCCAGACCCACACGTCGGGCCCGGTTCGGGCCGGCTCGACCTGCGCCGCGATCCCCGAGCCCGGCCGCGCCGTCGCCCGGCGCAGCGTCGTGTCGGCGAACCGCGGGATCGAGCGCCGCCGGTCGATGCCGGCCAGCGCCTTGGCCAGCGCCGCGAACGGCGGCACCCTCAGCAGCAGGTTGAGCACGAACGCGAACGGCGCCGCCAGCCGCGCCCACCGCGGAAGCTGGCCGAGGAAGAAGTGTGAGCGGGGGCGACGTACTCCCTGCACGGAGTGCTTCTGGTAGAGCGTCTCGCTCTTGTACGTCGCCATGTCGATGCCGCTGGGGCAGTCCGAGGAGCAGCCCTTGCAGGCCAGGCACAGGTCCAGCGCCTCCCCGACGGCGGGGTCGGCGAGCCCGTGGACCAGCGCGCCGTCGAGCGCCTCCTGCAGGACCCGCGATCGTCCGCGGGTGGAGTCCTTCTCCGCACCGGTCGCGAGGTAGGAGGGGCACATGACGCCGGTGGTGCGGGGCGCGACGCACTTGCCGACGCCGGTGCAGCGGTGCACCGCTGCGCCGAGGTCGCCGTCGTCGTGGAGCAGGCGCAGAGCGGCCCGCGGTCGACTCCGCGGGCGGACCGGTCGCAGGTCGTCGGTGATGGAGGTGGGGTGGGCGATGATGCCCGGATTCATCAGGTCGTCGGGGTCACACACCGCCTTGACCTGGCCGAACAGGTCGAGCGAGGTCTCGTCGTACATGAACTTCAACAGCTCGCCGCGCACGCGGCCGTCGCCGTGCTCGCCCGACAGGGTGCCGCGGTAGTCCTGCAACTTGATCGCGCACGCCGTCATGAACTCCCGGAAGACGGCGGCGCTGCCGGGGTCGCCGGCCTGGAACGGGAAGTCGATGCGGCAGTGGATGCAGCCGTCCCCGAAGTGGCCGTAGGGGTAGCCCTGCAACCCGTACTCCGCCAGGAGTCCGTCGAAGTCGCGCAGCCACGCGCCGAGGTGCTGCGGCGGTACGGCGGCGTCCTCCCAGCCGCTGTAGGCAAGGGTCGGCAGCGAGCGACCGGCCAGGCCGGCGCCGTCCTCACGGATCCGCCACAGCGCGGCTGCCTCGGCCACGTCGCGCACCAGGCGCGTCTCGAGCGCGCCGCCCGCGGCGACGAGGCGGTTCGCGATGTCGGGGGCGTCGACGCCGGCGATCTCCACGAACAGCCAGCCGCCACCCTTCGGCAGGTCGGGTACCGCGCTGCCCTTGCCCCTGACGAGCTCGACGATGCGGGCGTCCAGGCCCTCACACGCGATCAGCCGGCCGGGAGCGGCCGCGAGCAGGGCCGGTACGGCGTCGGCCGCCTCGGCCATCGTCGGATAGCCGAGCACCAGCATCAGCCGGCCGGGCTCGTCGGTCACGAGGCGGACCGTGGCCTCCAGCACCGTCGCCAGGCTGCCCTCCGACCCGACCAGGAACCGATCGATCCGTCGCCGCTCGGGCAGGAGGTGCTCGAGGCTGTAGCCGCTCACCTGCCGGCCGAACCGGCCGAACTCCGTGCGGATGTGGGCGAGGTTGGCATCGGCGATGGCCGCCAGCCGCTCCCCGGAGGTCGAGCTTGTCGAGACCCCGAGCCTGGCGACCTCGCCGTTGCCGAACACCACGTCGAGCGCCTCGACGTTGTCCACGGTGCGCCCATAGCCGAGCGCGCGCGATCCGCAGGCGTTGTTGCCGATCATGCCGCCGATGGTGCAGCGGGTGTGCGTGGAGGGGTCCGGCCCGAACCGCAGCCCGTACGGCGCCGCGGCACGCTGCAGGTCGGCGTGCACGACCCCGGGCTCGACCCGGGCGATGCGGGCCTCGGGATCGAGGGCGAGCACGCGGTTCAGCTCGCGGGTGTCGACGACGATGCCCGGCCCGACAGCGTTGCCGGCGATGCTCGTGCCCGCGCCGCGCATGGTGATCGGCACGCCGAGCGCGCGCGAGGCCTCGTGCACCGCGAGCAGCTCGTCGCGGTGGCGCACCTTCACCACGGCCTGGGGAACGACCCGGTAGAGCGAGGCGTCGGAGGAGTACAGCGCACGGGCGAGCGTCGAGTCCTCGACACCGGCTCCGTCGGCGCCACCGATCCCCCTCGCGCGCAGCTCCGAGGCGAGGTCAGCGGCGGTGACGGTCACGCGGCTAGTGTCCCATCGAGCGCCGGAAGATCGTCGCGAGGTCATCCTCGGTGGGACGCTTCGGCGCGATGGAGAGCAGGCGCTCCTGCTTGAGCGCACCCTCCACGAGGTCACCGACGTCACCGTCGCCGTACCCGACCGCGGCCAGCCCCTCCGGCATGCCGATGTCGTCCATGAGGGTGCGCAGCACGCGGGGCAGCGCGTCGGGTCCGGCGTCGGCGCCGGCCACCGCTCCGGTGGGGTCGAGCAGTCGCGCCGCAGCGAGGTGCCGATCGGGTGCTGCGTCGAAGGTGAACCGGAACGCCTCCGGCGCCGTCAGCGCGACCGACATGCCGTGCGGGATCACCGGCTGGCCCTCCGGGTAGCCCTCGGGGCGGTACTCGCGCACCCTGCCCGCGATCGGGTAGGCGTCCGCATGGGGGATGTGGACGCCCGCGTTGCCGAAGCCCAGGCCGGCGAACGTGGCCGCCAGCGCCATCTGCTCACGCGCCGCCAGCGCCTGCGCGGAGCCGTCGGAGCCGTGCGCGACCGCGTCGCGGAAGGAGCCGGCGAGCAGCGACATCGCCCGCTCCGACCACATGTCGGCGACCGGGTTGGCCCCGCAGTAGGGCACCCGATGCGCAGGCTGCTTGCGGTCGAAGGCGGAGTACGGCTTGGCGGTGTAGGACTCGAGGGCGTGGCACAGGATGTCCATGCCGGCGCTGGCCGTGACCATGCTGGGCTGCGTGAGGGTCAGCCGCGGGTCGACCACGGCGAGCGTGGGCCGCAGCGCCGCATGCGAGATGCCGGTCTTGACCTTGAGGGCGAGTACGTCGAGCACGCACACGGTGGTGGATTCCGCACCGGTGCCCGTGGTGGTCGGCACCGCCACCAGCGGCAGCAGCGGCTTGGTCGGGGCGAGCGCCCGGCCCACCGGGGCATTGATGTAGTCCATCAGCTCACCCGGGTTGGTGGTGAGCAGGTTGACCGCCTTGGCGGTGTCGATCGAGGAGCCGCCGCCGACCGCGAGGATGGCGTCGAACGGTCCCTCCGCACGGGCGAACTCGATCGCCTCGGTGAAGCTGGCGTCGGTCGGCTCCACGTGGACCCGATCGAAGACGATCACCTCGAGGCCGCCCGCCTGCACCTGCTCGGCGATCCGCTGGGGATGACCGGTCGCCGCGACGCCAGGATCGGTGACGAGGAGCACCCGGCGGGCGCCGTACCTGCCGAGGTCGTGCCCGATCTCGTCCGAGGCCCCCGCGCCGAACTTCAGTGCCGGCGCCGCGTAGGTGAACACCGTCTCGTGCTGGTGATCCAGATCCACCGGCCCAACCTAGCGCGGCCGGTGCGCCTGTGGATGAGGGGCGCCGTGGATGACGGGCGACGTGTGTCCGGGATGTGCGATTCTCGCCGTAGGCGGTGTGGACCGCGTAACGCTCAACCGGATCGCGAGGGAGGTCGGGTACTCCCCCTCCCAGCTACATGCCCGACTCGGCGGGCGGGCCGGCATGCTTCAGGCGATCGTCGAGCGCTTCGCCTCTCGATGGACCCGCTTCACCACCAGCCCTTACGCCGGCCTCGACGCGCTCTACCTGGCGCTCGGCCCGCGCCTGGGACGGCCGGCGACGCTGGCTGAGGCCAGGTTCGTCCAATGGAACGTCGGCGGCATCCGCAACGCGATGGCAGCGGACATCACGCCGATGGGCAGGCCGGTGAGGGGCAGGGCCGACGGGCTGGGCAGCCGGCGGCGGACGGCTCGCTTCAGGATCGAGCCGGGAGAGGGTGAGTGGGCGGGACCGAATGAATATTCATTCGGCGGGTGCCGCACGCAGCGCCACTCGGACGACCTCGAGCACCGGCAGCCGGCCGCTCTCGATGTCGGCGATGGGCACCCACGCCACCTGGTCGGTGGTGCCGTCGACCTCGGTGACCCGAGGCTCGGCGTCGGCCGGGGCCGTGGCGGCGAAGATCAGGTGGACGCCGTGGAAGTCCTCGTGCCGACCGCTCGGGGCCGTCCCGGTCAACGCGATGTCGTCGACCGCGAGGAGCGCGCCGACCTCGCAGTCCAGTCCTGTCTCCTCGCGCACCTCCCGGCGCACCGCGTCCCTCGGCGACTCGGCGAAGTCGACCCCGCCGCCGGGCAGCGTCCAGGAGCCGGCATGATGCCCGCGGGCCGAGATCCGGGTCAGCAGCACCTCCCCGCCCGTCGAGCCCACGCCGGTCGAGCCCACGGTGGTCGAGCTTGTCGAGACCCCGCCGGTCGAGCTTGTCGAGACCCGGCGGATGAGCGCGTACGCCGAGACCCGCTGCACCTGTGCCGGCCGATGCACGGCCAGCGCCTCCCGCACCAGCGGCACCGTCGGCACGCTCCCGTCGAGCACACCGGCCAGCGGCTTCCACGCGGCCTCGGAGGTGGTCCCGCCGACCTCCACGGTGCGCGGCTCAGGGGCATCGGTGCCCACCCAGCCGTCGTACACGATCCGCAGTGCGTGCGCGTCGACCGGCCGGCCACGCCAGGTCCGGCGCGCGTGGTGGCTGAAGACGCGCGCGGTCTCGCCGACGGTCACGTCCAGCCCGGTCTCCTCCTGCACCTCTCGCACCACGGCGGCGCGTGGGTCCTCGCCATGGTCGAGGCCTCCGCCGGGCAGCGTCCAGACCTCATCGGACGTGACGAGCTCGGAGAGCCGGCTGAGCAGGATCTCGGTGGTCGAGCCGTCCCCGCCGGTCGAGCCCTCCCCGGTGGTCGAGCCCTCCCCGGCGGTCGAGCCCTCCCCGGTGGTCGAGCTTGTCGAGACCCGCAGGATCACCGCGTAGGCGGCGACCCGCTGGCGTCGCGGCAGTCGCCTTCCCGAGGACCGACCCATCTCAGCGCACCCTCATGAGAAGGGTGGCCGGTGGTCGAGCGCGATCGACCTGCGCCCGGCCCAGCGCCACAGCCGGGCCGCGCGGTCGCGGTCCTCGTCGGTGACCAGGTTGCCCATCCACCGCAGGGCGAGTGTCATGAGCATGTCCGATCGCATCCCGACCGGGCCGAGCGCGGCCACGAGGCGCGGGTTGGTGGCGATGCCGGCGAGCCGCCTGGCGATGGAGAACGCCTCGCCGTAGTGCTCGCGCAACAAGGCCGGCCAGATCACGTCGAGCCCCCCGGAGATCGGCCCCCCGGAGATCGAGCCTGTCGAGATCGGCCCCCCGGAGATCGACCCCCCGGAGATCGAGCCTGTCGAGATCACCTCCGCGATCAGCCGCCCCGTCTCGAGCCCGTAGTCGATGCCCTCCCCGTTGAGCGGGTTCACGCAGCCGGCGGCATCGCCGATGAGCGCCCAGTTCGGCCCGGCGACACCGGTGACCGCGCCACCCATCGGCAGCAGCGCCGACGCTTCCCCGCGCAGCTCACCCTGGAGCCCGAACTCCTCGCGGATCGTCTCGGCGTAGTGCCTCATCAGCGGCTTGATCGCCACGTCGGCCGGCCGCTTCGCGGTCGCGAGCGTGCCAGCTCCGAGGTTCACCTCACCGCTGCCGAGGGGGAAGATCCAGCCATAGCCGGACAGCACCGGCCCGCGGGAGCCGGCTCGGGTCGAGGGTCCGCGGAGCTCGAGGTGCGAGCTGATCCACGGGTCGTCGCTGCGGGTGGAAGCCACATAGGAGCGTCCGGCCACGCCGTACACCGTGTCGCGGTGCCACGTCCGGCCGAGCACCTTGCCCAGCGGCGAGCGCACCCCGTCGGCGACGACGAGCCGCCGGCAGCCGATCTCGGCGACGGCGTCCCCGTTCCGGAAGGTCACCGCGCTGACCCGGCCGCCGCTGAGCGTCGCGTCGAACGCGCGCACGCCGTCGACCGCCACGGCGCCGGCCTTGATGGCGGTGGTGCGCAGATGGTCGTCGAGCTCGGTGCGTGGGACTGCCGAGCCCCACGCGGGCAGCCCGGTGGCAGCGGGGCCGGGACCCGGCCAGCGCAGCTCCAGCGTCTGCCCGAACCCGTGCGCGCGCAGGCCGTGGTTGACCGTATGCGCGCGCAGCCAGTCCTCCAGTCCGAGGCGCGCGAGCTCGGCGACGGCCCGCGGGGTGAGGCCATCACCGCAGGTCTTGTCGCGGGGGAAGACGGCCGCGTCAGCCAGTACGACGTCCACCCCGGCGCGGGCCAGCCACGCCGCCGCCGCGGAGCCCGCCGGGCCCGCCCCGACCACGAGAACGTCGGTCGAGGCGGGCAGCGCGGTCATGGCCGAAGGCTACCCGCTGGCCCTCAGCCCACCTTGCGCAAGGCCTGGTGGCTCAGCTGGGCCCCGAACCGCTTGATCGCGGTGTTGGCGCAGGCGGTGGTGCGGTAGGCGACGAACTGCGCCGCGCGCGAGTTCGGGACGTAGACCCGGAATCCGTCCACCCGCGCGGGCCGGCAGGTCGCCCGGTCGTAGTCCACCGTCTGGGCGATCTGCACCCGGCTGAGGGCACGCTGTCCCGGGCGCAGCACGAAGCTGCGCACCGGCGTCCCGGGAGCGCGCATGGCGGCGGCTCCGATCTGGGTGCCGTCGCCGTGCCCGACGAAGGAGAGGCCGCCGTACCCGCCGGTGCGGCAGGCGTGACCGGAGACGTTGCGGTAGCTCAGCGCCCCGTAGAGGCTGCCGGCGGCCGCGCCGTGCGGGTGATAGCCGACCCGCAGGTCAGCGCTCGTGCAGGCAGCGACGGCTGCCTCGGCGCTGGGCACGCCGAGCGCCGTGAGGCCGCCGGCCAGCACGGTGGTGGCCACCAGGGCCCGGATCACGTTCATCATGGTTCCTCCGATCGGTTCGTGGCCGGTGGTCGAGCTTGTCGAGACCCGGCTCCCCTTAGACGCGGCTGCCACCCAGGAGGTTGCATCCACCGAGGCGACCGGATCTCGATACGCCGAAGGCCCTCCCGCGCTAGCGCGCGGGAGGGCCTTCGGCTACTCGATCTGGCTCTTAGGCCAGAACGTCGCTTCGCTCAGTTCTGGTACGAACCGAAGTCGAAGTCGTCCAGCGCGACGGCCTGACCCGACCCGGTGTTCCCGAAGTCGTAGTCGTAGCTGTCGTAGCCGGTGACCGAGTACGCGGCCGCACGGGCCTCCTCGGTCGGCTCGACCCGGATGTTGCGGTACCGCTCCAGGCCGGTGCCGGCCGGGATCAGCTTGCCGATGATCACGTTCTCCTTCAGGCCACGCAGGCTGTCGGAGCGGCCGTTGATCGCGGCGTCGGTCAGGACGCGGGTGGTCTCCTGGAAGGAGGCCGCCGAGAGCCAGGACTCGGTCGCGAGCGAGGCCTTGGTGATGCCCATGAGCTCGGGACGACCCGAGGCCGGCTTGCCGCCCTCGGAGACGACGCGACGGTTCTCGGTCTCGAACAGCACGCGGTCGACCAGGTCGGAGGGCAGCAGGTTGGCGTCACCCGACTCCAGCACCGTGATCCGGCGCAGCATCTGCCGCACGATGATCTCGATGTGCTTGGCGTGGATCGACACACCCTGGCTCTTGTAGACGCCCTGGACCTCGTCCACCAGGTGCTGCTGCGTGGCCCGGATGCCCAGGATGCGCAGCACCTCCTTCGGGTCGCGGGTACCGACCGTGAGGGTCCGACCGACCTCGATGTGCTCCCCGTCGGCGACGTTGAGACGCGAGCGGCGGGACACGACGTACTCGATCTTGTCGCTGCCGTCGTCGGGGGTGACGATGACCTTGCGCGCCTTGTCGGTCTCCTCGATCTCGACCCGGCCTGCGGCCTCGGAGATCGGGGCGACGCCCTTGGGGGTGCGGGCCTCGAAGAGCTCGACGACACGCGGCAGACCCTGCGTGATGTCGTCGGCGGAGGCGACACCACCGGTGTGGAAGGTACGCATGGTCAGCTGGGTGCCCGGCTCACCGATGGACTGGGCGGCGATGATGCCGACGGCCTCACCGATGTCGACCAGCTTGCCGGTGGCCAGCGACCGGCCGTAGCACTTGGCGCACGTGCCGGTCTTCGCCTCACAGGTGAGGACGGAGCGGACCTTGATCTCATTGACCCCTGCCGCGACGAGCTCGGCGATCTTGACGTCACCGATGTCGCTGCCCGCGGCGGCGAGCACCTCGCCGGTCTCGGGGTGGACGACCTCTTCGGCCGCGGTGCGGGCGTAGGCGGTGGTCTCCACGTCCTCGGACGTGATGTCGACCAGGTGGCCACGCTCGGTGCCGCAGTCGTCCTCGCGGATGATGACGTCCTGCGAGACGTCCACCAGACGACGGGTCAGGTAGCCCGAGTCGGCGGTACGCAGCGCGGTGTCGGCCAGACCCTTGCGGGCACCGTGGGTCGAGATGAAGTACTCGAGCACCGAGAGGCCCTCACGGAAGTTGGCCTTGATCGGGCGCGGGATGATCTCGCCCTTCGGGTTGGCCACCAAGCCTCGCATGGCGCCGACCTGACGGATCTGGTTGAAGTTACCCGAGGCGCCCGAGATGACCTGCATGAAGATCGGGTTCTTCTTGTCGAACGCGTCCTCCATGGCCTGGCCCACGACCTTGGCGGCCTCGGTCCAGATCTCGACCAGCTCCTGGCGGCGCTCCTCGTCGGTGACGAGGCCGCGCTCGAACTGCTTCTGGATCTTGGCGGCCTTCTCCTCGAACCCGCCCAGGATCTCAGCCTTGTTCGCCGGCGTGGTGACGTCGTCGATCGAGACCGTGACACCCGAGCGCGTCGCCCAGTGGAAGCCGTTGTCCTTGAGCGCGTCCAGCGACGCCGCGACCTCGACCTTGGTGTAGCGCTCGGCCAGGTCGTTGACGATCGCACCGAGCTGCTTCTTGCCCACCTCGTAGTTCACGAAGGGGTAGTCGGCCGGCAGGGTGTCGTTGAAGATCGTGCGGCCCAGCGTGGTCTCGACGACGGTCGAGGCCGGCTCGTCGCCCACCTTGGCGACGTAGTCGTCCAGCTTGATCTTCACCTTCGACTGCAGGGTGATCTCGCGGCGGTCGAACGCCATGATCGCCTCGGCCTGGGAGGCGAAGGCACGGCCCTCGCCCGGCTGGTCGTCGCGGTCGGCGGTCAGGAAGAACAGGCCGATGATCATGTCCTGCGAGGGCATCGTCACCGGACGGCCGTCCGACGGCTTGAGGATGTTGTTGGTCGAGAGCATCAGGATCCGAGCCTCGGCCTGGGCCTCTGCCGACAGCGGCAGGTGCACCGCCATCTGGTCACCGTCGAAGTCAGCGTTGAAGGCGCCACAGACCAGCGGGTGCAGCTGGATGGCCTTGCCCTCGATCAGCTGCGGCTCGAACGCCTGGATGCCGAGACGGTGCAGCGTGGGCGCACGGTTGAGCAGCACGGGGTGCTCGGTGATGACCTCTTCGAGGACGTCCCACACGACCGGGCGGGCGCGCTCGACCATCCGCTTGGCGGACTTGATGTTCTGCGCGTGCGACAGGTCGACGAGGCGCTTCATCACGAACGGCTTGAACAGCTCCAGCGCCATCTGCTTGGGCAGACCACACTGGTGCAGCTTGAGCTGCGGACCCGACACGATGACCGAACGGCCCGAGTAGTCGACGCGCTTGCCGAGCAGGTTCTGACGGAAGCGACCCTGCTTGCCCTTGAGCATGTCGGAGAGCGACTTCAGCGGCCGGTTGCCCGGACCGGTGACGGGACGACCGCGGCGGCCGTTGTCGAACAGCGAGTCCACGGCCTCCTGCAGCATGCGCTTCTCGTTGTTGACGATGATCTCGGGGGCACCGAGGTCGAGCAGGCGCTTGAGGCGGTTGTTGCGGTTGATCACCCGGCGGTACAGGTCGTTCAGGTCGGAGGTCGCGAAGCGGCCACCGTCGAGCTGCACCATCGGACGCAGGTCCGGCGGGATGACCGGGACGGCGTCCAGGACCATGCCCTGCGGGCTGTTGCCGGTCTTGCGGAAGGCGTCGACCACCTTGAGGCGCTTGAGGGCGCGGACCTTGCGCTGGCCCTTGCCGGTGGCGATGGTCTCGCGGAGGTTCTCCACCTCCTGCGCGATGTCGAAGGTCTCGAGGCGCTTCTGGATCGCCGTGGCGCCCATGTGGCCCTCGAAGTACTTCCCGAACCAGTTCTTCATCTCGCGGTAGAGCAGCTCATCGCCCATCAGGTCCTGGACCTTGAGGCTCTTGAACGTGTCCCACACCTCGTCGAGACGGGCGATCTCGCGCTCGCTGCGGTCACGCAGCTGCTTCATCTCCCGCTCGGCACCGTCGCGGACCTTGCGCTTGGCGTCGGCCTTCGCGCCCTCGGCCTCGAGGGCGGCGAGGTCCTCCTCGAGCTTCTTGGCGCGGTCGTTGATCGCGACGTCCATCCGGTTGGTCAGCATCTTGCGCTGCTGGTCCACCTTGGCCTCGAGCGAGGACAGGTCGCGGTGACGGGCGTCCTCGTCGACGTGGGTGATCATGTACGCCGCGAAGTAGATGACCTTCTCCAGGTCCTTCGGGGCCAGGTCGAGCAGGTAGCCCAGGCGCGAGGGCACGCCCTTGAAGTACCAGATGTGGGTCACCGGAGCGGCGAGCTCGATGTGGCCCATCCGCTCGCGACGTACCTTGGAGCGGGTCACCTCGACGCCGCAGCGCTCGCAGATGATGCCCTTGAAGCGGACTCGCTTGTACTTGCCGCAGTAGCACTCCCAGTCCCGGGTGGGACCGAAGATCTTCTCGCAGAAGAGGCCGTCACGCTCGGGCTTGAGCGTGCGGTAGTTGATGGTCTCCGGCTTCTTGACCTCGCCGTGGCTCCACGTGCGGATGTCATCCGCGGTGGCCAGGCCGATCCGAAGCTGGTCGAAGAAGTTCACATCAAGCACGGTGGCTGTTGTCCTTCGTTAGTTCTGATTCAAAAAGACTGTGGACCGAGGTGTCCCGACAGGCTCGAACGACCGGGGAATCCCGGGAGGCCGAGCCGGTCGGGACCATCCCTCAGACTTCTTCGACCGAGCTGGGCTCGCGACGGGACAGGTCGATGCCGAGCTCCTCGGCGGCGCGGAAGACGTCCTCCTCCGCGTCACGCAGCTCGATGCTGGAGCCGTCCTGGCTGAGCACCTCGACGTTGAGGCACAGGGACTGCATCTCCTTCACGAGCACCTTGAACGACTCCGGGATGCCCGAGTCGGGGATGTTCTCGCCCTTGACGATCGCCTCGTAGACCTTCACGCGGCCCGGGACGTCGTCGGACTTGATGGTGAGCAGCTCCTGCAGGGCATAGGCGGCGCCGTACGCCTCCATCGCCCAGACCTCCATCTCACCGAAGCGCTGGCCGCCGAACTGCGCCTTACCACCCAGCGGCTGCTGCGTGATCATGGAGTAGGGGCCGGTGCTACGGGCGTGGATCTTGTCGTCCACGAGGTGGTGCAGCTTCAGGATGTACATGTAGCCGACCGACACCGGCTCCGGGAACGGCTCGCCGGAGCGGCCGTCGAAGAGCCGTGCCTTGCCGTCCTCGCCCACGACGCGCACGCCGTCGCGGTTGGGGATGGTGGAGCCGAGCAGGCCGGTGATCTCGTCCTCGCGGGCGCCGTCGAACACCGGGGTCGCAACCTTGGTGTCCGGGTCGGCCTTGTCCGCCTGGATCTTGATCAGGCGCTTCTTCCACTCCGCGCTGTCCGGGTCACCGGACAGGTTGAGGTCCCAACCCTGCTTGGCGAGCCAGCCAAGGTGGAGCTCGAGGATCTGACCGATGTTCATACGCCGCGGGACGCCCAGCGGGTTGAGGATCACGTCGACAGGGGTGCCGTCCTCCATGAACGGCATGTCCTCGATCGGCAGGATCTTGGCGATGACGCCCTTGTTGCCGTGACGGCCGGCGAGCTTGTCACCCACCGAGATCTTGCGCTTCTGGGCGACGTAGACGCGGACCAGCTGGTTGACGCCCGGGGGCAGCTCGTCGCCGTCCTCGCGGTCGAAGACCCGCACGCCGATGACCGTGCCGGACTCGCCGTGCGGCACCTTCATCGAGGTGTCGCGCACCTCGCGTGCCTTCTCACCGAAGATCGCGCGGAGCAGACGCTCCTCCGGGGTCAGCTCGGTCTCGCCCTTGGGGGTGACCTTGCCGACCAGGATGTCGCCGGTGGTGACCTCGGCGCCGATGCGGATGATGCCGCGCTCGTCGAGGTCGGCCAGCATCTCCTCGGAGACGTTCGGGATGTCCCGGGTGATCTCCTCCGGACCCAGCTTGGTGTCGCGGGCGTCGACCTCGTGCTCCTCGATGTGGATCGAGGTGAGGTAGTCCTCCTGCACCAGGCGCTGGGAGAGGATGATCGCGTCCTCGTAGTTGTGACCCTGCCACGGCATGAACGCCACCAGGAGGTTCTGGCCCAGGGCCATCTCCGCCTGGTCGGTGCAGGGGCCGTCGGCGATCGGCGAGCCGGCCTCGACCCGGTCACCCTCACTGACCAGCGGGTGCTGGTTGATGCAGGTGCCCTGGTTGGAGCGCTTGAACTTCTCCAGCTTGTACGTCGTGTACGTGCCGTCGTCGTTGAGCGTCTCGACCAGGTCGGCCGAGACCTCCTTGACCACGCCGGCCTTGGTCGCGGTGACCACGTCGCCGGCGTCGACGGCGGCGCGGTACTCGATGCCGGTGCCGACGAGCGGGCTGTCGCTGCGCACCAGCGGCACGGCCTGACGCTGCATGTTGGCGCCCATGAGCGCACGGTTGGCGTCGTCGTGCTCGAGGAACGGGATCAGCGCGGTGGCGACCGACACCATCTGGCGCGGCGAGACGTCGATGTAGTCGACCTCGGAGGCCAGGACCTCGGACACCTCGCCGTCGGCGAGACGCACCAGGACGCGCTCGGTCGCGAACGAGCCGTCCGCGTCGAGGGCGGCGTTGGCCTGGGCGATGACGTAGCGGGCCTCGTCATCGGCGGTCAGGTAGTCCACCTTGTCGGTGACCTTGCCGTCGACGACCTTGCGGTAGGGCGTCTCGACGAAGCCGAACGGGTTGATCCGGCCGTAGGAGGCCAGCGAGCCGATCAGACCGATGTTGGGACCCTCAGGGGTCTCGATCGGGCACATCCGGCCGTAGTGCGACGGGTGGACGTCACGGACCTCCATGCCGGCGCGGTCACGGGACAGACCGCCGGGGCCGAGCGCGGAGAGGCGACGCTTGTGCGTCAGGCCCGCGATCGGGTTCGTCTGGTCCATGAACTGCGAGAGCTGCGAGGTGCCGAAGAACTCCTTCAGCGCCGCGACGACCGGGCGGATGTTGATCAGCGACTGCGGCGTGATCGCCTCGACGTCCTGGGTCGTCATCCGCTCGCGGACCACACGCTCCATGCGCGCCAGGCCGGTGCGCAGCTGGTTCTGGATCAGCTCGCCCACGGTGCGCATGCGGCGGTTGCCGAAGTGGTCGATGTCGTCGGCGGTGACGTCGAGGGTGCCGATCGGCGCCTCGATCTCGGTCCGGCCGTCGTGCAGGGCGACGATGTACTTGATCGCCGCGACGATGTCGTCGACGGTCAGCGTCTGCTGGTCGAACGCCTCGGTCAGACCGAGCTTCTTGTTCACCTTGTAGCGGCCGACCTTGGCAAGGTCGTAACGCTTGGGGTTGAAGTAGTAGTTGTTCAGCAGCGTCTGCGCGGCCTCACGCGTCGGCGGCTCGCCCGGACGCAGCTTGCGGTAGATGTCGAGCAGCGCGGCGTCCTGGTCGGCGATGTTGTCCTTCTCCAAGGTCAGCATCATCGACTCGTACTCGCCGAACTCCTCGCGGATCTGCTCGTTGGTCCAGCCGAGGGCCTTGAGCAGCACCGTGACGTTCTGCTTGCGCTTGCGGTCCAGGCGTACGCCGACCAGGTCGCGCTTGTCGATCTCGAACTCCAGCCAGGCGCCACGGCTCGGGATGAGCTTGGCGGTGAAGATGTCCTTGTCGGAGGTCTTGTCGGCCGCCCGCTCGAAGTAGACGCCCGGCGAGCGGACCAGCTGCGAGACGACGACGCGCTCGGTGCCGTTGATGATGAAGGTGCCCTTGTCGGTCATGAGCGGGAAGTCGCCCATGAAGACCGTCTGGCCCTTGATCTCGCCGGTGTCGTTGTTGGTGAACTCCGCCGAGACGTAGAGAGGCGCGGAGTAGGTGAAGTCCTTCTCCTTGCACTCGTCGACGGTGTACTTCGGGTCGTAGAACACCGGGTTCTCGAACGAGAGCGACATGGTCTCGGAGAAGTCCTCGATCGGGGAGATCTCCTCGAAGATCTCCTGGAGACCGGACTTCTCGGAGACGTCCTCGCCGACGGCCTTGCGAGCGGCGATGCGCTCGGCGTGGGCCTGGTTGCCGATCAGCCAGTCGAAGCTGTCGGTCTGCAGGGCGAGGAGCTTGGGGAGCTCGAGAGGCTCCTGGATCTTTGCGAACGAGATGCGGCGAGGGTTACCAGAGGCGGTGGTGCTGCGCGCGGCCAAGAGGAATCCTTCTTGCGGTCACTGGCTGACTGCGCTGCCCACCTCTCCTCGGGCCACCGGGCAGGCCGGAGGGCATATGAGGGCACGCGCAAAGAGCAACGATAGCGCAACAAAGGATCCGCCACAATACCGGGACGCGGTCAGGCGGCTGCGTTGCCGACGATCATGCGCCTGCGAAGCCCCCAGGTCAAGCAACTGGGCCGAATCAGTTTCGCCGACCTCCGGCTCGCCCGCGCTACTGCTGGATCGGGGTGGTCACCAGGTTGTCGATGAGCCATCGACCTGCGACGTCCCGCATGGTCGCGGTGACCTGGTCCTGGTAGGGAATCGGCGTCGACGAGGCCTTGTTCGTCGTCGGCCGGTCCACGAAGAGCAGCACCTGGACGCGGTCGCCGTCGACCCGCACGATGCCGGAGTCGACCACCTTGGTGGTGACCACAGCCTGGCTGGCCGGGGCGTTCTGCTTGATCAGCGTGAAGAGCTTGTCGTAGGAGACCTTGTACGACGCGGTCAGGTACTTCTCGGCCTTCGCCTGGTCGGCGTCGAGATGGCGGTAGTCGTAGGACAGCAGCGGCACGATCGCTTCGCGGGCCGCCGCCTGGGCCTCCATCGCACGCTGCTCGATCTGGGTCACCTTCGAGCCCGTCGAGACGGTCGCGTCGGCCTCGATGATCTTGTCGGCCGGCTGGTGGGCGGCGAGCACGCCGGCTGTCGCCGCGGCCACCAGGGCGAGCACTGCGACCACCGCGAGCACCCAGCCCGGCACGAGGTACGGCGCCCGGCGCGGCGAGGGCGCGCCGGCTTCGGGCTCCGCCTCGGTCGTCTCCTCCACCGGCGACTGCGCCCCTGCCGCTTCCGGCTCGCCCGGCTCGGTGTCTGCGGCTGTCCCGGCGTCCGGCTCAGGCTCGTCCGCCTCTGCCTCCAGGGCCGACGCCTCCGCCTCTGCCTCTGCCGCGGCGTCCAGCTCGGCGTCGTACTCACTGCGGCGGGCGGGGTCGAGGAGCACCGCCGCCGCCTGGTTGAGGGTCGCGAACCGGCGCTCGGTCGGGTCGAGGTCGGCGATGGCGCTCTTCCAGGCCGCGCGGATGTCGTCGGTGGTGGCGCTCGGCTCCACGCCGAGGAGGTCGTACCAGGTCGGGTTCATGGCAATAGTCACTGTCCCACCCCGCCGGTAGCCCCATCGCTCGCCCCACCCGTGGACGCGGTCGAGTCGGCCTTCTCCACCGGGGCGAAGTTGTCGACGAGCCACTTCCCACCGGTCTTCACCATCGTGACCTCGAAGCGGTACGGCTCGGGCTGAGCCGTGACGTAGGTCGTGGAGCCGGCCTTCTTCGGATAGGAGTTGGTGAAGGAGCCGGCGACCAGGACGGTGGCGGTGTCGGAGTCGATGGCCGCGACGCCGACCGAGTACACCTGCGTGGTGCGCTTGAGGCCTGCCTGCGAGACGCTCGCCTCGGCGAGAGGGACGCCGTTGTTCTCGAAGTCGGTGCGGAACTTCGCGGTCACCACCTGCTCCACGAGCTGGCGGTACTTCGGCATCTGGCCGCTCTGCTTGTCGAGCAGGTCGGGACCGTAGGTGTTCAGCCGCAGGGCGAACTGCCGTGCCTGCGACATCGCGGCGTCGCGCTCGTCCTGCAGCGGGTCATCGGCCGAGAAGGCGCTGTGCACCCGGTGCAGACCCGATCCGCTGCCGTCGGCGATGACCCGGTGCGCGAGGTAGCCCAGCGAGCCGAGGATGACCAGCGCGAGCACGGCCAGGACGGCCCACCGGACCCCGGCGGACGCGCGGCCGGCACCAGCGACGGGCGCCTCCTCGGTCAGGGCGCCGTCGCGCTGCTCGCGGTCTGTGGGTGCTGGTAGAGCCACGTCCAGGTGTCCTTCCCAAGGGCTGTGGGTGCATCGGCGGAGGAGTTGGCCGGGTCGCCCCAGGTGAGCTTTCCGGTGTTGCGGTCGTAGGACGCCACCACCGGCGCCTGGAAGCCGACCGCTGCCCGCTGATGGTAGTTCTGCACACCACGCGCGTTGCTCTCGGTCGCCGGCTCGGTGCACTGCGCTTGGGTGTTCATGTCCCGCGGCGTCAGGTCCTGCGGCGCCCGCTGCTTGGTCGACTGGTAGCCGCCGTGGCAGACCGACTGGTTGGTGATGACCATGCCGAAGCGCGCATCCCAGTTGCCCGAGTCGTCCTGGCTGAGCACGCTGAACCCACCCTCGGTGACGTAGGGATAGACCACGAGCACGTAGCGCAGGCCCGGCAGGTGCGCCTGCACGATGCGACCCGTAGTCAGCGACTCCGAGATCAGCGAGCCCAGGTTCACGCCGTTGCGGTCGAGGAAGTCCCGCAGCTCGCTCGCACCGGCGGAGCCGTTGGCCAGCAGCTTGACGATGTCGGTGTTCGAGGCGGCGAGCGTGTCGCTGACCAGGGAGAGGTCCTGGGCGAAGTTCCTGATCGCGCTCTCGGAGTCGACCTGGGTCTTCAGCACCGTGTTGCCGTCCTTGAGCAGGGCGGTGGTGACGTCGAAGTTCTGGTCGGCGGTGCGGATGAACGAGGTGCCGGTGTCGAGGATCTGCTGCAGCTCGGGGCCGGTCCCCTCGAACGCGGTCCCGAGCTGGGTCAGGGTCGTCTCCAGCGCCTTCTGGTCCACCGAGTTGACGGTCGTCGAGACGTCGGCGAGGAGCTTGTTGGTGGCGATCGGGATGCTCGTGTCACGCTCGGCGATCGTCGAGCCGTCATGCAGGTAGGGACCGCGCTTGGTCTGCGGCTGGAGCTCGACGTACTGCTCACCGACGGCGGACCTGTTGCCCACCAGGGCGAGGGTGTTCGACGGGATGTCCTTCTGCGACTTGTCGATGTCGAGGTAGACGTCGACGCCGGAGTCGGTGAGCTTGAGCTTGCCGACCTGGCCGATCTTCACGCCGCGGTAGGAGACCTCGCCGCCCTGGTAGATGCCGCCGGAGTCGGAGAAATGGGCAACGACCGTGTACGTCGTGGCGTGCACCAGCCGGTCCAGGTGGGCGTAGCGGGCGCCGGTGAAGCTGACGCCGAGCAGCGTGATGAGGACGAAGACCGCGAGCTGGATCTTGGTGCGCCGGGTGATCACTTCGAGGCCTCCTTCACCGTGCGGCTGCTGCCGGCGGTCAGCCCCGGCACCATCAGACTGACCAGTGCCGGGTCGTAGAGCGCGGCCAGTTCGCCGTACGTCGGCCCCTTCGGCCCGGTGTGCAGCGTGACCGGCGCTCGGGGTGCCGCCTGACGCAGACCCAGGCCGCTGAGGACACCGGCGATGGGACTGGGCAGCGAGCCGCTCAGGTTGGGCAGGCCGGGCAGCTTGTTGATCAGCTGGCACACCGCCGTGCCGGAGTTGGCCGTCTTCAGGCACTCCGTGCGCAGCTGGGTCAGCGCTGTCGCCGAGGCGAGCACGTTGACGCACGCCTGGCTGGTCAGGCTGCCGCTGGCGATGCACTGGAGCACCTGGCCGACCACCTGCGTCGGGTTGAGGACGCTGGGCAACAGCGAGCCGGGGTTGGTGTTGAGCACCTGCGACAGGTCGAGGTTGAGCGTGATGTCGAGGTTGACGAAGTCACCCATGTGCAGGTTGCGGGCGGCCTGCGGCGTACCTCCGACGGCGGCATCGACGAACGGATAGGTCAGCAGCGTGTTGAACGCGTTGACGAAGTGGTCGCCCGAGCGTGCCAGCGAGGTCAGCACCGGCTGGAGGTCGCGCACGATGTCGATCGTGCCCTGCTTGGAGGCGTTGATGACACGCACGCCGGTGTCGCCGAGCTTGCTCAGCGCCTGCAGCATGGTGACCAGCGCCTGACGCTGCTGGTCGATGCTGGCCAGCGCGGACGGCAGCTGGGTGAGCGTGTCGTCGATCGTGTGCTCCTGGGAGCGGGCCGACGCGGACAACCGGGCGATCGCGTCGAGCGCGTTGGTGATCGCCTGCTTGTTGTCGTCGAGGTTCTTGGCGAAGAGGTCGACCTGGGTCAGCACCGACTTCGCGGCGTCCTCATGGCCCGCGAGAGCCTTGTCGAGCTCGGTGGAGATGGTCTTGAGCTGGGCCACGCCGCCGCCGTTGAGGATCAGGCTGAGCGCGCCGAGCACCTCCTCGATCTCCGGGTTGCGGCCCGTGCGGGCCAGCGGGATGGTGTCGCCGCTCTTCAGTGCCTGCGTGCTCGAGGCGCCGGCTGGCGCCTGCAGCGCGACGAACTTCTCCCCCAGGAGGCTGGTCTGCTCGATGTCGGCGGTGGTGTCGGCCGGGAGCTTGGTGTCGTTGCGAACCTTGACCGTGACGTCCGCGATGCCGTTCTTGAGCGCGATGCTGTCGACCTTGCCGACCGTGACGTCGTTGAGCTTCACCGTCGAGTCCGGCACCAGGTCGAGCACGTCGCGGAACTGCAGGTGCAACGTCATCGGGTTGCTGCCGGTGTCGGCGCCGCCGGGCAGCGGCAGGTCGTAGGCGGAGAAGCCGCAGCCGCCGAGCGTGAGACAGCCCGCCGCGATCGCGGCGATCATCCGGAGGCGACGCATCATCGGGCACCTCCTGCCGCGGGCACGAGACCACCGAGGGTCGGGTCGGACTTCACGCCGTACGACGAACCGGTGCCGGCCCCGAAGACGCCGCTGCGCGGCAGGATCTTGCTCACCGTCTTGCACAGGCTGCTGCCGTTCGGCATCTGGTCGGTGAGCGTGCACAGCACCTGCGCCGGGTTGGTGGTCAGCTGGTGGGCCAACTCGCCCATGTTGGCGTTGGTGTCGAGCGTGGCCGCGTCCGGGTTGTAGGCGAGGTAGAGGTTCGACAGGGCGACAGGGGCGGCGGTGAGGATCTCGTTGACCGCGTCCCTGTTCTTCACCACCGTCTGGAGGATCTGGTTTAGGCCGGCGATGTTGCTGCCGAGGGCCGACTTGTTCTCGCGCACGAACGCCGCGACCTTGCCGAGTGCGACCTGCAGGTTGTGCAGAGATGCGGCGAGGTCGCTGCGCTCCCCCGCCAGCATCGTCGAGACGCCGGAGAGGGCGGTGTTGAAGTTGCGCACCGTCCCGTCGTTCTGGGCGAGCTTGTTGACGAACTGCTCGAGCTGCGCCGCCGACCCGAACAGGGCGTCCTTGTTGTCGTCGAGGGTCTTGGTCAGCTTCGCGATGTCACCGATCGTCTGATGCACCTGCTCGCCCTGCCCGCCGAAGTTGGCGGCCGTCTGCTTGAGGAGGTCGGTGAGGGCGCCCTCGCGGTTGGCGCCGTTGGGTCCCAGCGCTGTGACGAGCTGGTCGAGGCTGCCGTAGATCTGGTCGAGCTCGAGCGGCACCGCGGTGCGGCTGGTCTGGAGGACGGCGCCGTCCTTGAGGGTGGGACCGTGGGTGTAGACCGGCGTCAGCTGGACGTAGCGGTCGCCGACGATCGAGGGGGCGACGATCACGGCCTGGGCGTCGGCGGGGATCTTGACGTCCTTGTCGTAGTGCATGGTGACGATGACGTCGGTGCCGTCGGGCGTCACCTTGTCGACCTTGCCCACGGGTACGCCGAGCACGCGCACGTCGCTGCCCTGGTAGATCGAGATCGCCCGCGGGAAGTGGGCGGTCAAGGTCAGGTCACCACCGCGCTGGCTCAGCAGCGTGATGCCGGCCGCGAGGACGAGGATCGCGATCACCAGGGGCGCGGTCCAGCGCCGCAGCGTCGGGCTCATCGGCATGGCCATCTCAGCCTCCCACCGAGGGGATCGGGGGCAGGTTCTGGATGTAGCTGTCGAACCAGGGGCCGTTGCCCAGCACCTGCGAGAAGTCGCGGTAGAACGGCGCCATCAGGCGCAGGGTGGCGTCGAGGTTGTCGTCGTTCTTGGTGAAGACGTCGATCACCGTCTGCAGGCTCGCCAGCGTCGGCTTGAGGTCGGCACGGCTCTGGTCGATCAGCTTCCCCAGCTCCACCGACAGTGTCGTGGTGGAGGTGAGCAGGGTGTGGATCGCCTGCTGCTTGGCCTGCAGCGCGTTGAACAGCGAGGCGGAGTCCTTCATCAGGTCGACGATGTCCTGGTCGCGCTGGTCCAGGACGCCGGTGACCTTGTCGAGGTTCTGCAGCAGGGTGCCGATGCGCTGGTCCTTGGCCGCGATGTTGCTGGACAGGGCCGCCACCCCCCTGATGGCCGCCTGGAACGACTTCGGGGTCGTGCGCGTCAGGTTCGCCAGAGTCGTCATCGCGGCGGCGAGCTGGTCGGTGTCGATCTTGCCGGCGGTGTCGGCCAGGCCGCTGAACGCCTTGACCACGTCGTAGGGCGAGCTGGTACGCGAGACCGGGATCTCCGAGCCCTTGGCGAGCTGACCGCCCCCGGCGGGCTCGAGGTCGACGTACATCTGCCCCAACAGCGTCTGGACCTTGATCGCGGCGCCGGTCCGGGTGCCGAAGCCCGAGTCGGACTTGACCTTGAAGTCGACCTTCACATGCCCGTTGTCGAGCCGGATGTCGCTCACCTTGCCCACCCGGACGCCGGCGATGCGCACCGCATCGCCGGGCTTGAGGCCACCGGCCTCGGTGAAGTCGGCGGAGTAGGAGGTGCCGCCGCCGATGAGCGGCAGGCTGTCGGCCTTGAAGGCGACGAGCATCACCAGGGCGAGCGCCGCGATGGAGACGGCGCCGACCTTGACGGGATTGCGTTCGCGGAAGGGTTTCATCTCCTGGGCCCCCGATCGGCTGTTCGCACAGGAGCGAGACAGGGAAGCGACGAAGCGATGGGCGTGATCATCCGAGGCTGCACCTCGCTGCGTTCACCGCGTAGTTCACCGGGACCTTCACGTTGCCGGGCAGACGGACGTTCCCGTGGAAGCCGCACAGGAAGAAGTTGAACCACGAGCCGTAGGTGGCGGTCGCGCCGATCTTGTTGAGCTTCTGCGGCTCGATCTGCAGATCAGCGTCCAGGCCCTCGCGCTGCTTGGCCACCTGGCCGGCGAAGATCCGAAGCTGCTGGATGTCTTGGACGAACGGCGAGCGGATGCCCGAGACCAGGTCGGAGGTCTGCTGCGAGAGCGCGGAGATCTGGTCGAGCGAGTCCAGGATCGGCTGCTTGTCCTGGTCGAGGTTGTGCACGAACGTCTTGAACGTCTCGATCAGCTGCGAGAGCTGGGCGTCGCGGCTGCCGACGTGGGCGAGCACGTCGTTGAGGTTGTCGATCAGCGCGTCGATGACCTGGTCGCGGTCGGCAAGCGTCTGGGTCAGCGACGCGGTGTGGGCCAGCAGGTCGTCGAGGGTGCCGCCCTCGCCCTGGAAGACCTGGACGATCTCATAGGACAGCGCGTTGATGTCGTTGGGCGAGAGCGCCTGGAACAGCGGCTTGAAGCCGTTGAAGAGCACCGTCAGGTCCAACGCCGGGGTCGTCTGCGAGGTCGGGATGGTGGCGCCCGGGCGCAGGATCGCGCCGTTCCCGATCTCGTCGGTCAGGGCGAGATAGCGCTGTCCGACCAGGTTGCGGTACTTGATCGTGGCGTGCGTCGCCTTGTCGAGGGTAGTGCCGTCGGCCACCGAGAACGTCAGCAGCGCGTGGTCGCGGTGCACGATCTGGACGTTCTTGACCGTGCCGACGCGCACGCCGGCGATGCGCACGTCGTCGCCCTTGTTGACGCCGGTCGCGTCGGCGAACTCGGCCTTGTACTGGTGCGAGCCGCCGAAGCTGACGTTGCCGATGACCAGCACGAGCAGCCCGGTGCACAAGGTGGTGAAGATGATGAACACCACCAGGCGCGCCAGGTCGGCCTGGGTCTTGCGGTCGAAGCGCATCACCGCAGGCTCACCGTCGCTCCCCGCGCCAGCGGGCCGAGCAGCAGCCCACCCAGATCCGGTACGGCGGAGGGCTTGGTGCCCAGTGCCGGTGCGATCAGCGAGTCGAGGACCTGGGTCTCGGCGGGGCTGCCGGCGTACCCGAGCGCGCTGCCGGCGCCGAAGCCGAGCTGGTCGAAGCCGAGCGCCGCGCGGTCGGTGCCCTTGCCGGTCGGCGAGTTCACGCCGTCGGCGAGGTTGGGCGTGACCTTGAGCGGGTGCTCGGCCGACCACGGCGGATCGGGCAGGTGGCCGCAGGCCGGGCCGCGGTCCTCGTTGAACACCGGCTCGTCCTTGGTGGTGTAGCCGCGCGGCTGACGTGGCAGCGTCACCAGCTCGATGTGCAGCGTGTAGTCGCGGAACGCGCTCGAGACGCGCTTGCTCAGGTTGTCCATCCCGCCCAGCAGGCAGGGGAACTCCGGCGCGTAGCGGGCCAGGGTGCGCACGGCCGGCTCGGTGACCTGGCCCAGCTGGATCAGGTTGTCGCCGTTGGCCGCCAGGAAGGCGTTGGCGGTGTTGGAGAACGCCGTCACGTTGCTGAGCAGCGCGCTGAGCTGTGCGGAGCGGTCCTTGAGCGTCCCGGCGGTGGTGATCGTGTTGCGCAGGATGTCGGCGATCTGCGGCAGCACGTCGGCGTAGGTGTTGGACACCTTCGCGGTCTTCGTCAGGTCGTCGACCAGCAACGGGATCTGCGGGTTGACCTTCTTCAGGTAGCCGTCGAGGGTGACCAGCGACTGGCCGAGCTCCTCGCCGCGGCCGTCGAGAGCCGTGGCCATCGCGTTGAGCGTGAGGTTGAGCTGGGCGGGCTGGATGGACTGCAGCAGCGGGTAGATGTCGGAGAGGACCTTCTCGACCTCGGTCGCCACCGCGGTGCGGGTGATGACGGCACCGGGACGCAGCGGCTCAGTGGCTGCGTGGGAGGGGATGTCGAGGGCGACGTACTTCTCACCGAACAGGGTCTTGGGCACGATCGCACCGGTCACGTTGGCCGGGATCGTGCTCATCTCGTCGGGGTGGATGCCGAGCGTGACGTCGGCGCCCTTGGCGGTCGCCTTGTAGTCGAGCACCTCGCCGACCAGCACCCCGCGGATCTTCACATCGGCGCGCTCGGGCAGCTGCAGGCCGATGGAGTCGGTCTCGAGGGTGACCTTGTCGAAGCTGGTGAACTTCTGGGTGAACACCGCGTACACCAGGTAGAGGGCGATGAGGATCAACGCCAGGAACGCGACGCCGAGCACCTTGTGCTTCTGCCGGCTGACCACCGTGGACATCAGCCCGCCAACCTCACCGTCGTCGAGGCGCCCCAGATCGCCATGGACAGGAACAGGTCGATGACGCTGACGGCGACGATGCTGGTGCGCACGGCCTTGCCGACCGCCACGCCCACGCCGGCGGGACCGCCGGTGGCGTTGTAGCCGTGGTAGCAGTGGATGAGGATGACCACGACGGCGAAGACCAGCACCTTGCCGAAGGACCACAGCACGTCGCCCGGTGGCAGGAACTCGTTGAAGTAGTGGTCGTAGGTGCCGGTGCTCTGCCCGAAGGAGAGCGTCACCGTGACCCGGGTGGCGAAGTAGGAGGACAGCAGGCCGAGCACGTAGAGCGGGATGATCGCGATCAGGCCGCCGATGATGCGGGTGG
>Ga0209796_10000208_pt1 | contig 59805 bp, 59 predicted proteins | sample AgamicOrSfrz_FD_187167 | JGI IMG/M metagenome (GOLD analysis project Ga0209796, IMG submission 187167) | Agave microbial communities from Guanajuato, Mexico - Or.Sf.rz (SPAdes) (version 2) | ecosystem: Host-associated > Plants > Phyllosphere > Phylloplane/Leaf | place: Guanajuato, Mexico...
GAAGTCTTGGACGCAAAGATGCAATTGGTACAATCGGCGGAAACAAAACGCAATTAAAAGGTTTACCAGCATCACTTATGAAAGAAGCAAGTAACGTTCGTTACTTATCTCATATCAAAGGATTATTCGCATTAGCTTATTAATCCTTCTTAAAACGAAAGAGGAGTTTTCCTCTTTCGTTTTTTTATTTACATAAGCCAAGAAATAAGAAGCGGAAGCGTAATCAACGATAAAATAGCACTAATGACAAAAGCAGATGCCGTTTCGTTTTCCAAGCTTTCAAACCTCAAAGCAATCATCGCAGCTACAGCAGACCCAGGAAAAGCTACCAGTAAAATAGCTTTTGTCACTTCATCTGAAGACAGCCCTATCCATACTGCAATTCCGAGCATAACGATCGGTTGAGCCGCTACTTTTAAGACAGCAATCCCAAACGCGCCTTTACTGAAGTTAATTTTTCCAATTCCAATCGTTACTCCTACCGCAAACAAAGCTGCTCCCGATGTAATACTTCCGATTTGATCAAGCATATCCTGTAACAGTTTAGGTGACTGAAAGCCGCAAAGCGTTAAAATCACTCCAAGTAAAGGGACACATGCCAAAGGCTCAGATAGACCATGCAAAATAGAATGAACCGTTACTTTGAATAAACTTGTTTTCTCTTCCCCTTCCCTTCGTCCCCTTTGGCCAACAGTTCCCAAAATCGTTGCCAACGGATCTAAAATCGCGTTCACCACAATTCCTGTGATGGCAATTGGAATCGCTACTGCACCTGCACCAAACAAGCCTCCAAGTACCGGAATGCCCATAAAAGCAAACGTTGGCTGAGCTGAGTTTAGAGCAAACATAGAAGAAGAAGTTAGCGTATGCTTCCCTGCATACTTCACGACGAGCAATATAATGATGTAAAACCCGACAATTCCTAAAATCAGCGCTACTAAAAACGGCCATTCGTCTATGAGTGTTTTTCTTGGAGTTGTCGTTACACCTACAAATAAGTGTGCAGGAAGCGCAAACTTCGTTACTAATGTGTTGAGCCCCTTAGACGTTTGCTTATCAAATTTTTTAAAGTGCCCTGCTAAATAACCAAGCAAAATGACAAAAAAGATAGGCGCGAGAATGAGAAAAATTTGACCTATGCTCATTTATCATTCACCTCATTCATTTTTTGCCTTAACCGGTTTATAAACAGGCTGCCATACCGCTGCTTCTACAAGTTTATTTACATTTTGCTCGGTAACAGTTGCTACGTTATCTTTTACAGCAGCATCAGCAACTGCTACAGCAACCGCCTTTGATACTTTTTGAAGATCTTTAATGTTGGGAAGAAGCGTATCTCCTTTTGTATCTGTTTCTGCTATACGCGCTACTGCATTGGCTGCTTCTGCAAACATAGATTCAGTAAACTTTTGAGCGCGAACCACAATTGCACCTAAACCAAGACCCGGAAACACAAAAGCATTATTAGCCTGTCCGATGTCATAAGTGTGCCCGTTATATTCAACGGGTTCAAATGGACTTCCCGTTGCAATAAGGGCTTTTCCTTCCGTCCATTTTATAATATTTTCTGGAACAGCTTCAGCAAGTTTAGTTGGGTTTGAAAGCGGCATAATCACCGGGCGCTCTACATGCTTTGCCATTTCTTTAATAATTTCTTCGGTAAAAGCATCCGTGACGCCTGATGTTCCAATTAAAATAGTCGGCTTCACTTGCTTGACAAGCTCCAATAGTGAAACTTTATTTTCATCGTTTTTTTCCCATTCTTTAATCTCTTCATTTTGACGAACGTAAGGCTGTTGAAAAGGAGCTAAATCTTCCATATCTTCGGTTAACAGACCTCTGTAATCATATGCCCAAAAACGATCATACGCTTCTTCTTCAGATAACCCTTCAAGCATCATCGCACTATGAATACGATCAGCATTCCCAATTCCAGCAGATCCCGGACCAAATACAACAACCCGCTGATCTTTTAAAGGCGTACCTGTAATGCGCACCGCTGTCAAAACGGCTGCAAGAGTAATCACTCCCGTTCCTTGAATGTCATCATTAAACGTTAAAATTTTATCTCCGTATTCTTTCATAATGTGACGCGCGTTAATATTCCCAAGATCCTCCCAATGAAGAAGCGCTTTAGGAAACTTGGTCGTTATTTCTTTTACAAATTGAGCAATAAAGCGATTATAGTCTTCTCCTTTTACTCGCTCATGACGATTTCCTAAATACAAAGGATCTTCAAGAAGCTTTTTATTGTTGGTTCCCATGTCAAGAACAACAGGCAGTACGCGGCTTGGGTCAATTCCTGCTGCAGCTGTGTAGACCGCTAACTTTCCAACTGCAATATTTATCCCTCCTACACCCCAGTCCCCAATCCCTAAAATACTTTCTGAATCCGTAACTACAAGCAAATCAATATCTTCGCTGTCGATCCCTAAGTTTTCAATTGCATCACTTAATCGATCCGCTTCATTTACGGATAAATATAAGCCGTCAGGACGGTGGTATTCATGGCTGTATTCTTGAATGGATTGACCTACAGTAGGCGTGTAAATAATGGGAAGCATTTCACTTAAATGATCGGTTAATAAACGATAAAACAACACAACGTTCCGGTTATGCAGATCATTTAACGAATTATTTTTTTGAAGATCATTCGGTGCTTTTTTGAACTGCTCATATGCTCTTTTTGCCTGTTCTTCTAACGTTAAAACCGTTGGAGGAAGAAGTCCCTGCAGATGAAGCTCTTCTCTTTCTTCTTCAGTAAAAGCAGAACCTTTATTTAAATAAGAAGTGGATAAAACCGATTTTCCTTTTAATGAAGTTGAAATTGAACCATCTTTTTCTACTTTATATGCTCTCATATTTTTACCTCTTTTCCTAAACAATTAGATAGGGTTAGGTTCAGCAAAGAGATATATTTTTAACCATTTATTTTTAATGAAAACAAAAAAGAGATTGAGCCATAACTACATCAATCCAATCTAAAGACGAACAAACGGGATAAATGAGACCTAACGTTCAACCTAACAATAAAAAAATCCGAACGATTCATCGTTCGGATCTTCCTTACACGAAAATACGTTTTTCCCGCTTCGTTTTTTATACCACGCTATAGTCTTCTTGCTCACTTTCTGAGTAATTAGGTGGCTGTATATGTGAAGGCACAAGACATTCATAGCTTTCCCCTTCTAGTCTATCCTCTAGCTCTTGTTTAGCTTGACTAATCAGCTCTTGATTTTCTATCATTTCAATCGCCGTAGCCGCGATGGATTTTCCAGCCAATAACATCGCATCATGGGCATACTCCGTTTTCCCTTGAGCAACAGCTTGCCATGTATGAAACGGCGTAGCATAAGCCCACGTTGCGGTCACGCACTGTGCAGTTGGAACATTCCAGCTAACGTCTGCGACATCGGTCGATCCCGTCATAAACGAAACATTTTTAGACATAGGAGCAATTTGATTGAAGACTGGGTGATCCGCTAAAGCTCTGTCTAGCAGTGAACCCACTTGTTTTTTTGCTGCTTCTTTATCTTCAGCGGATGTAGACTCGTAAATAGCTTTGGCAAAAGCTATTTCTTCATGTTTCACCTCAGCCAAATTTATCTGCATCATTTGTTTATGCATCAGCTGCTCCATTGTTTGATTTGGAATTAGATTAGCACAGGCTCCTTGAATTTCCTGTTCCATTTGTGTTTCAGTCATTAAAGCTGCTCCCTCTGCAATTTTCACAACGCGTTCAAAAAGTTCTTTGACTTGAGATGGCTTCGGAGCACGAATTAAGTACATGACTTCCGTTTCTGCTTGAACAACATTAGGAGAGATGCCTCCGCTATTTGTAATCGCATAGTGTACGCGTGCTTCATCAATCATATGTTCACGCATATAATTTACACCAATATTCATCAACTCTACAGCGTCTAAAGCGCTTCTGCCAAGATGAGGACTAGCAGCTGCATGACTGCTTCTTCCTTTAAATTTAAAAGTTGCTTGCAAAACCGCATTCGATGATGTATGCATAACACCATTAACGGTAGCGGGATGCCATGAAAACGCGACGTCTACATCTTGAAAAAATCCTTCTCTTACCATATACGTCTTTCCGTAACCACTTTCTTCGGCTGGACATCCATAGTATCGAACGGTCCCCGGGACATTTTTTTCTTTTAAATATTCTTTGACAGCAAGTGCAGCTGCTAGTGATCCTACGCCAAGTAGGTTATGTCCACACCCATGGCCATTTCCGTTTTTTTTGACCGGATCTGCTACTGCGCACTTATCTTTTTGACTCAGCCCGGTAAGCGCATCGTATTCACCGAGAATAGCGATGATCGGATAACCGTTCCCGTAACTTCCAATAAAACCTGTTTCAAGGTTAGCGATATGTGTACGAAGCGTAAACTCTTCTTTTTCTAACATGTCGCAAATCAGCTGTGCCGACTTATACTCTTCAAACCTCGTTTCTGCATATTCCCATATTTGATCACTGATTTGAGTTAGCTCGTTTCGCTTTTTTTCAATAAGTTGTTCGACTTCTTTAATAATATCCATGAGACACTCTCCTTTTTCTTCATTATTTAACAGCATTTTGTGCGTCCACTACCACTTTTGGAGGTCGAATCGAAAATAACGAAATAGCACAGACAAGAGCGCAGATAATTAATAAAGCAAACGCTGCATTATACGACCCGCCAAACGATTGTACTAAAAAGCCAATGAGCATCGGTGTTAATACGCCGGCTGCTTGAGCCCCTGTATTGATAAAACCATTTGCTGAACCGACCACTGATTCAGGCAGCATTTTTAAAGGAGCTGAAGCGATTAAAATCACATTAAACGAAAACAGCAAGGTGACTGCGCTTTGAAAAACGATAAACATGCCTACGCTAGGTGAAATGGCCATGAAGCAAAGAAAAACGCCCATCAGCAAACCAAAAACCGCCGCTATCGTTTTGTCTTTTCCATCTGGAAGCTTGTCTAAAACAAAGCCGCTAACAAACATTCCTATAATACCTACAAATGCAGGGATAGCGGAAAGAAAACCGATGTCCGTTAAATTCAAATGTCTTACTTCAGCTAAATATGTAGGCATCCACGACATGAGTCCCCAGTTAATGGCGTAGATACTAAAGTATGCAATAAATAAATTCCAAATCATCGGAGTTTTGATAATTTCTTTTAATGTCATCTGCTTAGCAGGAATAGCAGAAGTCTCTGTTTTTTCTCTCCGCTGCTTTTCTTTTAGTAAAAAAACAAACAAAACTGTAATAACGAGTCCGATGGCTCCTATGATATAAAAGATACTTCTCCAGCTTATCGTTTGCATCAGCTGCGTCGCTAGAATTGGTGTAACCACGCCCATAATCGTACCTGACGATAACAAAAAGGACATGGCTCTACTGCGTTCTTGCTGAGGAAACCACCCTGCGATTCCTTTTGATGCAGATGGAAAATAGCTCCCTTCCCCTAAACCAAATAAAAAGCGAATGATAATAATAGAAGCAAAAGACCAGGCCATTCCAGTAAAAACCGTAAACAAAGACCATAAAAGCACGGCGATTGTAATGACTTTTTTAAATCCAAAGCGGTCTGCTAGCCACCCCCCAGGTATTTGCATCAGTGCATATCCTGCAAAAAAGCTGCTTAAGATGATGCCTGTAGAAGAAGCATTCAGATGTAGATCTTTCGAAATATCTAAAATAGCGTAATTAATAATAAAACGATCTAAGTTTCCAAGCGACCAGCCTAAAAATAATAAAAATAAAATGACGTATTTCCAGTTCGACCTTGCTAGCATAAGTGCACTCATCTCCTTTTTATTCCATTTAATGTAATGTTTTGTAACAAATCAATTCGTTATATAAATATTAAAAAATTCTGACTATTTTTTCAATGTGTATTTCTATATAATAAGAACTATAACTATGTATTTTTTTACATTAAGTAGTCTATAAGGGGTTGTTAACATGAGTGATTTATTAGCTAATATGAAAGGTTATCTTACATCTATTATCAAAAATAGTCCTTATCAGATTTGGACAAGTATTGATTCTGCAAATTTTAACGTGATTTTTTCCAGTTCTTCATGCTCATCCCTGACTTACACTCCTCCCACTAGCCTACATAACGGCAGTGATTCCTTTCAAAAGCATACGGCATATGAAGAGTTCGAGGAAATTTACTTATCCTTTCCAAATCGCTATGCGTTTGTTGTTCGCATATTTGCTAAGCATGACTGGACATCCCCACAAATAAAACAGCTATCGGCTACCTTTTCTCCTTATGTGCTGCAAAAAAAGCTAGAGCGGCATGAGCACATTTTAAACGTGCTTATGAAAAGCATTAAGGAAATCTCACTTTTACAAGACTCAGATTATCTATTAACAAGAATTCTTGAAAATGCTCTTTCAGTTATTTCTGTTGCGGATATGGGCGTGCTGTGGATGTTTGATTCTTCCACTCAATTTCTTTTGCCTCGCGCCTGGTCCGGGGGGCCAAACAATGAAATTCAAAACATGAAAATGAAAGTTGGCGAAGGAATTATCGGAAAGACATTTCAGCGTAATAAAAGCTATATGTATACGAACTTAAAGGATATATTACGCGATTCTTCTACTATGACTGACGACAATATTCATTATCTTAATCAGTCCTATACGTTTACAAACATTCAATCTATTATTTCTGTCCCCATTTGTATGGAAGAACAAACGGTATGCGTACTCATTATTTATCAAAACGGTACAACCCCTCTTTTAAATGAAGAGGATAAAGAATTGTTAGAAAGCTTTTCCGATCAAGTATCGATTGCTCTCTTAAACTCAGCGCTTTTTGAAGATGTAAAAAACCAAAATGAACTTTTAATACGCCGCGATCAAATTCATCGTACCTTCATGAATGTTTCACTTCAAAGTAAAGGAATTGAACCGATACTTACCGAATTGCGCCGAATGGTTACATCTCCTGTCACCATTGTAGATTTTGTTGATAATAAGACCTATGGCTTTTTAAAATTCTTTGATATAGACACAAAAACAGCTGAATTTCACACGCATTTTCTTTTACATACAAAGCCTTGTTTTTATACTATTGAGGCAAACAATGAGGCACACAATGTTTATATTCACCCCATACACGGCATTGACACGCTCTTAGGGTTACTTATTATGCAGGCAAATCAAGGAGATCTTTCCTCTCTAGATCAAGTGGCACTCGAACAAAGCAGCTCTGTTATTGCATTAGAAATGCTGAAAAAACAAACGTTAGTTGATTTATTTTACAAGCGAACACATGAACTATTTAGTGAATACTTATCGTGTTATGACACCACTTTGCTGTATCAAAAAGCAGCTGAGCTAAACATTGATACAAAAAAGCATATTCTGGTCGCTCTCATTACCATTCGTTCACAAGCGGACCTGCAGCTCTTAAACTTACACCTTCATCGCCTTGTATCTGACATCAAATCGGTTTTCAGCTCAAAAGCACCGGTCGTATACGGATTCGACACCAAAGTAACCATTGTATTTACGCTTGATCCTTATGAAAAACATCATGCTATTATCAAACAATTAGAAGATTTACTCTCAAAATGGCGTTACTACAATGAATGTCATGTAAAAACAGGGATTGGAAGTCGTTATTCTCATTTTACTCAAATAGGAAAAAGTTATAGTGAAGCTGAAAAAGCTGTCTCTTACCTTCTGTCTCAGCAGCAAGATGGATGCATGTTGTATGAGGAAATAGGAATTAACCGGCTATTTATTAATCAATCAAAAGAAGAGGTCAAAACCTTTATTGATGAAGTATTTCTCCCTCTTAAGAACAATCATTCAAACGATGAACCTTTAGAACAAACGCTAGAAGCGTATTTCGATAATAACCGCTCTGCTTCACTTACAGCTAAGCAGCTTCATATTCATGTTAATACACTCTATCAGCGGTTGAAAAAAATTGAAGAAAAAATGAACATATCATTTACCAACAGTGAACATCTATTAAAAGTTCAGCTAGCATGCTATTTAAAAAAATTTCATTACAGCTAAAAAACCGATTCTTATTTTTAAGAATCGGTTTTTTCAGTAGAAAGAACAGCCTCAATTGATTGCTTCCAGCGGCTCAGTACCTCTTTGGAATCATGAAGCTGAAATTGAATTCCTGATGTTAAAACTGCATATTTTGCGTAATCTTCTTTAACAGCGGCTACTTCTCCCGTAAATAGCTCATAGCCTGATAACACATAAGCTTCTTTTTTTAGCCAAAATTTAATGTAATAAGCTTTTCCTTCAACAACTAATGTAACGGTTGCCCTATGATTCTGTATCATGTTTGTTGAAGAGGTTGTATCTTTCCATACTAACAGCTTGACGCGTGAAGAGCTAATAGCTACCAGCTCTCCTGCGCTAATCATGGCTACATGAGGAAAACCCTCGGATGTCACTGTAGATAGCAGCATTGCATCATGCTGCTTTCTTTCTAAGTCTTTTCCATTTAAAAATACGCGCACGGCTTTTGGCAGCTCTGCTTTATTCATTTTACTTACCACCTTTGCTTATTAAGATCGGGGTGGCACAGGAGGCACGTGCGTTGCCAGCGGTACGTCTTTTGGATTGACTTTAAATGGTCGAGGGTATTTTTCAGGATTGGTGATGGTCTCAGGTTCAGAAGAACGCCAGGTAAACAAACACACGTTGCATAAGTAAATCTCCCAGGCTCCTTCAACTGGTGATTTAGATACTAAGTTCGCTTGTTTGGCTTCACATCTTGGACAAGTATGCATGTCGATTCCTCCTTGTTTATTTTTGCATCATATTCGTTAAGATTTTTTCCCATTTTTCAGTTTCAAGTGGTGTATCTAAAGGCTGAGAATAGTGGCCTCTTGTTTCCGGTGCAACTGGTGTTGTAGCATCCAAAATCATTTTATCTGTAATACCAGCCGGCTCAGATCCTGGATCAAGTGGCAGAACTGAAAGATTAGGCACTGTTATAACGTCGTGTTTTGGGTGCATTTTTGTCGATAGCGCCCACATGACTTGCGGTAAATTAAACGGATCCACATCTTCGTCTACTAAAATAACTAGCTTGCAATATCCTAATCCATGCGGCGTAGTCAATGCCCTCATACCAACCGCCTTAGCAAATCCTCCGTATCGGCTTTTCGTTGAAATGATAGCAACGAGACCATGAGTATACATCGCATTCACAGCTTCAATCTCTTCAGGATATGCTTCTTTTAGCTGCTGATATAAAGGAACGCTTGTATTGATTCCAATTAAATAATCTGTTTCTGTCCAAGGCATACCGATATATAAACTTTCAAAAATAGGATCTTTGCGATGGTATACACGATTTATTTTGATAACAGGCATGCTTCTGCCGCCGGAGTAATGACCTGTAAATTCGCCAAAAGGACCTTCATATTCACGTTCACCAGCTAAAATTTCTCCCTCTAAAATCACTTCTGCTCCCCAAGGTACATCTAAATCAGAAAGCTGAGACTTCACAATTCTGTATGGCTCACCTTGAATAGCTCCTGCCATTTCATACTCTGATTGATCGTAATGAAGCGGCGTAGCGGCTGCTGTGACAATCGCAGGTTCACATCCTAAAGCAATTGATACAGGGAGGTTTTCACCTTTTTCTTCGGCTTGTTTCAAGTGAATGGCAATATCATGCTGTGGCACAGGTTGAATGCCTAGACGGTCTTTCCCCTTGACCTGCATACGATATATACCTACGTTTTGCTTGCCAAAGTTCTCCTTATCATGCTGATCACGAGAAATAACGCACGCTTTATCTAGATAGTAGCCTCCGTCTCCTTGATTCAAGCGAAACAACGGCAAAAGATCGAATAAGTTAATATCATCTTTAATTTCACACTCATGAAATGGCGCCGTTTCTTCTCTTTTTACTTTGACAGGAAATTTTTCATATCTCCGAGCAAACTCAAAGAACTGTTCTTTTACAGGAGTTGATTTAGGCATTCCCATCATTAACGCGTGATTTGACCAGGAACCCATTACGTTTAGGGCTACCTTTGCGTTGTTGTACCCATAAATATTGGTAAATAATAATCCCGGCGTTTGGTCTCCTAAATTACTGATGGCTTGACCTGCTGAACCTAAATCTGGATCAGGCTGCACTTCATCTGTAATCGTCAGTAGCTGCCCTTCTTTATGTAGCATATTAAGAAAATCTCTAAAGTCTTTATAAGCCATGTTTATTTTCCTCCTTGTGATAAATGTTTAATTCCATCCCATCTTTTTGCCTCAGGAAGCTCAATCCCTAATTGATCTAAGGTTCGAACAGCAATATGGGTGACAAGATCATCAATCGTCTCAGGTTTGTTATAAAATGCCGGCATAGGAGGCACAAGGATAGCGCCCATTTTTGAAAGATCCAGCATGTTTTCTAAATGAATCGTATTCAAAGGCGTTTCTCGAGGAAGTAGCACTAGTGGCTTTCTTTCTTTTAACATCACATCTGCCGTTCTCGCTATTAAGTTATCTGCTAGTCCCATTCGAATAGATGCTAATGTTTTCATACTGCAAGGACTAACAATCATTCCATCTATACGAAAAGAACCGCTCGAAATTTTTGCTGCTTGGTCTTGATATGAATAACAATAATCTGCTAGCGCTTCTACTTGCTGAACGCTATACGGTGTTTCCAGCTTAATTGTGGCATGAGCCCAAGGCGACATGACTAAATGCGTTTCAACAGAAGCCTTCTTCAAAAGCTCTAAAATTCGAATACCTAAAATAGCTCCCGTGGCTCCTGTGATTCCTACAGCTATTTTCATTTCTCTTCCTCCTCTCTGTTTTGGTTACACATTTAACTTTACACTCATTTTCCATGCAATTAAAATATTGATAAAATATATAATAATACCTTTAAAGTATGGAGTTGAATACAGTGGAATTAAGACAGCTGCATTATTTTATTGTCATAGCTGAAGAATTAAATGTGACCAAAGCAGCAAAGCGCCTGCATATGGCTCAGCCTCCTTTAAGCAGGCAGCTAAAACAGCTTGAAAATGAGCTAGGCCTTTTGCTTTTTGAACGAAATAATAACAAGCGCTTATTGTTAACGGTAGAAGGAGAGCTTTTTTTAAAACGAGCGAAAGAAATTGTGCAAAGGGTCGAAAAATCAGTATTGGAAGTACAGGAATGTAAAAACGTAACAAATGAAAAGCTTGAAATTGGATGTACGATCTACTGTGCATCAACGGTTCTCGATAAGCTAACTCTTATTCAAAAACAGTATCCAAACAGCACATTTAACATCTATGAAAACGAACCAGCTCACTTAAACGAATTATTAACGGAAGGAAAAATCGATGTAGCAGTCACTACTACCGACTTACCTTATAAACATGTCAAAACAAAAACACTTGCACCAGATGTTTTTGTTGTAGCCATTCCCAAAGAAAGTGGTTATGCAACAGAAAAGATTTCAGTCGCTGAAATTGCTTCTCTCCCTCTTATTCTTCTTCGTTCAAATCGGGAAATAAGCATATACAATCGCATTATAAAAGAATTTGAAAAGATGGATATAACACCTAATATTTTATGCGAATGCCATGACTCAGCGATGCTTCTTAATTTAGTATGTCGTGGCCTTGGTGCTGCCATTGTTCCTTATTCAATGCTTTCCTCTTTTTCACTAGAACATATTAAAATTTTAAACATAGAAGATAATCCATTTGTGATTGAGCCTTTAGTTACGTGGCGTACCGACAGTTATCTTCCCAAAATTGCTCAAGAATTTTTAAATCTTTTTTAAATATAGATGCACAAAAAAAGGCTTTGCTACAATAGCAAAGCCTTTTTTGTTCTATATCCATATATGTGATTACATTAACCAAGAAATTAACAGCGGTAATGTAACAAGTGACATAATGGCACTAAGTACGAATGCTGAAGCTGTTTCACCAGCTAAGCTGTCAAAGCGAACTGAAATCATCGCTGCTACAGCTGAACCTGGGAACGCTACTAATAATACTAATTTTACGATGTCAGCTGATGATAGACCCATTGCTGTTGCAATTCCTAACATTACAAGCGGCTGAATAGCCACTTTTAAAATCGCAATACCAAATGCCGCTGGGCTAAATTGAATTTTACGGATACCAATTGTTACCCCAACTGCGAATAGAGCCGCACCAGATGTAATTGAACCGATTTGATCTAAGCTGCTTGATAGTAAATCCGGAGCTTGGAAGCCGCATAATACTAATATTACTGCGATTAAAGGAACACAGGCTAACGGCTCAGAAAGACCGTGTAAGATTGATTTAATCGTTACTTTAAATAAGCTTTCGTCTGAATCGCCTTCACTTCTTTCACGCTGTCCAACCGTACCAATAATAGTTGCTAAAGGATCAAGCATCGCATTTACTACGATACCAGTAATGGCGATTGGAATTGCTACTACATCCGCGCCAAACAAGCTACCTAATACTGGAATACCCATAAACGCAAACGTTGGCTGCGTAGAGTTTAAAGAGAACATAGACGCGCCTGTTAAAGAGTATTTGAATACATATTTTGCAACAAGTAAGAAAAGAACATAAAATCCAATAATACCAAGAACTAATGCTAGTAAAAACGGCCATTTTTCAATAAGCGTTTGTTTTGATGTTGTTGTAATACCAACGAATAGATGTGCAGGTAACGCAAATTTTGTTACAAGCGTATTTAACCCTTTAGATGTTGTTGCATCAAACTTTTTAAAGTACCCTGCTAAATAACCTAGCAAAATAACAAAAAAGATTGGGGTTAAAATAATAAAGATTTGACTAATTTCCATTTTTGAACACTCCATTGTTTAGATTAGAATCAATCATATAAATTTGCTTTCTTAGAAAGATAATTATCTTCTAAGGCTTGTCTATGGATATTGTTTACGTCAGGCCATTCATCTCCCCTTTTGCTAAACATCTCTACAAATATGAAGTAACGTATAATGGTTCATGAAAACGCATGGACTTTGTTTTTCTGCAATCATTTATTTACTTCGAAGCTGTTCATTTATTTAACATCAAATCACACAAAACTTGTCATACAATACAGTAACCATACAACCTTAGCAAAAATTTGTCATACAATCATGTTGTTAGCTTACTTAGGCTGAAAAAAAACACCTTCAAATGAAAGATGCTTAATCGTTGAACGAAAGAAAGCGACTTCTGATTGATGAGGAAGAATCTCTAAGAGTTTGAAACTCTTAGTTAAAAAATTCCATAATTTCACAAAGTTTTTACAAACAATCTTACTTATTTGTATACTGCTTTCTGTGACGAATTTATGAACATGTTTTAACTTAACATTTGTAGGGCAATTATTCAATTACCTTGCTTAAAATTTTAATGAAAAAAATATTTTAATCCTGCTTTTTTTACATAAAACGGATTAAAATAGTTATAAAGACCTATATATTATCGCTTAAAAAGAAGATGATTCATCTATCACCTTCTTTTGCTCACTTTATTTAATAATTACATTTCGATCTTAACGTTACTTTATTTTAGCATCAATAATGGAAAAATTGTGTTCTTCTGAAAACCACGTTTTAATTTTTTCTTTCGCTTTCAGTTTAACACCTTCATCAATGTACATGGCAACTTGAATCAATGCAAGCCCCAGAGCTCCTAAATCATCTGTAAATCCAACTCCTGCTGCAAAGTCCGGAATTAAATCTAAAGGAAGAATAAAATAACCTAACGCTCCTATAATGACTGCTTTTGCTTTTGGGGGAATATCAGGTTTTTGCAGCGTGTAGTATAAAAGCAATACGGCATAAACAACGTTTGCTCCCGCTTTTTTACCAAACTTTTTAAGCTTGTCCCAAAATTTTTCTTCCGAATAATATTTGGCTGTTTCCTCTGTACGAACGGGTACAATTTCTTGTTTCTCTTCCATATCGATCACCCTTTCATCACCATATGTACTTATTATAAACGATTATCTCTACCGAATTCCATTGAGAGCTTAAACTCCATAAACCTGCACAAAGCAGGCTTATGAATTTTTTAATGAGTAATGCTTCATAACGATGGTAACTAAGTCATTCAGCGCTGTTTCACTTTTAGAATGATTTTCAAACTGCTGAATGAGATCCATATGTTCAAGCAGCACTTCGTAATTCCCCGTCATCTTTCTCAGAACTTCATATGCGGAACTATTCAAATCCACTTGTATTTTCAAATCCTCCAGCTGTACTAGATACTCATTCCAGCGCTGGTCTTGTTCTAGCAGCAGCCATACAATTTCTTTTATCGCCTTCCGCACATTGGACTCCATCTTTTCATCTCCTTTGATACATAGATATAACAAAGTCTATGAAAAAAACGAGCTTTTTCATTCCCGTATTAAGCAAAAAGAGTTTCTTTTATTTTATACCAAGCCCGCTTAAGAGCTCTTCCCATACTGTATCATCGCGCAACACGTCCATTGAAAAAATAGGTGCATGTAAGACACATGTACAAGGCAAGTCCCAGTTAGCCTCGAACAAAAGTTCTTTTTCACTGTTTGTCAGCAGCAGTATATAGAAATCGTTTTTGACCATTCCCTTTAAAATATGCTCTAATTCTTTCGCTTCTTCATACGTTCCGCCTATACGAATAAACAATATACAAGAACTGGTCTCCATCGACGTTAAAAATCGCTCCGTTCTCCGTTCATATTTTTCTTTGACTTCATTATATGAAAGCCAGTTAGTCTCCGTATTAATAGACGACGGAAAATCATGAGCAGAATCAATTTGATACACCTTATCACGCAGTCTAAGCGTGGAACCATCTCCGAAAGAACTGATATAGGTTAAGTGTTCATATACAAATAAGTCTTTACAGCGATTTTTCAACAGCTGGTTAACATGAGAAAGAGAAATGCTAATACACCAATCAATCACGCCGGCTTGTTTTCGCAAAGCATATTTTTTCATGTATATCCCTGGAAAACAGTTATAGCCTAAACTGTATATCATATCGTACTGCTTGCTTTTTAGTTCATTTAAAGTAACCATATTCATCCTCCCTTCTACTATAAAATATGACAGCTTTTTATAGAAAGAGGCGGCTTCTGCCTTATACCGTACAAGCTTTTTGTTTCTCAAAAGCTTGTGTAAATAAAGAACAATAACATAAAGGAAAATAATCGAAGCAAAATATTTTGGAACTCGAAAGATTATTGTTAAAATACTTGTATTCCATTGAAATAACAAGGCCTATGAAGTCTTTAAAGAAAGAAGATGAAATTGATGAGTAAAGCATTAAAAGATATTCCGATTTCCGTATTGGATCTTTCTCCTGTAGTTGAAGGAGGAACTGTATCTGACTCACTTAGAAATACATTAGATTTAGCTCAACACGCTGAAAAATGGGGGTATAACCGCTACTGGCTAGCTGAACATCATAATATGACAGGTATCGCAAGCTCCGCTACATCTGTTGTAATTGGTCATGTAGCTGCAGGCACGTCACGCATTCGCGTAGGCTCTGGAGGTATTATGCTTCCTAACCATTCTCCGCTTGTTATTGCTGAGCATTTTGGCACGCTTGAATCACTATTTCCAGGACGTATTGATTTAGGCTTAGGAAGAGCGCCAGGGACAGATCAGCTGACAGCACAGGCGCTGCGACGCGACCGCAGAAGCGACGGCAGTGACTTCCCAGAACAGCTAGCTGAACTGCAAGAATACTTTAAACCGGCTTCAGAAAGTCAGATGCGCGTTAAAGCTGTTCCCGGTCAAGGTTTAAATATTCCGATTTGGCTGCTTGGCTCAAGCGGTTTTAGCGCACAGCTTTCTGCACAGCTAGGTTTGCCATTTTCATTTGCAAGTCACTTTTCACCTAATAATACAATGACAGCTCTGAACATGTATCGCCGTTATTTTAAGCCGTCCGACGTGTTAGACAAACCATATGCAATGTTAGGTGTAAACGTAATCGCTGCTGATACAGATAGAGAAGCTGAACGTTTGGCTACTTCTATGCAGCAGCAGTTTCTAAATTTAATTCGAAACACACCGGGTAAACTAAAAGCTCCTGTGGATAATATGGATGAACTATGGACTGACTTTGAAAAAGCTTCTCTCCAACAGCAGCTGGGCTCTTCTATTGTCGGAAGTCCTGAGACGATTAAAGTCAAGCTTGAACAGTTTATTGAAGAAACAGAAGCAGATGAACTGATGATTAACGCTCAAATTTACGATCACAAAGCTCGCCTTCGTTCGTACGAAATTGTTTCTCAGCTGTTCAAATAATAAAAAGGCCGGACACGTCCGGCCTTTTTATTTGCTTTCTACTGCTTCAAGAAGTAAATCTGCAAGATGAACGGCCCTTACACTTTCTTCTACTCCTTCTCTAACTACCCCTAGCTTCATTTGAATGAGACAGCCCGGGTTTGCTGTTACAATCGTATGTGCATGGGCTTCTTTCACTTTTTCCATTTTATAATCTAAAATTTGCATAGACATCTCTTGTTCCGTTAAGTTATAAATACCAGCTGAGCCACAGCAATGATCCGCATTTTCCATTTCATTAAACACCGTTCCGTTAATCGCTTGGATCAGTTTTCTCGGTGCGCTGGACGTTTTCATCACGTTTCTTAAATGACACGAGTCTTGATACGTAATAATTTGACTTGGAAGCGATAACTTTTGTTTTTCCACAAACTGCTGCTGCAATAAAATCTCTGAAAAATCTTTGACTTTGGCAGAAAAAGCAGCTGCTCTTTCTTTCCATTCCGGTTCCTCTTTTAATAAATGATCGTATTCTACCAACAGCGCACCGCAGCCTCCTGCATTAAGAACAATATCATCCGCTTGAATGGATTCAAACGCCATAATATTTTGCTTCGCTAACTTCTTTGCCTGATCTTTTTCTCCTCCATGCGCATGCAGTGCGCCACAGCACGTCTGCACTTCTGGTATAACGACCTTACACCCCGCTTTTTGTAAAAGTGCAATCGTCGCGTTGTTTGTTTCCATAAACATCGTATCCATTAAACACCCTGTAAAAAAAGCAACCGTACGCTCTCTTGTTCCTTCTGCTTCAAATAAAAAAGGACGTTTCTTCATTTCTTTTTTTGTTAGCACAGGCGGAAGCGTTTTTTCCATTTGTGCTAAATTACCGGGCAGGACATTTAGTATATTTGTTTTTTGAACAGCTTTTTGCAAGCCGCTTCTTTGGTAGAAAGCAAGCAGAGAATGTACATTTTTTAATCGTTCTTTATGCGGGAAAAGCTGTTCAAACACCATATGCCTGAGCGCTTTTACTGGCCATTTATGCCTTTTTTTCTGCTGAATAATATCACGCGCTTCTTCTAATAAGTGTCCGTACTTCACACCCGAAGGACAAACAGGCTCACACGCTCGGCAGCCAAGACAAAGATTCAATTGCTTTTCAACAGATTCATCAGGTTCAATAAGTCCGTCTACAACTCCTTTCATCAAAGCAATTCTTCCGCGCGGTGACGCTGCTTCATATTGATTCGTTTGTCCATACGTCGGACAGCTTGGCAAACAAAAACCGCATCTCATACAATTCATTAACTCGTCATAATCTAACCGTTCTTTGAACGCTTGCTGAATGTCTTTTGTTGCCGTCATGAACGAACCACCACTCTTTTTCTCGTGTCTTTAGCAAAAATTTTCCCTGGATTCATAATTCCTTGCGGGTCCAAAGCATACTTAATTGCTTTCATCGCAGCTACTCCTTCTCCTCCCATCTTCAGCGCCAAATACGGTGCTTTCATTTCTCCAACTCCGTGTTCACCTGTAATCGTTCCTCCAAGCTCAATGGCTTTATGAAAAATCGCTTCAAAAGCTTGTTCGACGCGGTGAAGCTCTTCTTCGTCACGCGCATCTGTTAAACAAGTCGGATGCAGATTTCCGTCTCCCGCATGACCAAACGTACAGATCTTAACGTTATATTTTACAGCAATTTCATTAATCGCTTTGACCATTTCACTAATTTTAGACCGCGGGACGGTTGCGTCTTCTAAAATGGTCGTTGGCTTCATTCGCGCTAAAGCAGAAAGAGCTGATCTTCTTGCTGTACTTAACGCTTCTGCTTCTGCTTGTGAAGCTGCTACTTTTACAGATACAGCATTTCCTTCGCTGCAGATGCGGGAAATCATTTCAATATCGCGAGTCACTACTTCCGGCGGACCGTCTTGTTCAATCAATAAGACAGCGTTTACATCTGTTGGTAGCCCAACTTGCGCAAAATCTTCTACTACTTCACACGTCGGCTGATCTAAAAATTCAAGCGTAGCTGGAATAATCTTATTGGCGATAATAGCTGAAACCGTCTTAGCGGCTGCGTCCATGTCTTCAAACAGCGCGAGCAGAGTTTGTTTTGTTTCAGGTATTGGAATGAGCTTTAAAATCGCTTCTGTCACGACGCCAAGCGTTCCCTCAGACCCGACAAACAAGTTCGTTAAATCGTAGCCAGCTACATCTTTAGCCAGCTTGCCTCCCGTCTTAATACAGTCACCGTTTGCGAGAACTACTTCAAGACCAAGAACGTAATCTTTTGTTACGCCGTATTTTAAGCCTCGTAATCCTCCTGAGCACTCATTGATGTTCCCTCCAATGGTTGATATTTTCATAGAGCTTGGATCAGGAGGGTAAAATAAACCTTTTGCTTCTACAGCGTTAATTAAATCTAAGGTTATAACACCTGGCTGCACGGTAGCAGTTAAATTTTCTTCATCAATTTCCAAAATTTTATTCATTCGGTTAAATGTAAGAACAATTCCGCCTTGCGTTGGACACGTTCCTGCGCTTAAATTTGTACCTGAACCTCTTGGCACAATAGGCACATGATCTTCGTTGCATATCGTTAAAATTCTTTTCACTTGATCTTTGTTTTCAGGCATAATAACCGCATCAGGAAGCGACTGAAAGTTAGGTGTTGCGTCATAAGAGTACACGAGTCTTGCTTCACCGCTATCTTGAAAGTTGGCTGATCCTACAACTTCAATGAGCTTTGCTTTTGTTCGTTCATTAAGCATAACGTTCCTCCTTATATATCTCTTAATCTTATTATAGTCGCAGAAGCCACGAGGGACTATGGATAAAAAACTAAAAAAAAGCGCTTTAAAAACTCATTTTTTGTATGTTTATCTAACAAAGGGCGCCCTTTACTCTAATAGAGACAGCGCAAGGTAAAAAAGCGTGCTACCCTTTACGCTTTTTGGATCAATGTCTGTTAGTTCTTTCATTTGCTTCAAGCGGTAATGAAGCGTATTGATATGAATATGTAAATCAAACGCCGTTTTTTTTAACGATTGATCGTTAGCTAAATAGCATTTCAGCGTTTCGAGAAGCTCTTTTTCTTTTTGAATGGAAGAAAGCACTCGACTCAAGAATTCCTTTTTTACAGGTTCAGAAACGTCTTCTAAAATCATGTCCATCAGCAGCTCCTCATAAAAAACAACGGTTTGACGTTTTGAAGCCACTTTAAGCGCTTTTTTCGCTTCTTCATAGGAAGCATGCAAATTAAATTGCTCCGCTGGCTTTCCTACACCAATAGTGATCATAATTTGGTTGTTTGCTTGAATATACTGCTGACATTTTATTAATTCTTCTTTAAATCCTCGTCTTGCCTTTTCACCTACAGCCTCTTTAAGTAAAAGCAAGCGATCGTATCCCCAATTTGCAATATAATCTCCTTCAGCTTTATGACTTTCAAACCAGTAGCGAATCATTTCTTGTACGTGCTGCTGCTTCTTTTTCGAAAGAGATGAATCAATTTGAAACAGCGTGCAGCAATAAGAGCTGTCTACTTGTACTCCTAAAATATGGCCTCGTTCAATAAATTCTGCATCTACTTGCTGGCTATAAATCCATTCACGAAAAAAAGCTTCTACTCCTTTATTTTCCCATTCCTTTGTTTCTATGTAATATGCCTCGCGAATAATTAGCTCTGTTAATCTTCGAATAATGTCTGCAAAAGGCTCAACAGCTTCTGGAATACCTGTAATACCAATAACGCCAATAATGTCTCCTTGATAACTGATAGGCAAATTAATTCCTGGCTTAACTCCTTTTAAATCTGTTGCTTCTTTTTTGGAGATATATAGTTTTTCCTTTTTTTGCATCACGTTCCACGCGCCTTCATGAAAAAAACCAACCCGCTTTTCTTCTGTAGACGCAATAATAATTCCGTGTATATCCGTTACAATTACATGTTCTTTCATCACAAGCTGTACTTCTTTTATAATTTTCTTCGACAGTTCAGACACTAGCTGCACGTTGTTTACACCTCACCTATCATCAATTAAAAGAGCTGAAAGAATGGTTTTCTCTCAGCCCGCTTTTTTTATTATGCGTTCACTTTTTCAGCTTTTTTTAGCACGTTAAAAAACTCTTTCATAAATTTAGGTAAATCCGGCCAAGCTTGCCCGGTTACTAGGTTTCTGTCTACATGAAGCGTCTGTTCAACAAATACAGCACCCGCCGCTTCTACTTCCGGTCGGCAAGCAGGATACGCTGTCACTTCTCTGTCCTGCAGATACTCTCTAACCGTCGTTAACACGAGCTGACCATGACAAATAACGCCTAAAGGTTTATTTTCTTTTAAAAAATGCGCGGCAATTTCCTGAACTTTTGTGTTCATTCGAATGTATTCAGGCGCCCGTCCTCCAGGAATAATAAGTCCATCATAATCGGCGGGATCCACTTCATCAACAGAAGCGTGAGAATCAATTTTATATCCCGTTTTCTCTGTGAATGTTTCCATCTCTGGAAGGAAATCATGAACAACCGTTTGAAGCTTCTTTTTTACGGGAGAAGCAATGGTACACTGAATATCTTCTTCTAAACAGCGATAATACGGATAAAAAACTTCTAAAGCTTCCACGGCATCTCCTGTTAAAATCAAGACACGTTTACTCATCTTTTATCACCTTTTCTTTCTTAATGTCATCATTTACTTCTTCTCGCAAGCTGCTTTCCATTCCTGCTTTTCCCCTATGAATAATAAAAAAAGCAGGGCCTTCATTCCTTATCAGGAATGTCAGCCTTGCTTTTTATCTTGTAATCTTTTTAATTCAGCTGTTAATCCACTAAACCAAGCCTTGTCTTTTGTTAACAGCGCAAGATCAATCAATGAAAGAATCTGCTCTTCGTGCGCCGTTTTTTGAAGGGGCAGCTTCTCTATTTTTTCATCCATCATGCCAATGGTTGTGCCGACCATTTTTTCATCATCACTTTTTACAACGTTGATTAGTGCTGCTTTTTTAGATGGATTAATCGTTTTAATATATCCGTATATAAGTTCACCGTCGCGAGACTTTCCTTTGACCCAGTCGCCTACTTTTAAATTTCCTTCAAATAGCTTCACAGTCATTCTCCTTTCTTCATAAACATGCTAAGAATTAATGTAACGGCATATAGTACTGCAGAAAGTAGTGTAATCATAATACTTACAGTTTAGAAAGTCAAAGGATCTGTTTTAAAGCAAAAAGCTTGATATACAGCTAAATCACTGCAACCTATAGACGAACAAAGGAGATAAAGTTTCCTTGTAAAACCGCGGTTGATTTCCGTGCAAGGCTCCGCTTTCCGCGGGCGGCCGATGAGCCTCCTCGTCGCTTGCGCTCCTGCGGGGTCTCGCCTATCCCGCTTTTCCCGTAGGAGTCTTCGCCTTGCCCTCCACTCCAATCAAACGCTAAAAGCACTTATATACATGAAATCTATGTTCACCACAACAATAAAAAAATCCGAACGATTCATCGTTCGGATTTTTCTTTAACTAAACTCAGCCTCTTTATTTGTTATACGAGTCCAGTTAAGCTGTAGATTCCAATGATTAAGAAACATGCAAGCGTTTTTATAACAGTGATGGCAAAAATATCTCGGTAAGACTGCTTGTGGGTTAACCCGGTAATAGCAAGCAGGGTAATAACAGCTCCGTTATGAGGAAGCGTATCCATACCGCCTGATGCCATCGCTACAACTCTGTGCATAACTTCAGGAGGAATATTGTACTGATTAATAGCTTCTACATACTTATCTCCCATCGCACTAAGCGCAATTCCCATACCTCCAGAAGCAGAGCCTGTAATACCGGCTAAAATGTTTGTCGTAACGGCTCCATTGACAAGCGGATTTGTAAAGGTATGTGAAATACCATCACGAACGGTTGCAAAGCCAGGAAGAGATGAAATGACGCCTCCAAAGCCATACTCAGCTCCCGTGTTCATCGCAGCGAGAAGCGCTCCGCCAATACTTGCGTTAAGACCAGCTTGGAAACCGGTGGTCACTCTCTTCCAGTCATACGCAATCGTTGTGATAATTCCAATAACAAGTGCCAACTCCACTGACCAAATACCAACAACTGCGGTTAAATCTACTTTCCCGAACGCTTCAAGGCCAATTTTGGCAAAATCAAAACCGTCTGGGTACCATTTTGGAATAGAAACAGTAAAAAATTTGTTTGCCACCCCTACAAGCACAAGCGGAACAAATGCAAGAATCTGTCTTGCTACGCTAGGTTCATATTTAGGTTCTGTAGAAGGTACAGACTCTTTTTCTAGCTCTGCAGCAGCCGCTAGTTCATTATTAAACCCGTAGTAGCCTTCTCCAGCTTTTCTTGCTTTTTTGCTTCGGCTTTCTAAATACCAAAGACCTAAGCTAAAGACAATAACCGATCCGATAATCCCCAGTGTCGGAGCAGCATAGATGTCTGTTTTAAAAAAAGTCGTTGGAATAACGTTTTGAATTTGCGGTGTACCCGGAAGTGCATCCATGGTAAACGAAATAGCTCCTAATGCAATCGTTCCCGGTACTAATCGCTTTGGAATATTCGCTTCCCGGAATAAATTAGCCGCAAACGGATAAACTGCAAACGCAACAACGAATAAACTTACGCCGCTGTAGGTTAAGATTGCTCCCATTAAAACAATAGCCAAAATGGCGCGTTTAGCCCCTACTACTTTAACAATTGTTTTCGCAATCGATTCAGCGACTCCAGACATTTCTACCATCTTCCCGAAGACTGCTCCTAATAGAAAGACAGGGAAGTAGTTTTTAATAAATCCAACCATTTTCTCCATAAAAACGTTTGAGAAAAACGGGAGTGCATAGCTTGGTTCCGTTAAAATAACGGCTAGCAGCGCACAAAGTGGAGCAAACAAAATAACTGAAAATCCGCGGTAAGCAACCAGCATTAAAAGCCCCAGAGACAGCAAAATAATCAGCAAATCCATAACGTTTCCCCTTTCATCCCTCATTCAATTTGTTTTGAATGTATCTTATTTTTTATAAAGTGCAGACTTAAACTCATATTCATAGCACGTGTAATACAGCTGGATAATTTCTTCTGCCGTCGGTACAACAGGATGGTTAGCAGGACTTCCGCTTTGAATCGCATCCGCTGCCATTTTCTCAACCGCCGCGTAAAATAGCTGGCGATCAATGCCCCACGATTGAAGATTAGGAATCTCTAAGTCGATACAAAGCTGCTTGATGGCTTCAATTAACACATCTGCTCCCTCTTTTTTTGTATATGATACGTTCGGAAAAAGAGCTTGTCCTATTTCACCTAAACGATCGATTGAAGCCTCTTTTGTATAGTCCAAAACCGCAGGCAGGAGCATCGCATTAGAAATACCGTGCGGCACATGGAATAACGCGCCAATAGGTCTTGACATACCGTGCACTAGAGCAACAGATGAATTTGAAAACGCCATTCCTGCCAGCATAGATGCATAGGCCATTTCGTTTCTTGCTTGAACATTTTCTCCATTTCTATACACAAGACGGATATTTTTCATGATTAACTCAATTGCTTGAAGCGCAAGTGAATCTGTAAAAGGATGTGCTTTTTTAGACAAATACGCTTCCACTGCATGACTGAGTGCATCAATTCCTGTAGCTGCCGTTACATGTTTTGGACATGATAGAGTTAATAACGGATCAACAATGGCTGTATCAGGCAATAATTGAGGTCTTGCGAGCATCATTTTTACATCATACGCCGTGTCTGTAATAACCGTCGCTTTAGTCACTTCTGAGCCTGTTCCAGCAGTCGTAGGCACGGCAACCAAAGGAAGAGGACTATCTTGAAAATCTTGTTGATTTTGAAAATACGTTCGTAGATGCCCTTCATTTGTCATCATAATGGCAACCGCTTTTCCAGTATCGATACAGCTGCCTCCCCCTAAGGCAATAACCACATCGCACTGCTCCGTTTTACATATGGTGAGCGCTTCATCTAGATGAATATCTGTCGGCTCTGAATTTACGCCTGTATACACGGCACAGTCCATGCCAGTCTCTGCTAAGTAACGACGGCAAGTTTCTACATTGCCTGCTTTCACCATAACGTCATCACTTATAAGCAATGCCTTTGTCCCAAGCAGTGCAGCCTGTTCTCCAATTTTAGAAAATGATCCTTCTCCATATAAAACCGTGCGTGGTACAAGTAGTTCATAAATTCCCACTGTTTTTCCCCCTTTGTTATCTCGCTGACAATCTCTCCTTCCGTATTTTCATGCTGACTTATGTAAGCGATTTCATTTGTTTGTGCAAAAAACCAACATGAACTTCGTTTTTCTCCCCTATTTATTCTCTTTTTGTATACCCCTTTCCTCTTTCATTCTAAAATTTCATCTTATATTTTTCAATCTTTTTTTGTAACTTTTTAAAAATTACAAAAAAAGCCAGAGGTATTCTCTGACTTTACCATTTAAATAAACTTTTGAACAGTATTATTTCGATTTAATTTATAAATAGACAGCAGGAAAAAAACGAGTGCAAAAGCTAGTAAAATGCTGATATTTAACCATAGGCTGCTTAAATCAGCTCCTTGTTGAACACTTTTTAACGTACTTAATACCCACGTTTGAGGAAGAAAGTCGGCTATTTTCTGCATCACATCCGGCATAAATTCAGGCGGGAAAAAGCAGCCGGACAGTAAACAAGTTGGCGTGATGATAAGCGTCTGAAGACCATTCGCTGCTTTTGAACTTTCTGTAAAAGCGATAATTACAAGAGACAAGCCGATGGCTACTAGACCAAACAAAACTAAAATGAAAAACAGCTGCCATACGGGAATGTTCATATCTACGTGAAAAAGAGTCGTAATACAAACAAGTGTAATCATTACTTGCAGAGTTAATAAAATCATATTTGTAATAACATTGGATATCACGTATTGCCTTGCGCTAACTGGCGAAGCTAACAGTCTAAAATACGTTCGCTGCTCTTTTTCTTTTGTGATAAGAGCCGATAAATTCACCGCAGAAAAAAGCATAAACATGATTAAATATCCAATTGTCTGCTTGACAATATTTTGATCGGTTCCTTTGTCTTCAAGGGCATGCGTTGAGACGTGGAATGGCGCTTTTTGATAATTCTCATACATTTGTTTAAAAGCCGCATCGTCGCCTTCAGCAGCTTGATTCAGGGAAGAAATATTGTCAATATATTGATACAAATAAGACTTAATAAAGCTCGTTACTTCTGCTCCTTTTATTGAAGTGATTGTAATATGATCTGGTTTGTTCGCTTTGACGCTGTCAGAAAACCCTTTTTCAAAGGTAATAACCGCATCAACTTTCTTTGACGTAATCTCACGATCCACTTCTTTGTCAGTGAGCATTTTAACATTTGTTTTATGCAGTCCTTTTAAAAACTGAACGGTATCTTTTGTAATATCCGTTGAGTCGTGATTGACAACTCCGATATTCACCGAAGTCCCTCCTGCATTTCCATAAATAAGAACGGACATTAAAACCCCTGCAATAGGCAAACCAATAACAAGCACAAGCGTCCTTTTGTTTCTAAACAGCATATTTCTTAGCATATTTGTGACAAGCCACATGATATTTTTCATGTTATAACCCCTCTCTTTTTCTCAAAAGCACAATTGCTATGCCCAGGAATAAAATAGAGAAGCCTACGTTCAACCCGATAACTGAAAGAGAAGCGCCGATATCATTTGTATAAATCAATTTAATAAGTCCATTATTCATCCAGGTTAAAGGTGATACATTGACGAATCCCTCTCCAGATCCATTTTGAAAATAGGTTCCTCCCACAATACACGACACTTGAATAACAACCATAATAATTGCTCTTGACGCCGCTTCCGTCTTCGTAAGGTAGCTAACTCCTAATCCAAAGCTAATGGCAAAAAGAATCTGAGATACTAACATTACGAGTACTAAAAGTAAATGATCTCCCCAGTTGGCATCAAAAAAATATTTAGTCGACATAATGACGACTAACACACAAATGGCGTGAACCAAAACAGTGCCTAAAATTTTTCCGACAAAAATTTCAGCGGTTTTAACCGGCGCGGCTACTAATCGACTAGCTGTATTTCGCATACGCTCTCCTCTAATTAAATAACTCGCTGAGATAGATCCGTACAAAACAATCATAGTTGTCATTGAAATGGCGTAGTAGTCTATTGAATTTGGCTGTTTTTGAGAATGAAGAGATGTTTCTTGAATATAGTCATGCTTAGACGCACGGAGCAGATTATCCACTTGCTGAGGGTTTACTTTGGCCACTTCCATAGCCACATTGTACTTATCCACAAAAGTGCTTAACATACCTTGGACCATGTTGAATTCAATGCTGTTTTCTTCATTTCCGTAGAGATGAATGTCTCCGTCTTTCACTTCTACATAAGCTGTATAGCGCTGCTCTTTTACTTCTTTTTTTCCATCCTGATTTTTTTTCAGCGCTTTAAAGTGAATGCCCGATTTTTCTGCATGGGCAGCAAACTGCTTAAAAGCAGCAGATTCTTCATTACTTGTGTCGATTTTATAGAGAACATAACTGTCGTCTATCTTCATATCGTTATTAAAGGCTTGAGACAAAGCTGTTCCTAAAATAAGGACAAGAGCCAGCGGAAAGAGAATCATAAAGATAAATGCACGCTTATCTCGCAGATCACTTTTCATTTCTTTCAAAGCAATTGCAATAATATTCATTCGTTATTCCTCCTTTCTTTTATAGATCTCTTAAACTGCGCCCTGTCAGCGTGAGAAAGACCGTCTCTAAATTAGGGGCTTGTTCTTTAACTGCTTTAATTTCGATATGATGCGTCATTAAATAATGAATGACTTTGTTCAAGTTATTCACTTCGGCGCTTGAATTAATTTTAATGATTCCATCTTCATACGTAACGGCTGTTACGCCTGGAATTTCTTTTAGACCGCTGCAATCTATATCGTCCGCTTCTTTTACTTCAATCCAAATATCTTTTGTATCAGTGATAATAGCTTTCAGCTGCTCTTTTGTTCCTTCAGCAATAATTTTGCCGTGATCAATAATCGCAATCTTTGTACATACCTCTTCTACTTCTTCCATATAGTGACTGGTATAAATGATTGTGCTTCCCATTTCATTTAGCTTTTTTACAGATGTTAAAATATAATTTCGCGACTGAGGATCAATGCCAACCGTCGGTTCATCCATAATGATAAGCTTCGGGCGATGAGCAATTGCGCATGCGATATTTAACCTTCTTTTCATTCCTCCTGAAAAGCTTTTCGGATACGCCTTTTGTTTATCTAAAAGCCCTACAAACGCTAAAGCTTCTTCGACTCGTTCGTTAAGAAGTGACCCTCTTAATCCGTAGAGCCCTGCAAAAAACTTCACATTTTCATAGGCTGTCAAATCTTCATAAATCGCTAAGTCCTGCGGAACAATTCCAATGTTCATCTTTGCGAAATTTCGGTGTTTCTTTATATTTTTCCCAAGTACTTCAATATCGCCGCTGTTGCTTTGAAGCAGACTAGCTACCATATGAATCGTTGTGCTTTTTCCTGCTCCGTTTGTTCCTAAAAAGCCGAATATATCTCCTTCTTCTACTTGTAAAGACAAATTATCTACCGCAATAAAATCTCCAAATTTCTTGGTTAATTTTTGAATTGATAATACGTTCATCATTTCACCTCTAGTGTGTTGGTATATCCTTATTTTATGAAAAAAAGGCAAACTTACGTCAGTGCATAAGTTCACCTTTTCTCTATGAGAAATCTCATTATTTATGTATGAAGTTTCTCACCTATCGGCAGCAGTGTGGTAACAGAAAATCCGTTTGCCCCGTCAACAATCACCGTTCCGTTGATGGAAGCCGCTCGCTCTTCCATTCCTGCTATGCCAAGACCTTTTTGAAACAAGCGAGCGCCTTTCCCATTGTCTTTCACTTCTACTTTAACCATTTTATTTAGTACGTGAAGCTCAATAGAAATCATTGTTGCTTCTGCATATTTTAAGGCATTTGTAATAGCTTCTGTTATATTTTCATGGATAATTTTCCACTGAAGAGGCGTGATAAGATCTAAATTACCTTTGTATACAAGAGGCATTGCGATACTATGCTTAGCCTCAAACTCACCAATAAATAATTTAAGCCGGCTGATTCCTATTTGCTCAGCGGGAGGCTTTATACTTTTTAACGTTAACCTGATTTCTTCAATGCCTTCTTTCGAAATTGTAATTGCATTTTGAAGAAGAGACAGCGCTTTTTCCTCGTCTTGCTTCATCACATGCTTTGCTGCCTCCATTTGAATAAGCGCTCCTGTCATTGAATGACCAATCTTATCATGAATTTCCTGTGATAATCGATTTCGCTCTTCTAACTTTGAAGCATATTGAGACTGTCTCACATACTCTTTATTTTCATTCACGTGCTTTTGCAGCTTTTGCATACTTACTCTCATTTCATCGAGCTTTTGTTCATAATTGATTGTCCGCTTTTGATAGAGAGCTGCTCCTGTATAAATAAAGAAAGTAAACGCAGCAACTAACACATACAGCGCGCTACTATCAGAGGGAACAAGCAGCATTGGAAGCAAAACAAGCAGCAGCACCATCCATTTTTTCACGACTGATTCTCCAATAAGCTCACAAAGGTTTAGCGGCAAAAGAAGAAAAAACAAAGGATGAAGTTTATACGCACAATATAGAATAAGGACAATTGAACTAACAATAAACATGCGCTTGAACACGCTCTTTTTCACAATGGACGCTGCAATATTAACACAGCTGTAAAGAAGCAGTGCTAACACAATAGCTGAAATCGAGTGTACATAATTAAACTGAATGTACGTAATAGCCAAAAACAGTATAAGGATGAGCTTAGTCATCATTAATCCGACTTCCATAGCCCTACTTCCCTTTACCGGTTAAGTAGTAAATAGCAATTTGAGTACGATGCTCAAGTCCCGTTTTACTTAAAATCGAACTAATATAGTTTGCTACGGTACCTTCTGAAATAAAAAGCGTTTTAGAAATTTCTTTATTTGAAAGCCCCTTGGCAATCAGCGTCATAATACTCGTTTCACGCTCGGTAAACTGTGTCATATCCGCTTTGGACTGGCGCTCAGTTGCAGCGTTTAAACTTGATTTAATCTTATCAAGCACAACATCTTGAAGAACCGTATGTCCGTTGAACACGCTTTTGATTGCGTCTCGAATGCGCTCTGGTTCTGTATTTTTTAACAAGTAGCCTTTAGCTCCGTTTTTTACGGCATCAATAATATATTCATCGTCATCAAACGTAGTTAAAATAAGCGGCTTTGCTTTCGTTGAGTCTGAAATAAGCTTTGTAGCCTCTACGCCGTCCATAACAGGCATTCTTACATCTAACAATGCAATATCGACAGAATGATTCTTGCAATATTGAACAGCTTCCTGACCATCTTTTAAAGTAGCGACAACGTTGAATTCCTCGTATGTATTTAATATAATTTTCATTCCTTCTCGAATAAACGAATTATCATCTGCAATAATAATAGTAATTTTCATTTCTATAAGTGAGAACATCTCACTTTTTTTCACATCCTTTTTTCACATCCATCCGCATGCTTCTCATTTATTGTATCCATAATAAACCAAAAGTTCAATGCGATAGTTCGCAGTCTTTCTAAGCACTAAAAAAGAGCAAACCTCCGCAGGTTTACTCTTTTATCCCATTACTTCTGAGCTAACTTGATCACTGTTTCTAAAAGTACATTTACACCTTTTTCACATTCTTCCCAAGGAGTGAACTCTTCCTCACAATGACTTTTTCCGTTTACGCTCGGAATAAAAATCATAGCCGTCGGAATATAGCTAGCTAAAAACTGGGCATCATGTCCAGCTCCGCTTACCATTCGCTTGTAGGAATACCCAAGCGAACGAACCGACTCTTCCACTTCATCGCAAACCGTTTTATCAAACCACACGGTATCGCGACTCCAAAGCTTGGTCACCCGCACTTCGCAGCCTTCTAACAGCTCCGCTTGATCAGGCAGTGATTGAATAATTTTTTCCACAGATGCAATGACATCTTCATCCGTATGTCTCGCTTCAAGCGAAAAAATAACTTTATTTGGAATAACGGTATGAATATTAGGCAGTACGTTCATACGCCCCATTGTATACACTAAATTTGAATCTAATCTGCCGAGCTCATGACGAGCTTGAGCAATCAGGTTATTAGTTGCAAAAAGCGCGTCTTTCCGCATGTCCATCGGCGTCGTCCCGGCGTGATCTGACTCCCCGGTAACTTCAATTTCATAGCATACCATTCCGAGCACGCACTCGACTACACCGATTGATTTGGCTTCTCTTTCTAAAATAGGCCCTTGCTCAATATGTAATTCTACAAATGCCGATGCTTCAGTAAGACGGTTACTCGTATCGCCTTCATATCCGCATGATTGAAGGGCTTGCTCAAACGTCACGCCGTCAACATCTGTCTTCTTCATCATAACGTCTTTTTGAAACTTGCCCGATAAAATACCTGAAGCCATCATAGAAGGCTCAAAACGCGCTCCTTCTTCATTCGTAAAGTTAACAATCATAATCGGCACCTTCGGCTTAATATTATGTTCAACCAGCGTCCTTACTAACTCTAACCCTGCAACTACACCGAGGATTCCATCAAACCTTCCGCCTTTTTTTACGCTGTCCATGTGTGAGCCAATCACAACAGGCGGCTTATCTTCTAGTCCTTCAAGCGTGGCGTAAATACATCCAAGGTCATCGATTTTAATATCCATTCCAAGATCCCGGCAGCATGAGCAAAAATAATCTCGTGCTAGGCGATCTTCTTCTGACAGCGCTAGGCGGGTTACACCGTTATTAGGTGTTCGTCCATAATCGGCAAATCGTTCAAGCGTATTTTTTAACCTTTCTCCATTCACTGCTACTTTTTGTCGTTGCAACTCAACCACTCTCCTCATTATTTGGTTATAAAGTGCGTCTAAGATGCTGTGTTAATGAATATCATTCATTATGACATAAAATAGGCGATATCACTTGAAGTCTGTTAGAACCCCTTCCATTATTTTTATAATGAAAGTGCGCAGCTTGCCTTATGTATCTATTAGCTTCAAAACGTAAATTTCCTGCTTTTTTCTATGAATAATGCACGCGTTATTTATGCATTTTTATTATAAAAATAGCGATAGGTTTTTTTCAAAAAAAAGAGAATTAGTTATTATACTAACTCTCCTCTACATACTTACTTTTTATTTGCTTTCTTCGCAATCGCAATCATTGTAGCCAAAACACCAACTGTAATAATCACAATAGCAATTACAGCGGTGGTAATAATAATTCCTGATGTTACTTCTGAAACACCCATTAGTCTACGTTCTCCTTTTGTGCCTGACCTATTTACCTACATCAGCATACTGGTCGGTTTATTCCTATTATATACGAACTTGTAAAGCGACGAAATATGTGACACATAATTGACATACTGTTTATATGTTTTCTTTTAATTCTACGTTTTATTTAAGAAAATACGGGAATAATTCAAACATATATAAGAAATACTCTTTATTTCTTTAAAGAAGTATTGTAATATAAATGTAACAATTGTAATATCAACAGCATGAATGTTACATATATTTCAATGAATGAGTAGGAGGGAAATGGAAATGAAAAAATTTGGAATAATCTTAGCATCACTTGCTCTTTTCTTTTCACTAAGCACAGGAGTTACAGCTCAAGCAGCATCACAAAATCTATCAACGACTAATGCGGTAAAAATTGCAGCAAACGCAAGCAACCATTTCTGGAATGCACTTCATGGATCTAAAGGTAATTTATGTACTCAAAAAACATTTAATTATAAAGGCACTCAGTACTCATATCTTTGTCAAGATTTTAATACAAAAAGCAAACTAGTAAGCTACTTATCTGAAACTTTTACAAACAGTGCTATTCAAAAAGGATTAACAAATTATCGCTACATCACATATAACGGAAAGCTTGCTCGTCCTGTCGGTGACGGATTCAGCATGCTAGAGTGGAACAAAGCAAAAGTAAAACTAACTTATCAGCGTGCCGATGTTCGCTCTTATCAATTTACGGTGCCAACGGTTGACGGAGGAAGTGTAAAACGCACCGTTACATTTTATAAATCTGGTTCACAGTGGAAAGTGAATAAGTTTGATGCTGTACTATAAGCAATATAAAAAACAAGGTCTTCTAAGGCCTTGTTTTTTTATGCTCTCTCTTCCTTTCTTTATTAACGAAGTTTCATTTTATTTTCACCAACTCCCCTTATAGTATGGATACACACTACTACTTATTCGATACATTGTCATCGGAGGATTTTATATGAACATACTACAAAAAAGAACGGCTTTTATCGTAATGGCTGCTTTTCTTTTAGCATTTGTTTTCAGTATCGTTTCACTATCACACTATAAAGGAGAAGAACATTTATTTTCGATTCAAGAAAGTCATCAGTTAAAAAAGATTACGAATGGTATATCTGCTCCTGATAATAATTCGAGGGATCATCGTCTTCCTTCAGGAAACGGTCCTGCTTCACCCAGCAATTCCGGAGAGCACGTAACGCCTTTTCATAATCTATCTATGGATAACGGTGCCGGAAGTCAAGGAGCTAATAAAGACTATGAAACGCCGCTCGCTCTTTATACGGTGGGCTTTTTTATAGCAGCAGCTTTCGTTTACGGATTATTAAAGAAAAAGAAATGGCATCATTCGATAGGGCATTCTCGCGTTATTTTATGGTCATTACTTGGCACTGGACTATTTATCCGGATTGCGCTGATTCCGTGGGTAGGCTCTCATATGGATGCGTCTCTTTTCAAAAACTGGGCATCGGTTGCGGCTAATCATTTTTCAAATTTCTATGATAAAAGCGGAAGCGATTATCCGCCGTTTTATATTTATATCTTGTTTATCGTTGGGAAAGTTGGCAGTTTACCAGATTTTCAGCAGTATTTTTCGCTGTTGATTAAAATTCCGCCTATTTTAGCAGATGTTGTCACATCTTATTTACTCTATCGTTTAGCTCGTAAATACTTGGCACCTTCTTTTGCCTATCTGTTAGCAATTGGGTATTTATTTAACCCGGCCATTTTAGTTAATTCAACGTTTTGGGGACAAGTCGATTCATTTTTCACTTTGCTTATTGTCCTAGCAATTGTAATGATTACGGAAAAAAGAATTTACGCGTCAGCTGTTATTTTTACAGCAGCGGTCTTAATGAAGCCGCAGGCGATTATTATCCTGCCCATTTTATTTTTTGAACTCATTCGCCTAAAGCAAGTGAAACATTTTTTCGGCATTGCTTTAACGGCGGCTTTCACTGCTGGGGTGATTTTATTGCCTTTTTCAGCTGGAAAAAGTCCTACGTGGATTATTAATTTATTTTTATCCACCATTGGAGAGTACCCGTATGCCTCTGTTAACGCCTATAACTTTTTTAGTTTAATCGGCGCAAACTATAAAGACAGCTCTGCAACGCTGCTGTTTTTCAGCTATCATACGTGGGGACTTATTTTTATTGTCGCGACAACTGTTTTTTCATGGCTTATTTATATAAAAGGACGGAGCTTTAAATACGCCGCTCTTGCAGCGCTTATTCAAATTTCAGGGGTATTTACGTTTTCTTCAAGCATGCATGAACGCTACTTATTTCCAGCAGCAGCGCTTGCTTTAGTGGCTTATATTTATTTAAAAGACAAAAACTTGCTTTACTTATCCCTTGGATTTAGCATCAGTATTTTTATGAACACTTTTTTTGTTTTATACGGCGACAGTAATATGCAAAACAGCACGTCATACCCGTTTTCTATGTTTGCTACGTCTATGCTGAACGTTTTGCTTGTTGTTTATTTAGTAAAAGTTGCTTGGAATTTAGTCCAAAAAAATACGGTTTTAAAAACTGCATAATACAAAAAGCTCAGTGAGTATGATTGATCACTGAGCTTTTTTACATAACAAGCGACATGCCTGGCGCGTCTTCTTCTCTTTCTTGAAACCCTAATTTTTTATAAAAATGATGCTTTCCTTTTGCTGCAAACAGCTGAATCGATTCAATTCCGCTTTCTTGACATTTCGTCAACAGCTCTTGAATAATTTGCTTTCCAAGCCCTTTGTTTTGGTATGTGGGATCTACCATCACGTCGCAAATAAGCGCTTGGTAAATTCCGTCTGAAATCATACGGCCAAATGCAATTAATTGTTCATTGTCGTAAATACCGACTCTAAACCAGCTGTTGGCTGCGGCTTCAAACAGCTGTTCTTTTGTATAATTGCCTTTTTTACTTTTATGTAATCCGCTCGCTTCATGCAAAGCTGCAAACTGCTCAAATGACGGAACCTCTTTTTTTATTACGTAAGACACGTTCATTCTCCTCTCAATACCGTTGTTTCTATATTATATTTATACATCAAACAGAATAATAATTCAACATTTTTATCTAGTTATCTTGTTACCCTTTCTCCAAATAAAAAAACTGCTAAACGGCAGTTTTTTAGGCTTGTACTGATTTTTTTCGTTTTTTAAGATCACTTCCTGCGATTATAAGTAAAATGACTCCAAGAACAATCATGATTTTACTCACCGTTTCTAGCCACTCCGGTGCGCTTCCAGCAAGTAAAATGGCAAATCCAATGATATAAACCGGGAACCCCGCAAGAGCCCAAGGGGATTTTACCTTCTTTTTCTTCATATGTAGGATCTCCTCTTTCTTTACAGATTCTAAGTAGGCTGTATATCATGAGTTTATCAGAAAAAATTGGAAACAACAAAGGAGACAAATGCATGCATACGCTGCCTCAAACGTTTTGTGATACGATTACTCACCTTCACTCTTATAAAGGTCAAAAGTGGCTAACTGACTTTCCTCAGCTTATTCACTACTGTGAAGAGCGCTGGCTTATCAACATTCACAGTCACTTCCCTCTTTCTTATCACTTTGTTGCCCCTGCGCGCAAAGCAGATGGTAGCGAACTAGTTGTCAAACTCTTTGTAGAGCCTTCAGAGCTGCTTCATGAGCAAGAAGCACTGACAGCACTAGCTGGTGAGAACACGGTAAAGGTCGTGGACAGCGATGCTGAAAAAGGCATTTTACTGCTTGAAAAGCTATCTCCCGGATGCCCGCTTTCCTCTTTATCAACTAAAGAAGAAGCTGCGTTAATCGCTGCTAGGCTTATGAAATCTCTGTGGCGCGTGCCTCACTCGGACTCCACTATCGAAACAGCCGTTAAAAGAGAGAAACAGCTTCGAGAGTATACACAAATGTATCCAAGCGGTATTGATTTTCTTTCTTCTGAAACGCTTCAACACGCACTATCCGTTTTCTCTGAATTAAACCGCACTTCTCAGCAGCTTTTTCTGCTTCACGGCGACTTGCATCATGATAACATCTTACAGTCTGGTGAAGCGTGGAAAATAATTGATCCAAAAGGATTAATTGGAGAAAAAGAGTACGAAATCATCCCTTTTCTTTTAAATCATCTGCCTAAGACAAACGTGGCAGAGACAATTGACCATCGAATCAATATATTTGTACAAGAACTGAACGTAAGTAAAAAACGCATCTTACTGTGGGGATACGCTCATTCTGTACTAGCCACGTGCTGGTTAATAGAGGACCGCCAAGACGCCGCTTCTTTTTTACGTGCTATAGAAGCATTTCAGCACTTATATGAACGCTATTACGGATACAAAAAATAAGAGCCTAATCAAGGCTCTTATTTTTTACATTTCTCTGCTACAAGCTCATACGATTTTAATCGGTCAGCCGGATCGTGCGTAATGGTGACAAGCATGAGTTCATCCGCTCCGTAGCGTGCTTGAACTTCTTGAAGACGGACGTGTACTTCTTCCGGGTCTCCGATAATCATGGCTTCTTTCATTTTCTTCATTTTTTTCTCTTCTTCTTCTGTAAGCGGATAGCTGGCCGCTTCTTCAATAGAAGGCACGCCTTTTGCTTCCATTTTATCCTGCTGAATTTTCCATAGAAGTGAGCTCGTTGCGATGCGATGCGCTTGCTCGGCTGTTTCAGCGCAAATGACCGATACAGTGACAATCGCATAGGGCTGATCTCCGTTTCGTCTCGGCTGAAATGCCTGTTTGTACTGATCAATAATAGCTGAACCGTCTTGTTCACTCATAAACTGGCCGAACGTATAGGCCATTCCGTTCCTAGCGGCAAGCTCGGCACTTTTTTTACTTGTGCCAAGCAGCCACGGTTCGGGAGTGACAGGCGGAAGCGGCGAAGCTGAAAGCTTTGCGTATTCATGTTCAGCCGGAAACTTATCGTCTAAAAACTGCAGAAGCTCTTCAACAAGTTCAGGCATTTTAAATACTTGCTGCAAGAAGTTATCCGACAGCGCATTTGTTGCTTCAGCCGATCCACCCGGCGCGCGCCCAATCCCTAAATCAACGCGCCCTGGAAACAGCGTTGCGAGCATGTTATACGTTTCAGCTACTTTATACGGCTTGTAGTGAGGCAGCAGCACCGCTCCCGATCCAATTCGAATTCTATTAGTCTGTGCGCCGATATAGCCAAGCATCACTTCAGGAGCCGAACAGGCAAGTCCAGACAAATCATGATGCTCTGCAATCCAGTAGCGCTCATAGCCAAGCTTGTCACCCGCTTTGGCCAGCTGCATCGATGCTTCTAACGCTTCCGCTGGGGTCTGATGGGATGAAACGGGCGATTGGTCGAGTATACTTACTTTCATCACGCATCTGCTCCTTATTCGTTCACTTCAATTAAACTTAATGAAAAATCCCCTACCTGGCCTTTTTCATATAAATTGGTAAAAGACGTGGAGTACTGATGAATCGTTCCTTGGAAATCGAGATCTTCTTCCGGGACATTTACATGAAAATTACCTTTATATAAAAGTGTAGTAATATCATGATATTCCTCACTTGTTACTTTAAAATCAACTGAAACTTTTGTTTTGCCTTTTACAATTTCTTGTTCATAGCTGTAAATTTGAATAGGCGTATCATTTAATACAATTTCTTGTACCACGTTAAATCGTCTCCTTTTTTAGTGCGTATGAAAAATAATAGCACTTGAAGAAGTCATGAGCAAATAAAAGAGCTTCTGGTTGCGCATGCAAAAAAAGCATGGCTTTTTGCCATGCTTTTAGTCCGAAGATAATCTTATACGCGCTTTGCACGCGTGCGTTTGAATACGAAATAAAGAACAATAATCACAAATGCCGCAACCACAAACGGAAGCGTATATTTGCTTGCTACGTCTTCAATGTTCGCCCAGTTCTCGCCTAGCTTTCCGCCTAAGTAAATAAATAAAATCGACCAAGGAATCATCGCTAACACGGTTAAAGACGTAAACTTCCAAAACGGCATTTTAGCAATACCTGCAGGAATCGAAATTGCATGTCGAACAACCGGGACAAAACGAGCGGAGAAAACAACACCCGCGCCGTATTTATTAAACCAGTTTTCCGCAAGATCAATATGCTTATCATGAATGAATAAGTACTTGCCGTATTTTTGAAGAAACGGACGTCCTCCGTAGGCTCCAATCCAATATAAAAACCACTGTGCAATCGTTCCGCCAATAATTCCGGCAATGACTGCTCCAGGAAAACTAATCATGCCTTGAGAAATCATATACCCTCCGTAAGCTAGTACAATTTCACTTGGAATGATTTCAATCATTAAGCCGAGCGCAATACCTAAATAGCCAAGGCTCGTTAAAAAATCCAAAATACTCGCAACAAATGAACTCACCTTTAATCACCTTACTCATTCTTTAATAATTTTACACTACTACTATATTCCAACCATCAGTATAAAAGGAAACTATGAACTCACTATGAACAGCTTACTTCCCTGTTGACTGCCGGTACCTTTTCCGCAGCTCATGCGTATGCAGATCCGCTAGGCGGACCGGAATCGGAAGCTTACTTTCTTTTGAAATAAAATGCATCATAAGCTGATATGACATGTCCAAATCAATATAGTTTCCGCACGACAGAAAAATAGGCTTTATCCCTTTGGCTGTCCTTACTACTCTACCATAAACTTCATCATCAATCATAATATCTTCATAAGCGCCCTCTGTATCTTCAGGCATAACGTAATCATGTCCCTTGATTTTTAAATAGCTTTTCCCAATTCCAACAGTAGGTGTATTGAGAAAAAACGAAGCATGTATAGCTACTCCCATGTGCTCGTAGTGCAAATATCCATTGTCATCAAATAAAAACACGTCGGGCTTTATTTGAAGTTTTTTAGCCGCTTCAAGAATTAAAGGCAGCTCTCGAAAAGCTAGAAACCCAGGAAGATAAGGAACCGTTACTTCTCCTACACTGTGCACTTTTTCCACAACGTTTTTCGTCTGATAATCAACCACTACAATGCTGCAAGCTCCGTAAGATATGCCGTTTTCTTCCCAATACGCAACATCAACACCAGCACAGTTATGTATATGCGTCATTTTGACCCGTGATGTTAAATCAATTTGTGCTTTTAGCTTTTGCTGAAGCGTCCGGCACTCCTCTTTCGTTTGCATCGTAAACGTATGTATGTACTGAATATCCATGTTCCATTCCTTTCATTGACTGACTCACCTATTATACAACTATTTTCTAAGAAATTCCTATTCTTTTTTTCACCCTTTTTATTATAGCGCTGTTTCCTTAACGTTTGATTAAAATCCCTATTCGTTTACGCATTTTTTGTAAACATCACCATGAAAAAATCCCTAGTTTTCTTTACGAAATGTCAACGCTTTCTACACACTTCCTCTATATCAGCATCACATTTTTTCGTTACGCTATTTCTATACTAACGCATAGGAGAGAAACGTGATGAAAAAATATTTAGCTGGTCTAAGCGCAGTCGCCTTATTATGCTGTTCGATTGCTTCTTCTGCTTTTGCACGCACGGAAGAAAAACTCACAAATATCGCGCACCGAGGAGCCTCTGCTTACGCACCTGAAAATACAATGGCTGCTTTTCACCAAGCGCTAGAAATGAATGCGGATTACATTGAACTTGACGTGCAGCAAAGCAAAGACGGTGTACTCGTTATTATGCATGATCGTACCGTAGACCGAACGACAAACGGAAGCGGACATATTCGAGAGTTAACGTACGCGGAGCTTCAGCGCTTGGATGCAGGAAGCTGGAAAGACAATTCATTTGCGAATGAAAAAATTCCAACTCTTTCACAAGTGTTAGATGAATTTCAAGGAAAAATCGGTATATTAATAGAGTTAAAAGCTCCGGAACTTTATCCTGAAATTGAAAAAAAAGTAGCTTTTGAAATCAACAAGCGACAGCTCGATCACATTATCATTCAGTCTTTTAACGTTTCATCCATGAAAAAAATGCATGAGCTTCTCCCAAACGTTCCTATAGGCATACTAACTTCTTCAGAACGAGATGCAAACCCAAACTCAATTCAGCAATTCGCCGCTTTTGCCACTTACTTTAACCCGTCCTATGACATCCTAACGCCTGCTCTTATCCACCAAGTTCATTCTGCCGGAATGAAAATATCGCCGTGGTCTGGAACCAAGCGGCTTCCCGCTTCATTTTTGTGGAAAACAAAAAGTGACGGAGTGATTACGAATTATCCTGATGAAGTGAATTGGGTGCAAACATCAACAAAAATAGGGAAAACCATTCACGCAAGCTCCGCGAGTCACACTGCTCGCTTAGTTGGTGTAAAAAAATAATAGCAGCTTTCTTTAATAAAGAGCTCTTATAGCCCTTCTCTTCTGTATAAATCTGACTTTCGATTGTCTAAATAGTTCAAAATTTCCTTTGAACTTGCCGAAGACGATAGGTCTATGTCAACAATCGCAAGATCCTCATTATTAAGAGATTTAAACACACAGTGCCCATTAGGATTAATAACTTCACTTTCACCAAAATAGACATAGTCATCTTCTAATCCAACTTTATTAGCAGCTGCAATAAAAATATGATTTTCTAAAGCTCTTGACCTCAAATAAATGTGCTGATGATGCTCGTAAGGAATCATGTTCGCACAAAGAACAAAGACGACTTCGGCTCCTTTTAATGCTAGAATTCGCGCCACTTCAGGAAATTCCATATCGTATGTAATCATTACTCCAAACTTTCCTTGAGGTGTATCAAAGACTGGTATACTATCTCCAGAAGTAAAATATGAATGTTCATGATCAAAAAGGTGAATTTTACGATAAGTTCCTACTATCTCACCTTTCTTATTAATAAATACAGCGGAATTATATATTTTAAAGTGATGCCTTTCTGGAAAACCAAGAATAACTCCTATTTGTAATTCTTTCGCATACTTTTTTACTTTCGTGATTAATTCTCCTTCTACTGATTCAGCTAGTTCCTCCACCTGTTCATTTAACAAAAAACCAGTCAAAAATAATTCAGGGAATAACACAAAATCCGCACCTTGATCTTTAGCCGCTTCCATCGTTCCAAAAACTCTCTTTAAATTTTTATTTTTATCATGCAAATTGCTTCTAAGCTGGGCTAATGCAATTTTTAATAGACGCATCCCTTCACCTCTTTAAAAACCTTCTTTTTTGTATACTTTTAATTTTTTTGAAATAGTAGACTGATCAACCTGCAATACTTCTGCTACTTTGTAAGTACTTTTGTATTCACCGTAAGCTTTTAAAATTAATTCTTTTTCTACTTGTCTTTTAGCTTCTTTCAAAGATATTGGTGCTTTAGGAGAAAATGACCAACCGTTTTCACGTATATTTTTTTCTTCTAGCACTTCTTTTTCAGTCATATTTGTTACGACAATTCTTTCTATCGTGTTTTCCAATTCCCTTATGTTTCCTGGCCATTTATATTGGATAAGCTCTTGTTTTACTTCATCATTAATTTCTTTTCGAAGATGATATTTTGTATTATATTTAAAAAGAAAATGATCAATTAAGATATGTATGTCCTTTTCTCGCTCTCTAAGAGGTGGAATCGTGAGCGGTACGACATTAAGCCTATAGAACAAATCTTCACGAAATAATTTTTCCTCAACAAGCTCCTGTAGATTTTTATTTGTTGCAGCAATTACTCGCACATCTACTTTCTTTTCCTCTGTACTTCCTACTTTTCGCACCGCGTTTTCTTGCAAAACACCTAGCAGTTTTGCTTGTAGGTTTAAAGGAAATTCCGCAATTTCATCTAGAAAAATTGTTCCTTTATGAGCAGCCTCAAATAAGCCGACCTTTCCTCCTTTTTTTCCGCCTGTAAAAGTTCCTTCTTCATACCCAAATAGCTCTGATTCGATTAAACTCTCTGGAATAGCACCACAATTAACAGAAATAAAAGGCTGCGTTGAACGTGTACTAGTACTATGAATAAATTTAGCAATTTGACTTTTGCCTACTCCCGATTCACCTAGTAGAAGAACAGTGGAGCCTACATGAGCAATTGTTTTTATAATTTTACTAATTCGTTTCATAGCAGATGATTCCATAATCAACTCATCAGTTTTGTGCTGTTCTTCATTGGAATAAGGGTTAAACATGCTTTGAGATATATTCGCTAATGTCACGATTTGATTTATGTAAGAGTTCGCTTGGACAAGGTGAAGAGTAAACAGAAAGGTTCTTCCCTCATAGGTGCTTAATAACTGAGTAGAGTCACTTGGAGCAGCAGTAAAGACCTTTTTCCACTGAACTTCTTCAAATAACATATTTTCTTGAAACAACGATAAGTGACTGGTTTGTTTATTATTGATAGATACGGTATCAATGCGTCCTTCATGATCTATGATGACTACTATTGATTCGCAGGTATCTGTTGAAGAATTCCTCATTATCCATTTCCTCCTTTCGATTGTTTCTAATGAAAAATCGCATCATTGATGATAAAAATCATCATCTTAGCTTTCCAAATAACTATATAAGCAGAATATGACTTATTTTCTTTTTATCCCTATTAGTATAATGAAAAAATTCATCTTTTTAAAGATTAAAAATCAGAATTAACTGAAAAAATGCGTTGGCACACTTCTTGCTTGTATTTATAGTGAAAACGATTATAAGGAGGTACTTTACAGTGAATATTACAATTGCTCAGTTTTGTCCTGTACTAGGCAATAAAAAAGAAAACATTCGAAAAATAAATGACTGTATCAAGCAAGCTGTAAGCGAACAGGCTGACCTTGTTGTCTTTCCGGAACTTTGTTTAACAGGTTATTTTATTTGGGATGATATTAAGGAGCTAGCTGAATCCGTGAGTGGTGAAAGCTTGCAGCTTTTCCAACAAAGCTGCAGGGATCACAGCATCCACGCCGTTATATCTTTTCCTGAAGTAACAGCTAACGGGCATTATCATATTACATCCGCTCTTATAGATGATACCGGAACTGTAATTGGTACGTATCAAAAAACACATCTTTTTGACAGGGAAGCTGAAATCTTCCGCCCAGGCAACACTTTACCTGTTTTCAAAACCAAATTCGGAAACATTGGCTTAATGATTTGCTATGACCTTGAATTTCCTGAAGTGGCCCGAACTTTAAAAATAAAAGGAGCGGATTTACTCATCATCCCGCTTGCTAACATGAGCCCTTACGAAGATTATCAAATAACTTATTTAAAAAGCCGTGCTATGGAAAATGAACTTCCAATTGCTCTATGCAACCGAATAGGCTCTGAAGAAGATACATTCTTTTTTGGACATAGCGCAGTCGTCAACAGTAAAGGAAAAGTTCTTCTAAAAATGGGTAGCAAGGAACAAATATCGACAGTAGCTATTTCTTTAGAGGAATCAAAAGATCAGAAGCTTAATTACCTTATGCACAGAAGAGCGGATTTGTACAAATAGATATAGGAAGATTAAAAACAATTTTTAAGGGAGGCGCAAAGATGGAAACAAAAAGAAACCAAGCAGTTCCAACTTTGAAGTTGTCACATATTGTTTTGTTTGGACTTGCTTATATGACACCAATGATTGTATTTGGTATTTATGGCTTGTTGGCTGAAACCACCCATGGACTAGTTTCCACTGCTTATATAGTGGCTTTAGCTGCTATGCTATTTACGGCTTATAGCTACGGTAAAATGACTAAAGCTTTTCCTATTGCAGGGTCTGCTTATACGTATACAAGAAAATCCATAAATCCATACGTCGGATTTATGATTGGATGGGCTGTTTTACTAGACTACCTGTTTCTTCCTATGGTTATTTGGCTTATCGGAGCTGTTTATTTACATACAGCTTTCCCTAACATTCCTCTTTGGACATTTGTACTAGCCTTTATTTTTATTACAACTGTTATCAACATGATTGGCTTAAAAGCAGCGGCGAGCGTCAATACATTAATGATGATTTTTCAATTGCTCGTAGTCGGTATTTTTATTTCACTAAGCATTATATACCTTATAAAAGGCTCATCACCTTTTGCACTCTTTAGCTTTAACCCATTCTTGAACGAGCATCTTACATTTTCGTTTGTAGCCGCTGGAGCTTCCATTGCTTGTTATTCTTTTTTAGGATTTGATGCTGTTACAACTCTATCTGAAGAAACCATTAATCCTGAAAAAACAATGCCAAAAGCTATCTTTCTTATCACACTAATTGGAGGCATCATTTTTATTGGAGCTTCTTATTTTCTACAGCTTGTTCATCCTGACTATACATCTTTTAAAAATATTGATTCAGCAGCATTTGAAATTGCCGTACAGATCGGCGGCAATTTATTTAGCTCTATTTTTCTAGCTGGATTAATTATTGCTCAATTCGCATCTGGCTTATCTGCTCAAACAAGCGGAGCCCGTTTATTATTTGCAATGGGAAGAGACGGCGTACTTCCCGCTAAGATATTTGGTTATCTTCATCGAAAGTCAAACACACCCCTATTGAATATTTTATTCATAGGAGGCATTTCACTACTGGCCGTTAAGCTTGATGTAAGTACATCTACTTCATTTATTAACTTCGGAGCATTTTTAACGTTTATTTTTGTAAATCTATCGGTCATTTTTCACTATTACTTCACGTTAAAAAATGAAAAAAAGAATCGTTTTCTTCTTTACTTTCTTATACCAGCTATCGGAGCAGCCCTTGATTTCTATCTCTTTATTAATTTGGATAAACACGCCTTAGTGCTAGGAAGCATCTGGACTGCCATAGGACTTGTATACTTAACTTTTCTTACAAAAGGATTTAAGCTTTCTCCTCCAGAAATGGACTTCGAGGAAGAGGAAATAACGAAATCTTCCTCTCTTGCACATCAAAAAGCTGCTGAAAAGACATTGTAAATTTTAAAAAAAGAGATGCTATTTACAGCATCTCTTTCTCATGCCGGTCTTGAATACTCGAACTGAACTATCCAACGCTTCTTTCCTTCCTCACAGCTCAAATAAACTTTCTCCGTCCTTATTTATCCAATACTTTTCTGTTTCTGGAATCAAAGCTGTAAAGTCTTCATACGTTCCTTTCCAATCACTTGAAACATATTCTTCAAATAAAGCCGGTTCAGGAAACAGTGAATAGAACGCCTTTTGATCAAAATCCACTAAAAATGAAGGGCTAAAATCTAATGCATCTTCTTCCTCTCCGCTTTCTATTTTATCTTCAAATAGCTTTAAAAGAGTTGGCACCTCTGCTTTATACGACTCTATACGTTTTAAAAAAAGCCCAGCATTTTCACTGCTAAGAATCTCAATCCCTTTTCGTTCAGGTTCGATGTATTCATCAACTGCTAGATGACTTTCAAAAGCTTGCGCAAACTTTACATAATCTAAATACCATAGCTCTCGACCGGTTACATACCATTGAAACTGCTTTTTATGTATAACTCCGACAATTACGTTTTCAGCATATATAGGTTCTAGCATGAGGTGGACCTCCTTGCTTTTATTAGCTTTGTAACCTGTTGTATACAATTTAATTAGTCTTCGAGCACTCTCTTTTGCACTTTTTCATTCAGCTTTCGTTTTAAATATTCAGCAATTTCTATTTGTCCAAATTCCTTAGCATATCGGTACGCATCCATCTCCTTAATATTCTCACCGGTATATTGAACGGAAATATCTATACCCTGACCAACTAGATGTTCAACTACTTCTTTATGACCACCGTAAATTGCTGCGAACAATGGATTTCTTTTTGCCAAGCTTACATCTAATTCTGCTCCAGATTGGATTAAATACTGTACTATTTCTACATGTCCCTCACCTGCTGCCACTCGTAAAGGAGAAGCATCAAATATATCACCTTTTATATTTACATCGATTCCTTTATGCACTAGATACTCTACTATTTCAATCTGTCCTTTTTTTGCTGCTATATGCAACCAGCTACCAAATGGAGTCATGGTGTGTAGAATTGCTTTATTACTACCTATTAATTCTTTGACTGAGTTAATGTCACCACGTTTAATTGCATTTCTTATTGCTTTATTGACACTGTTTTTCTCCAAAGCATATCCCCCTTAATTTAGCTGTTTCTACCGTTTTTACTTTTAAATAGTTGTGGTCAGTGAACTTCACTGTCGTATTTGTAGTTCTTTTAACACTTTTGTTCGCAGATCATTCACTGTTTTCCTATTTGTATCATCATTTAATAAAGAAGTTAATCTTTCTATGTAACTATCCGCATTCTCTATACATCTTTTAAAACTATTTATAAAATGCTCTACTAATGTATCATTAACTAAAGCAATGGGTTCGGGGTAATATTCGACGCCTTCTCTTTCAAATGCTTTTCTACTAGTATAGGCAACTGCATCAATAATACAGTCCCAGGCTATAACATCTGTTTTATTATCTGACATCTCTTGAATTATTGTGATACCATTTCCCTCGTGATCTAATAATTCATAAAGAGTATCTCCACTATTTTCTTTGTCTTTTAACCATTTCCAGCATTTACATATAACTTTCCGGGCTAAAATTTGATCTTCCGTACGAGAAAGTACCGGTACTACTTTTTCTGAAAGTGCCAGAAAAAATATCACTTTATCATGTTCTATTAAACTATTGAAATTAGCATTAGTCATTCTTAAACTCCGTTTCCATTTCCCTCACTATGATGAGCTTAACCCCTCCGTCCATATATCTTTTGCTCTTCTATGATTAGGAAAGAAATTTTTTTATGATCTTTTTATCATATTCATTTTCTGAAATAATCCCTAAGTACTTATACTCCCAAATCACCTATTGTTCATACGGGTCAACAGTAAGAATATCTTCATACCCGTAGTCTATCTCAAATTTCCCATCATGACCTAAATGCAAAGTTAAACTTGTCCATATCTCCTGCTTGTTTTTTATAAATACATCTAACAACTCACGAAAGCACTCTAACTGTTTATCTAATAACACTAAGTAGCTCTGTTCTGAAACCTCAAATAGTTCAGCTATATCATGACTATATATAGGTTCATCGCTTCCTTTTGGATAATAAAAGAAATACGTTGTTTGAGAATCTTCTCCTACTTCTGCATACAAATAGATTTCTCGCCAGTCTTCTTGTATTATTTCCTTTAAATTATCGGCCACCTTTTGATAAATATCATTAAGCTTTAATTCCATTTACTGTCCACCTTCTGCTTTAAATATTCACCAATTTCTATTTGTCCTCATTCAATCGCAAATTTATAGGCATCCATCTCTTTCATATTTTCACCAGAGTATGTAATCGATATATTAATATGATTCTCAACTAACAGTTTAACCATCTCAAAATGACCGTTATATATGGCAGCAAACAGCGGATTTCTATCTGGTTCACTGATATCAATTTCAATATTATGGTTAATAAGATACTTAGCAATATCTATATGTCCTTTTGCAGCCGCTCTTTCTAAGGCATTGGTAGAAAAAGTTCCTCCTTGTGCATTAACATCTATTCCAGCACGAATAAGGTATTGTACAATTTCTAAATGACCATGAGCTGTCGCTACATGTAGCCATGTGCCAAAAGGTGTAACCCATGTTAACATTTCTGGCTCTTTCTCAAGTAAGTCTCTCACCTTATTTAAGTGACCACCTTTTATAGCACCTCTAATAGCTTTTGTCATTTGAGTTATTTCCATTTTTTTTCGTTTTCCCTCTACTTTCTACCTTGTAGAATTCTCTCCAAAATATATCGTCTCTCTGCTTGGTGTGACGCGCTGTAGCGTGGAGAGCTTATGCTCTATAGCAAGACTCGATTCGTGGCTTCTTTATGTACTCCTACTAGTCTTCGATACTATAATTTTGTTTGATTTTATGTAAAAGAGCCATCACTTTTTCTTTATCATAGGCATGATTTTCCATATATACGTGGCAAATTTTGTGCAAGTAAGTTAAAAACGTTTCATAATCGACAATAACACTTTTGTCAGTGTCACCCGTACCGTCTAGAAATTCAATACCGTTTTCAACATAGCCCTCTTCCCACGGCTCTAAGTCGTCTGAAAATGTACAAATGTGGTACTCATTTCCATAACCAGTTCCCTAACCAGTTCCCTCTGAAAAATAGTGTAAGACTTTTAAAAACTTTTCATCTGATAAAGCGCTATAAAAACTTATTAATGATATTGTGGTTATTTGCTTAACAAAATAAAGAATAAATAGGGCATACGTTTAAAAGGTGTTGTACGTCCTATATAATTCGTAAAAACATAATATGGGGATTTAAGGAGTTACTTATATTCTCTGAATAAAAAATGAACTATGAGTCACTAGGTGGCCCTACCACAAAAAAGAAACCTTGAAAGGCACTTTGCCATCAAGGTTTGAAATTCATTTAATTTAAGACACATACACAATAATTTCACCAATAGGGTATGTCCCCTTCCACCCACAAGGCCAACCTCCTTGCTTATAAACTTCAAAGATTTTTTCATAAAAATTATCTGTTTTCCCATTAACTAATCGATTTAATGCACACATCGTGAGGTCTCCCTCAACTTCCTCATTAATATCAATATAATCAAAAGGAAGAAAGTCATTCGAGTAATTGTCATGGTCACTAAAAAAATCATATAAATCATCTTGCTGAGTTACTAAATCCAAATCATATACCTTTTCAACAATACTTTCTGCTTCCTGTGATTTAACATATTCCCATACAGTATCAACTTCACTTGAGTCCTGAGACCAGGCAAAGTTTTGGGCTTCATTGAAATCATTTATTACCTCTAAGTTATTTACATGAAAGTTATTCTTATTAAACATCTTATCATTACGAATAAAATCCATTACTTCTTCTACTAATTGAGTGTTTTCACCAAATTTCATTTAGATAACCACCTTTCCCATAACTCTTCGGTTGCTCCACCGCCTCTGTTCCAAACAGGCAGTTTTTTATTTTTACCACTTTTGTAAAATTCCTCGATATTATTTATTTTAGTCTTATATAACGGTAATCCATTTTCCACTCCCTTTTTTAGCTTTTGTTGTAGTTCATATACTTGTTTTTCTAACACTGCTATATCTTGATTAACATCCATTTTATCAAGCTGTTTTCTTACAACATTGTTATAAACGCTATGAAAGCCTCTATGTCTAGATAGACTACTAACATCGTCAGAAGGTATAGGTAAAAATATACCGTTTGTAGAGTCATTCATTTCCATTCCAATTTTTTTAATAACTGGATGTTTATTTAATTGAGAAGGAATTATATGTTGTGCTTGATAACCTTTCCAACTTTTAGAGCGAGGTAACCCCATTGACTCTAGCAAGTTTTTACCTAATTTAGTTGGGTCTCCTGAGGTAGGGTTTCCAGGAGTACCTGGAATAAGTCTATTAGCATTATCTATACCCTTAGTACCCGTTTGAATTTGACGTTCACTCACACGCTCTACTTTTACAGGCTTTTCAATCTTCTGCATCGTCTGCTGCTTCACATTCTGCAAGGTCTCCCTCACCGTCTGCTGGGCAAGTGCTGGACCTGCCGGCACAAGTTCTGGCCCCAGTCTTGGCATACTGCTGTCTAGGATGTTGTTATACGTTTTATGTAGCGACTGTGTCCAAGAGGCCGGTGCGTTTTTGACGCTTTGGTAGGCTTGCTTTGTGACGTTGGCAACGGCGCTTGTGCAAAGCGTGTTGCGCATGTTGTTGAGCTTTTCGGTTCCTTTGGTCGCAAGGCTTTGTCCCATTTCCCCCGCTACCTTCGTAGAAAGCGCCCCAGCTCCAGCAATTCCTAATGCTTGCAGAAGGCTTGCTTTACGCTGCTCTTCACTGATTTTATTCCCGAACATGTCGCGTCCGGTCATGTATTCTCCTAGCCCGTTTGCAGCCACAAGACCGTAGAGGCCTTTTTCGGTTTGCTGCAGGACTTTGAAGGATTTGGCGGATTTGTAGGCGTCTAGGGCGTGATCCGCTGCGCATACACTTAAGTTACTTGTGACTTTTCCCACCTAGCAGAACATTAGGATAAACTCAATACTAATTTACCCAACTACGAGCAACATAAATTTACAACGTTTAATGCTATTATGTAAAAAAAGTAAGTACCTGCTAAAGTTACATACAGAGGTACTTACTTCTTTATTGTTCTCAGTATCTTTTTCCACCCATAATTCATATAGGCAAATTAATTATTAATGAAGCATCAGCTTTTAATAAACTAACTTACATAGGAATACGTTTACTATTAGAAGCTAATAATCCTCCACCCATATTTCGTTCCACTTATGCTTTTATTATATAATGATGTAAGCTTAAGCTTACATCATTATATTTATTTGTTATTGGGGGGGAAAAATTTTTCTATTATCTTTTTATCATATTCATCTTCCGAAACAATTCCTAAATGCTTATACTCCCAAACTACCTGCTGTTCATAAGGGTCTATATTCAGAATATTTTCGTACCCATAATCTACATTGAAATTTCCTTCATTATTTAAATACAAAGTCAAATTTGTCCATGGCTCCTGTTTATTTTCCTTAAATACATTTGCCAACTCTCGAAAATATTCTAATTGTTCACTCCATAATTCTTCGTAAACCTGTTCCGACACCCCAAATATTTCAGGGATATCATGGCTATAGACAGGTTCCTCATTTCCTGTTGGATAGTAAAAGAAATAAGATGTTTGAGAACCTTCTCCTAGTTCTGCATATAAATAAATCTCTGTCCAGTCTTCTGGTATAATTTCTATTAAACTATCAGCAATTTTTTGATAAATATTATTAAGCTTTAATTCCATTTCTCATTCAACCTCCTGGAATATTGTTAAAAGATGAAATGTTCCATCTTTTACCATTTATTCTATATTTAATTTTAAAACTTACTGGCCTTATAGAGTCCCCATGATATACAGGAGATATTTTAACTTCTACAGTTTTGTTGTTATCTAAAGCTTCAGCCCAAGAGTTTTCTAAACGCTTCCATTCGCCCCTATTTAAATTACTATTCATGGGAACCAAATTGTCTAGGTTTCCAGACCCTTTGAAAATACTGGCAATTAAATGACCTCCGTCATCATCTGACAAACGATCATTATGTCCTACAACTCTTTGTGCGTATTTATTTCTTCTTGCTTTTCCTAAGGTTAATGTTCCTTCACAACTTGTAATTCGTCCTTTTTCATCAGTAGTGTAAGTATGCCCAGATTTAGATGTATATTGAATGTCTGGTTTTAATACTTTTTTACGATTTACTCTTGTATAATGCTTACCATATTGAACTTTATTTACTGTCCTACCTGTAGATGTTGCCACTTGAACTGTCTCTACACTATCTCTTGTTGCTGCAAATTTCACAATGTGGTCTTTGGCCGTATCTATTACATCACCTAATTTAGCAGGAGGCAAATAACCACTTTCCAGTTGATAATGTGGCTGCGGTAAAGATACGTTTCTTAAATTTTCATATCCTTTTTTCACATGTTCAGCAAGTAAATTAGGTGATTTTTTCACACCTTCGTATGCTTTATTGAATTTTGATCCAATTACATTTTCTCTCAACACATTCCGCATATCACTAAGCTTCTTCGCTCCGTTTGCCACGGCATTAGCGCCTGCTTTCGCTGTTTTACCCGCTACCTTTGTAGAAAGCGCTCCAGCTCCAGCAATTCCTAATGCTTGCAGAAGGCTTGCTTTACGCTGCTCTTCACTGATTTTATTCCCGAACATGTCGCGTCCGGTCATGTATTCTCCTAGCCCGTTTGCAGCCACAAGACCGTAGAGGCCTTTTTCGGTTTGCTCCAGGACTTTGAAGGATTTGGCGGATTTGTAGGCGTCTAGGGCGTGATCCGCTGCGCTTAGGCCTTTAGCCGTTTTGTAGATGGCTTTTCCGCCTTTTGCGGCTCTTCCTACCCAGCCGACAACCGGAATGAAGCCGGCTGCTGCCATGGCTCCCGCTGCGACGCGCTGTGAGGTGGAAAGTTTTTCACCCGTAACAGGGTCCACGCCTTCTGCTGCTCGTTTATAATCATAATATCCGCTGACCTCTCCTGTAAAGGTAGAAACCGCGTCCCACGTTTTTTCATACCACGGCTTGTTTGCTTCTTCTTCTTGCTTTTTTTCCAGCTCGTATACTTCTTCTTGCTGCTTGTTGTAGTCAACATATGAAGTTGCATAGTCGTTTAGCTTTGTTTGAACTTTATACAGCTCGCTGTCGTGATAGGCTTTTTCGTCAAAGGCAAGCTGATAGACACTTCCTCCTTGACTCGTAGCAAGCTCTAAGCCGCTTACTAGCGTATCCACTACCGCATAGAAGTCGTCCATTTCGCTGTATTCTTTTGACCATTCAGCGTCAAGCTGGTTCACTGCTTCAATTGTATCGGTGCGTTTTTTCTCTGCTTCTTCTATTTTATCGTTAAACTCACTCGTTGAAAACGCTGAAATAGAGACGATATCGTCAATGCCGTTTAAAATACTCTGCAGATCGTCGTGCTGCTGCGCAACCATTTCTTTAGCATTGCTGTTAGCGTTTTTTAGCTCTGTTTCTAAAAAAGATTCATTTACAATCGTGCTTCCTGTTAGCTTTGCTTTTTCAGCTTTGACGTGAAGCGCTGAAAAATAGCTTTGCTGCATTTTAATTAAGTTTTCCCACTGTCCGGCCGTATCGGCGTGCTGCTTATAAAAAGACTTTATATTGTCAGCGCCTTTTCCTTCTAAGCTGCCTTCTAAGTCCGCTACGCCCTGCAGCGCTTTTTTCAGTTCACCCAGCTGGCTGAGTAACTCATCGTAGGCTTTTTCCCTGTCTTTTGCTACATCAAACAGCGCTTTTGCATCGTATACCTTTCCCACAGTCATCCCCCTTTGCTGCTACGAATGGATAATAGATTCATCTTGTTCTTTTAGTAAGTCTACATTAGATTTTGTATCTTTTACGTTTTTGTTTAGTGCTTTTATATAAGTAGAAATAAGCGTTTGAATTTCTTCTTCGCGCGCTTCCCATTTCTCTGTAGTATCAAGGCTGTTTTTTCCAAGGTCAGGCATTTTGCTAATGGATAAATTTCCAATCGCTGTGCTGACTGCTTCAAGCTTTTTGATAACGTCAGCGTGATCAAGCTTAATTGTCATGAAAACAGCCCCCTTCTAATTTCACTAATCTTGTTTTCTACTGCGTCATAGGCTTCTTCACCTTTAGCTAATAAAGAATCCGCTTCTCCAATAGCGGCGTTCAAGCCACTCAAAGCTCCTTTTTCAGCTTCTAGCATCCATATCTTTGTTTCAATTTCACGAATGTATCCATCGTAATCACCGTCTAAAATGCCTTTTATGTTGTCGTAGGCTGCCGTACGTTTTTCGTCAAAATCATCCGATAACGTACCCGTCCATTTGTCTCCCAGCTCAGGCTTTTTGATGTGTTCAATTTCTTTTAATGAAACAGCTTGTTCATGCTCAATTTTACTTTTAGCCGTTCTTAGCTTAGAAATTTTCCCTTCTACATCTGAGACTCTTCCAGATACTTCACCCAGCAGTCCGTCTAATACGCTTCCTAACCCCATATCGTTCCTCCTGTTCCGCACATTTCGAGTTTAATCCAATAATTATAAGTATAAAATTTGTCTCATTATAGCTAAATAGGAAAAAACTCTCTTTTTTATGCTTCTAGTTTCATGAATTGAGATAAAAATGAAAAATAAGAGAAAAAAGACTCATGTCTAAATACGTTATCCAACCATATACCGTTATCTAAAACAAAGAATAAGTAGAATAAAACCATTCCTTTGTACCCATGCCCGTTTTTTCCCACAAATTAAAGCTTTTTGCGTAAAAAGACCAACTTCACTTCGTTTTTTTACACAGCAAAAAACCTCTGCACATCCTGCAGAGGTTTTGTTTTATACTTGAACCGGCGTTGGTTCTTCAGCTGTTTGTTCGTGCTGTATAAGTCCGTAGTTTTCCCATGCCCGGCTTTTCCAGCGGAAAAACATAATAACTGCGCGCGTCCATTCATCGGCTGCGATGGCAAGCCAAATGCCAGCGAGCCCCATGTCTAAATGGAAAACGAAGAAATAACCGAGCGGCAAGCTCATCATGACCATCGACATCGCACCAATTAACACCGGATATTTGGCATCTCCCGCTGCCCGCAGCGAGTTAATCAGCACAATGTTCATCGTTCTTCCCGTTTCAAGCACAATGCTCAGAAGCAGCACCGTCGCCCCAAGCTCAATGATATGCGGATTGTCTGTAAACACGCTGATCAGCTGTGTTCTGAATGTCATCACAAGAACAACCATCATCATCGTTACGGCACTGGCCCATTTGACGCTTTTCCATACGCGATGGTACGCTTCATCTTTTTCGTTTCCGCCTACTAAACGGCCGACAATAATCGCTGTACCCATTCCAATTGCAATGGCAAATAAGTAAATGAACATTGAAATATTCATCGCGTACTGTCTCGCAGCAAGTGATTCTGCTCCTAGGTAGGTTGCATAGTATAAAAAGACAATTTGACAGCCTTGGTACATCACTTGTTCAAAAGCCGACGGAATACCGATTTTTAAAATTTTACCGATATATTCTTTTGAAAGCGTAATGTAGTATTGAAATTTCACTCTATATTCCATCACTTGATACAGCAGCCAAAAGAACACAATAAGGGCAACAAATCGGCTGAACGCAGATGAAATCGCTGCTCCTTGCACGCCCATTTCCGGAAAGCCGAACTTCCCAAAGATTAAAGCATAGTTTCCTGCAATATGAAAAATGTTCATTCCAAGTGAAACAAACATCGCCTGCTTCGTAAAGCCGTGTACGCGAATAATCGCTGCAAGAGAGTTAATAATCGCTTGAAGAAAAATAGCTCCTCCGACGATGGATAAATAGCTTTGTGCATACATCAGCACGTCACCTTGTAAGTTCATCGCTTCCATCATATGCCTTGAAAACAAAAGAAAACCCGCGCTAATAACTAGCCCGACTCCTAAATTTAACGTAACGGCCAAAGCAGAAATCTTTGACGCTTCCATATACCGTTTTGATCCTAAATACTGAGAGACAACAATTGCCGCTCCGTTACCAATGACCTCTAACACCAAAATCGCAATGTGAAGGTATTGATTGGCTGCTCCGACTCCTGATACGGCATCATCCGACAGCGCACTTAGCATAAAGGTATCAGCAATCCCCATTAACATAAAAAGAAACACTTCTAAAAAGATCGGCCACGTTAAGAAAAACAAATTCAGCTTTTCTTTTGGCCCTTTTTTTGTTTCGACCGCGGTCATCCCATCACCTTCTTTACCGATATCCAATTTCAAACAAGGAGTATCTTACCACACATTTCCTTTGTATACATCCCCTTTTTAGCACATTTTTTATTTTATTTGTTTAGGCATAAAAAAAGCCGCTTCCTTGAAGGAAGCAGCTTTTTTCCGTTATTAAATTGAAATTTTCACTTCTGCGTTCATACCTGGAAGAACTTTATCTGATGCATCATCAATTGAAATTTTCACCGGTACTTTTTGCGTTACTTTTGTGTAGTTTCCTGTGTTTTGAGCCGGAAGCATAGAAGACACTGAGTTTGTTGCGCGGCCGATTGCTTCAACATGGCCTTTAAAGACTTTACCTGAATCTCCGTCCACTGTAATGTCAACGCTGTCTCCTTCTTCAATATCACCTAGGTCTGTTTCTTTAATGTTTGCCGTAATATAGATTTTAGATAAATCAGCTGTTTGTGCTAATACATCGCCAGCTTTTACTAATTGATTTTGAGACGCATTGTTTTTAATGATTGTTCCGTCAATCATAGACGTTACGTCTGTTGATTTGTCGCCTTCTTTTAAGCTTCCAACAGAGTCACCTTGAGAAACGCTATCTCCTTCTTTTACATTCCATTCGCTCAACTGACCGTTAGCTGAAGCCATAACTTGTGAAAGCGGTGCTTCTACCTGCGCTTCATCGGTTTTAACATAATTTGCTTTTTCGTAGAAATAATATCCACCAAAACCTACTAGTAATAAAATCACAATGATTCCAACAATGTTAGTAACCAATAAACGACTTTTACTCATCGGAATTCCTTCTTTCTATAGTTAGTATATTATACAGATGTTTCTTCTGTTTGAGGTGCCGGCAGCATTTTTCTTTCTTCTTGCGGCTCAGCTTTTTCTTGCACCTCTTCTTTTTGAACAAGAATTCTATTTTTACCGCTCCACGCTTTACTTAGTGAAGCAATGAGCATGATTACGCCTAAAATACCAAGCATGAAAAATAAGTTGTGATACGCATGTAAAATCGACGCTTTTTTAGCGCCTGCTACAACAGCCGTCACAGCCGATGTTTTTGCCTCCGCTTGACTCATTCCCATACCCATATAGCGTTTAATCATTTCAGACAGCTGCAGCTTCACCTGGGGATCTACTGAGCTAATTTGACCTCGAAAATCTTCATAATAAATCGCGTTTTGTCGAACAACAAACCATCCTATTACAGGTGCTATAATGGCTCCTAGTAAATTTCGAATGGAGTGCAGTGAAATCGAACGCATGGAAGCTTGATGTAAATCTCCGGCTAGTGCCGCTCCTAGCGCGCCAGATACCAGTGCCATACTAACACCCATACCAAAGAGCATAATGTGAATATACAAGCTCACTAGTGATGTATCAGCTGATACGTTCACCCAGCTAAATCCCACAATGACAATAAGAAGTGATCCAATCGCTCCAAGGTAGCCTGGGCCAAACTTGTCATACAAGAATGTCGTCGCAAATGCTGAAATCAGTACCCCAATAAAGAAGTACAAATAAAAATAAGAAAGCGTAGTGTACGATGCATTTTGCACATTTTGCATGACGCCATTAATACCTGCGATTGCTAAGATGTATGCCATATGACCGCCAATTGCCATAATTGTACCCGCAACTGGTTTTACGGCTAGCAGCGATTTTAATGGTACTAATGGATTTTCAGCCGCTAAATCAACTAAAACAAAAATGACAACTAACCCTGCTGCAGCCAATAAGAACGGCCACACTTGAATAGAAGCAAACCCTTCATATCTTAGTTCATACAGTGGATATACTAGTAAAATCATAATAAGACTAAGGATAAAGATATTTTTCTTATCCACTGGACGGTCTTCTTGCTGAGTTGGATCATGAGCAGGTAATACCTTATACCCAATAAACAGACAGACAAGAGAAGCTATTATTCCTAAAACAAAAACCCAGCGCCAATTATCCATGCTAAGAGATATAGCACCTAAAAAGGCTCCAATTGCTGTTGAACCGAAGAGTCCGCCGATCGCTAACACTAAAAAGAAGTTTCGGATTTTATTCGGAAACGAAATCAGCGCAGCTGGAATAATGGTTAAAAACAACATTCCTGAGCTTAAGCCTTGAATCAGACGACCAAGGGATAAAAATGCCACATTTTCGGAAAAAACGTTGATAATCGAACCTGCTAAAAAGACTAAAACGAACGTTAAGTATGCTTTACGCACGCCATATTTTTTCGTCAGCATCGGACCAATTGGTACCCCAAGTCCAAATGCCAAATTAGAAATAATAGATGGCAATAGTAAGCTTTGTGTACTCGCATCAAATCGATTTTGAATCAATACTTGATTGACCGTGTAAGATAAATTCAAAAAATACTGAGGGCCAATCGAAAATAGCGTTAAAATCGCCATAATTAAGTATTTAGGTACGCTTAAACCTTGTTTGTCGGAGGCTACTGCTGGATTATTCTGACTCATATTTATTCCTCCTTTTATTAAATTCTTTTCATATGACTAACAATTCCTTACATATTTTATCGTACAAGTTGTATCGTGCAAGTTATAGCAGCACTACATATTATACATCTTTTAAAGAAGAAATCAACTTCTTTGTTTTAACTTAAAAAGACTATTTTTCAATAGCCTTTTTGTTTATCTATATGTATTCGCTTTAACATCCATTGCTGCGCCATTTTTTAAAATTATGATTCAAGCGGGATAAGCTTTTTTCCAGTACTAAAATCTCTTCTTCCGACCAATCTTCTAACACTTCAGCATAGGCCTGTTTACGCTTGCTTTGTACATGCTGCAAAATATCTCTTCCTGAATCCGTCATTTCAATTAAACTAATCCGCCCATTTTCTGGACTTGGAAAGCGGCGAACAAACTGTTTAGTCTCAAGCGCAGATACTTGCCGGCTAGCTGTAGATAAGCTCAGTTTTAAATTTTCAGCTAATGCATTAATCCCGAGCGGACTACGCTGATCTAGCTCGCTTAACAGTAAATATTCAGACCGGTCCAAGCTTCCAAGCTTGGGGCTGTGCGTCGTTGTTAGACGAACAAGCAGCGCAATTTCGTGCTCAATGGTTTGCAGCGAGTCTCGCTTCACCTCTGTCTCCCCCTTTATCTCCTAGAACATTCTGTACTTTTCGATATGTTTACTATACCGCAACCGTTCGCGTGAACCAACCTTTTTTCCGTTTTTCTTCTATTATATAGAAAGATATCATAGATGGGGTACATTTAATTCTAGCATCACAGGACAGTGGTCGCTTCCCATTACATGCGGATGAATAGCAGCTTCTTGAATCACGTCTTTGATTCTCTCCGATACGATAAAATAATCAATGCGCCATCCGATATTTCGTTCTCTCACTTTGTTCATATACGACCACCACGTATAGGCTCCTTCTTGATTCGGATACAAATAACGAAATGTATCAAGAAATCCGCTAGCAAGAAGCGTCGTCATCTTTCCTCGCTCTTCTATGGTAAAACCAGAATTTCCTCGGTTTGGCTTTGGATTACGCAAATCAATCTCTGCGTGTGCTACGTTTAAGTCTCCGCATAAAATCACTGCTTTGCGGCTATTTAATTTTTTTAAGTACACGAGCAGATCATCTTCCCATTGAAGCCTTTCTTCAAGCCTTGCTAAATCTCTTTTAGAATTTGGCGTATACACATTTACTACATAGCATTGTTCAAATTCAAGCGTAATGATACGTCCTTCGTCTTCCGATTCTTTATCCACACCGTATGAAACCGATAAAGGCTTTTGCTTTGTAAAAACAGCCGTTCCGGAATAGCCTTTTTTCACGGCGTAATTCCAGTACTGATAATATCCTTCTAGCTGCAAATCAATTTGTCCTTCCTGCAGCTTCGTTTCTTGAATACAAAATACATCCGCATTCACTTCTTGAAAATAATCTAAAAATCCTTTTCGCACACACGCACGAATGCCATTTACGTTCCACGAAATCAACTTCATAAACTCTTCACGTTCTCCTCACTCGACTTATGTATCAGTGTTTAGTTTAGACAATTTTTTGCATGAGTTCAAATAATTTAAAGGGTACCCTTCTTTTTAAAGTATTCCTGATATTTCTTCTTATTTTATTTTCTGTACCTCAAACACTAGATACAAGAGGTGAAACATAATGTCAACAAACCACACGTATGAAAATAACGAAGAAGTTTCTACTGTTTCTAAAAAAGAAGAGCACCCTACTAAAGAATTCGAAACACAGAATCAAACGGCGCTTACTAAAGAAGATTTTTCTTTAAATGATTCTGCCATTAAGCACTTTAGCAGGTAATTCATAAAAATAAAAACCCGTTAACTGGTAGCAAGACTTGCTGTCTCAAGCTCTTGCTTCTTGCTATCCATTTCTTAAAAATAAGGTGATCATATGCTAAAAACCATTCAAATGATAGAAGCCATTAAAAAACATTCTATGCCTTTTGCTGATGTCGATGACTTACTACCGCTCATTAACACAGCAAGCCGCGCTCAATACGTACTTCTCGGAGAAGCATCTCACGGCACATCTGAATTTTACGAAATTCGAGCAGCTATTACGAAAGAATTAATTCAGCATCATGATTTCTCCTTTATAGCAGTGGAAGGAGACTGGCCTTCGTGTTTTGAAGTTAATCGCTATATTAAAGGATATACAACTCAGTACGCGAATGCCGAAGATGTCTTAAAATCTTTTAGCCGCTGGCCCTCATGGATGTGGGCTAATCAAGAAATCAAAGAATTAATTGAATGGCTTCGGGATTATAACAACAACTTGCCAGCACATCAGCCGAAAGTAGGTTTTTACGGCTTAGATGTATACAGCCTGTGGGAATCGATGGAAGCTATTATTGAGTACTTAGAAAACAACCACGCTTCTGATGCAAAGAAAGCGAAAAAAGCCTTTGAATGCTTTGAAC